>JAEEGK010000140.1_pt1 | contig 176203 bp, 146 predicted proteins | sample 8958771 | NCBI WGS metagenome assembly JAEEGK01 (sample SAMN16246547, study PRJNA631951) | gut metagenome | biome: gut microbiome; feature: rumen; material: SC-attached | host: Bos | place: Iran: Karaj | collected 2018-10 | reverse complement strand
AGCGCATCGTGTTCACCCCATCGGTGGACCTCAAGGAGGAACTGGCGAACACCAACATCAACATCACCTGCATCGACCGCAACGGCAACATCGTGAAGCGCATCACTACCGAAGGCGGCGAGGTGGAAGACGGTGAGGAAGGCACCTCACAGGGAACCACTCCTCAAGGCGAGGGAGGCCAGAACCAAGGCGGAACCACTCCTACCACTCCTGATACTCCTGGCGATGACAACGGTGGCGGCAACGACGGCAGCACTACTGATCAGAACTAACAGCCATACCAACTATGCGAACAGACGAACGGCCGGATAACGGCAAGAACATCGGATTTTGGATCAAGCTATTGATCGCTGTACTCACAGGCATCGCATCAGCACTCGGCGTATCGGCAGCTATGCACGCCGCTGGTGCAGAAGGGTTCCTTCGCGCAATGCTGTAAGACTACTCGCTTGAAAAGCGTACGATGAAAAAAGAGGGTGTGAAGTGTCACACCCTCTTTCGTCGTTCTATCCCTTGGCTGCATAGACCTCTTCGATGGTCATTGGTTTCTTCTTGTGTCCCAGTACTCTTGCCCCGTCTTCTGTGATGAGGTAGTCGAGTTCGTTGCGCAAGCCTGTGAAACCCTTCCATGCATCGAGTTTGTCGTAGCAGATGAAGTCTGTGAACTGTTTCTCTGCCTGCCACTTGTCGATGAGTTCGGGAATGAAATAGATACCCGGCTCGACCGTGAACACGAATCCCGGCTCAAGCGGACGTGCCAGTCGGAGTGACTTGAAGCCAAACTGAGTGCTTTTCTTCACGCCCTCGGGATAGCCTACGTATTGCTCTCCAAGATTCTCCATGTCGTGAACGTCAAGGCCCATCATGTGACCAAGTCCGCAAGGGAAGAAGATGGCGTATGCACCGCTGTAGGCAGCTTCTTTGGGGTCGCCTTTCATCAGTCCGATTTCTTTCATTCCCTCGCACAGCACGGTTGCTGCATTGAGGTGTGCCTGCTTGAACGGAACGCCTGGTGCCAGGGTATCGACTGCTGCCTGGAAGGTCTTGAGGTGCAGGTCGTAAATCATTGCCTGCTGCTCTGTGAACTTCTCGCTGACAGGCATCGACGAACTGAGGTCGCCTGCATAGTGCAGAGCATCTTCTGCTCCTGCATCGAGCAAGAAGATGTCGCCTTCGTGCAATGTGTTCATAAAGGCATGCTGATGCAGCGTCTGGCCCTTCGTGGTGGCGATAGTAGGGAAGGAGCGGAAACAGTCTTGTGACATCACGGCTAGCTCCACAGCAGCGGCGATTTGTGCTTCTGTCTTGCCTGGACGTACCTCTCTGTATGCAGCAAGGTGCATATCTACGCTGACGTCGATGGCTGCTTCGATGTGTTCTATCTCCTCCGGGGTCTTGTGATTGCGCATATCGACAATCGCCTTAATCATCGGCACTGATGCCTTGGCAGCCTGCTCAGCAGGATTGATGCCCAGCAGTTCTTGCAGCCACACCTGATGCTCTCCACGATAAGGGGGGAGGAAATGGATGGTCTGACCCTTGGCTTGGGCATTCTTGACGTATGAGGCGAGGTCGCCCAGCGGACGTGTCTCATAGATGCCTACGACTTCGCTTTTTTCCTTGATAGTGGGTTGATAGCCCATCCACACGATGTCGTCAATGGTCAGTTCGTTGCCAAAGATGATTTCTTTGTCGTTCTCGATATCTATCACAGCAGCCAGTCCGGCATAGTCGCCCCCGAAATAATAGAGGAATGAACTGTCTTGGCGGAACCGGTAGGCGTTGTCGGCATAGTTCATACCGACTTCACCGTTTCCGAGGAAAAGCATGAGGCCTTCCCCGACTCTTTTTTTCAATTCAGCACGACGCTGAATGTAGGTTTCTTTACTGAATGGTTTCATTGTTTATTTGATATGATATAGGTTTTCTTTCTTATGTTTGCCAATCTGAGCATTGGTTTCCGGGAAATACTTCGCAATCAGGGCATAGAGTCCCGGGTCGTATCGCTTGAGTTCCTCGCGAGTATTCACCGGGTTGTGCTTGGTGTCGGGATATGGGGTCTCTGCATTCACGTTAAACCAGTTCTGCACACCTTCTGCCCAGTATTCCTCGAACACGGTTCCTGCATACGTGTTTTCCCACTTCCCTTCAGCACGGGCTTTCGCCAGCAGATCTTTCAGTTGCTGGTTGATGGTGGGGTCGACCTGTACGATACCTACCAGATGGATGGAGTGTGAGAACTCATGTATCAGAATGTCCTCTGCGTGGTATTTGTCCCAAGGGTATGCCATCACGTTTTCCTCGGCACACGATGTAATCGGCTCCTGTACGGTTCCGCCCAGTCCTCGGGCTCGCAGGTTCCAGTTCAGGCTTCTGTCGCGTGCCAGGTTGCGATGCTCTGGCACTTCTATGGTGACCTCCTTGCGTCCCATCACCACGACTCGGGTATCTACACGTGTCATTGCGTCAAGCACGGCTTGTGGCAGCATGCTGGTCATGCAGTAGACGGTCTTATGAGCCTGGACGAGACAGATGTCGGGTACGGCATCTGAAGATAGGATATGGATGCCGTTCGCATTGACATATTTTTTATAGAAAGAGGTGTCGAGATGCAGTCTGTTTGCCAATTCGGCTGATACTGCTTCAACCCGGCATTCAGGCACATTGATATTGAGTTTCTTCTCTTTGTTGAGTTTTGCCCATGCGCTTTTGCTGTCTTTCTTGTAGAGATTGACCTTGGGATGCTTGCTCTCATGACGGATGTCGGGCAGCAGATAGGTCCCGATAAACTCAAATAGGGCAGGGTCGTAGCGCTGCAGGTCTTCCGCCGTATTCACCCAATTGTGTTCGCCGTTAGGTAGCGGTGCTTCTGCGTTGACGTTAAACCAGTCCTGCACACCCTCTGCCCAGTAGTCGAGCGCACTCTGTCCGGCGATGGTGTTTTGCCATTTACCTGCTGCTTTGGCGCGCGAGAGTAACGCAGCCAGCCGCTGTTCTGCTGAATGATTCAGTTTCTTGATGCCGCATTCGAACAGGCTTTTCGCAAACGAATTGACAAGGATGTCCTCGGCATAGTTGGGGTCGATCTGGTATGCCAATACATTTTCCTCGGCACAAAGCATAAACGGCAGTTCGCTGGTAGCACCCCAACCGCGCTTGTGGATGTCCCACCAGGGCTCTATGCCCGGGTAGTTCTTGAATTCGGGCAGTTGGGTGATGCCCTCATAGCGCCCCATTGCTATAACAGTCCATCGCTCGTCGCCCATCGCATCGAGCACATCTTGCGATACGCGGCTCATGAGATAGTTCAGTTGTTCGCCTGTTCTCACCAGACAACTGTCGGGTGCTTTGTCAGACGCAAGGATATGGATTCCGCTGGCGTATGCCTGCTTCTGATAGTAATTTCCTGCTGTTTCATCGATGCTCGGGCGATTCCGTTGAGCCCCGGCAGTAATGAATACACACAAGAGGATTGGTAAAAGATATCGTTTCATGGCTCTAATCTTTCCACCCCCGAACTCTTCTCCTCCCGAAGGAGGAGATAGAGGGGCTTATTTTTTTACTTCATATAGGTATAACGATAGTCGGTTGGTGACACGAGGGTCTCCTTGATGACACGTGGGAGGACCCAGCGGATGAGGTTGAACTCGCCTCCTGCCTTGTCGTTTGTACCGGATGCTCGACTGCCGCCGAATGGCTGCATACCGACTACAGCACCTGTCGGGCGGTCGTTGATGTAGAAGTTACCGGCTGTGTAGCACAGTTCGTCGGCAATCTTTTCAACAGCCAGACGGTCTTGTCCGAATACAGAACCTGTCAGTCCGTAAGGTGAGGTCGTATCACAGAGTTTCACAGCCTCTTCCACCTTATCATCGTCATAAGGATAGACGGTGAGCACAGGACCGAAGATTTCTTCTTCCATCGACTTGAAGTGTGGGTCGGTAGTTTCGATGACTGTTGGCTCTACGAAATAACCCTTGCTCTTGTCGCATGTTCCGCCCATCACGATCTTGGCATCCTTCGAAGCCTTGGCATATTCGATATATGATGCGATATTGTCGAACGAAGCCTCATCGATCACTGCATTGATAAAGTTGTTGCTGTCGCATACGTCGCCCATCTTGATTTCCTTTGCCCAAACCTTCATCTTGTCGAGTACAGGACCCCACAGGCTCTTCGGAATGTACATACGGCTTGCTGCAGAGCACTTCTGACCCTGGTATTCATAAGCACCGGTGAAGGCAGCATGAGCCACTGCGTCGATATTGGCAGATGGATGAACGAAGATATAGTCCTTACCGCCAGTTTCGCCAACCAATCGAGGATAGCTTACGTAGTTGGCGATATTCTCGCCTACTGAACGCCACAGCGTCTGGAACGTAGCAGTAGAACCTGTGAAATGAATGCCTGCGAGATCTTTGCTGGCACAACATATCTTGCCGATTTCTGAACCCTTGCTTGGAACGAAGTTCACGACACCGTCGGGTACACCAGCCTCCTTGAACAACTGCATCAGGTAGTAGTTCGACAGGATAGCCGTCGATGATGGCTTCCAGATAGTAGTGTTGCCCATCAGCACAGGTGTCATGTTGAGGTTGCAGGCGATAGATGTGAAGTTGAATGGAGTGACAGCAAGCACAAATCCTTCGAGCGGACGATACTCTGTGTTGTTGATGTTGCCTGAACCGTCTTTTGGCTGAATGCTGTAGAGTTTCGAAGCATAGTGCACATTGTAGCGGAAGAAGTCGATGGTTTCACAAGCCGAGTCGATTTCTGCCTGATAGATGTTTTTGCTCTGACCCAACATCGTCGATGCATTCATGATGGGACGATACTTCGTTGCCAGCAACTCAGCACACTTCATCACGATGGCAGCACGAGTAGTCCAGTCGGTATTAGCCCATTGCTTGTGAGCCTCCATCGCAGCATCGATTGCCATCTTAATCTCCTTTTCGCCTGCCTTGTGATAACGAGCCAGCACATGCTTGTGATCGTGAGGACAAACCACCTCAGCTGTGTTTCCTGTACGGATTTCCTTGCCGCCGATGATGATAGGAATGTCGAGCACCGTCTCGCTTTGGCGTTTCAACTCTGCATCGAGTGCAATGCGTTCAGGACTACCTTTCAGGTATGCCTTTACCGGCTCATTAGCCGGACATGGGAAAGTTACGATTGAATTCTTCATATAGTTATCAAGTTAAAAATAAGTTATTTAGTTTGTACTGCAAAGATACACATTATTTGCAATTTAGCAAAATAATCGAAACGAAAAAACGTAAAAACATAGAAAAAATAAAATAAAGGTGTATTATGTATGGTGCATGACGATTTTTTTGTATCTTTGCAGCAAATACCATTAAAACGGATATTCTTATGAAGAAAAGAACAATCGCATTATTGGCTTTGTGCCTGCTGGCTCTAACCATCAGTGCCCAGAACGGTTATAAGCAGGAGCGTGATATCAAGTACACGAAGAAGACTGACGCGTATGCACAGGAACGACTGAAATTAGACATCTACTATCCTGAGGGACAAAAGGACTGTCCGGTGGTCGTGTGGTTTCATGGGGGAGGACTTGAAGGTGGTAACAAAGAAATTCCCCGCCAGCTACGCCAGCGGGGATGGGTGGTGGTAGGAGTGAACTATCGTCTGCTGCCCAAGGTGACCATCAAGGAAACGATGGATGACGCTGCAGAAGCAGTGGCTTGGGTGTTCCGCCATATTGCGGAATACGGAGGCGACACGAAGAAAATCACACTTACAGGCCATTCAGCAGGTGGTTATATCCTTATGCTGCTCTGCCTCAACAAGTCTTGGCTTGCTGCCTACGACATCAATGCCGACGATGTGATGCTCTATGTGCCATTCAGCGGACAGGCTGTCACTCACTACAATGTGCGCAAGATGCGAGGTCTCCAACCCTTACAGGTTACCATCGATGAGTTTGCACCCATCTATTGGGTTCGCAAGGACTGTCCCCCGCTCGTCCTTATTTGTGGCGATCGTGAGCAGGAATTATATGGCCGATATGACGAGAACCAGTATCTGGCTCGCATGATGAAACTTGTGGGTCACAAGCAAACATATCTCTATGAGCTACAGGGACATGATCATGGCTCGATGGTTGACCCTTCGTTCCATATTCTCGAAACGCACATAAAACAACTGCTCAGCAAACCTTGAAGGCTTACTTGATACCGAGTTTGGCTTTGACTTGGTCGGTTACGTCTGTGCTGAGGGTTTCGTTGATGAATGGAATGCCAGAGGTTACGTCCATGATATAGACATATCCGCCTGCTGAGCCTATTTCCTTGATTGCCTTGCCTACTTTCTCGGAGATTTCTGCCAGTTTGGTGCTCTCTTGCTTTGACAGGTCTTCCTCTGCTGTCTGGCGATATTGAGTCATACGGGTGTCAAGGTCTTGCAACTCCTGCTGACGACGTTGCTTCATGGTTTCAGGCAACGTTTCACCATTCTTCTGATAGTCCTCGAGTTTGGTTCTGAATTCGTCCTGAATACGTTTCAACTCGTCTTCATACTGCTTTGCAAGCGCTTCAAGATCGGTTCGTGCCTTGGTATATTCAGGCATTGCATTTATGATAACGGCTGAGTTTACGTGTGCAAACTTCTGTGCAAATGCACTCATAGGAAGCATAATGAGTGCGAGAATAATCAGTTTTTTCATTTTTCGTTATAATTTAATTGATGAATATTTCGTTTAGTTTGAATAGCCGAGTTTCTGCAGCACCTCGTCGCTGATGTCGATTTTCGGAGAGGCATAAATGATGCTGCCGCCCGAAGCACGGTCGAGGATGAGTTGATAGCCTTTCTGGTCGCTGATGTCGCGTACTGCGTTGTAGATTTCATCCTGGATAGGAGCCATCAGGCTCTGGCGTTTCTTGAACAGTTCACCTTCACTGCCGAAGTACTTTTTCTTCAAGTCGCTGGCTTCTTTTTCCTTTGCCATGATTGCTTCTTCGGTTTTCTGTTTCTGTGCATCGGAGAGGAATACTGATTCCGACTGATATTTCTTGTACATTGTCTCCACTTCTGTCAGTATAGCCTCTACTTCGCTTTCCCATTTCTTGGAAATCTGGTTCAGCTGCTCGTTAGCACGTTCGTAGGCAGGCACATTCTTGAGAATGTATTCCATGTCGACCAGCGCATATTTCTGCGCAAATACACTCATTGGTAGTGCTATGAGTGCGATGATGAGTAGTTTCTTCATATACCTGATTCTTTATGAGTTGATAAATTCTAAAATTCTTGTCCTAATACGAAGTGGAAGTGTCCGCCTCCGTAACTTGATGAGCCAAATGCCTTGTCAAATCCGTATGCATAGTCGATACCCATCAGTCCTACCATCGGGAGGAAGAGACGGACGCCGACACCTGCCGAGCGCTTCATGTCGAACGGATTGAACTTCTGGATGTCGTTCCAGGCGTTTCCTCCTTCGAGGAATGCCAAGGCATAGATGTTGGTAGAGCCTTCGAGCAATAATGGGTAGCGGAGTTCCATGGTCATACGCGTGTAGGCGTATCCTTCGGTTCCTACGCTTGGGGTGAAGGCTCCGTTCTCATAACCACGCAAGGCAATGGTTTCTGAGTAGTAGCTTGTCGAATAGCCCGACATACCGTCACCTCCCACATAGAATGTCTCGAATGGTGAGCGCTTGTCTTTGTTGTAGTGTCCGAGGAAGCCTGCATCGAAGCGAGCCATCAGCACAAAACTCTTCTTTGCACTTGACAACGGAACATATACTTTGGAGTTGAACTTCCACTTGTGATATTCAATCCAGCGGTATTTCTTTTGGAGGTCGTGTCGGTAACTGGCATCGCTTGGCGATGACGCAAGCTGGCTATAGTCGGTTCCGTCCCATAACGAATAGGGAGGGGTGGCACTTACTGACAGTGATATTTCTGAACCGTGACGTGGGAAGAATGTTGCACCGATTGACGAACGAATCAATTGGAGAGTCAGATTGATATTGTTACAGTTTCCATTCGAAATCAGGAAGTATTCCCAGTCTTTCAGCATATATCGTGTGTACGCCAGTGATGCATTCAGATAGAAATTGTTGTCAGGCCAGTTCAATCGTTTTCCCCATCCTACCGACAGACCGAACAATTGGATATACTTGTCAGGGTCGTAGTATGATGAGTAGTTGTTGTAATATGAACTATTATAGTTGCCCATTCCATACAGCATCGAATAGTAGGAATTGTAGTAACTGCTGTTGTAGTAGCTGCTGTTCACGTCGGTCTGCTTGGAATAGAAGGCGGATACGGATAGGCGAGTCGGACGTTTGCCGCCGAACCATGGGTCGGAGAATGAAACGCTATACGACTGATAGTAGCTTCCATTAGTTGACGCACTGAGTTCGAACTGCTGTCCATGACCTTGGGGCAGAATGCCACGACGGTTCTTGTTCTTGCCAAAGAGATTCTGCATGGAGAAGTTTGAGAACTTGAGTCCGGCACGTCCGATAACACCTGTTTGTCCCCAACCCAGTGAGAACTCTACCTGATCGCTTGGCTTTGGAGTCAGACCGATGCTGAGGTCGAGGGTTCCATTCTGCTCGTCGGCCTTAATCCATTTGTTGGGATCAAGTGCCTCAGGGTCGAAATGTCCCATCTGAGCAATTTCCTGGGCGGTGGTCTTGAATGCATCCATTGTGAACAAATCGCCAGGTTTCAACTTCAATTCGCGGCGAACAACTTCCTCGTACACTTTCTCATTACCATAAATTTGAATCTTATTAATGGTAGCCTGCTTACCCTCTGTCACATAGATGACCAAGTCGACAGAGTCTCCGTCGATCTCCTCTTCTTTTGGCATGACACGACTGAATACATAACCGTGATTATAGTATTGGTTGCCGATAGAGTTGTCATCGCTGTTGAGGCGTTCTGTCAGTTTCTTCTGGTTGTAGACATCTCCACGCTTCATACCTAACGCCTCTGACATGGCTGCAGAGTTGTAGATGGTGTTACCTACCCAACTGATATCGCGCAGGTAATACTTCTGTCCTTCGTAGATGTTGAGATAGATGTCAACAGTGTTGTTGCCTAAATCTACGACACTGTCTGATTCGATAATCGCATCACGATAGCCCAGCTCGTTGTACTTTTCAATCACACGCTCTTTGTCCTCCTCATATTTTTCTGCAATGAATTTCTTTGCTTTTAGGAAACTCTTGAATCCTTTCTCGTTGGTCTTTTTCAGCAGACCTCCAGAGAAGAAGTTTCCTGTGAATTTCTTGCGAGGAATATTTTCGTTACCAGTGATGTAAATCTTGTTAATCTTGACCTTCTCGTTTTTGTTGATATTGACATCGACAATCAGTTGGTCATTGTGCGCGATATCGTCTTTCTGAACAATTTCTACTTCGGCATTCTTGAATCCCTTGTCTGCGAAGTATCGTTTGATGATAATCTTGGCACGATCGACCATGTTCGGACTAATTTGGTTACCTTTCACAATGCCTATCTTATCAGCCAAATCGTCGCGTTCGTTCTTTTTCACACCATTAATATTGACCTCAGACACTTTTGGGCGGATGCTCAGCCGGATGTTGAGAAAAATACTATCGTCGCGGACTTCTGATGCCTCTATCCTGACATCCGAGAACAAACCATGCTTCCAATAGCGCTTGACAGCATCGGTAATATCATCACCAGGTACAGTGATGTGCTCTCCTACTGTCAGTCCGGAAATGGAAATCAGAATATAGTCTTCGTATTTTTGTACCCCCTCATTTGTGACTTCTACCGTAATGCCGCCAATGGCATAGTCATGGGCTTGTCCATAGATGATGGTTGGCTTGTCTTGCGCCATCATACTATTTGTTGAACCAAGGCCCATACAAAGGCATGCAACGATGAGGCTTTTTATGTATGTCAATGATTTCATCCTCTTACTTGTTCGTTTCTTCAACTATTTGGTCGCCAGTCTTTCCATACCGTCTTTGACGTCCTTGATAATCGGCAATTGCCTTGCGGAATTCGTCAATGGTGAAGTCTGGCCAATATACATCTGTGAAATAGAACTCAGAGTATGCGCACTGCCATAGCAGGTAATTGCTCAAACGTAATTCTCCACCTGTGCGGATCATCAGTTCTGGCTCTGGCATACCCTTGGTTTCCAGATGTTGGTTGATGGTTTCTTCTGTGATATCAGTACTTTTCAGTTTTCCTTGTTCCACCTCAGCTGCAATATCTTGCATGGCTTTGGTCAATTCCCATTTCGATGAGTAACTCAAAGCCACGACCATGCAGGTGTTGGTATTGTTTTTCGTGATCTCTGCCAGATGCGCTACAGCATCTTGTACAATCGGAGAGAGGCGTTGAACGTCCCCTATCACTTTGAATCGGGCATTGTTCTTCATGAACGTGTCTTCGTCAAGATGTTGTAACAACAATGCCATGAGGGCGGTAATCTCTTCCTTGGGACGGTTCCAGTTTTCTGTGGAAAACGTGTAGAGTGTGAGGTAGTCAACACCCAGACGTACAGCTTCTTCCATGATTTCATGAACTTGCTGTGCCCCTTGCTGATGACCAACGGTGCGCTCTTGCCCGCGTGCTTTTGCCCACCTCCCATTGCCATCCATAATAATGGCGATGTGGCGAGGTATTCTGTTGAGATCTAACTGGACTGACATATTTTGTATTGTTCAATTAATCGTTATTGCATTCTCTGTACCTTGGACATAAGTCAAATGACAGATATACTTTGGTGAGACAGTACGAGTCTTTGTTTTTCAGGAAACCGCCTTTTATAGAATAGGGGTCGCTGATTCCATCCAACTTGTCGCTCATGCTGAAATGCATGCACCAGTCGAAACCTACGTTGACTCTTTCCTTTAGCTTATATTTTACGCCAAATCCTATCGGGATGTTCATCGTTACGGTCTTATTGCCGTAAGTGAATCCCAACCCCATTTGGATATAGGGTGCGAGACGTTTATGCCCTTTGTATCCACTCGTTCCTGTGCCATAGCCCCAGAAGTTAAGCTCGTATTGACAGCCAAGGTCGAAGACAGATTTTTTGAAGTCCCATTCTTGATTCGTTACGTTGGGATATTTGTTCTTCAACTCCAGAGCATTACCTGCAATACCGCTGTACATAAGGTCGAACTTGAGGGCCATGCGTGGGTTGATGTTGTATCGGAACAAGAGTCCGCCTGCCAACTGACTTTTCTTGTAAAGCGATGAGTAGTTGGCATCGCCCATATAAAAGCCTGTGCCAAACATGCCGCCTAACTCGTATTTGTATTCGAGTTCTTGAGCATGCAGGCTGATGGTGCCAAGCACACATACCAGCATCAATATGAACTTGTGCAACCTCATTTCAGCTTATTGATTTTGCCTTTCCACATTGTCACACCACCCTCACTATTCGTCTGAACCATGATGACATGTTCGTTGCTGACAGCCACGCTGACATGTTTGTCGGGTATGAGTCCAGAAGGAGGGAACTGATTCTCAGTTACTTCTTTCCAAGTGATACCATTGTCTTCAGATTTGTAGAACTGTTTGTTACTACCGCCTAAGGCATAAAGGGCATCGTTGTAATGGAAGATGGTGAGATTATTGAGTGCGGGTAGTGGATATGGGTTATTAGCTGTCATGCTCATGCAGTCCCATTGTTGGTTGCTTGATTGCTCTTTGGCTGCAATCTTGTACCACACTACTGCTTGACTACTTTCTTGGCTGCATACACCTGTCAGGACATCGACTTGCAGATTATCGTTGGTATGGGTGTTGTATGCTGCAGATGAGATAAACTGGCTGGGCAGCAAGTTCATGTAGCGTGTGCCATTCGTTGTCCAAGTATTCAGGTCGGTTGTAGCGAGAATCTGCGTGCCATCAAATGCATAGAGATAGAAGCGGTCGGCCGTCAGCAGTCGCACGACTTTTAGGGTCGAAGCGGCATCCCATGTGATTCCGTCTGTGGATGAATAGATGGTTCCATCGACATCGAGGGCATAAAACTTGCCGTTGAAGTATTGAACAGACTGACAGTCAAGATGTGTGGCAGGGGTTCTAAGTTCTGCTTTGGTGAACCATGCGCTACCGTCTGCCATCCCGTAGCTTACGGTCGGTTTACCTGCTATATCGGTAAAGATGTATAGTTGACCATTTGCTGAAATGAGTTTGGGAGAGGATGTCGGCTGAATGTTTAAGTTGATGGGAGCAGCCCACAACATAGAGTCTGCATTTGCCGTGTAGCGATAGATCACCGCTGTGTAGTGTTTGGACGAAACACCGTCACTAGCTACTACCATTAAATCCAATGGGGTGGAGAGGTCTAACGAATCCTTGCCATTGCTGATTGGATAATAGTTGCCGTCGCCCGACCATTTGGCATAGAGCACTCCTGTGTAGCTAAACGAGGCAACCACTCTTTTGAGGTTGGCCCAGCTGGGGAGTGAATCTATGGAATAGATACGACCGTTCACTTGGTCGATGTTGAATTTGATGTAGCGACCGCTGATGGTTCGTGTATAGATACTATCAGTCCCGTCTGATGCTTTGGTCGTCAAATAGGATGTGATATCGTTTACCGACATGGATGTAATCGCACAAGTTGGTGTATGTACCTCTTCTTCGTCCTTGATACACGAACTGACAAACATCAGCGAAAGGCATGTGATGGCAAACGTTATGACTGTAATATATATTCTCATTATACTCATGTATGCGTTTTAACATGCAAAAGTACGAACATTTTTTGCTATAGAGAAGCATCTGGCAGACTTTTAATGTTTTTTATATGTTTTTTTTGTTCTTTTATGCCCTAAACGCCTAAACAGGGGTTATTTTTATGATACCTTCCCAGTTTATATTAGTTGTTTTTGCCGGGCCGAATATGGGTGATTTAACTCCTTTTCCGATTATGATATCACCCTTTTCGACGAATGCTTCGTCCCATAGTTTTTGGTCGATAAATTGTTGAAGCACATCCCTTCCTCCTTCAACTAAAACGGATTGAATACCCTTTGCATGTATCGTATGCATCAAGTCATCAAGATTGCCTCCCATGATAAGTGCCGGAGCCTCGTCACTGAAGATGTTCAGGTGTTTGTCGGGAGTGTTGTGGGTTAAAACAATTCGAACAGGATTGTTGCCCTTCCAGTAACGAGTGGTAAGCGAAGGATTGTCGGTTTCGAGAGTCCTGCGTCCAATAAGTATTGCCTGATGTTCCGCACGGAGTTTGTGACAATGCATACGGGTCAGCGCGGTTGAAATCTGAATGGGTTGTGTCTTACCTTCAGCATCGATTTTGGCGATGAATCCGTCTTTACTTTCTGCCCATTTCAATGTAATGAACGGACGTTTCTTGCGGTGGTAGGTAAAGAATACTTTGTTCAGTTCTTCACATGCCTCTTTCAATACGCCTACTACAACTTCGATACCTGCAGCTTGGATTTTTCGGATGCCTCGTCCGCTTACTTCTGCGAAAGGGTCTTCACATCCTACAACCACCCGCTTCACTCCTTTACGAATAATTAGGTCGGCACAAGGCGGTGTTTTGCCGTAGTGGCTGCATGGTTCCAAACTGACATAAATCGTTGCTTCCTTCAGCAATGGTTCGTCTTTAGGGCGAACTGATGCAAAAGCATTTACTTCTGCATGTCCTTCACCACAGCGTACATGATACCCTTCGCCGATAATACGTCCGTCAGCAACAATGACAGCCCCCACCATCGGGTTAGGGGCTGCATTCTGACAGCCGTTCTTCGCCAGCTGTATGCATCGCTGCATGTATCGTTCGTCAGTGTTCATTTATTTCACTTCCCAGATATCGTTGGTCTCGAGCAGTTCTGAGAAATTATGGTACTTTTTGACTGCTTTCACCTCTTCAATCTGTGCTGTAACACTATCGTCATAGGTCGGAGCTTCCACATCGCGAATAACTCCTAATGCAATAGGGAATCCGTCACCATTACCCATCAGTGCCAACTTTAACTGTAGGGTATTATCTTCGCAATGGGCATCATGAACCAAGATGTCTTTTTCAGAAATACCATCCTTGCCAATTTCCACAACTTTCAGTCCGAATCCTTCTTGAATAAGTCCGAACTCATTGTTCTCTCCAAAGATGAGGGGTTTCCCGTGTTCCACATAAATGGCGTTCTTAGCACGACCTTCTTTGGTATAAACACTATCATGTGTACCGTTGTTGAAGATAACACAGTTCTGCAGGATTTCGCATACGCTTGCACCTTTATGTTGGTAAGCAGCCTTGAGTACTTCAACGGTTGCTGGGGCATCAGTAGCTACGGCACGCGCAAAGAAATGACCGCGAGCGCCAAAGCAGAGTTCTGCAGGGCGGAATGGATCTTCTACGGTGCCATAAGGGCTTGATTTCGAAACGAAACCGCGAGGGCTGGTAGGGCTGTACTGACCCTTTGTCAGTCCGTAGATGCGGTTGTTCAAAAGAATCATGTTGAGGTTGATGTTACGTCTGTTGGCATGAATGAAATGATTACCACCGATAGCCAGTCCGTCACCATCACCGCTGACCTGCCATACAGTCAGGTTAGGATTAGCTACCTTCGCTCCTGTAGCAATTGCAGCAGCACGTCCGTGAATAGTGTTCATACCGTATGTGGCCATGTAATGAGGCAGACGGCTTGAACATCCGATACCCGATATTACAGCTGTGTTCCATGGGTCAACACCGATTTCTGCCATTGCTTTGTGGAGCGATGCCAAAAAAAAGTGATCGCCGCATCCTGGACACCAACGTGGTTGTCCTTTTTTATAGTCTTGTGCTGAATAACTCATAATTGTTTACTTCTTTAAAATGTCCTCGAAAGCATTAACTAACTCTTCAACCACAAACGGCTGTCCCTTTACTTGGTTGAACTGATAAGGTACGAAGCCGTCCACCTTCATACGGAGCCATGAGGCCAGCTGACCCATGTTCTGCTCTGCTACTACCACTTTCTTGTACTTCATAAGTACTTCTGAAGTGTTTTTGGGGAGTGGGTTGATGAACTTGAAGTGAGCCATTGCAACCTTCTTGCCTGAAGCGCGCATTTCATCCATTGCTGCATGCAGATGACCATATGTGCCGCCAAATCCTACTATCAGCAGGTCGACATCGTCCTTGTCACCAAGTACTTCAAGGTCAGGAACAGGAATCTTGTCCACCTTCTCTTTACGCAGACGGGTCATTAGGTCGTGGTTCTCTGGGTTGGTTGAGATAGCACCTGTTTGGTTGTCCTTTTCCAGTCCGCCAAGGATGTGTTCAAATCCTTCACGACCAGGAACGGCCCAATAGCGCACTTTAGTTTCCTCATTGCGCAGATAGGGTGCCCACTTGCCCTTCAGTTCCTCAGGAACGTACGGAGGGTTGATGGCAGGATAGTCAGCGAGGTTAGGCAGTTTGAAGGCACTAGAACCATTCGCAATATAGGCATCCGTCATCAGAATGACAGGAGTCATGTGTTCAAGGGCCATCTTCGAAGCTTGGTATGCGGCATCGAAGCAGTCGGTAGGACTAGTGGCGGCAATTACAGGCATTGGACTCTCGCCATTACGGCCAAACAGGCACTGAAGCAAGTCGGTCTGCTCACTCTTAGTCGGCAGACCTGTTGCAGGACCACCACGCTGTACGTCGAGTACTACCAACGGAAGTTCCATAATAACAGCAAGGTTCATTGCCTCACTTTTCAGACAGATACCCGGACCTGATGTGGAAGTGACACCCAATGCACCTGCGAACGACGCTCCCAATGCAGATGCACAGCCTGCGATTTCGTCCTCACATTGTACGGTGGTTACTCCTAATGATTTGTGTTTTGACAATTCATGCAATACGTCGGTAGCTGGGGTGATAGGGTAGGAACCAAGATAAAGTTTCAATCCCGCTTTCTCTGCTGCAGCGATAAATCCGTATGCAGTTGCTTTGTTACCAGTGATATCCATATATCGTCCTGGTACCTTGTTTTTGGTTTCGATTCTGTAGACGTTGGCAACAGAACTGTGGGTATTGTGACCGTAGTCATATCCAGCCTTGATGACTTTGATGTTTGCCTCAGCCACTCCTGCTTTCTTTGCGAACTTTTCCTTGAGGTAGTTGAAAGCAACGTCCAAGTCGCGGTCGAATAACCAACATACCAGACCTAGCGCAAACATGTTACGACATTTCATCATCGCCTTCACATCCATACCTGAGTCTGCCAGACAATCTTTCACCATCTGACTGATAGGGCAGGCAATCACTCGATCTGGATCGATACCCATTTCGCCGAGATAATCAGTTGTCTTGAAGGCCGCCTTCTCAAGGTCCTTAGGACCAAAAGAGTCTGTGTCGATGATGATAGCTGCCCCCGGTTTCGCATATCGATATTGTGTCTTTAGGGCTGCTGCATTCATTGCTACTAATACATCGCATTTGTCGCCAGGTGTGTAGACCTGACCTGCTCCGATGTGAACTTGAAAGCCTGATACACCTGTCAGCGACCCTTGCGGGGCACGTATGTCGGCAGGGTAATCTGGAAACGTGCTGATGCTGTTTCCTACTGTTGCAGATACTGTTGAGAAGATGTTTCCGGCGAGCTGCATACCATCGCCTGAGTCACCTGAGAATCGGACAACGACTTCTTCCAATTCTTTGATTTCCAATTCGTCTGACATGATTTTTTCCTATTGGTATTTATAATTGTGTGCAAAGTTACACAAAGTTCGAGTATTAACCAAAAAAATATGGTATGAATTGCCCTTTCGCTTTGTATTTTGCGCCTATGTACCTCTAAAACAGGTACTCCGATTAAAAATGAAAAGAGCCGACTTCCGTCAGCTCTATTTCAAAGTTTAGTTCAAACTTAATTGGTTTTTGAGAGAATTGAAACTTCGCAGTTTCGTTTCTTAGGTTTTAGTTAAAGCATATAAAAGAAAATGATTGTTATTTTATCTCTTTGTCCAGCTATTCGATAATCAATGGATCTTGGTTGATGGCTGGTGTCTGAGTCTTCAGTGAATCGGTCTTAGCCATTGCTTCCGAGCGGGTGTGATCTATGATTTTGATTTTAGCTGTGATGTCTTCTTTTTTTGTGTAGGTATCAGTAACATTTACTGTTGTACTGTTGACAGCATTGTTTTGAAGTGCTCGTTCTGCGATGTTGCCAATCGTCAGCACTACTGCCACTACTGCTGCTGCTTTGAAGAATGGTGCAATGCGAGTAGAGAGTTTCACTGTTTTTGCTTCTACGGCTTGCTTTTCTTCCGTCATCGCTAAAATGCGTTTGTCAAAGTCCTCGCCGAGTTTCTCTTCCTTTTGAGTTGCCTCATAAGCAAAGAACGCTGCATATTGTTTCAGATGGCTGGGAACGTCTGCCTGACTGAAGAACGAACGGAGAATCTGTTCTTCCTCCAGTGTGGTTTCGCAGTTCCAATAGCGATCCAATAGCTGTTCTATATATTGATAATTCATCGGCTTTTATTTGATAACATTAAGCGATTCTATGATTCTTTATTAACGCTTCCTAACACCTTTTGGCGTGCTCTGAAGAGGTTTACTTTGACGTCTGATACATTGATGCTCATGATGTCGGCAATCTCCTGATAGCTTTTGCCTTCGATGTCACGAAGTTGCATGATGGTTCGCTGTTTTTCGGGCAGTTGTCCGATGATGCGCATCACTGTGTTCAGCTGTTGCTGTTTCATCAGCTCCTCATCCTGCGTTCGAGAGGTGTCTGGACGGTCATGAACCGTTTCGTCAAGCGATATGTTCAGCCTTTCTTTCTTTTCGATAGCATCGAGTGAGAGGTTCCGGCAGATGGTCATCGAGTAGGTTTCCATATTCTGAATGGCACTCCATTCATCGCGTTGATTCCAGAGTTTCATCAGCGTGTCTTGAACAATGTCCTCGGCTTCTTCTCTGTTGAGAGTAATGCGAAGGGCCAACCTGAAGAGCTTGTCTTTCAGCGGCAACACATCGTTCTTGAAACTGATTTCTTTCATCTCTCTATTAGTAAGACGGATGAGCCGTATAAAAGTTACAGCTCATCCGCATTTTTTTTAATTATTTGTTATTTTCGTGCCTCTGCTACCGTCTATGGCTGTTGCTTTGGTGATAATAACTTCTTTCACACCAGCGTCGACAGCTTCGAGAGCGTTCTGTATCTTAGGAATCATACCTCCTTGAATGACGCCTTCATCCACCAGCCGTTTAAAGTCGGCAGCGTTGATATGTGGAATGACGGTCGATTCGTCGTTTTCGTCTTGCAATACCCCTGCTTTTTCGAAGCAGAACATGAGTGATATATTATAATAAGGTGTCATTGCTTTGGCAACTTCACCTGCAATCGTGTCTGCATTCGTGTTGAGCAGGTTACCTTGGCGGTTGTGGGTAAGGGGAGCCATCACGGGTACAATGCCCGAATCAATTAGCTGGGCAAGCCTGCCTCCGTCCACCTTATCTACATCGCCCACATACCCGAAGTCAATTGGGTTGGGTTGCCGCTTATGCGACTCTATGACATTCATATCGGCACCAGTCAATCCTAACGCATTGATGTTTCTGGCTTGCAGGTTAGCAACAATGTTCTTGTTTACCAATCCTCCATACACCATTGTTACTACGTTCAGCATTTCACTGTCTGTGATGCGTCGTCCGTCCACCATCTTGGTTTCGATGCCCAATTGGGTAGCAATGCGTGTAGCACTGCGTCCTCCCCCGTGTACCAGCATCTTGTGGCCTGGGATACGAGCGAAATCATTCAGGAGATGAGCCAGCGAATCTGGTTCTTCCACGATTTTTCCTCCTACCTTTATGATTGTCAGCTTTTCCATCTTCAATTATCTAACGTCTAACAACTAATTCTCCGCTGTATTTCCTCTACGTAGTTCTCGATCTGTTCCTCACGTGTAATCGTTGCTATCTGCACTTGATAGGTGGCTTGTCGATAATAGCTCTCGCGCTTCTGAAGCGAGGTGGTGATATACGCCGTCAGTTCTTCGTCACTCTTGCCGTCCACTAATGGGCGTTTCGAGCCTCCCATCCTGATGTGTGCTTTGAGGGTTTCTACTGAGGCATTTAAGTACACCGTATTGGCTTGACTGTTCATATAGTCGATATTATCGAAGAAACAGGGGGTTCCCCCTCCGACTGACAGCACGATATCGTCCTTTTGCATCACTTCGTGGAGAGCCTGACGTTCCATTTCTCTGAATGCATCCTCTCCTTGCTGGGCGAAGATTTGAGCGATGGTGCAACCGGCTTTCTCCTCTATCCACCAATCCAGGTCATAGAACTGAAGTCCCATCTGTCGAGCCAGCGCTTTCCCCAATGTGGTTTTGCCGGCTCCCATGTATCCTATCAGTGCAATCTTCATCAGCTCTTCGCTGTTTTTACTCGATGACTACGGCTGTTTCCTCCCTTGTTTTCTTGAGCATGAATGATTTCCATACATTTCTCAGCAGTGAGGCTGTCGATGTTCTCAATGCTCTTTGGCAGCTTGTAGTTGGCCCCCTTGTAGCGCAGGTATGGCCCGAATCGGCCGTTGAGTACTTCAAGTTCTGGTTCGCCATCAAACTGCTTCAGGTGCTTCTGCTCTTCGTTTTGCTGCTTCTGCTTCAGCAGTTCGACTGCTTCCTCGAGCGTGATTGCCATTGGGTCGTATTGGGCAGGCAGACCCACGTAGGTCTTGTCGTGAAGCACGTATGGCCCGAATCTTCCTGTGCCGATTGTCACCTCTGCCCCTTCGTATTCACCAATAGTGCGAGGCAGTTTGAACAGGTCCATTGCTTCCTCGAACGTAATAGTCTGGATGCTCTGGTCTTTCTTCAATTGGGCAAATCGTGGTTTCTCGGTATCAGTAGCCGAGCCGATTTGTACCACGGGACCGAATCGTCCGATTTTCACAGATACAGGTTTGCCGCTCTTTGGGTCGGTACCCAGCACTCGTTCACCCATCTTGTGCTCCATCTTGTCGTTCATCGTCTTCTCCACCATCGGTTCGAAGTCGCGATAGAAGTGTCTGATGACCTTTCGCCAGTCAGTCTTTCCTTCTGCAATTTTATCGAAATCCTTCTCCACATTGGCTGTGAAGTGGTAATCCATAATCTCTGGGAAGAATTGCATCAGGAAGTCGTTCACCACTACACCAATGTCTGTTGGCAGCAGTTTGGCTTTCTCCTGCCCCACAACCTCAGTCTTGGTCGATTCTTTGATTTTGCCTTTTTGCAGTTTCAAGATATGGAACTGATACTTCTCGCCTGGCTTATTGCCCTTTGCCACATATTCGCGCTGCTGAATGGTCGAGATGAAAGTCGCATAGGTCGAAGGACGTCCAATGCCCAACTCTTCCAGTTTGCGAACCAAGCTGGCTTCTGTATATCTCACAGGAGCTTGCGACAGGCGCTCCATTGCTTGTAGGGTCACAGGTTGCAGCTGTGTGCCGATTTTGAGGTTGGGCAACTGGCGAGTCTCATCGTCGAGTTGATCCTCTTCCTCTACCGATTCGTGATACAGGCGCAGGAAACCGTCGAAAGTTACAATTTCGCCACTTGCTGTGAAGTCGTAGTCAGTACCGTCGAGGGATATCTTGATAGTTGTCTTCTCTGTCTCGGCATCAGCCATCTGTGAAGCCAGCGTACGTTTCCAAATCAGTTCATACAACTTGCGCTCTTGGGCGTTACCCGCAATCTCGTGGTTAGAGATGTAGGTCGGACGGATAGCTTCGTGAGCCTCCTGAGCACCTTTCGAACTGGTGTGGTAGTTGCGTGTCTTGCTGTACTCCTTACCCCATTGAGCAATGATTTCTTGTTTGCTGGTTCCCAGACACAGGGTTGACAGGTTCACAGAGTCAGTACGCATGTAGGTGATGAATCCCGATTCGTACAGGCGCTGAGCCACCATCATGGTCTGCGATACTGTGAAGCCCAACTTGTGGGCAGCTTCCTGCTGCAGCGTAGAGGTTGTGAATGGTGGGGCAGGGGTTTTCTTCATCGGCTTCTTGCTGATGTCTGCCACAGTGAAGGTCTTGCCTTCAATCGATTCGAGGAACTTGCGTGCATCCTCTTCTGTCTTGAAACGTGTGTTCAGGTCGGCACGGAAACAGATCTTCTGACCTTTCTCGTCAGTCGTCTCAAACTCTGCTTCTACCTTATAACTTGACTCTGCCTTGAACTGCTCGATTTCACGTTCACGCTCCACAATCAGTCGTACACAGACCGACTGCACACGTCCGGCCGATAGTGATGGTTTCAGTTTTCTCCACAACACGGGTGAAAGTTTGAAACCCACAATGCGGTCAAGCACTCGGCGTGCCTGCTGTGCGTTCACCAGGTTCTCGTCGATAGTGCGAGGAGCTTTGATAGCCTCTAAGATGGCGTTCTTGGTGATTTCGTGAAATACGATTCGTTTTGTATGTTCTAAGTCCAACCCCAACACCTGAGCTAAGTGCCAGGAGATAGCTTCTCCCTCACGGTCTTCATCCGATGCCAACCACACTGTTTCTGCGTCGTGTGCATTTTTCTTCAAAGACTTCACCAGCGCCAGCTTGTCATCAGGAATTTCGTATTCAGGGGTCAGGTTCTCTAAATCTATTCCAAAGTCTTTTTTCTTTAAGTCGCGTATGTGACCATAACTCGACATCACTTTATAGTCCTTGCCAAGGAATTCTTCTAGTTTCTTCACCTTAGCAGGGGACTCAACAATCACAAGATTTTTCATTATTCTATCTTCAATTCTTCAATTTGGGGCGACAAAAATGCGATTCAGCTAGTGCAGCCTTCGTCGTGAGCTCAGCTCAGGCCGAACGGAGTCCAAGCTTGCTTGAACTTTGCCAAGCATTAGCATTTTGGCCGACGATTTTAAAAATCGGCGGCAAAGTTAAGTAAAAAGATTCTTATGACGTATATAATAAGGTGAGAAATCTTCAAAATTTAGGATTTATTAAGTATCTACCCCTATTTTTTGCATAAATGTTTGGTGTTCAATCTCCATAAAATCAGTTTTTCGATAGAATCTGTTCCGCATGTTCTTTCGTCTTCACCTGCTTGCCTGCGAAGATGTCCTCGATGATACCATCCTCATTGATGATGAAAGTGGTGCGGATGGTTCCCATTGTCTTCTTCCCATACATCGATTTCTCGCCCCAGGCTCCCATAGCTTCCAACAGCGTGTGGTCTATGTCGGCGATGAGTGGGAAAGGCAGTTGATGCTTCTCCTTGAACTTCGCATGCGAGGCAGCCGAGTCCTTGCTCACACCCACTACTTCGTAGCCCGCCCCTTGCAACTCGCTGTAGCGATCTCTCAGACTGCAAGCCTCAGCCGTGCAGCCACTTGTGTTGTCCTTTGGGTAGAAATACAATACCAATTTCCTGCCTTTATAATCACTCAGACGGATGTCCCGTCCCTGTTCGTCCTTGCCCAATACCTCAGGCGCCTTGTCTCCGATTTTCATGTTTATATAACCTTTGTTTATTAATGAGAATTTAAAGTAAATGCTTCGAACTGAACGAATGCTATTCTTGGATTCAATGAGACGAGGTAATCCAGATAGCTCTTTAGTTCCGTATTGTTAGCAATGCCTGCTGGGGCAGACTTTCCGGTGAAGAAATCAGTCATCTCCCCCGTCTTCTTATATTGCAAAATATATCTTTTGGGGCGTATGTTGTCATTGTCGATGATTGACTTTGGGTATTTGCTTGCTATGAGTTCGTTTATCTTCTTTTGGAACTTATACGCTATGTTCAGTTTGTATACGATCTCTTCTTCATTCATCTTGTCATACTTATAGAATTGCGACAACTCTATTTGAGTGGAATCAGCCGTGTAGGCATTAGTTTGGCGAAGTTCGTTTAAGTTAGTTATTCTTTTTACATCAAAGGGTATGCTATGGGTGTCTTCCACGTAGCGAGGTAATGTGTACAAGTAATTCTCCGTAGCAAAGATGCGTCCGTCTGCCGCATTCTTCATCAGCAGTTTGTCGCCTTTTGTTGAAAAGGTAATAGCAGATTGATTACGATAGATGTACTGCCAATCGGGTATTAAGATGAAAGGAAGCGAATGATTATCGGCCAATAACCCATAATATGGATGTAAAGGATCGAGATATTTTTTGTATATATCCTCATACAGTTTATCCATTAACTCGTTGTATTGCTGATAGGTGAGCAGATGAGGATGGACGAAATCTTTACGATGTCCTGCGTAGTCGCAAGTCGACATCAAATAATCATAGCCATTCAATAGGTCTTTCAAGTGGTATTTCTTGCAAAACTCTTCACCCGTCTTCGGATAGGAAAGATGTTCTCTGAAATAACGATGCATTAATCCGTCAAAACCACTATCAGTCAATGTGTCGTTAGCTGCTCGAGGGGTGTCTTGGCCATTTATTTCCTCCCAAAAGTTACCAATTTCCTCAAGGTTAAAATGATAATCCAAATGGTCATCGTAGGATGTTAGTTTGGCTTCATCGAGTATTTCATCCGATTCGCCAAGCACAGAATCCTCTTCCGGATACTGGCTGTCAATACTGGTATGATTGCACGAAACCGCAAGGAATACGGTCAAAACGATTTCTGCAGTTTTCAAAAGATCCATACTTCTACTATTTCATTTCTACATGCAAAGATACGCCTTTTCTCACAAAGGAACAACGTTAAGGTAGTTAAATCGGAACAATTCCGTAAAGCGTCTATTCTCCCAAAGCCTTATTGCAAAATGGAGTTGGCAGATTGACTGTGGAGCAGTTTATTCTGTCAATCCCCCATAGCTTTTAGCAGCTTCCTGAAGAGCTTCTTCTGTCGTGTATTGCTGGTAAAGGGTGCAGCGGGTCACGATGGTCTGAGGCGAACAGCGGTCATCAATTACCCGCACAAGCGCCCAACCCTTCATTTCGTCGGAAAACTCCTCACCTGTGAGCGCCAAACGTCCATCGACTGCAGTCATCTCAAGTCGTGACACCTCACGCATACTGAACCTCACTCGCGGCATACCACCCTCAATGTTCTGCATAGCAGTATAGAGCCACAGCTTTTCGTGGAATACCTGTTCGTCTGTCTTGATATCCGTCAGCAGGGCAGGGATGCCGTTCACTTCGCCCAACTGCAGCTGTAGGGCCGGCAAAGTGCCGTCGCTCACAGGTATGCCTGGCATCAGAAACGAAGCCTTTTCCTGTACCCCTTTCGGCACATACACCACAGGCAGCCTGTTGGCTAACGACAGAAAGTTGTTGTAAGCCGTAAGGTGTTGGGTAAACATCGTATCACAGAACGCCAGCATCTTCCACAATGCCACAGAGTGCCGCATTTTTTGGCGTTGTACGAACTGAGGGCGCGTGTTGCAGCCCGATTTTTCCGAGTGTGATGGTCGGGTAATCATTTTTCCTTGCTTCAAATATACCGTCACATCCCTTGTGCGCATGCTGCCAATCAGCATCAATCCTTTTCCTGTACTTTTCTTTTTCATCTTATCAATCTCCCGTTTTTTTAGTTACACATAAACCCCATTTATTTCCCAACCCCCTTCGTAAGCCATCTAATCTTCTTCATATTATTATCCGTTTCATTTCCATTTGTTGTTCGTTTGTTCTTCGATTAATAAACGGACAACAAACGAAGAACAAACGAAGAGCAAACGGAGAATAAATCGAATAATACTTGAAATGCTCCTTTGGTACTCCGTCTTTATCTCCGTGCTTTTGCGTGCAAAGATACAAAAAAAGAATTAAACTACCAAATTATCAAGCGAAAAATGTTGTGTAACGATTGTTTTGGGAGCGGCATACGTTGTGTGACATTATGCTTGATCCACTCCTTATGGACGCCTGAACCTCACAGGAATAGCATACCTCACACGAACAAGTTCTCCGTCTTCTTTGCCTGGTTTCCAGCGTGGCATCAATGTGAGCACTCGGATTGCCTCGACGTCACACTCTTTGTGGAGCGGAACGGCAATCTTGAAATCAGATAATGTGCCGTCCTTATTCACCACAAATTCTACGATGCTGCGGCCTTCCACATTTCCTTCTGTCACACACTTCGGCAAGTGAATGCTGTCAGCAATGAATTGTATTAATTTCTCCATTCCGCCAGGAAATTCCGGCATTTCATCGACCGCTTGAAACACTTCATTTGAATCTGGTGACTCAACATTAGCAATTGATGACTGGCTTATAGTATCCTCCACTTCTATTTCCAAGTCACAATAACAATCAATCTGTGCAAACAAAGGCAAGCATAGCATCGCCATTACGGTCAATACAATCTGTTTCATAGCTTTCTATGTTTAAATGATTAAATTTCAGCTCTAATAATCAGTATTTATGTCTTTATAATGGTCATAATATCCTTTCCAGAAAGACATTTGCTGTTCTTTCTTGACCCCGTCCTTTACCATTTTGTTGTACGAGCCGAAAAAGGCTTGCCCATGTTCGTTACCATATAAAATACCTTCAGGTTCTCCATCCTCCTCCCATATACAGACAGTGAATGCACGGGAGAATCCTGTATCCTTATACTTGTCGTAGTAATAACTCACGAAATAGCATTGCCTGCCATTATACTTTTGTGAGCGTGAATCCATGGCGTGATACGCTACAGGACCACGAATCGTGGTAGTCATAGGCTCCTGATACCATTCAGGACCGAAATTCAGTACTACTTCCTTGGATTTCTTCAACAAGTACTCGTTCCGTGCTTCTTCCGTCATCTGGCTTAAAGCGAGCTTGCCGTCAATCGGCTCGAAATGCAGCTGGTCTTCAGGCTTGATGCCTTCTTTTTTCATTTGTTCGCAAGAAGTATCGAGAAATGCTTTGACCCAATCCCCTGCACCAATATCTGCGACTTCTCCGCTATCTGCCCATATACGCACTGTTGCTGCATAGTCGTATTTGATTTTTGCTTTTGTCTCGTCATTGTAATAAAAGGTGACAGCATAGTACTCCCTTCCTACGTTTTTTTGAATATCCTGCCTTTGGTTATTAGAGAAATACTTCTGCTTTGGAGAAACCTGAGGAGTTACTTCCCATTGCATCCATTCAGGCGCAAAGGCCAAAGCAACTTCCTTCGCTTTCTTCACCAAATACTCATTCCTAGCTTCTTCTGTCATGTTGCTTAAATAATGACTCTGGGCCTCCCTTGACGCTTCAGCCATCTCTATCATGGGTTGTATATCCTTTTGGAATTCTTCCATTGTATATTCATCGAAAAAGTTTTTATATTCATCGCTGATTCCGTCTTCTAACCATTGGTGATAGGACTTACTGTAGAAGTTGACACCATAGGTGTTACCAAAAGTAATCATAAACGGTTCGCCATCATCTGCCCAAATCCGGACTTCTGAAGCATGACTCCATACATATTTCTTACGAGTTTCCTCATCGAAATCCAACCTTACAATGTAATACTTCCTTCCTGGATACTTTCTGATGTTAGGTTGTGACTTAGGTATTATGCTTTCATCAAAGACCTTCTGATCAGAAACGATTGGTACCACAGATTCACGATACCATCCAGGCCCAAAGTTTTGGGTGACTTCAATCGCTTTCTTTATCAAATACTCTTTCCGCTCCTCTTCAGTCATAAGACGGAATTTCATCCACTCAGGAATATACATCTTTTCAAACTTCACTTGATCTGTAGGACCAATCCCTTCCTTTACAAATTCCCTGTAAGGTTTATCAAGGAAATGTCTGTAATTAAGACCTAATATCACATCCATGGGTTCGCCACTATCCTCCCAAATACTGACTATTGAGGCATACTCCCATCCTATTTCTTTTTTTGTCTTTTCATCATAGGTGAATGTAACTTTATAATACTTCCTGCCAAGATGCATTGTTAACGGATCATAGTCACCGTCATTGTCAAACTCTTGTAATGGAGAAACGGATGCGGACACATTACCCTGAAGCCATTCAGGGCCGAAATTATTCGTTACCTCTTTGGCAAGTTTTGTCAAATACCTGTTCCTTGCCTTCTCTGTCATCTCGCTCAAATCATGATTCTGTGCATAAGAGTCCATAGAAATTAATAAAACGGATAAAAATACTAATGCTTTCATAAGCGTAACGTTTTGTTATTATGCAACTAATTATTTCGCTGCAAAGATAGGTGGTTTGTTGGAAATGAACAAATATTTTCGTGGTTTTGAGTACACGCAGAGTACACACTTTTTTGAGAAGGATAAAAAATGCCCATTTCATCGAGGATGCGACTTTACATATTTTGGGGTGAAACAAGCAAAAAAGGATGGATTGTGACAAACAATTTGTTGAAAGTCATGTTACATTTCCTAACGATTCAAGCCAAAATAACCTTAATTATATGATATTTTTTCGTTTTTTTTGGCTGTTTTGTAAAAAAAAGTGTATATTTGCAGCGATTTACAGTTGACCAGTTGAGATGACCAGTAACTTAATCCATTTACTTAATATTATCAAGCAACAAACAATGAAGAAGACTTTTTATTTGGCAATCGCAGCGATTTCGATGTGTTTGGTGGCATGTGGTGGACCTAATGGAACGACTGAAGGGAACGAGACGGACAGCACAACTGCTGAAGTGGAAGAGGCGATAGAGCCTGATATGTTTGATCGTGGAGCATATACTGTTGTGGAGCCCACCGGCTGGGAAGTGGATAATGCATATTCGGAGGCTGTGATTACCCGCCAAGGTAACAACAAGGAGTTCAAGGTGCGCGACGAGTATAACGGTAGCATAGAGAAGTGGACCGAAGGTAAGACAAAAGCGAAAGACATCGAGGTGAATAATGTGACTTGGCAGGCGTTCACTGCCGACGAAGGCGACTATAAAGTGCAGTACTATGCCTTCAATGACGATTTTAAGTCGCTCATCTGGGTTGGAGGCATCAATGTGACGGATGTCGACGATGCTGATGCTATGACCATCCTGAAGGGTATCTTCCTCAAGTTGGACAGCTCCGATTAAGTTGGAGTTGATATCATTCAACCCAAATAGGTGATTAGTCGCGAAATCAGTACATTTTTGGTGTTAATTATCAAAAATCACAAAAAAACGTCAAAACTCTATAGTAAGTGATTGTGTATTTGTTTTTTATTGTTAACTTTGTGGACGGATTATAACTAATCAAACATAACTAAGAAATGAAACAAATATACTTATTCTGTCTGTTTGTGATGGCTTTGTCAGTTTCTGTGGTTCTGACAGGCTGTGACGACACCCCTGACGAAGAGAATTATTACACGGCTAAGGGTGATATGGCTAATGCGTATTTGCTGAACCGGCCTGAGACGTTCAGCAAGTTTGTAGAAATCATCAATAAGTCAAACATGGTCAGTCTCGACCTGTTGGGAACTTATGGTTCGTATACGGTGTTTGCTCCTACAGATGAGGCTATCGACCTCTTCCTGGCTGAACGCGGCAAGACTTCTGTTGACGAATTGAGTGTGGAAGACTGCGATACGATAGCAGCCACACATATCATTGAGCAGTCGTTCTTCACCTACAATTTCTCTGATGCAACGCTGCCTACGATGAACATGCTCGACCGTTATCTGACCATCACCTGTGAGGAGGATACGACGGAGACTGAATCTGTGCCAATCAATTACTACATCAACCGTTCGGCACTGATTATTCATCGTGACGACTCGGTAGAGAACGGTGTGGTTCACACAATCGACCACGTAATCAATGCAACAACAGAAATGCTGCCTGACTTTATGCTGCAGGACTCAACCATCTCGCTGTTCACTCAGGCGCTGTTCCTTACCCACATGGATGATTCTCTCCGCGACTATATCGACGAGAACTATCATTGCTCTGTTGACTCGTTTGCTGAGGGCGTGTGTCATCTCACAGGTTCTACGGTCGATAATGTGTCGTACATGGAGACGCGCTATATCTGCTTCACGGCCTTCGTGGAAAAGAACGAAGTGTTTGCCAAGCATGGAATCAATAACATAGACGACCTTCGTGCTTACGCCAAGCAGGTGTACGACGAGATGTATCCCGAAGATGCCAATGTGACAGATGAGACCGACAGGCGAAACTCACTCAACCGTTTTGTGTCGTACCACCTGTTGCCCGAACGTATCATCTACAACATGCTCACTTGCGACAACCGTCTGCTCAATTCCAATTTCGACCGTCGTCATTGGGATGTGGCTGACTGGTATGAGACGATGATGCCTCATTCGATCATGAAAATATCCTACCCTGCAGGCTCGGCTTCCGGACGATATGTCAACCGTCGCGGTGTGCAGAACCGTAAGGACAGTCGAGGGGTATTCATCCCAGGTTCGAAGATTCTCTCCCCATCCGAATCGTCTATCAATCTGATGGCTACCAACGGAGTGTACCATTATCTCAATGATATCATTGACTATGGACGTCAGACTCAGGAAGAGGTGCTCAACGAACGTCTCCGTATCGATGCAACCACATTGTCGCCCGATTTCATCACCAGTGGTGCACGTGGACACGGAGTGAGGGGCGCAGGAGGCTGTCCGGAATATCCGGGTCAGTATGGTGCACGCAGCACTTCCTACGACCCTGCTCAGAATCCAAATACCTGTCTGGCATTTAAGGCTGGCTCGCTCAAGAACTTCAAGTTCGAGGACACCAAGACTCACATTCATGTGCGCAACCGCTACTTGGACTTCTGGTCATATCAGGGCGATGAGGTGCAGATAACAGGTATGTATGATATCCAATTCAAGATTCCGCCTGTACCAGAAGGCGACTACGAGTTCCGTGTGCAGGTATGTATCGGATTTGCCACCAGAGGTATCATCCAAGTATATTTCGACGGAGCACCCTGCGGCATTCCTGTCGACCTCAGAAAACATGGGGACGACCCTTCAATCGGCTGGCGTTCAGATACCGACTTAGGCGACGAGGAGGCAATAAGTGCCTACGACAAGGCACTTCACAACCGCGGATGGATGAAGGGACCAGCATCGTATGGCGCAACATCAGCTGACGGTACTGGAGGCAGAACACTTCAGCGTACCATCCGTGATGACATGCGACGCATATACACTACCTTCCACTCTGATGGAAAGACTGACCATTGGGTCAGAGTACAGCAGAAACTGGAGACGACGAACGGTTCATTTGCATTCGACTACATGGAACTGTGCCCACGTTCTGTCTATAACAACGAACTTTATCCAGAGGACAGATGGTAACCCCATGTCACAATGTGACCATGTAACATTTTTGAAATATTAATTATACATTAGTTATGGCTTATACAGAAAAACAAACAACAAGTTACGGAACGCGCGTAGGACGCTCGTTCAAGGGAATTCTCGCAGGTATCATCCTCTTCATCGGTGGTACTGTGCTGCTGTGGTGGAATGAAGGTAGAGCAGTTCGTACTGCCGACATGCTCGAAGAGGCTCAGAAGGCATGTGTGGTGATGGAAAACCCAAGCAAGAAAGATAAGAGTCTTGAGGGCGAACTGGTATGTGGAACCGCTATGGCCACCACAGAGGACTCACTTGTCGATAAAGATTTCGGCATTGGTGCTAATGCAATCTCGCTGATACGCGAGGTGGAGTATTTCCAGTGGGTAGAGAGTCGTCATGAAGAGACTGAAGATAAGTTGGGTGGAAAGGAAGAGAAAACCATCACTTACACTTACGATAAGAAGTGGGTCGACAGCCCTATCAGTTCAGCAGAATTCAAGGAATCGGGTCATACCAACTATGCGTTGACTACTGTCGAGCCTGAACAGCAATGGGCACAGAACGTCACTTTTGGCGCATATACCCTGAATGAGAGTCTCATTCACAGCATGTCTTCTACTGAGCCGCTCGAACTGAACCTCAGCGACGAGTTGATGGGCCAGTTGGAAAAGAACACGTTGGAAGCATACGAGCGTTTCAATGGTCAGAGAGCCGTTCTTCCTACCGATAGCGGTTACCACTACATCCATGTGAGCGACAACCAACTTTATGTCGGTCTGAATGCAGCAGCCCCACAGGTGGGCGACGTACGCGTTACCTTCAAGAAGGTGATGCCTGCTAAGGTGACAGTCGTCTCTGTAGTTGATGATGATACCTTCAAGCCGTTCAAGGCAAGCAACGGTGAGCTTTTCCAGAAATTGGTGACAGGTAAGAAGAGCATCGAAGAGATTTTCGATGGAGAAAAAAGTGTCAACACTATCCTCACTTGGCTGTTCCGTCTGCTCGGTACACTGCTTGTGATTTGGGGTCTGAAGGCGATGTTCGCCTTCATCGAAACTATCCTCAAGGTGGTTCCATTCCTGGCAAACATCGTGGGATGGGGTGTAGGTCTTGTATGCACCATCGTAGGTGTTGTATGGTCATTGATCGTCATCGCTATCGCATGGCTGTTCTATCGACCCGTCTTGGGAATAACGCTGCTTGTGATAGCAGGTCTGTTGGTTTGGATTTTTGCTTTTGGCGGCAAGAACAAAATCAAGGAGCTGGCCAATAAGAAAAAAGATGAACCTGCACAGGCTTAGAAGATTATGAGAAAAGGAAAAACCTCCCCCAGCCCCTCCCAAGGAGGGGGGGCAAATCTTCTCCCCTTGGGGGAGATAAGAGAGGGGTTCTTGTGTTTGCTCTTAGGTTTGTTGTTGGTGGGATGTCAGTCCCGCCAACAACAATCTCATGAGGTGGTCTCTGATTTCGACAGCCAGCAGGAAGAGGCAGCGTTGCGAACGATGCTGGACGAAGTGTATCAGGAGGTGAATCTACGCTGGGATAACGACAGTGAGGTAAACTGCTATGCTAACTCGATGGAGGAACTCTATACCACGAAGGAATACCAGCAGATGTACGACACGTTGCATGCCATAGAAGTGCAGAAGTTTGAACAGGGCCAAGCCGATGAAGCATTCTTTGCCGTAGGAGGTAATGTGTGGACGATGGGGTCACACAATCTGCCTTTCTCGACGGAAGTCGTGCGAGTGGAGTTTCCGAACGACTCTACAGCCGACCTCTATTTCTTCCTGAAACCAGCAGAGGGCGACAGTATTCCCATTCTCTGGCAACTGAAGAAGATAAGCGATCAGTGGCTCATTCGGAATTTCATTGTAGGCGGAGGGTACTATGAATACAACTACGACTACATGAGTAGCATGAGAGATTATATCAAACGCAATCAATAACAGCCTAATGAAGAAATACTTAATCTTATCACTTTGTGTAGCAGTCATGATGACAGGTTGCAAGGGTGGACAGACAACCAGTGATGCTGATGTCGATTCCGCTGAAATCGACTCAACGGCTGTAGAAACAGCTGTTGAAGCAGAAGAAGTTGAAGTGCTGATGCCTTCCTTCATCTACTATTTCAACAAAGACAACATGCAGGTGGTCTATTGGACACTGCACGATGCTCCTGAGAAGCCAGCTGACGACGATGAGTACAAGGACTGGTACGATGGTGCTCTACGTAGTTGGAAAGAACAGGATATTTTGCTCCGCAATGCCGACAAGTACAACCGTATGTATGTTTCAGGCGACAGGTATATCAAAGTGAAGTTCCTCGAAGAACGCTATATCAACCCCGATGGCGAACTCTACAGCATGGGACAGCTGCACTGTGCCACGATGCCTTCAGCAGGTCTGCGCTACACATTTGCCGACCCACAGGAGAAACTGAAGTCCTCAGAATGGGGAGAACTTTATCTGCTGGTTGCCGATGAATACCTTCAGACACGTGAGATCATGCCGGTGAAGACCAACATTTGGAGCAGTACACGCAGTGATAAGCCCTTCCCTAAAGAGGTGGTGAAGCAGTTGGAAGAAGAGTACGGCATGAAGGCACAGCGTTCGCATATCTCTGCCCTGTTGGGTGAGCGCTATAAATACGGAACCGTACAGTTTAAGGCAAAGGACGACAAGGCACTTGCTCTTGAAGTCATCACCGAAGGCGACAAAGTATATTCCTATCCGGTCGAAGGCTATTACGAGCCAGGATACGGCCCTACATGGAATGTCGATGATGAAGGCATCTATCTGCCTTCCGATATCACGATGGCGTTCGACGGGCCGGAGGGACCCGAACTGTGCTACATCCATCATGCACCCGAGAGCTGTACCACAGGCCATATCTATATCCGTGATGGCAAACTCGTCAAGGCAGATCAGTCGTGCTATTATGTCAATATCGACGAAGGCTATGCAAAGCCGCTGTGGAAGGAAGATAAGGAGAAGTATGTAAAGGCCATTGTCGAGTACGATCCAGAGTATAAGAACTACGACCTCAACTGCTGGGCATATATCGATATCGATAAAGACGGAACAGACGAAATCTGGTTGAAGAGCTACGACCCCCAAGTCGGTGCTATCCTCTCCATCAAGGACACCCCAACCGTACTCTGCACTACAGACTCGAAGATACAGGCAACCCTCTATCAAGGTGCCATCCTCGTGAGCGGTCCTTGTGGCGGTCCCTGCATCTACACGCAGATCATCACGATGAAGAACAGCAAGAAAGTGGCAACCCTCGAATACACTGCATGTGAAGGCGAAGTCGATACCTATACCTGCGATGGTGAGGAAGTCAGCGAGGAAGTAGCCCTGAACTTCAAGTCGAACGCCTTGAAGAAAGAGCACGACCGTTGGCCCACCTTCCATAGCTCGAATAATTAGGGTGTTTTCTAGCTCACCAGCAATCATGTTTTGTTGGTGAGTTTTTTTGCCCCATAATATAGTTTTAGGACTAAAAATATACTGTTTTCCATGCGGTTGTGAGAAAATTTCCATGGGTGGTATAAGTGTAGTATATTTATATCGTTGACTCCCAATGAGTTATGCGCACAAATCTCCTCATATTTTTCCATGGGGTAACAGATGGTTATTCGAAAATAATGTTGTAACTTTGCAGCGGAATCAGCATTCAACTGCAAAGATGCTGATATTCGGTAAAAAACTTATGAGGAAATTATGTCATATTATCAAAAACAATAACATATGAAACGGACTATATTATTTCTTACGTGTGTGCTTGCAACTATCACGATGTCTGCTCGATATGAGGCAGATGGTATAGTTTCTTTCACCAAGGGGCAAAGGGCAACTATCATCCTTCCCATAACACCTGATGCCGACAAAGGAAGATACTACAGGTTAGACCGAGTTGAGAATTATCAGATTATCTTTGAAGAGGAGCCTCATCCACAGGCTCGTGTTCCCTATATCATTATTCCAAACGAGGATTTCAGCATTGATATAAGCGCATTGGATTTGACTGGGTATAGGCGAGACTCAACAAACATATATGGGGTTTCCTTCATCGGAACATATGTTAAAGACGTCATCGGATATAAAGATTCCTATTATTATTATACAATTGATGCCACATCAGATTGTCGTAATGATATGAATAGGTATAATGTTTATGTCGGAGCTTTACGTGCTTTTATTCAAGTTAGAATATGGAACAATGGAGAAAAGATGCCAATTGTAATTCACGATGCTGGCAGCGAACCGATAATAATTAACGGTACATATCCAACCTTCATTGACGAAGGTAATGAGTGGCATTATGCAAATATATGTGAAATGGTAGATACCTCTATTGTCGTTGAGGAGAATTTCGCGAAGTACTATTTCAAGGGCGATACGATTATCAACCAGAAGAAGTATAAACAACTATGGGGCGACTTCATATATCGCAACACCGAATCCCATCCTAAGAAAAAGCCAGGAACCAGTTATGGGAGTGGTTATGTGATGGGAGTGAGAGAAGAGGAAGGTAAGGTATTTGTCAATGTAGAGGAGTATGACAAACAATTGATGATGTTTTCATACGAGGAGCAAAAATGGAATTTAACGAAAGAGGATGACGAGTATGTCCTTTATGACTTCAATAGTCCATCCAACTATGTTATTCCAGAGGTTGGAAGTAAATTAGACTTGATTTTTCCTTATCCTTTACAAAGAATGGATTATTGGGATGGTATTATTCGAACCTGGAACCTCAACCTTTTCTATTGTGATGGTCAATTGATATACAAGAGTCAGAACTATTATCCCGATCTGTTCTTCCTGATTGACGGAATTGCCATCAACGAAACGAACTTCCCGGATGAGAACTTCCGTAACTACTTACTCAGCCAGGAGTATGGCGCTGATAGTTTGCTAACAGACGATGAGATAAGTGGAATTACGGAACTTTCGGTATCAGGCAAAAATATCACAAGCTTACAAGGTATAGAGTATTTCACGGCACTGACATTACTGTCTTGTACTCACAACCAACTGTTTTTGCTCGATGTCTCGAAGAATACGGCGTTAAAATCACTTGGATGTTCTTACAACCAGCTGATATCGCTCGATGTCTCGAAAAACACAAAATTGACAGGACTATATTGCGGTCGCAACCAGCTGACTTCGCTTGATGTCTCAAAAAATGCAGTGCTGACAGAACTTTATTGCTTTAACAACAAGCTGACAACACTCGATGTCTCGAAAAATACGGCGTTAAAATCACTTGGATGTTCTGAGAACCAGCTGACATCGCTTGATGTCTCGAAGAATACGGCACTGTCACTCCTTGCCTGCCAATATAATGATATTCATGATGCTGCAATGGATACGCTCGTAGCGGGCTTATCGGCATCTACTAAAGGAACGATGCATGCTCTCGTTGCCGACAGCGAAGGTGAACATAATGTGATGACTGTCAAGCAAGTTGCAGCAGCAAAGGTAAAGGGATGGACTGTGCTTGCTTACAATGGTGGCGAATGGGCAGATTACGATGGCAGCGAACCAACACCTAATGAAATTGCTATCAACGAAACCAACTTCCCTGATATAAATTTCCGCAATTGGTTACTCAGTCAAGAGTATGGCAAAGACGGCATACTGACAGATGAAGAGATAAGTGATATTACGGAGATAAATGTAGAGAAGAAAGACATTGCAAATCTGCAAGGAATTGAGAAATTTACATCGCTGACAAGTTTGTACTGTTCAATAAATGAACTGACAACGCTCGACCTTTCCGGTTGTCCTCAACTGAATGCTCTCGATTGTTCCTTCAACAAGCAGCTGGCATCAATCAACCTTTCGGGTTGCAAAGCGCTTCAGCATCTTTATTGTCACGGATGCAAACTCACAGCAATCGACCTTACTGATTGTACGGAACTCATCTATTTAGATTGTGGCACGAACTTGCTTACGACTATCGATCCGTCACCTTGCAAAAAAGTGATGTCTTTCGTATGTAGCGGAAACCAGCTCACCACCATTGACATATCTGCATGTAAGGCACTACGGTCGTTCGATTGCCAGGAGAATCAACTGACTACACTTGACTGCTCTGGTCTTACTGAACTTCAGGCGATTCTCTGCGCTATGAACGCTCTCACCTCAATCAATGTATCGGGATGTTCTAAGCTCATACATTTATTATGCGAGTTTAATAACCTTGGCCTCGATGCCTTCCAGCATATCATGACCAATATCCCCGAACGTGATGAGAGCGATGGGGCATTTATGTTTGTCTATAGTGAGAGTACGATAGAAGGTAGCTATGACCATACCCCCGACCACAATATCTGCTCAAAGGAACAAGTGGCAATAGCAAAAGCCAAGGGATGGGTAGTATATTACGAAAACAATACGGGGGATTCCCTTCCATACGAAGGTGTTGAGGTTACCCCGGAAATTGCTTATCGTCCATTCATTGAAGATGGGAAGGTATGGAAAGTCGGTATTTGGTCAGGTAATCCTGTGCAGATGGTAGAGTATTTCTATTTTGATGGCGACACAATCGTTGACGGAAAGGCGTGTAAGTGGATGTGGTGTCAGCAATATGCCAACGAAGGCAGCTGGTGCTATAATACGTTATACAGACATGAGGATCCATACAAACCACTTTTCCGCATAGGAGCATTCTATGAGGAGGATAAGAAGGTGTATTTCCAGCCGTGGGAAGATCAATTGGGAGGATTGTATGCGAATGATTTCTGGCTGTTGTACGACTTCTCTGTTATGCCTGGCGACACTATCTTCGACTATGTGATGACAGCAAAGGCATCAGGTGGAATGCCAGAATTCAAAGGAACTTACTATGACCTGACTCCATACACAGAACCGAAAGAATATGAAGAGCCATTATGGAATAATCGTTGGCTGGAAGGTGTAGGTAGAGCAGACGTCCCCTATTACAATCTCTATAATGGAGAAACAGGACACTACACATTCCTGATGTCATGTACGGTTGGTGATGAAGTCATCTATCTTAACGACGAATATGAGGATGGGGCCACTCCAAGTATGGAGACCAAGAAGCGTCGATTCGACTTCACCCATACGGTCAAGATACAGCCGAAGACTCCAAGTCGAAGAGGAGAAGAAGCGGCTCTGTATGGTGAATACAACGAAAAGTCGCTCGACATCCGACTCGATCCTCTCGACGAAGCTTACTCGGTATGCATCACCAATCAGAAGACAGGTGAAACCCTCTATGAGAAGACCATCAATGCAGGCAGTATCGTAGGCCTGAACATCGACATCTCCAAGTATCCAGAGGGGCAGTATAAGATTTCGATTGACAACAGCAACGAGACATTCATAGGAGAATTCGAAATTAATACAACTGGGATAGAAGAGACCCCCTCCGACTCCCCCTCTATGGGGAGAGGAATATTCAACCTCCAGGGGCAGAGAATCGAAACTTTGCAGAAGGGTTTGAATATAATGGATGGAAAAAAGGTGTGGGTGAAATAAAGGCAACGAATAATTAAATGTAAATGCCGCTGCTCGTAATAGTAGCGGCATTCAATTTACATATTTAACGATACAATCAATACAGATAGGAGCTGCTGTTACTCTTTTACACTTTCTATGAACCTACCAGATAATTTGAGAGTTTTCTATATTTCTTTGCGCCTATTTAGAACATGAACTTATAAACTTATAACTTATTCACTATGGACATTTACTTTTTCGCAAACATAGAACTGCACATGATGACAAAAAACAAGAAATTATTAATAATAAATTTTAATATATAATATATATAATATATATATTATATATATTATATATTAATTTTTTCTTCTTCGATTTTTCCAAAACATAAATGTCCATAGTGAATAAGTTATAAGTGAATAACCTCTCATCAGTTTGTTGTTGACAGTGGACTTTATCCTCTACGTTGTAACCCCGACTTGGCAAAACAGCTGTTATTTATCAGGCTTGTGCTTTTTGCAGCCCCTAGGGGTAACAAAATTTTCCCTTAGGGGTACCAAAAGCACTCTCCCGATTTGGGAGGGTGCGGTCATTTTGACCAAATGACCATCGTGACCACTTCTGCTTCTCCAATTTAATTTTAATTAAATTGAACTGCAAATTGATATCTGTACTTTACAAAAAGACATGATTGTCTGCAAAATAATAATATTGGCAAGAAAAGATGCTTTTTTCCTTGGTTTTATTGGAAATTTTTTGTACCTTTGTAGTGCTTTTGAGGGGGCAAAAAACCGAGGGGGCAATTCCCAAGTAACTCCCAATTAACTCCGGACTGAATCGCTAAGAAAATAAGCGTTCCACCAGAGTCACATTAGAGGTAGCCACTCCCATATACTAATGAAAACGTAAACGGCTAAACAGGCTTGTATAACTATGAAACAGATTATTTTTCAGAACATAATGAAGAGGATTGCATGCATGACCTTATGTGTCCTCATGACGGCAACGGCTATGGCTCAAGACGGCAAGCCGAAAACCATTTCGCTGACTGATGCAGAGCGGCAGTTGGTGGAGCAGAACAGCGACTTCGCCTTTAACCTGTTTCGCAAGACACGCGACACGGAGAGCCACGTGATTTCGCCCTTGAGCATCACATACGCGCTGGGGATGCTGAACAATGGTGCTGAGGGCATCACCCGCGAGGAGATCTGTCAGGTGCTATCGGGCGGACAGACGGAGGGGTATGCCGATGTGGAGGCGATGAATGCTTTCTGCCGGAAGATGTTGACGGAGAGTGCTTTGCTCGACGAAAAGACGCGTGTGGCGATTGCCAACACCATCTACTTCAATGGCGACAGGAAGAACATCGCGTTGAAGTCGGCTTTCAAGGATGCTGCCGCAACTTATTATGATGCGACCCCTTCAGTGCTCAGTTTCAGGGATGAGGCGTCATTGGGCATCATCAACCAATGGGTTACGGACCAGACCGACGGTATGATTCGCGACCTGCTGAAGCCTGAGGATATGCAAGACCCCAACCTGGTAAGCTTCTTGCTGAATGCCATCTGCTTCAAAGGTGCATGGGCCAGTCCGTTCGATGAGAAATATACCGAGAACAGGTATTTCGGTGAAGACTGGAAGCGCACGGCCATGATGATGTGGCAGGTGAATGAGTTTCTTTACGCAGAGAACAACTTATACCAGAGCGTTATCCTGCCCTACGGCAACGGATCGTACCAAATGACAATCTTCCTCCCACGCGGCAGAAAAACCCTCGATGATGTGTTGGCTGCCCTGAACGGCAAGAACTGGAACACGGCTGCATACGAGAACTATGAAGTATATCTCAGCATGCCGCGCATAGAGACCGACACCAATCAAGATTTAGAAGACATTATGGAGTCGCTGGGCATGAAGAATGCCTTCCTGAAAAACGAAGATGCACATGGATTTTGGGACTTCTGCTACTGGGGTGATGACGAGAAAGACTCCGACCCGTGCTGGATAAGCCTGATGCGACAGAAAGCTCACCTGAAACTCGACGAGAAGGGCACGGAAGCAGCCGCTGCTACGGTCATCGGGATGGTCGACAAAGCGATGCCAGAATCCGTAGAGTTTATCGCCAACCGTCCATTCATTTATATCATTAGCGAACGCTCGACGGGCAGCATCTTTTTCATCGGGCAATATATGGGTGAACCTATCAAGAACTTGCGCCACGACATCAACCTCACGACAGAGGAGAGAAAGTTGGTGGATAGCAACAACGACTTCGCATTCAACTTGTTCCGCAAGGCACGCGGAGAAGAGAGTAGCATCATGTCGCCATTGAGCATCACCTATGCCTTGGGTATGCTGAACAACGGTGCAGCAGGACAGACGCAGCAGGAAATCAACGACGTGCTGGGATTTGGCGATACAGGAGCAGATGCTATCAACAACTTCTGCCGCAAACTGCTTACCGAAGCACCTACCCTCGACCAGGAGACAAGAGCCGAAATTGCCAATACCATCTATGTGAACAGCGGCATAGGCTACGAGTTGCAACAAGGGTTCGTGGACAAAGCCAATGAGTTCTACGATGCAGAACCACAAGCACTCAACTTCTTTGATGACGCCACGATAGGCATCATCAACCAATGGGCGAATGACCACACGCACGGCATGATTCCAGAGATAGTTAATGAAGAAACATTCTCCCGTGATGCTGCCAGCCTACTGCTCAATGCCCTCTACTTCAAGGGTGCATGGGCAAACAAGTTTCAAAAAGAGTACACCCGCGACGAACCTTTCAATGGCGGTGCTGAGGTGCCGATGATGTGCAAGAACGAGGAATTAGGTTATATGAACAACGGCCTTTATCAAGCGGTGAAACTGCCTTACGGCAACGGTGCCTACCAGATGACCGTGATCCTGCCTCACGAAGGAAAGACCATCGGCGATGTGCTCGACCAGATGGACGGTAAGAACTGGCAACCTGTATTCTCTGATTATGATGTAGACCTAAAGTTGCCTCGTTTCAAAATCGAAACGAAATTGAGCTTAGCGCAGATTATGAAAGACTTAGGTATGCCGACCGCGTTCTCGATGGATGCAGAGTTCCCTTATTTCGGCAACCGTGGTGTTTTCATCGATGATATGTTCCAGAAAGCCGTCATCGACCTCGACGAAGAAGGTACAACGGCAGCCGCTATTACGGGAATAGATGTATATACAGGCAGACCCGAACCAGCTACCTTCTATGCCAACCGACCATTCATTTATATCATCAGCGAACAATCGACAGGTGTCATCCTCTTCATGGGACAGTATATGGGTGAAGGTGCGACAGGAATCAAGGAAAATGTAAAAATTGAAAGTTTAAAAAATACAAGTATTTATAACCTCCAAGGCCAAAGAATCTCTGTGTCCTCTGAATCCTCTGCGCCCTCTGTGCTCCCGAAGGGAGTATATATTGTGGATGGAAAGAAGATATTTGTTAAGTGACAGACCATAGGTCGATAATAAATGTTACTGTCCGTGAGGGTAGCGGCATTTGTTTCACATGGACAGTTCTTCTTTTGATTGAGGAGTGATGGTATTGATGAATTGGGGTTGGTATCCCAATTGTGTAAGGATGTGGGTAATCGCTTCTTGGGCAAAAAGGAGTGCTTTCTGACGGTTCTCGGGGGTATCGAATTGGGTACGGATCTGCTGCTCAACCTTGTGACGTAACTCATTGGTGGAGGGTAATGCTTCTATCCAATAGGATTCATCATCGGAAATGAATTGAGATGCCTGGGTTGATGCTGTATATGCCAACTCGGGCATCCTTACTTCCATGATATGGTTTTCTTTCGGGGTGTATTCCACTTTGCTGAGGTCAAGTTTGTAACTTACCTTCTGTTGCAGGATCTGTACGCACGAATGTTCCTCAGGGAATACTTCAAAATGATATTCCGTCTGTTGCAGTGTGGTGTAGTCCTCGATGAGTGCAGTTGCAACGTAGAGTTCGTTCTGTGGCATCATACGCTGTATTTCGTTAGGTGTCGGCTCAATGGAGATGGTGCCGTCTGATGATTGCATACATTTGCTAAGGAGTGCAATCACCAAAATAATGACGGCAAGGATGCCCAGGAGTATCATGAGCGATGTCCCTTTCAAAAGTCGTGAGAGAATGTCTGTCTTCATAATCTTCAATAACCAATAACCATTATCTGACCTCGCATCCTGCGAATCCCATGCTGATAGCAATGGAATTCAGGAGCGTTTGTGCGTTATGCCGGATTTCTGTTCCTGCCAATTCTTGAAAATCGTCCTTCATCACGGCTTCGTATGCTTGCTGGCGTATCTTTTCGATGGTTTCGTGTCCCACTTGATCGCGCAATCCAGTTGAGATGCACACCACTTTGTCGTAATCGACAGCGGTGTTGTAGCCTGAATCGATGATTTTGGGTTGGGGCAGGGTGACTTCAATGATACGCAGGCTGTCGTTTAACTTTACGTTGTCTAGCGTCATGTCGCGCAGGTCGTAACCGTATTTTATCTTCACCTCTACGGGCACGATACATTTCCGTTCCCCGTATTTCCAAGTCGATGGGTCGCTGAGCAATATCTGCTCATGCTGACTGCTGTCGTAATAGGCAATCTTACGGATGGTCAGTTCTGTGGTGACCAGGTCCGCCTCCTGCTGAATTGTCGACAGAATCGTAGCCGTCGAAGGGCATTCCGCCACCTTCTTCCTGTTCGTCAACACGATGGCGCCCAGTATGGCAACAAGAGCAAGCACAGCCAGCAGCCCCACCTTTATATATTTGTTTCTGTCGTTCATATTTTATTCTGTTTTTTTCTTTCCTTTAATTCTTTTTTATATTTTTTGTATGCTTCTCGATCTTTCCAGAACCATTTCTTGTTTTTTACCCAGCATGTTGAATCTAAACGATTCGGAAGGGGATGAAAATGCATTTTTGTTGTTTCTTCAATGTAATTAAACACTTTTATTATTTCATTCTTAGCGTTTTTACGGATCATTGGTTTGTACAAGAGTGTTGTGTCATTTATGATTTCGAGAATATAATTATGTGTGACATAATACCATTCAATCTGTTCTATCGTTTGAACATAAATGTTGCTGTCACATATTTGATAACTCCCCCATCTGTTTTTCCAACTTTGATTATCGGGTAAGATTAAATCTGAATCTGCGTCGTAAGCTGGTGATGTACGTATACTAAAGATAGTACCATCTCTGTATAACATAAGTGATAATATCGTATTATATGGTAATCTGTCAGACTGATAATATCCGTCAACTTTAATCATCTGATCGATATTATTCAGTTTCTCACTATAATCGTTCACGAAACCTTTTGGCTGTCCGTATAAGATATCCTTTCCGGCAAACACGCATGACGAAACACTGCAAATGATGATGCCAATACAAACCAAATGTTGAATCTTATATCTCATGTCCTTCTACTGTATTTTTTGCAAAGATATGAAATTAAAAGAATATCTCACCACTTTGATAAGAAAATATAACATTTCTTTTGGTTATTTCATGGAAATGCCATCCCTTGTGTTTTTGGGGGAGGTGGAATTAATATGGAAAAAGCACAAAACCAAGGATTGAAGGCGAAAAATACAGGAATAATGCGATTAAGCAAGAGCGGAGTCAAGTTTACTTAAACTATGCCGAGCGATAGCATTCTGCACGAAGTGAATTCGCATTAATTATGCATTATGAATTGGCTTTAAAGCCCAAAATGCTAACGTTCGGCAATAAAAACAAGCTTTTTAGCGCTCACTTAACCGCAATTTTCATAAATATTTTGTACCTTTGCACCGCCAATGGAGGAAGCCCCGTTTGTTGAGGGGTACCATTCGGAAAGATAAATTGCATAGAAATATGAAAGTAATGAAATTCGGCGGAACGTCCGTAGGTTCCGTAAAAAGCATTTTGAGCTTAAAAGAAATTGTGGAGGCAGAGGCTCGGACACAACCTGTCATAGTAGTAGTAAGCGCACTCGACGGCATCACAGACAAGTTGATAGCAATGTCGCAGATGGCAAAACAGGGTGACGAGCGCTATCGTGAGGAATTCGATGCGATGGTGAGACGCCACCACCTGATGATCGACACAATCATCAATGACATCAAAAAGCGCGTAGACTTATTTAATAGTGTGGACAGTCTCTTCGACCAGTTGAAGAGCATCCTCTATGGTGTGTATTTGGTTCATGACCTGTCGAAGAAGACCGAGGACACCATCGTGAGCTACGGTGAGCGACTGAGTTCGCACATTGTAGCAGGAATTGTAAAGAATGGCGTTCGTATGAACAGCCGTGACTTTATCCGTACACAGAAAAAGAACGGTAAGCATGTGCTCGACACTGAGGAGACGAAGCGATTGGTGAAGGATACTTTCAAAGACCTCAACGAAAAAAGTGTATATGTGGTGCCTGGGTTCATAGCCAGAGATAGTAATACCCATGAGACTACCAACCTGGGACGTGGCGGTAGCGACTATACGGCTTCGATTATCGCAGCCGTGCTGAATGCCGAAGTACTGGAAATATGGACGGATGTGGATGGCTTCATGACTGCTGATCCGAAGGTGATTCAGAGTGCCTATACCATCAACGAACTGTCGTATGTCGAGGCGATGGAGTTGTGTAACTTCGGCGCGAAAGTGATTTACCCGCCTACTATCTATCCTGTCTGCATTAAGAATATTCCTATAAAGGTAAAAAATACATTCAACCCTGAACACCCAGGTACGCTCATCAAAGAAAAAATAGATGATGACAACAAACCCATTAAGGGTATTTCGAGCATCAAGGGTACTTCGCTCATCACAGTGACCGGTTTGTCGATGGTGGGTGTGATAGGTGTGAACCGTCGTATCTTCACCACGTTAGCCAACAAAGGTATCAGTGTGTTCATGGTGAGTCAGGCTTCATCGGAGAACTCTACATCAATTGGTGTGCGCGATGAGGATGCCGCAGCTGCAGCAGAGGTGCTGAATGATGAATTTGCCAAGGAGATAGAGACAGGTGCGATGTTCCCCATGCAGGTGGAGAGTGGTCTGGCCACAATCGCTATCGTGGGTGAGAACATGAAGCAGACACCAGGTATCGCAGGTAAACTGTTCGGTACATTGGGCAGAAGCGGTATCAGTGTGATAGCTTGTGCACAGGGTGCTTCAGAGACCAATATATCGTTTGTCGTGGATGGTAGATTCTTGCGCAAGTCGCTCAACGTGCTCCACGACTCGTTCTTCCTTTCGGAATATAAGGTACTGAACCTCTTCATCTGTGGTATTGGTACAGTAGGAGGTATGCTGCTCGAGCAAATCCGTACCCAGCAGCAGTTCCTTATGCAGTCGAGACGCCTGAAACTGAATGTGGTCGGCATTAGCGATGTTGATAATTTTGTGCTCGATCGTGACGGTATCGACCTTGATAACTACGAGAAGATTCTGCGAGCAGGATTCCCTGCCAATACAGAGCATATGCGCGATGAGATTGTGAAGATGAATATTTTCAACAGTGTATTTGTGGATTGTACCGCCAGCCGTCAGATTGCAATGCTTTATCAGACCTTCTTAGAGCACAACATATCTGTAGTGGCAGCCAATAAGATTGCTGCTTCGAGCGATTACGAAAGCTATCTGAAGTTGAAACAGACAGCCAGAGATAAGGGCGTGTGGTTCCGCTACGAGACCAATGTAGGTGCGGGTTTGCCAATTATCGGTACTATCAATGACCTGTGTAATTCGGGCGATAAGATATTGAAGATTGAGGCTATCTTGAGCGGTACGCTCAATTTCATCTTCAACGAGATCGCAGCAGACGTACCATTTTCTGAGACTGTGCGCAGAGCTAAAGAACAGCGCTACAGTGAGCCCGACCCACGTATCGACCTCAGCGGTACGGATGTAATTCGTAAACTGGTGATTCTGACGCGTGAGGCTGGCTATAAGGTGGAACAGGATGACGTGGAGAAGCACCTCTTTGTGCCTAACGATTATTTCGAAGGCTCGCTTGATGACTTCTGGAAGCGTTTGCCTGAACTGGATGCTGACTTCGAGGCTCGTCGCAAGGTGCTGGAGTCGGAAAACAAACGCTGGCGTTTTGTTGCTACGATGGAGAATGGTAAGACCAATGTGGCTCTCAAGGAGGTTCCGTATGGTCACCCATTCTATGGGCTGGAAGGTTCAAACAACATTGTACTGCTTACAACAGAGCGCTACAAGGAATACCCAATGCTCATTCAGGGCTATGGCGCAGGTGCAGCTGTAACGGCTGCCGGTGTGTTTGCAAACATCATGTCAATCGCTAATATCTAAAATAGTGTGCTGGACGGTTTTGCCGTCCAGCCATTTTCCCTTATGAAGCATATCATTATACTGGGTGACGGAATGGCCGACCTGCCAGTTGAAAGACTCGGTGGCAAGACGCTGCTACAATATGCCCATAAGCCAATGATGGACCAGTTGGCGCGTGAAGGCAAGACGGGCAGATTGGTAACAATCCCTGAAGGTTTTCCCCCAGGTTCAGAGGTAGCTAATACCGCTATTCTTGGCTATGATTTGAATAAGGTGTACGAAGGTCGCGGACCTTTGGAGGCTGCATCAATTGGTTACGAGATGGCAGCTGACGACTTTGCCATCAGATGCAACATCATCACACTTGAGGATGGTAAGATTATCACCCATAATGGCGGTAACTTGGAGACCAAGGATGGTGATGTGCTTATCAAGTATTTGAACGAACACTTGGGCAACGATCGTGTACATTTCATTACTGGTATTCAATATCGTCACCTGCTGGTCATCAAGGGAGGTTCGAAACATATCGTCTGTGCACCACCTCACGATCACCCCAATGAAGCATGGCGTCCGTTGTTAGTGAAAGCAGAAGAGAATGCTCCCGTTGAGGAAGGTCGAATGACGGCACAAGAGACTGCAGACCTGTTGAACGACCTCATCCTACGCTCGCAGGAACTACTGGCGAAGCACTCCTATAACCTCGAAAAGGCAGCTAAGGGGGAACGACAAGCGAACAGTATTTGGCCGTGGAGTGGTGGCTATCGCCCATCTATGCAGACGCTGATGGAAAAATATCCTCAGGTGAAGAGTGGTACTGTAATATCGGCAGTCGATCTGATTCGCGGCATAGGCCACTATGCAGGATTAAAGATAGTAGAGGTTCCAGGGGCCACGGGACTTGCGAATACTAACTACGAAGGTAAAGCACAAGCTGCTATCGAGGCGCTGCGTCATGAGGACTTTGTCTTTGTGCATGTAGAAGCAAGTGATGAAGCAGGCCACGATGGCGACTTGGACTTGAAACTCAAGACTATCGAGTATCTTGACCAACGACTCATTGCTCCAATATATAAGGAGGTGAAGTCATGGGACGACCCCGTGTGCATAGCTGTGTTGCCCGATCATCTCACTCCGGTAGAGATGCGCATCCATGTGGGGCAACCCGTCCCATTCTTGATTTGGTATCGGGGAATTGAGCCTGACGAGGTGCAGCAATATGACGAGGTGAGTTGTGTTGACGGTTCATTTGGACTTCTTAAACTTGATGGTTTTATGAAAGCCCTCATGGCTGAGGACAACGTGACTGTGTAAAAATAGTAAAATGTAATAGTATTAATTGTTACATTATTGAATATTAAAATTACGAAGTATGAATTATTATAGCACTAACGGAGATGCTCCTATAGCAGATTTAAGGAAAGCCGTTGTGAAGGGTTTGGCAGAAGATAAAGGTCTGTATATGCCTGAGACCATCAAGAAATTGCCAAAGGTTTTCTATGATGAGATTCAAAACCTTACGTTTCAGGAGATTGCCTACAATGTGGCAAGTGCTTTCTTTGGTGAGGATGTTGATGGTGATGCCTTGCAGGACATCGTCTATGACACATTGTCGTTCGACTGTCCCGTTGTCAAAGTAACAGACAATATCTATAGTCTCGAACTCTTTCATGGTCCCACACTGGCATTCAAGGATGTCGGTGCTCGCTTCATGGCGCGATTGCTGAGGTATTTCACTCAGAATACACGGAATACTAAGGGTAATCCGATAAATGTACTCGTGGCTACTTCTGGAGATACTGGCTCTGCTGTGGCGAATGGTTTCCTTGGAGTGTCAGGTATTCATGTCTATGTGCTTTATCCCAAAGGAAAGGTAAGTCCCATCCAGGAATGTCAGTTCACGACGTTGGGTAAGAACATCACTGCTATTGAAGTTGATGGTGTGTTCGATGACTGTCAGGCTTTGGTGAAGAGTGCCTTCATGGACGAGACTCTCAATCAGCATATGAAGTTGACCTCTGCCAACAGCATTAATGTAGCCCGTTTCCTACCTCAGGCATTCTATTATTTCCATGCATACGCACAGATGAAACGTAGTGGTTTGACGAATCATCCGCTCGTAGTATGTGTACCATCAGGTAACTTTGGTAATATTTGTGCGGGATTGTTTGCTAAGCAGATGGGGCTGCCCATCGAGCGTTTTATTGCTGCCAATAATGCTAACAGTGTGTTCTATGAATACTTGCAGACAGGTGAATACCAACCTCGTCCGTCTGTTCAGACAATTGCCAATGCAATGGACGTAGGTGCCCCAAGTAATTTCGCGCGCGTATACGATTTATATCATAAGGAGTATAAAGCCATTTGTCAAGACATTAGTGGAGCAACCTATTCAGATGCTCAGATAGCAGATACGATGCGTGAGGTCTATCAGCAGACGGGATATGTGTGTGACCCTCATGGCGCATGTGGTTATCGTGCTCTTGCAGAAGGACTTCGGGACGATGAAATGGGCGTTTTTCTTGAAACAGCTCATCCTGCAAAGTTCAAAACGACGGTTGACAACATCCTTGGAACAGACATTGAAATCCCAGCTAAGTTGCAAGCCTTCATGAGGGGAACGAAACAGAGTGTTCCGATGACAAAGTCGTTTGATGACTTTAAGGCTTACTTGATGCAGCAACCCTGATATGATCAAGGCTATCTTCTTCGACATAGACGGCACCTTGGTTTCATTTCGAAGTCATCAGATACCATCCAGTACGCTTCAAGCCATTCATGCCGTGCGACAGCAAGGTGTGAAAGTGTTTATTGCCACAGGACGCCCTCTGCCTTTTGTGGACAATCTGGGAACGTTAGAGTATGATGGCATTATGACAGTCAATGGAGCCAGTTGTCAGACGGCAGATGGTACTGTGATTCGTCATCAGCCCATACGGCAGGAAGACCTGAAACGTCTTGTTGATTATTATCATGAGCGTCCTTTCCCTTTGGCTTTTGCTGCCAATGACGATATCTTTATCACAATGACATCGCCTGAGACTCTTGAGGTGCTCAAGATTCTCAATCTCAAATGTCCGCCAATTGCACCCATTGAGCGATGTCTCGATATGGATGTAATGCAAATCATTGCTTTCTTCAAGGATTGTGATGACCCTCGTATTATGAGCGAGGTGCTTAGTGGCTGCTCAGAACAACGATGGCATCCTTTCTTTGCCGATATCATCTGTCAAGGCAACAACAAGGCGATAGGTATTGATGCCATCATTAACCATTATGGTATTTCGATTGAAGAGACGATGGCTTTTGGTGACGGAGGTAACGATATGACAATGTTGCGTCATGTGGGTTGTGGTGTGGCAATGGGGAATGCTCGCGAGGAAGTAAAGGCTGCAGCTGACTATGTAACGGATGATGTAGACGAGGGTGGAGTAGAAAGAGCCTTAAACCACTTTTTCGGCGTATAACTCCTCCATTTTGTGCGAAAAAAGGCAACGAAATGCACTTTTTCTTACTTTTTTGCAAAATAAATGGGAATTATGCATTGTGCATTGTGAAATATTTCGTACCTTTGCACCCGCAAACGAAAAATGCAACCAAAATGGTGCCTTAGCTCAGTAGGTAGAGCATCGGACTGAAAATCCGTGTGTCCCCGGTTCGAATCCTGGAGGTACCACATCAAAAAACGCTGAAATCGAAAGATTTTCAGCGCTTTTTGTATTTGTTTTTATTGCTGTCCGCTAAAACTCAAAACCTCATCAAACACCTATCCGCTATGCCGCTAAACAGACGTTGCGGATTATTGTTTAAAATAGTAAGCCCCCTCCTAGTCAAACAGAGTTGGCTCTGGAGGTTGTAATTCCAAATCCTTGAGAATCTTTGCCCAGTCTTTTTCCGGTTCCTCGAAGAAAGTGTAGCTGTTGACATAATACATGAGCATTATTCTGAACATGGTTGCCAGGTTAGAGAAGCTCCAAGTACGCCAGATCCTCTTCTGCATGACCATGAGCAGCAGGTTGGCGATGAGTGTCACCCAGATCTGTATCTTGATGGCATTAGCACTCTCCCCGTAGAAATACCTGAGTGGAAAGTTCTGCTTCAACTGCTTGAAGAGCAGCTCAATCTCCCATCTCTTGCGGTAAATCTCCACGATGTCCTCCGCTTCCATCTCCATGTCGTTGGTCAGCAGTGACACGAGCCTCGCCTTTCCCTTCCTGATGTCCGCATAGGTGATGATGCGTGCATGATGGACGATGTCATCTCCATCCTTGACATGTTTGCGGAAGATGACGTGCTGCACGCGATACTCCATCAGTCCCTCAGGATTCATGTACATAGTGTCACTTTCCGTCTCATAGACAAGGTTCTTCTTCATTTTCGTGACATATACCACATCTCTTCCGGTCAGTTCCTCGAACTTGGCATAGTCGATGTATGCCCTGTCCAGCGCGATGATATCCCCGCAGGTATAGTTAGAGGGGCGGAGCATGAAACTGTCGTTGGTGGCAGCCGAGGTGAAGCGGATGTCCGAAGGCACTCCCTCGTTGGCATGGATGTTGGCGTGAACCTTGATCCCGCCTTTCTTCTTTCCTGTCTTCGGATGGCGGCCCACACCCTTGAAGATGAGGTTGGAGAAGAGCGTGATGGTCGTGGAATCAATGATTTGCAGCCGGTTGAGCCATTTGGGGACCTGCCTGCGTCGGCTGTCCGAGGAAAGTTCATCCCTGTATGTTGCATACAGGTCCCGGTATACAGCTTCAAAGACACATTCCTTGCGGCGGGCATTCGCATCAGACAGCGTCGAGCGACGCGGCATGAGGCTTATTCCGAGGTGAGTCAGTTTGCGGGCTTCTGGAAACATGGAGTCCGTAATCTCGCGCAGGGAGTCGAAGCGCCTGATGACGGCATAGAGCATTATCACCAGATGTTGCCACGCATCGAAGTGTTTTATGTAACGTTCACCGCCGTTTTCACGGCTGAAACGAAGAATTTTCGACTTGTCAAGCAAATTTAACAGCTGTCCATACATCGGCTGTCCGATAAAATGCATACCTTTGTTCATTGTTACTTTGGTTTTGTGGTGAAACAAAGGTAACAAAAAAGGCTGGAATCCAAACAAGGACTTCAGCCTAATTTTGTTTCTTTACTAATAAGTTTAGCGGACAGCAATAATTTGTTTTGTTCTTTCCCCATGAGGCTAATGATAATTTCTATTAATGGGAAAAATTGTTACCCTTAATGGTTGCAAAAATTCCCATTAGGGGGAACAAAATTTTGCCTTTATACATCAATGGTTTTAAGGGTGGAGAAAGATACTTTTCCTCTGCGGATAGGAAACACGATATTGATGCGGCTCGGAATGGCCTTCTTGCCTTGTTTGGCAGGCTTGAATTTCAGTTTTTTGATGACCCGTAAAGCTTCATTGTCGAGGTCTTTGTCGAGGCTGCGAGAGATTTGTGTTTCAGATATTTTCCCTTTCTCGTTAATGATACAAGCGACCACGATTTGACCTTGGATATCGCTTTTTTCCGGGTTGCGTTTGAACTCCTTCTCGAGGAAGCGATTAAGACCTGCATTACCCCCTTTGAACTTGGCTGGTTCGATGGGGTCTTGAGGCGCTTGGCGGCGTTCAATCCGTGGGAAGCCAAAATCAAAGATTTGGGCTTTGGTTGACGAACAACAAAAAAGTCCGATTACCCAAAAGAATAGCGGAGCTAATCGGCTGACTGTGAAATGAAATGTAGTCAATTGTCTCATTTTTCGATGGTTTTGAGTGCAAAAATAAAGAATATTTGTCTTTTTGAAAAATAAATAGCAGAATATTCACTTACTATCAGTTTATTTTTGTAATTTTGCAGTTCAAACGTGGTAATCAAATTACAATGAAGGAAAAAATGAACACGAAGAGAATAAAAACAGCGCTGATATCAGTATTTCATAAAGACGGACTTGAGGAATTATTGGCAGAACTGAACAAGAATGGTGTAAAGTTCTTGTCGACAGGAGGAACACAGGCTTTTATTGAGAGTCTGGGGTATGCATGTGAGAAAGTAGAAGACTTGACTACTTATCCATCGATTTTGGGTGGTCGCGTGAAAACGTTGCATCCAAAGGTTTTTGGTGGAATCCTGGGTCGAAGAGAACTTGAAAGCGATCAGCAAGAAATGGCTAAATATGCCATTCCTGAGATTGACTTGGTGGTTGTGGATCTTTATCCATTTGAGGAAACAGTTGCCAACACTACAGATGAGGCCGAAATTATCGAAAAGATTGATATAGGCGGTATATCGCTGATTCGTGCCGCAGCAAAGAACTTCAATGACGTAGTGATTGTGCCAAGCAAAGCAGAATATGGCCCGCTGACTGATATTATCAAGGCACAAGGGGCCGAGACAACGAAGGAGCAGCGCAAGTGGTTTGCAGAGCGTGCATTTGCTACCAGTTCACACTACGACACTGCTATTGACGCTTATTTCAAAGCATAAATTCGACACACATTAAACATACAACGCAATACATTAGTTTATGGGATTTTTTTCAAGTCTTTTTTCACTGACGCAGGACATTGCAATGGACCTTGGTACTGCCAACACCATCATCATCAGTAATGGTAAGATTGTGGTGGACGAGCCTTCTGTTGTAGCATTAGACCGCAAGACAAATAAGATGTTGGAGGTGGGTAAGAAGGCTAAGATGATGCATGAGAAGACTCATCCGGATATTCGTACATGCCGTCCGCTGAAAGACGGTGTGATTGCTGACTTCAACGCATGTGAGCAGATGATGCGCGGACTGATTAAGAAAATTAATACAGGACGTAGCTTCATGGCTCCTCCTTCTCTTCGTATGGTCATTGGGGTGCCTTCTGGTTCTACGGAAGTGGAGCTGAGAGCTGTTCGCGACAGCGCAGAGCACTCGGGAGGACGCGATGTGTATCTGCTTTTCGAACCAATGGCTGCAGCTATCGGTATAGGACTTGATGTAACCGCTCCTGAAGGTCATATGGTGGTTGATATCGGTGGTGGTTCGACGGAAATCGCTGTGATTTCACTCTGTGGTATTGTGTCGAATAGTTCAATCCGAATTGCGGGTGATGAACTGACTTCTGATATTCAGGAATACATGAGTCGTCAGCATAACGTGAAAGTGTCTGAACGTATGGCTGAACGCATCAAGATAAACGTGGGTTCGGCATTGACGGATCTTGTGGAAAATGCTCCAGAAGAATATGTGGTGCATGGTCCAAACCGAATTACGGCGCTACCGATGGAAATTTCGGTATGCTATCAGGAGATTGCGCATTGTATCGATAAGTCGGTGGCCAAGATTGAGACGGCTATACTGAGCGCGCTTGAGAAAACACCGCCAGAAATCTATGCCGACATTGTTAAGAACGGTATTTACCTCACCGGCGGCGGCGCTTTGTTGCGCGGACTTGACAAACGCCTTACAGACAAGATTCACATTCCGTTCCACATTGCGGAGGATCCGCTGCACAGTGTGGCAAAGGGTACTGGTATCGCATTAAAGAATATTCATCTGTATGACGCAGTTTTGATGAGATAACACGCCCAGACCATGCAGAATCTTATTGACTTCATCGTCAAATATAAGCATTGGTTTGTATTCTTCCTGATGGAGGGATTCTGCCTTGCTTTATTGTTTCGTTTCAACAACTACCAGGGCAGCGTGTTCTTCACGACTGCCAATTCGTTTGTAGGCGGAATCTATTCGGCGGTGGATGGGGTGACTTCATACGTGGGTCTGAATGCGGCGAACCGTCAGCTGGAGGCTGAGAATGCTTTGCTGCGGGAAGAGGTGCATGAAATGAAGCGTGAGTTAGCAGCTCGTCGCATTGATACGTTGCAGTTTGAGGGATTCAACCGTTCGAGATACCGTTTTGTCAGCGCGCAGATTGTGAACGCCACCACGAATCACAGCTTGAACTTGCTGACGTTGAATAAGGGAAAGCTGGATGGAATCAAGCCTGAAATGGGCGTGATATGCTCAAGCGGAGTGGTGGGTATCGTGTTCCTTGTGTCGGACCGCTATTCTGTGGTGATGCCTCTTATCAACGTTAAATCTAAGGTGAGTTGTCAATTGAAAGACCATCAATCCTTCGGCACGATGGAGTGGGAGTTTGGCGATTGCCAGTACGCGAACATGACCGGGCTGCCTTTGCATATCAAAGCTGATGTGGGGGAGATTGTGGAGACGAACGGACATTCGGATATCTTTCCTTCGGGCATTCCTTTGGGGAAGGTGGAACGGATGGGGCATTCGGATGACGGTTTGTCGCAGAAGCTGACTGTGAAACTTGCCGTGGACTTCAGTTCTGTGCATAACGTGAGTGTGATTACGAACTATCATCATGCGGAGAAGCGAACGCTGGAGTTTTTGGCGGATTCGCTGATGACTTTGGAGTGATTGCGGATGAACTTGGGGGTAAAGCCGAAGGCACAGGGGTGAAATTAATTGTCAAAGGCGGTGAAACTGGCGGCTGCGTGGTGAGCTAAAAGGCTAAAGGCGGTGTTGCTGGCGGCTATGAGATATTTTGAAATTGGGATGTGTTTGAATCGATTGGATTTTCAGTGGTATGAAACGTGATACTTACATACGGTTTGGCAGGATGGTGTTGCTACTTGCGGTGCAGCTGTTGATATTGAATCATCTGCATTTGTTCGGGTATGCTACTCCTCTCCTGATTGGCTACATGGTTCTGTGTCTGGAGACTGGTGTATCGCGTCTTTCTCACTTGTTCTGGGGTTTCGGCATTGGTTTGCTGTATGATATATTCTCAAATACGATGGGGATGGGTGCTGCGAGTTGCACTTTGCTGGCAATGGTGAAGCCTTCGGTGGTGAAGCTGTTTATTCCACGGGAAACGGTGGATTCGTTTAAGCCTACGCTGAAGAATATGGGGATGTCGAGGTATATTTGGTACTCGCTCTCGTGTATGGGGCTTCTTCATTTTTCGTTTTATTTCCTCGAGGCTTTTTCTTTGTCGGATTTGTTGCTGACTATCGGTGCGATGATCGGTGGGACGGTGTTGGCTACTTTGATTACTGTTTGCGCGGAGTATTTTGTTCGGACTCGTGTTGAGGAAAGGGATGTGGCGAAATGAAGGCGTATGAGTTTGAGCGTCGTCAGTATGTGATTGGCGGGATTGCGTTTGTTGTGGTTTTGGCTTATATCCTGCGCCTGGCGTTTTTGCAGCTTTTTCCGAATGATTATGATGAGATTTCGCGCAACAACGCTATTTACAATCGGATTATCTTTCCTTCGCGCGGTTCTATCTATGACCGTAACGGGAAGTTGCTGGTTTACAATGAGCCGGCGTATGACGTGATGGTGATTACGCGTGAGGTGGGGGGTCTGGATACTTTGGATTTCTGCCGGACGTTGCACATGACGCGTGAGGAGTTTGAGGAGCGGATGCGCTGGATTACGGACCGCGACAAGAATCCCGGGTTTTCGTCGTACTCTGAGCAGTTGTTCCGACCGCAAATCTCGTCGGCGGACTTCTTGGTTTTTCAGGAGAAGATGTTCCGCTACAAGGGTTTCTATGTTCGCGAGCGGAATGCGCGCCAGTATCGTTATCCGAATGCGGCTCACGTGTTGGGATATGTTGCTGAGGTTTCGGGCAACGATATTGCGATGAGCGATTACTACAGTGCTGGCGACTATATCGGTAAACAGGGTGTGGAGCGTTCGTACGAGGAGGTGCTTCGGGGTCAGAAGGGCATTGAGGTGCTGTTGCGCGATGCGCGTGGCAAGATTCAGGGCCGCTACAACGAGGGGCGTGATGACCAGCAGCCTATCCCGGGCAAGGACATCGTGCTGAGTCTCGACATTGAGCTTCAGGCGCTTGGCGAGAGGCTGATGCGTGGCAAGCGTGGGGCTATCGTGGCGATTGAGCCTTCGACGGGTGAGATTCTTTGCATGGTTTCGGCGCCGTCGTACAGTTCGTTCGATATGGTGGGGAAGGAGCGTGGTGAGCGGATTATGTCGATGTTGCGTGACCCTTCGCGCCCGATGTTCAACCGTGCCATCTCGGGCACTTACCCTCCTGGCTCGACGTTTAAGCCGTCTCAGGCTTTGACTTTCCTGCAGGAAGGTGTGATTCAGGGTGATGTGACTTCGTATCCGTGTTCGGGCGGCTTCCGTTACCGCAATCTGAAGGTGGGTTGCCACTCTCACCCTTCGCCGCTGAGTGTCGGTCCGGCGCTTTCGACGTCGTGCAACGGGTTTTTCTGCTGGGGACTTTACTATATGTTCGGAAATCGCGGCAAGTACTCCAACGTGCAGCGGGCTATGACTGTATGGAAGGATTATATGGTGTCGATGGGTTTCGGTTACCGTCTCGGGCTTGATATGCCGGGCGAGGCGCGTGGCATGATTCCTAACGCCGACTATTATGACAAGCATCTGAATCGCTGGAACGCTCTGACGGTCATCAGCATCGCCATCGGGCAGGGGGAGGTGACGCTGACGCCGCTGCAGATAGCTAACCAGGGTGCTACGATAGCTAACCGTGGGTTTTACATCACTCCGCACATCGTTCGCCGTATCGTGGGCGGCGAGCTGGCCGACAGCCTTACGCGCAGGCATTTCACGAAGGCTGAGCCTCGGTTCTACGAGCAGGTGGTGAGCGGAATGCGGGGTGCGGTGACAAGCGGCATCGGAACATGCCGTGGCGCTCAGAATCCGTGGTATGAGGTTTGCGGTAAGACCGGAACGGCTCAGAACAGGGGTCACGATCACTCGGTGTTCATGGGATTTGCGCCGCGGGTGAATCCGCAGATTGCGGTGGCGGTGTACGTGGAGAACGGTGGCTTCGGCGCTACGTTTGGGGTGCCTATCGGGTCGCTCATCATGGAACAGTATATCCGTGGGGAGTTGTCGGCGGCGAGCCAGGCCCGCGCGGCTTCGATTGCTGCCCGTGCGGTGAATTAGGGGGTGTTTCCTGGTGGGAATGTCACTCCGACCGTTGGCGATGCCGACTTTGGCAACGGGTTTGCCGCTTAATTTTTCGGCGATGCCGACATTTTATTTTGAATTGGTATTATAACGCTTAGCTGATGTTAGAACGCGAATCGAATAATAAGGGAATCTTCATGTCGCTCGACTGGGTCACCATCGGGCTGTATGTGGTGTTGCTGTTCTGGGGCTGGTTCTCGGTGTGTGGCGCTTGCTACGACTATCACCACCCCGACCTGTTCAGCTTTGAGCTTAATTCGGGCAAGCAGTTCGTGTGGATACTTTCGTCGCTGCTGCTGGCTGGTGCGTTGCTGCTCATCGAGAAGCGTTTCTACTATAAATCGTCGATGCTGGTGTATGCGCTGATGATGTTCCTGCTGTTGCTGACGATTTTCATTGCGCCCGACACGAAGGGTTCGCGCTCGTGGATTCCGCTGGGGCCTGTGAAGTTGCAGCCGGCTGAGTTTGCGAAGTTTGCGGTGGCTTTGGCTGTGGGGAAGCTGATGGAGCGTTATGGTTTCCGTCTGTCGAATTCGAAGGACTTCTTGCGGGTGGTGGTGCTGTTCATCTTGCCGATGCTGCTCATCATTGCGCAGAAGGAGACGGGTACGGCGCTGGTATATCTGGCTTTCTTCCTGGTGCTCTACCGCGAGGGCATGACGGGTTCGGTGCTGTTCGCTGCGTTTATGTTCATCACGTATGTGGTTGTGGGTGTGAAGTTCGGCGACGAGCACGTGGCGATGATGCCGGCGTCGGTGGGCGAGGCGTGGGTGCTGTTCCTGTCGCTGGCAAGCACGCTCTTCCTGATATGGCGCTATTGCAAGGACACCCGGGCGCTGGGCGAGCTGCTCATCTATTCGCTGGGTCTGACGGCGGCTGCCTACCTGTTTTCTGCCTATGTCATCCCGTTCGATTTCTGCATCGTGCAGCTTTTGGTCAATCTCGGCGTCTTGGTTTACCTCGGATTCGAGTTCGCCGTCACCCGCTCATACCGCTATCTGCTCATCATCGTGTTTCTCATCGCCTCCACCGGTGTGTTTTACGTCTGCGACTACGTTTTCAGCCACAATCTGTTGCCGAAACACCAGCAGACGCGTATCGAGGTGCTGCTCGGGAAGAACACCGACATGCGTTCGGCTGGCTACAACGTGAACCAGGCGAAGATTGCCATCGGCTCGGGCGGATTCTTCGGCAAGGGATTCCTGAAGGGCACGCAGACCAAGCTGAAGTATGTGCCTGAGCAGGAAACCGACTTCATCTTCTGTACCATCGGCGAGGAGGAAGGCTTCGTGGGGTCGGCAGGCGTGCTCACGGTATTCCTGTTTCTCATCTGGCGCCTCATCCGTCTGGCAGAGCGCCAACCCGACACCTGGGGCCGCGTCTATGGCTACAGCGTCGTGTGCATATTCCTGTTTCACGTCTTCGTCAACATCGGCATGGTGCTCGGACTTACGCCTGTCATCGGAATCCCCCTCCCGTTCTTCAGCTACGGCGGCTCTTCCCTTTGGGGCTTCACCATCCTCCTGTTTATCTTCCTGCGCATGGATGCCGAGCGCAATTTCAAGCGAAAATAGGCGCGCTTTCGCCTTTTTTACGCGCGTAATAATAAAAAAGGTGTGAAATTTTTTGTCATTTCGACGAATTACATTATCTTTGCCAACGACAAAGCCGGAAGAAGGGTAGTGTCAGCCCATCAAATGCAGGTACCACACCAGGCGATACCCCCATCGAGCCCGACACACCACCACCGACCCCGTCACACCCGTTGACCCCGGAACCACCGGCGGCGACGACAACGGCGGCACCGACACCCCTCCAGCCGGGGGCGACGGCGGCACCGACGGTACGGTGACCGACCAAAACTGATGTTACAACCCCGATTATCTCAGTTTTATACATATCTTTGTCATAATTTGCCGTAGCCCGTGACGGTAACACGGCAAACCCATCCCCAGCGGGGCGACGCAGCAAAAGCAGAGATGTGAATCTCAGCGAAATATTATCATAAATACTAATATGCTTTATATTTCCTCATGGAATAATAAGGTATTTGCCAACGAGATGTGAATCTCCACTTTTTTATTAGAAATTATATTATTTTCTCATATCGTTGCTCGTCCCAATGGGGTCTTTTCAAAACGAATTATCATACTGTCATTCCCCGGCGGGGCGAAGTAGTATTCTTCTTGAGATGTGAATCTCTGCATAGTCATATAATTTTAATAAATTGGTTTTCCGCCTTTTGTTTCAGGGCGAATTGATTTTAATAGAGATGTGAATCTCCGTTCCTCAAAGTAATTGTAAATAGGACTTTTACAGCTACCAGTCCCTATGGGGAGTTTCGGTTTGACAGTCACCATATAACCTTGCCCAGCGGGGCAATGTTCCACCAGCTGAGATGTGAATCTCTGCATCTTTTCATAAACTTTACGTTATTTTTAATCTTTACCAAGCCCTATGGGGCGAAGTAGAATAAGCCGAGATGTGAATCTCCGTGTTTTTGTAAATTATACATTATTATTTGACTTTTACCCAGCCCCTATGGGGCGAAGTAAAACCAGCCGAGATGTGAATCTCAGCATCGTATTAAGTAATTATTTTGTGTGGGGCATTGCCCCGCTTTTTTTATGCCCTTCCCAATTCCCTTTCACCTCCGTTCCTTCGGCTTTAACTCCTCCCCTAATTAGGGGAGGGGGACCATTTATGGTGGAGGAGTATTTTCATTCCCTTTCACCCCCGTGCCGTTTGCTGCGCCTTGTTCCGGCTTTGCTTTCGTCTTGTTTCTTTCGGCTACGCCACGAAAAACGGGGGCTTTCACCCCCGTTCCGTTTGCTATGGCATGTTCCGTTTTCACTTTCCCTTTGTTTTCAACCGCAACCCAATCCCCGTGATTCCTTTCGTCCGCTCGGGTATTGCAAGATGTGAGATGGTGTAGCGGTACGTATGTCCGGAATCGACGGGGAAGGTTACTGCGTTTTGCTCCGTGGTGATGTATGGGAATCCATCGCCTTCGTTGGTGCCGTTGGCCTTGTAGATGCTCACGCGGATGGTATCGGTCTGCACGTTGGCGCCGTCGCGTTCCACGGTGCCGAGGAGCACGATGTCTTTGTAGGTGTAGCTGATGGTGTGGCGCACCCCGACGATGGCTTCCACCTCGCCCGATGCGGTGATGACGGGAAGGTCGAACGCCACGGTGTCGTCGCCGTCCCATCCCCATAGATCGACGTCGCGATACTCGTGGAGGAATGTGCCGTCGGTGCAAGCCGATGTGAGAAGGCCTGCCAGCACGTAAATCCAGCGGTATTTGTGTTTACTCTTCACTCTTCGCAGGTTTTTTCTTCTTCTTTTTCTTTTTCTTTTTCGCTGCATCGAAGCGGTTGATGTTGTCCTGGTCGAGCAGGTCGTAGTTGCCGCCTTGCTGGATATGTTCGTCTTCACGGAGCGATGCCGGCTTCTTGCCCTCGCGGTTCATGCCGATGATTTCGAGTGCCCGCGCTGCGCTGATGGTCGTTTCGTGTACCAGTATATGTCGGTCGGTGGAATACGTGATGTTTTTGTTCATGATGTCCGCCTTGAAGTAGAAATATTCGTTGTCCTCGGTCTGGAGGGTGATTTCGCGCGAGGGCAGACCCTTGAGCGATTCCACGTATTGGTCGACCTCGTAGTTCATACAGCATTTCAGTTTGGCACACATTCCTGCCAGCTTCTGCGGGTTGAGCGAGATGTCCTGGAACCGTGCTGCGCTTGTCGATACGCTGTTGAACTTTGTCATCCAGGTGCTGCAGCACAATTCACGCCCACACGGACCGATGCCGCCGATGCGGCCGGCTTCTTGGCGGGCACCGATTTGTTTCATCTCGATGCGCACGCGGAATCGCTCGGCAAGCACTTTGATGAGGACGCGAAAATCGACGCGGTCGTCGGCAATGTAATAGAAGATGGCCTTGTTGCCGTCGCCCTGATACTCCACGTCGCCTATTTTCATCTCCAAGCCGAGGTCTTTGGCTATCTGGCGCGATTCGATCATGGTCTCGTGCTCGCGTGCCTTGGCTTCGGCATACTTGTCCATGTCCACCTGCCGGGCTTTGCGGTAGATGCGTTTGAATTCGGTGCCGGGCCTGAGGTTTGCCTTCCGCAGCTGCAGCGCTACCAGTTGCCCCGTCATCGTCACCGTGCCGATGTCGTGTCCCGGGTTGGCTTCGACGGCTACGATGTCGCCCTTCTGCAGTTGAAGCCCGTTCGTGTTGAGATAGTACCCTCGGCGTGGCGGTTTGAACTGTATCTCGACCATTTCGGTCGACAGTGCGTTGCCCGGGATGTCTGCCAGCCAATCGTATGTGTTGAGTTTGTCGGTCTGCTTGTCGCAACCCTTGATGCAGAGTCCGCAGACGTTGTCTCCTACTTTAAATTCGCTCATATCGTATCTTGTTTTTGGTTGTCACTGTTGCGTAATGATTTGATGGTATCGGCGGTGCCGTCGGCCCTGTTGCAGGGCGTTTCACCGCCTTCAGTCTATTTGATGGGGCGCCCCTCGCTGTCGAACCTCAGTTTCGGCTTTGCCCCGCGCTCGTCGCCCTTGGCGCCGAAGCCTTTCCCGCGGCGGGCATCCTCCCACGGCTTGCGGTCGTAGCTTCTGCCCCGGCTTTCACCCTCTCGCGGCTTGCGGTCGTAGCTTCTCTGCCGGTCTTCACCCTCTCGCGGCTTGCGGTCGTAGCTTCTCGTTCGGCTTTCACCCTCTCGCGGCTTGCGGTCGTAGCTTCTCGTTCGGCTTTCGCCCTCCCGCGGCTTGCGGTCGTAGCTTCTCTCACGGCTTTCGCCCTCCCGCGGCTTGCGGTCATAGCTTCTCGGCCGGTCTTCACCCTCATGCTGACGGTCTGAGTCGTCTTTCGGCCGGCGTTCGTAGGGTTTCTTCTCGAACGGGCGCGATTTGAAGTAGTGGTCGTCATTGTCCGGACGGTAATCTGCCCCGCGGTCGCCCCACTTGAAGTTGTGCCGGTTGAGCCGCGGCTCTTCGTCTTGCGGTCGGTCTTCACCCTCAGCCGACGGTTCCACCGCACGTTTCTTCCGGAACTTCAGGTTTCGCTCGAGGTCCTCCTCAGTCTTGATTTCCAGTCCTTCCTCGCGCCTGTCGCTCAACTTGCCTCCGAACACCTGGTAGCGGCGGAATTCGCACTCAAGCGCACCGTTGTAGAGCACGATGCGGGTGGACGGACGCATGCCGATGCTCTGGAAGCACTCCTCGCGATAGCTGAGTATCCATGCGTCGTTGTCGACGAACGAGTGCTTGAGCGTGCGGCCGATGTCGCTGTACAGGCTCAGGATGTCGTCGGTGGTGATACGCTCGCCGTAGGGCGGATTGGTCACCATGATGGCGGGTTCGGCGGGTTGCTCCAGGTCGCGCACGTCCTGCTGACGGATTACGATGTCGTTGGCAACGCCGGCGGCCTTCGCATTCTCCGTCGCTATGGCAACGGCATGATGGTTGATGTCGTAGCCGTAGATTTTATGGTGAAACTCGCGCTCCTGCGAGTCGTCGTTGTAGATTCGGTCGAAAAGCTCGGGGTCGAAGTCCTTCCAGCGCTCGAATGCAAACTCTTTGCGGAACACGCCCGGGTAGATATTCCTTGCGATAAGGGCAGCCTCGATGAGAATGGTGCCCGAGCCGCACATGGGGTCGATAAAGTCGGTCTGGCCGTCCCATCCCGTCAGGAGAATCATCCCAGCCGCCAGCACTTCGTTGAGCGGCGCAGCGACCGTGCCTGTCCGGTATCCCCGTAGGTGCAGACTTTCGCCCGAGCTGTCCAACGAAATCGTGACTGTCGTCTCTGCGATGTGCAGGTTGATGCGCAGGTCCGGGTTTGATATCCCCACGTTCGGCCGCTTGCCCGTCTTCTCGCGGAAATAGTCCGCAATCGCGTCTTTCACCCTGTAGGCAGCGAAGCGTGAGTGTCGGAACGCCTCCGAGAACACCACCGCGTCCACGACGAACGTGCTGTCGACGTCCATATACTGTTCCCAATTGATTTTCCTCACCTCGCTGTACACTTCGTCGGCATCGGAAGCCTGGAACTCGTGTATCGGCATGAGCACCTTCACCGCCGTTCGCAAACAGAAGTTCGCGCGGTAAAGCGTCTCCTTGTCGCCCGTGAACGACACCATGCGGATGCCTTGCTCAATATCCTGAGCACCAATAGTCTCTAATTCTTTTGCCAGAAGCTCTTCCAGTCCGGCAAATGTCTTTGCGATGATTTTCATATATGTTTTCTATTCAGTTTCATATTCTTGCACACGGCGCCGCTATGTTTCCAGTTCAGTTTCGGTATTGAACGATGCGCGCGCCCGCCGCCACATCCTGCGTTATCCATACATTTCCGCCGATGATAGCCCCCCGGCCCACGGTGATGCGCCCGAGGATGGTGGAATTGCTATACACAATCACGTCGTCCTCCAAAATAGGGTGGCGGGCAATACCCTTGATGGGATTGCCGTTGGCGTCGAGCGGGAAACTCTTGGCGCCAAGCGTGACGCCCTGATAAAGTTTCACGTTACGCCCAATGATACATGTCTCGCCGATGACGACGCCCGTTCCGTGGTCAATCGTAAAGTAGTCGCCTATCTCAGCACCGGGGTGAATGTCAATCCCGGTCTCGGAGTGAGCCATTTCGGTCAGGATACGGGGAACCAGTTCCACGCCCATCTTCAGCAGCTCGTGAGCCACCCGATAGTTTATCAGCGCCTTGATCACTGGATAGCAGCAGATAATTTCGTCGTAGCTTTTGGCAGCCGGGTCGCCGTTATAAGCCGCTTCCACATCGGTTTGGAGGCTCCGCCCGATGTCATCGAGCCTTTCTATGAACGTTGCCGCCTGCGCCTCCGTCACGATGCGCGTCGCAAGCAGGTCTTTCAGTAACATCTTCTTCGTTTCCACGCTCCGAATATCGTCGCCGTAGAAATCAGGAAATAATATCGACCTCGAAAGTGTCGCTATCTCCTTCGCCGTGTTGATGGGATATGTATAGTTCATGTTTCGTATCGTTTCCTCCCGCTTCACCCCCGTCCTCAATCGGTTTCGCGCCTGCGCCTTGGGTTTCACCCCCATTCCCCTTCATGAGAGCGGTGGAGCGAGAAGTTTTATCAGTATTCTTTATTCGATTGTCTTCAGAATTTCCTTCGCCGACTCGTCGCCCAGTTCGGCTGCCCTTTGCAGATTGGCCTTGCCCTCCGCCTTGTTTCCGCTTTGCGTCTGCGCATAGCCCATGATGCGTAACGCATCCACGTTTTGCGCATCAAACGACAGCAACTGCTTCGCCGTATTCACACATTCGCCCAGCTCGTTCACTTTCAGCAGCAACGCACATTTCTCTATATACAGCACCGGCACTTTCGGCGACATTCCGATGGCGGTTGTCAGGTCATCCAGCGCCTGCTGGTACATCCGCGCTTTCTCTTCGAGCTTCGCACGGTCGTAATAGAACGACACGTTCACGCGATTGTTGCACAAGAAGCAATATTGGTTGTAGTCGTTCACGGCATCGCGGTAGCGGCCGGCTACGGAGTAAAGCTGACCTCGGCGCAGCACATATTGCGCGGCTTCGGCAGGCATCGGATTCGGAAACATGGCCAATGCACTGTCGAGAGCGGCAATCACAACGCTGATACTGTCGCCCGCACCCTCGTGGGCAAGACTCGACACGTAGTATATCTCGGGCGAGCGGTCCGGGCTCCGAAGGATTTCGTCGTAGAGGTCAATCGCTCCGCGGAAGTCCTTTTTCGCCATCAGAATCTGCCCCTTCAGCATTTTATACTCCAACTGGTCGGGCTGTGCCGCTATCGCCTCGTTGGCATGCCCCAACGCCACGTCGAACGTCCAAGGCTCGTACGCAGGCTCGGGCTGGTAAACCAGCTTCGTGTTGATAATATCGGCAATCTTAGTATGCGCCAGCGCTTTGTCCTGACTCAGGCGGAGATACGTCTGAAGGTCCTGGTCGGCCTCCTCAAACTTGTGCATGTCGATGAGCGGCGATGCCCTGCGCACGTAGCCCTCGGCGTTGTCGGGCCACGTTTCTATAAATAGGTTGAGCAGGTCGAGATACTGCTCATTCTCCATGCTGTTGGAGTTCATATACAGGTACACCAGACTTTCCGAATCGTTGTCGGGCAATCCCTTCGGGATATGGATAGATTCCAAAGCCAGTGCGTTGAGTTTCGTCGTGATTGCCTTTATTCCGATTCTATTTGCGAACTCAATGCCCAGCACATAGCCGTTGCTGCCCATCGATGGCTGTGTAACACCCAGCAATTCCCCCTTCGCATTGAAGGCGGGCGCACACAGGTACGAATCGTCCGTGGCGTAGGATAGGGTATAGTACAGACAGCTGTCGGCAACCGTCTTCACACTGCTGATTTGCGCTGTCGCACATGTTTTCACCTTCTCCTTCGAATACTTCAGCGTGAAAACCATCGCACCCTCCGATGCCGCAGATTCGGCCATCGGCAGCGCAGCCGGCGATTCCTTCTTCTTCGACGACGAACCCGCCGTCGCCACCTTGAACTTCACCATCGAGTACGTGTCGTCGGCGCCGAGAATCCATTTCACGTCATTCTTCTCGCCGTTCACATCGACCACCACGGCGCTATACGCATCCTTGAACAGAGCATAGTCGGCCAGCGCTACACCGTCCGAACTGATATAGAATCCGGTGCCCTGCGACTTTAGATTGCCGTCCTTGTCATACGTCAGCACCTCCACAATGCTCTTCATCGCCTTGCTGCCCCACTTTGGCACCGCAGCCTCCTGCGCTTGCAACATCAGCGACGACATTGCCAGTAACGCAATAAAAAATATTCGCTTCATGATTTTCAATCTTCTTATTTCTGCACGTTGCATGATGAACCGTCAAGCAGACTCCTTGCATTGTTCAGCGCAGCCTCCGTCAGCGTGGCGCCGCTCAGCATATGGGCTATTTCTTCCGTCCTCTCGTCCGCAGTCAGTTCAGCGATATGTGTTCGGGTAGCATCCGCACCCTCTTCCTTGTAAACTTTATAGTGATGCCGCCCTTTAGCAGCAATTTGGGGCAGGTGCGTGATGCTTATCACCTGACAGCCCTGCCGTCCCATCTCTTCCATCATCGTAGCCATCTGCTCGGCTATCTTTCCCGACACACCCGTGTCGATTTCGTCGAAAATGATTGTCGGTAGCCGCATCGCACTCGCCATCAGCACCTTCAGCGACAGCATCACGCGTGCAATCTCGCCGCCCGACGCTATCTGCGACAGCGGTTGCGGTGCCACGTTCTTATTTGCCGAGTACAGGAATTCAACCTTGTCGGAGCCCTTCCAGCCAAGCTCAGCCGAAGTCAGGTTCACCTCAAACTGCACGTTCGGCATACCCAGTGACTGCAAGCGGCCCACAATCTCCTGCTCCAGCACCTTCTTCGCCTCGGTTCGCATCGCCGTCAGCCGTTTCGCCTCCTCCCTCGCTGCCTTCTTCGCAGCCCAAAGCTCGCTCTCAAGTTTCGCAACCAGCTCCCCGCTGTTGCCAATCGATGCAAGTTGTTCCTTAAATTCATCCCGCAAAGCCAGCAGCGCTGCAACGCTATCCACGTGGTGTTTCTTCTGTAGCGTGTAGATCATGTCCAAACGGGCATTCACTCGCTCCAGTTGCACAGGGTCATACTCTATCTCATCCGCCTTTCGCTCTATTTCATCCGCAATATCCTTCAACTCGATAAAGCAACTATCCAGCCTTTCCGACAATTCCTCCGTCTGACTGAACACTCGGCTCACACCCCTCAGCGCAGCCATCGCACGCTTCACGTTTTGCAGCGTATTCACCTCATCCTCCGCGTTTAGACATCCGATGGCCTCGTAAAGCCCCGCTTTGATGTCTTCCGCATGTGTCAACATCTCCTGCTCAGCCTCCAGCACCTCCTGCTCATTTTCTCTCAGGTCAGCGCTGTACAATTCAGTAAACTGGAAACGCAGGTAGTCCTCCTGCTCATGGCTACGCACAGCACGCTCCCTCGCTTCCTGCAATTGCTGGCGGACCGACAGGTAATGCGAATAGCAATCCCGGTATTTCTTCAGGTCGTCACCATCATGCGCCAGCACATCAAGTATATTCAGTTGGAAATCCTCCTTTCCCAACAACAGATTCTGGTGTTGCGAATGGATATCTATCAGTTCATTTCCCAGTTCACGCAGCAGCGACAAGTTCACAGGCGTATCATTGATGAAAGCCCTGCTCTTACCCTCCGACGTCAGTTCCCGCCGCACGATGCAGTGCCTGCCGTCAAAGTCAAGGTCATTCCTCTTGAAAAACTCACCGTCGCTAAGCGCCCCGCCAACTTCGAATTCCGCCTCAATCACACACTTCTCGTTCCCCGACGCTTTCATTCCGCTTTCATCCCCTCGCTTCTCGCTCCGCAGTGTTTCCATTCTGCTTTCATCCCCGCTCCTCTCGCTCCGCAGTGTTTCCATCCTGCTTTCATCCCCGCTCCTCTCGCTCGCAGATATTCTCATCTTGCTTATTCCCATCGCCAGCTGCGACCGCCCCTTTGCTCTTTCGCCCAGCAGCAAGCCGATGGCGCCAAGAATAATCGATTTTCCGGCACCCGTTTCGCCAGTGATGACAGAAAAATCCGGATGCCAACAGATGTCTAGCCTGTCGATTAACGCGTAATGCTCAATATGTAATGACTGTATCATTCTTCGTCAACGGTTTAAAGTACTATGTACTTTGAAGGTGCAAAGATACAACAATTTTTCGTATTGAGTAGGAAAAAACAACATATTTTATAAAATAGTTGCTATTTTCGTTCATTTCAGAACGGGAACCACACAAAGGCAGCTGCATCCCAAAGGGCATGACTGAGAATGATAGCCGCCAAATGATGTGGGAATAAACGGTAAAGTCCTCCCCAGGCGATGCCGCAAACAAGAGCAGCCATGATGAGCATGAAATTGCCGGAAGGGAGATGTACTAAAGCATAAACGGCTGTTGTTACAAGAAACGCAACATTTGGGGAATAGGTCGCAGAGAGGGTACGCTGAATATATCCCCGCCAAAACAGCTCTTCAGCTGGTCCGATAATCAGTAATAGAGCCAAAGAAACCCAGAGAGGGCTTTGTCCATCTTTCATCCCGTAGATAAGGTCAACCTGCGGACGGGCAAAGTCGAACATCCATTGTGACATCTTGTCGCTTACCCAAAAGATACCCCATAGCAACACAGCAATCCCTATTCCCATACCGACTTCACTCAAACGAATACGAATAGGTTGTTTTCCTCCCAAAATAAATGCCAATGTGATAAGAATTATTGCCGAAAAGGTCATTGCCCACCAGAAACTGACAGGCAGGCTGATGATGGGTGAAAACATCAGGAACCACAAGAGAGCTGCAATCAGCAACGAGCAGATGAGTTGTTTCATCATAGGCTATTATGGATGGAATCACAAGAAATGAGCCAACACCATACCTATCGTAAGCAATACACCGAATGCTAATTGGAGTTGGGCCGTCTTTTCATCGAGCAATGCACTCTTCACCCACTGCTTTTTGCGTTCGGCAATAATGGTGCGCACATTCGTAATAGCAATAGGTAATGCCAGCAACGCGATGAGTGCCCACCACGATACTTTCCCAAGAAGAACAATGACAACAAGCCAAATAAATGGGAAAAGTACGTAGAACACATACAACCACACTCCCGCCTGAGCACCAGTCAGTATCGGAATGGTTTGGATGCCGGCACGACGGTCGGTAGCAATATCGCGCACGTTGTTGACATGCAGAATAGCCAGCGTGATCAGTCCAATAGAAACCGTAAGCCACAATACATCCCACACAATCGCACCTGTGACAATATAGGAAGTGCCTATCATCGGCAGGAAGCCGTAACAAAGCAGAATCACCAAATCACCCAAAGCGATGTATTTCAGAAACGGATAGCCGAGCGAAAGCAGGATGCCGGCAATACCAATATATAGCGTAACAGGTCCTGTGAGAAAGACGGTCAGCAATCCCAATAGGACAGCAACGCAATTGAGCGAAATAGAGAGCCGCTTAAACTCCTGAACCGTAAAAACTCCATCGACCAGCAGACGTGTACAGACAACATCGGGGGCATCCACCCCTTTGCGATAATCTGCTATATCGCTCCACACATTTCCTGCAGCATGCACAAAAACTATCGTCACTACTGCCAATAGGCCTAACCACCAATGTACATCATAACCAGCACTCCACAACCATACAATTGTGACGATTACAGGCATCGCTGATGCAGGGAAAGACCAAGGACGAGTTGCTAAAATCCAACTTTTTACAGGGTGTTTCATAAGAATGTAATATGTTATCAAAAGTTCAACTTTTTCTTCAAAAATACAATTCAAAAGACAAAGTTACGAAAATAATCTCTGTGTCAGATGTTTTTTTGCATTTTGTTTGATTCTACAATATGTTTTTCCGCAATTATATGTAATTTTGCGGTTGAAAGCCGTGAAAGGAGGCTGTGTTATAGAAGATATCAGTACTATTTAACAAAGTATCAAAGAAGTATATCAATGAATATCCGATTAGAACAACCAAAAGATTATCGTGAGGTTGAGAACCTTACAAGAGAGGCATTCTGGAATGTGTATCGTCCAGGATGTACAGAGCATTTTGTACTTAATCAGTACAGAACGAATCCCGACTTCATTCCAGAACTTGACTTTGTGATGGAAGAAGATGGCCGCATCATTGGTCACATTATGTTTTCGAAAGCAGAACTCATCCTGGAAGATGGTAGCAAGATACCCTCATGGACGTTTGGCCCCATCTGCATCCAGCCTGATCTCAAGCGTAAGGGCTATGGTCTTCAACTATTACAGTATGCGTTGGAGAAGGCCCGCGAGAGGGGCGTTGGTTTCATCTGCATGGAGGGTAATATTGCATTTTACAGTCATGCAGGCTTTGACCTCGCCAGCAAACTGAACATTCACTATCACGCGGAGCCTCATGATGCTGAAGTGCCTTATTTCCTCGCCTTGGAACTAATTCCTGGTTGGTTGAAAGAGAATGGCATCGCTGAGGCGACTTATTGTCCGCCTAAGGGATACTTTGTCGCTGACGAGCATCCAGAGGTTTTCGAGGCATACGAAGCCACATTCCCCATAAAAGAAAAGGCTTTTCAAAATGGCCAACTGCCTCAGTTCTGTCAGAGTTGTGGTATGCCTCTCACTCGTAACGAAGATTGTGGTACCAACGCTGACGGAAGCATAAACTTCGACTATTGTCAGTACTGCTTCAAAGATGGTAAGTTCTTGCAGGACTGTACGATGGACGAGATGATTGAACATTGTTCACAGTTTGTCGACGAAGTAAATAAACAGATGCCTAAGCCTTTGACCAAGGAAGAGTACAAGCAAATGATGCAGGGCTTTTTCCCGATGTTGAAGAGATGGAGGAAATGATGGACACGGAAAGGATTGTTTTTATCTAAAAAAACTTGCTATTCTTTTGGTAGGTTCGAAAATAATGCTTAACTTTGCACGGATTTAAGAATCAATAATCAAATCATGTAAACAAAATGAAAACTAATTATGAAATTCGTTATGCAGCCCATCCCGAGGATGCTAAGCACTATGACACGCAGCGTTTACGCCGTGATTTTCTGATTGAAAAGGTGTTTAGTGAGGATGAGGTGAACTTGGTCTACTCGATGTACGACCGTATGATTGTCGGTGGTGCGATGCCTGTGAAAGAGGCGCTGAAACTCGAAGCTATCGATCCGCTGAAAGCCCCCTATTTCACCACTCGCCGTGAGATCGGTATCTTCAACGTAGGAGGTGCAGGTACTGTACGCGTAGGTGATGAGAGCTTCGAACTGGACTATAAGGAAGCGCTCTACATTGGTCGTGGTGACCGCGATGTGGTGTTTGAGAGCAAGGATACTCAGAAACCAGCCAAGTTCTACATTAACTCTACGACAGCCCACAAGGAGTATCCTTGTAAGAAGGTAACGAAAGCTGATGCCGACGTGTTAGCTTTGGGTTGTCTGGAAGACAGCAACGACCGTGTGATCAACCGTATGATTGTACAGAAAACACTCGATTCGTGTCAGTTACAGATGGGTATGACGGAACTCAAGCCAGGCAGTGTTTGGAACACGATGCCAGCACATATCCACAGCCGCCGTATGGAGGCTTACTTCTATTTCGAAGTGCCTGAAGACCAGGCTGTTTGTCACTTTATGGGTGAAATCGAGGAAACACGTCACATCTGGATGAAGGGCGACCAAGCTGTTCTTTCACCCGAGTGGTCCATCCACTCTGCTGCCGCAACTCACAACTATACGTTCATCTGGGGTATGGGTGGTGAGAACCAAGACTACGGTGATCAGGACTTTTATAAAATAACAGATTTGAAATAACAGACCCGCCCTTTGCCCCCATAGAGGGGAGCGTGAGAGGGCATAAAACATAGTATATAGTATTATGACAAATATGTTTTCATTAGAGGGCAAGAACGCCTGGATTACTGGTGCCAGCTACGGCATCGGTTTCAATATTGCTAAAGCATTTGTTGCTGCAGGTATTAAGAATATTGTATTCAATGATATCAACGAGGCAGCGTTGGAGCGCGGGCTCAACAACTATAAGGAAGCAGGCATAGAGAACGTAAAGGGCTATGTATGCGATGTTACAGACGAAAAGGCAGTGAAGGCGCTCGTAGAGAAAATTCATGAGGAAGTGGGACAGATCGATATCCTCGTCAACAACGCAGGCATCATCAAGCGTATCCCAATGCACGAGATGAAGCGCGAAGAGTTCCAGCAAGTAATCGATGTGGACCTTGTAGCGCCATATATCGTCAGCGCAGCCGTCATCCCTGAGATGATGGAACGACGTGAGGGTAAGATTATCAATATCTGCTCTATGATGAGCGAACTGGGACGTGAGACAGTCAGCGCCTATGCAGCAGCGAAGGGTGGCTTGAAGATGCTGACCCGCAACATCTGCTCAGAATATGGTGAGTACAACATTCAGTGCAACGGTATTGGTCCTGGTTACATCGCTACCCCACAGACAGCACCGCTGCGTGAGCGTCAGCCCGACGGCAGCCGTCACCCATTCGACAGTTTCATCTGTGCTAAGACCCCTGCTGGTCGTTGGCTCAATCCTGAGGAGTTGGGCGGACCTGCTGTATTCCTTGCAAGTCACGCATCAGATGCGGTCAACGGTCACGTACTTTACGTAGATGGTGGAATCCTTGCATATATAGGCAAGCAACCATAATAATCATATTCTGATATGAGGAAGTTAATCCTGCTCGATGCATACGCCCTGATCTACAGAGCATACTATGCATTGATACGTTCGCCGCGTATCAATAGCAAACGTATGAATACCTCTGCTATATTTGGGTTTGTCAACACGCTGGAGGAAGTGCTGAAGCGCGAAAACCCCGATTTCATCGGTGTGGCATTCGACCCCAAGGGTGGTACTTTCCGGCATGAGATCTATCCTGAATACAAAGCGCAACGAGAGGAAACGCCTGAAGACATCCGTGTTGCAGTTCCTTATATCAAAAAGATACTCGAGGCGTATCGTATCCCAGTATTGGAGATTCCCGGCTTTGAGGCCGATGATGTGATAGGTACTTTGGCCACTCAGGCTTCGCAGCAGGGTGACATTATGACCTACATGATGACCCCCGACAAGGACTACGGGCAGTTGGTGAAGGATAATGTGAAGATGATGCGTCCTCGTCACGGAAGCAATGATTTCGACATCTTAGGTCCTCAGGAAGTGTGCGAGAAATACGGCATCCAGTCGCCCTTACAGGTCATCGATCTCTTGGGACTGATGGGCGATGCGAGTGATAACGTACCAGGTTGTCCGGGAGTTGGCGAGAAGACTGCAGTGAAACTCATCGGTGACTTTGGCGGTATCGAGCAGTTGATTGAACGTTCGTCAGAACTGAAAGGTGCGTTGCGTCAGAAGGTGGAGAATAATGTGGAGGGTATTCGTTTCTCCAAATTGCTTGTCACCATCAAGACAGATGTGCCGATATCGCTCGACCTCGACCTGCTGAGTCGTAAGCCCGTTGATATGGAGCGCTTGCGCCCTTTGTTTGAGGAACTCGAGTTCCGCAGTTTGCTACAGCGAGTGATGGGAGGTGCAGTAGCGGTTCCTGAGCAGGGAATACCGCAAAAAAAGCCGATTCCATCGAACGGGCAACTGGATCTCTTTGCTACCTATGATACCTCACAGACTCATGAGCCAAAGACGCCGAACGAGTCGCAAGAGCAGGCTGAGGCTTTCGGTGGGCTTTTTGCCGCAAGCACGTTTGCCACTTTGGAAGATATCCCGCACAGCTATCATCTGGTCAACTCGGATGAGGCTATCGACCGCTTGGTGAAGGTGCTGATGGATTCCGACGTCGTCTGTTTCGATACCGAAACTACCAGTACAGAACCTATGATGGCAGAACTGGTGGGATTGAGTTTCGCAGTTAAGGAGGGAGAAGCATACTATGTGCCCGTGCCTGCAAAGAAGGAAGATGCGAAACGCTTAGTGGCGCGATTGAAGCCTGTGTATGAGAATCCTTCGATTCTGAAAGTGGGGCAGAACATGAAGTACGATATCATTGTGCTCGCCAACTATGACGTGAGGGTTCGGGGCAGGATGTTCGATACGATGATAGCCCACTATATCCTCAAGCCCGAGATGCACCACAACATGGATTTGCTGGCAGAGGTGTATCTCAATTATCAGACCATCCACATAGATGCGCTGATAGGTCCGAAGGGGAAGGGTCAGAAGACGATGCGCGAGGTAGCGCCCGAGATAGTGTGTGACTACGCAGCCGAAGATGCTGATGTCACCTTGAAGCTGAAAGCCAAGTTGGAAACCGAACTGAAAGCGGAGGGGTTGTACGAGTTGTTTGAGACGGTAGAGATGCCCCTCGTGCCTGTATTGGCGCAGATGGAATTGAACGGTGTATGCATCGACGTGAACTCATTGGCTGAGACCTCAAAGGAGTTCTCTGCAAAGATGAACGACATAGAGCGCGAAGTGTACGAATTGGCAGGCATGCAGTTCAATATCTCGTCGCCGAAGCAGGTAGGTGAGGTGTTGTTCGACCGCCTGAAGATAGTAGAGAAGGCCAAGAAGACAAAGACGGGCCAATACGTCACTTCGGAAGAGGTACTGCAGTCGCTGAAGGGTAAGCACGTGATTGTGGAGAAGATTCTCGACTATCGCGGCTACAAGAAACTGCTCTCCACATATATCGACTCGCTCCCGCAGTTGATCAACCCGCAGACGGGACACATCCACACCTCATACAACCAGGCTGTGACTGCTACCGGACGCCTCAGTTCGAGCAATCCCAACCTGCAGAACATCCCTGTGCGTGACGATAACGGAAAGGAAGTGCGTAAGGCGTTCATTCCCGATAAGGGGTGCTTGTTCTTCTCCGCCGACTACAGCCAGATAGAACTCCGCATTATGGCACACCTGAGCGGTGATGCTAATATGATAGAAGCCTTCAATACCGGGTACGACATTCATGCAGCAACGGCAGCTAGAATCTTCAAGAAATCTATCGAAGAGGTGACCTCCGACGAGCGTCGTAAGGCCAAGACAGCCAATTTCGGCATCATTTACGGCATCACGACCTTCGGACTTGCCGAGCGTATGCAGGTGAGTCGAGGTGAGGCAAAGGATTTGATTGACGAATACTTTGCCACTTATCCGCGCGTGAAAGAATATATGGAGAAGTCGGTCGAGATGGCGCGCTCGAAAGGTTACACCGAGACACTCTTTGGCCGACGTTGTCACTTGCCCGATATCAACAGCCACAATGCGGTAGTGAGGGGCTATGCTGAGCGAAATGCCATCAATGCACCCATTCAGGGAACGGCTGCCGATATCATCAAGGTAGCGATGATTCGCATCCACCAGCGACTATGGGACGAGCATCTCCGTTCGCAGATGATTCTGCAAGTGCACGACGAGTTGAACTTCAACGTAGTGCCGGAAGAAAAAGAGCGGATTCAACAGTTAGTCGTTGAGGAAATGGAGCATGCATTCAAGATGAGTGTGCCGCTCGAGGCAGACTCAGGATGGGGTGCCAATTGGCTCGAAGCCCATTGATGAGTCAGTTGAACCGATTACCGATAAAGAATGATGCAAAAACCGCAACGATACGAGGGGAAATACTCGTAACTTTGCAGCCGGAATCGTAGGCACGATGCACGAAGCGTGTGCTGTTCCTGACCAACATGCAATAAGCTGTCAGAAATAACGATACATAAGCTATCACAAAATACTAATCAATATTTACGAATTTTTATGAGAAAGATTTTCACAATGTCCCTGTTGGCTATGATAGCAACAGGAAGTCTGAATGCCCAGAGCGACAAATCGGGCTATCCAATTACACCTGTGCCGTTCACCGCGGTGAAGGTGACCCCCAACACGTTCTGGGGACAGCGTCTTCAGGCAAGTCGCGATGTCACCATTCCGTTGGCGTTCAGTAAGTGCGAGTCAGAGCACCGCTACGAGAACTTCGAGCAGGCTGCCGAGCACATCAAGGACCCCAGCAAGACCTTTAAGGTGACGATGGGCTATTCGTTCGATGATACCGACCCTTACAAGACCCTCGAAGGTGCTGCCTATCTGATGCAGACACACCCTAACGCAAAAATCAACGGCGAGCCTATCGACAAATACTGCGATAAGGTGATTGCCATCATCGCTTCGGCTCAGGAACCCGACGGATACCTCTATACGGCTCGTACCCAGAACCCTGCGCAGCCTCACAACTGGGCAGGAACTAAGCGTTGGGAATTGGTGGAAGACCTCTCACACGAGTTCTATAACCTCGGACACCTTTGCGAAGCTGCAGTAGCTCACTATAACGCCACAGGCAAGAAGACGTTGCTCAATATCGCGATGAAGTACGCCGATTGTGTGTGCCGTGAAGTCGGCAGCAAGCCCGGTCAGGCGAAAGTCGTACCAGGACACCAGATAGCAGAGATGGGCTTGGCTAAGCTCTACACCGCTACGGGAGACAGGAAGTATCTTGAGCAGGCCAAGTATTTCCTCGATCAGCGCGGTCAGCGCGATGCATCGTGGACACGTGGCCGCGGAGGTTTGCGCGATGCTGACGGCTACCTCCACAAACTCGACGAGTATGCTCAGAGCCACAAGCCTGTACTCGAGCAGGATGAGGCAGTAGGTCACGCCGTACGTGCCGGATATATGTATGCAGGTATGGCCGATGTGGCTGCACTGACTGGCGATAAGGGCTACATCGATGCCATCGACCGCATCTGGGAGAATATCGTGGGCAAGAAATACTATCTCACAGGAGGTGTAGGTGCCACATCTTCCGGCGAGGCATTCGGCGACAACTACGAACTGCCCAACATGAGCGCCTACTGCGAAACGTGTGCTGCTATCGCACAGGTATATCTCAACTACCGCCTCTTCCTCCTTCACGGAGAGAGTAAGTACTACGACGCGCTCGAGCGTACATTATATAACGGTGTGCTCAGCGGTATCTCTATCGACGGCGGTAAGTTCTTCTATCCTAACCCCTTGCAGTCGATGGGTCAGCACCAGCGTCAGGCTTGGTTCGGCTGTGCATGCTGTCCGTCGAATGCAGCACGTTTCATCCCCTCGTTCCCTCAGTACATCTATGCAGTGAAGGACAACGCATTCTATGTGAACCTCTTTGCCGGCAACGAAACCACCGTGAAAGTAGGCGGAAAGCCCGTCACGATGCAGCAGACGACCAACTATCCTTGGGACGGCGACATCCAGATGACGATGAAGAAGGCCAACAGCCAGTTTGCGCTCAAGATACGTATTCCGGGATGGGTACGCGGACAGGTAGTGCCAAGCGACCTCTATCACTATGCCGACGGCAAGCATCTTGGCTATCAGGTCAGCGTGAACGGTGTGAAGGCTGAGAGTGAGTTGCAGGACGGTTACTTCGTCATCGACCGCAAGTGGAAGGCAGGCGACGTCGTTAGCGTTCACTTCGATATGGAGCCACGTTTGGTTCGTGCTAACGGTCAGGTTGCAGCCGATAAGGGACGTGCAGCCATCGAGCGCGGTCCGCTGGTCTATTGCGCCGAATGGCCCGACAACACCTGCGACGTGCTGAGCGTGCTGCTCAATCAGGAGCCTCAGTACCAGATGGGTCACGTCACCATCGCCGAAACCGACGTACAGACATTGATAACCGGTGCACAGACACTGAAATTCGACGAGCGCGGACGTCTCACCGCTACCGACGAGCGTCTCACACTCATCCCTTACTATGCGTGGGCACATCGTGGAAACGGCAATATGGCAGTATGGATTCCAATCGACCTCAGCGCCTCTACTCCTGCCGTTCCGCCGACAATCGCATCCGAGTCGAAGATTACAGCCTCACAGCGCAACCTCCCGTCGATTCGTGCCATCAACGACCGTCTCATCCCTTCCGACGGCAACGACCGCAGCATCCCCTACACCCATTGGTGGCCAAAGACCAACTCCACCGAATGGCTTGCCTACGAGTTCAAGGAGCCGACCACCATCAGCACTTCAACCGTCTATTGGTACGACGACCAGCCTTGGCAGGGATGTAAGGTGCCCGATTCGTGGAAACTCTACTACAAGGACGCAGCAGGCAACTGGGTAGAAGTGAAGAACCCAAGCGGATACCCTACCACCAAAGGTGTTGCATGTACCGTTTCGTTCGATGCTGTGAAGACCTCAGCCGTGAAACTCGAACTGGTTCAGCCTTCCGACAAATCATGCGGACTCTACGAGTGGAGCGTGAAGTGATATGAAAGTCGGGACTTCAGTCCCGGCTTTTTTTTCTTCTTTGCCGTCATTCCGTCATAACGAAATATGAAGCAGAAGCAGCCCTGAGATCCGCCGATGGGGTGAACACGATGCGCATCGACATGAAATAATGCCTTGCAAGTACGTTCCTGATGTTTATACAATAAATTAGGTTTCTCCATAGTCAGGGGGATTTTTTTTCCTGACTATGCCGTCAATTCCGCTGAATACCTACGGTTATATTGTAATGGCCTCTCGCGCTGGGGCGATACGGCTCGTTATAAAGAGTGAAAAGGTACATTGTATTCCCTCTAAGGGGAAATTTTGTTACCACAAAGTGCTGCAATCACGCCTGATTCGCAATGGGATTTCGAGTGAAACTCGTGCAGAGAAGATGCAATCTTACTCTGCTTAAGACCGCTGTCTTAATCACATAGCAAAGATACGAATTAATTGCGACATAACCAAATAACAAGGCAAAAAAATCAGCTATTGAATGTAATTTTGTAAACAAACATTTCGTATTGTAAAGTATAGATGTCAATTTCGGCTTTATTTGTTTACGCCTGTAAAAAAGTGGTCACGATGGTCATTTGGTCATTTGTCAAAATCGATTTCTGGTAGGGTGAAAATCCGCACTATAGTATATTATTATTAATAATATACTATAGTGAGCCGAATACGGGGTTCATTTTTCATTTTGACCAAATGACCAAATGACCAAATGACCGCGATGTGGTATGTAGTTAACAATTTGTTCTGATACTATCCCGATGAAATGGGGCAAAATCAGTGATATTTCATGTTTTTTTCATGTTTTTATGAAACTTTTTGCTTTTTTTTACTTGATATTTCCTGCCCTTTTTGCGTTATAGAGGTAGAAAAGCCGGTGTTTTTTCTGTATTTTTCGTTGGATATGTCATCAAAAATGTGTCATTTGCAAACGAAATTACCTAAAAAATACCTAAACAGGATAGTTATTCGAAAGATGGAGCCAGCATGAGAGAAAACATGTGGGTCGAATTTTCGGCTGACATCGCGAACCATCGTACAGCCTAATGGTGGCACACGCGAAGTACCCTGCTACCAACTGACCAAGACCGAGTGCCTGTGTAAAAGGAGATAGAAGCCTAATAATTCAGCATAATTAAAAAAGTGTATTTTTGCACTTGACTTTTTTGTACTTAGTGCGTTATATGTATATAAAATAGAAAAAAGGAGTACGTTTGGTAACGCAGATGACTCAGTTAGAGTTGAAAATAGGATGCTGGATGGTTCTTTTGATGCTCTCTACACAAAAAAACGTATAGAGTAAGTGGTCGAATCATAAATAATTGCTATCTTTGCAAAGCAATGTTGAAAGTTGATAGTTGAAAAATAGATAATTAAGGAGTAACAGAGGTGAACTTCTGAACAATAGAATTATTAGTTATGCTGACTGAAAAAGAGTGCGAGGTGATGAACTCGTTCAAGAAGGATACTTTGATGGAGGCACTTGGCTTGACGTTCGTGCCCACCGACGATGAGTGCGCAGTTGTGGAGATGCCTATATCGGCGTCGACGCGGCAGCACATGGGTATTGTTCACGGAGGTGCCTACCTGGCATTGGCAGAGACGGCTGCCGGAGCAGGCTCGCTTCATGTGGCGGGTATGGACGCTAACGTGTGTGGCATTCAGGTAAGCGGCAACCACGTGATGATGTCGCCCACGCAGGGAAAGGTGGTCGGCTATGCTACGCTCGTCAGCGCCGGACATACCATCCATGTATGGAACGTGGATGTGAAGGACGAGGAGGGGAACTTGCTGTCGACCGTGAGAGTCGTGAACAGACTTGTCGTGAGCCAGCCGAAATGAAAAAAAGAATAAAATAAATCTCAGAGAATATGAAACAATTACTTCTCATTTGTGCTTTGCTCATTGCATTCACATCGTGTGTTGATACACCAAAGCCTCAGACTGCGATACAGCAGCCTGACGAAGAGAATCCTCCTATGTTGGTTGCCTTCGGTACGGTGGGCGACGGAACTTCGATGCACTCTCTGGAACTCATCAATCAGAAGGGTGATACGCTGTATTTCGTCTATGAGAACAACGCGGTTGGCGGTTTGGCAGTAGGCGATTCGGTCTATGTGGAATATAAGAACATTGACGGTGAATATAATGCTCTGTATATCGTCAATTTCTCTACACTAAGTCATCGATGGGTGAGTAGCGACGAGGCTGGAGCGGTATCCTTCACGTTCGGTTCCGACGGTTCGTTCTCAAGCGAAGGGTTTGACAAGCACTACTTGTCTTGGCACGTCATTGGCGGCGATATATTCTTCGAGTTGGAAGACCGTACCGACAAATATGCTATAGACCTGCTTACCGACGACGCCCTCTCGCTCCTTTCACTTACCGACGGAACGACTCTGTCGTTCTCGCGTGACGAGTAATCCCGGCAGGCTCACAATAGGTATTGTTTAACAGTCAATATTCACAGGCTCGATGATTAGATTTTTACTCCATATCGTTGCATTGCTGGTCTTCATCCCTGCTTTTGCAGACCAGCCGGACAAGAAGCCGCAGGCAGTGCTGCCTGTGCAGGAGAAGGTGTACCTGCACTTCGACAACAACTGTTACTTCCTTGGCGATACTATTTGGTATAAGGCGTATGTGGTGCTTGCCGACGACAACACGCCGCAGCCGTTGAGTAAGATTCTCTACGTGGAACTGCTGGACGAGCAGGGCTACATCTTGGAACGTCAGCAACTGGTGGTCGACGACAACGGGCAGGCTAACGGTCAGTTTGCTATTTGCGACACGACGTTCGCAGGATATTACGAAGTACGTGCCTATACCAAATGGATGCTCAACTTCGGATACGAACACATCTATTCATGGTACTCCAAGTCGTGGTACCGCCCAGATATGGAGAATGGGTGGTATCCTGTCGAAAATGATGAGTTGCAAGCCCTGATGCAGCAACAACAGAACGACACCGACCCTAAGTATGTCTTCAAGGGCAGTATGGACATCTATCTCGATGACGAAGGAAAGGAGATAGACCAACGTGAGAAGACGCAGAAGAAGGTGTCGTCGATTGTCAGAAAGGACAGAGAGTACGATACAGCATTCAACATCGACAAGGACGGTATGGAACGGAATTACCGTCAGTACAGCAACCTCTTCTCGCGCGTCATCCCCGTCTATTCACGACCCGATAGCGCCCAAAACTATATGCGCAAGATCATCCCTACGAAGATTACGATGGGCGACTTCCAAGTAAACTGGCTCACGCCGGAGTTTGACGTCAAATTCTATCCCGAAGGTGGTACCCTCGTCGAAGGATTCCCCTGCAAGGTGGCTTGGGAGGCGATGAACCAAGAGTTGGAGCGCCTCAATGTGAGTGGTGTTCTATTGGAAGATGGCGAGGAGATTGATTCGATTCGTCCCTTCCATGCAGGGCGAGGCATGTTTACCTTCACCCCTCAGCACGGCAAGAGTTACAAGGCCCGCTTCGTATTCGGCGAACATAAGTTCAACTTCAAACTTCCCGATGCAGAGCGTTATGGAGCACGGCTCGTTGTGGAGCAGGATGAGCAGGGCGTATATTTCAATGTGGCACGTAACTTCAAGGAGGACCGTAAACTCATCCTTATGGTGCTGTGTCGCGGGCAGCGCATCAAGACATTCAACATCGCCGGCGGAGAGGCTGTATGGGAAGATGCGATGTATCAGGAAGACCTGCCCGAAGGAGTATGTCAGGCAGTACTCACCGACAACGAAGGCAACGTGTTTGCCGACCGGCTTTTCTTCATCAACCGCATCAACGAGGCAAAAGCACACGTTCTGATAGGCGGTATACCCAACCGCCCGTATCGTCCGCTCGAACACATCCAGCTCAACCTCATCGCTACCGATAGCAAGGGGTCGCCGCTCAAGAACCAGACATTCTCTGTGGCTGTGAGAGACGCAGACCAACTTGACCCCACGTTCGCTTCGGGCAACATCCTCACCAACCTACTCCTCGAGTCGGAAATCAAGGGATTCGTGGAGACGCCCGACTACTATTTCGAGGCAAACGACGAGAAGCACCAGCAGGCGCTCGACCTCCTGCTGATGATTCAAGGCTGGCGACGCTATGACTGGCACTACGTCATCTCGCCCGAGCAGTTTACCCTTCAGTATCTGCCCGAACAGAAGATGATTATCTACGGAAATGCGATGCCTTTGCGTCGAAGCCTCTTTACGAAGGACCAAGGGTTGCTGCAAATCACAGCGCGGCTCTTCAATACATCGAACGACCTGAAGGAAGGTGACACATACCTCTTCGAAGGGAATATCAAGGCTGACACCGCTGGCTATTTCCAGATACCATACGAGCCTTTCTATGGCACTGCACGTCTTACGCTTCGTGCCAAGTTTGTCAAGAAACTCGAGAAGAAGAACTATGACAAAGTGGAACACGATTCGAAGATATTCCTTCGCAAACAGTACTTCTATCCGCAGGGCATACGGGCATATTCGTGGTACGAGACCCACAGCCCGGATAATTTCAAGGACAGGAAACTCACATGGGAAGAGTTCCAGGAAGACATCTATGCCAGCGAGTGGATTCCGCAGGTAAATATCAAGTCGAAACGCCGACCTCACGCCAAACGTCAGCGCGATAAGTATGTCTATCAGGTTCCTTTCCTCGATTTCGTCAACGATAAGTGGGACCAAGGCTACTATGACACCTTCAACCTGCTCGATGGGATGGAGTACTCCCTGATGGATCACCAGACGCTTGTCGACGGATTTGTCCGACATCAGTACACGACTCAATATAACACCCATGAAACCCACATATCAGCCATCAACTGGAGTTCGGGCGATTACAACGAACATGCCGACAACTTCTCCTTCCTTCCATCTCTGAAATCCGTAGGAGTTGTGTCTGATTCGCCGCGCCGACCCACACCATTCGAGCATTACCACCTCGACCGACAGGAGTCAGGCAATGGGACGGTTGGAATCGATGCCTTCATCAACTATTCTATTATTGATAAGGAGGATCGTCCCGACATCAAGGGTCGTATTTATTATCTCCAAGGCTTCAACCGACCAGCAGAGTACTACAATCCCGACTATAGCAAGGCAAAGTTGCCCGAGATAAAAGACTACCGACGCACGCTTTACTGGAATCCGAAGGTGACGACCGATAATTACGGGCAGGCATCTATTGAGTTCTACAACAACTCTGTCTGCACTACTGTTGATATATCGGCAGAAGGTGTGACGAAGCACGGTGAATGTCTCGTGCAGGACGAGTAGGGGAGTCGCCAAATGGTAAATGGCTAAATAGTAAATGAGTAAATGGTATGATAGATTATAATAGTGGTGAAATCATCCGTCGAGGCCGCATAGAGGTTATTTGCGGCTCAATGTTCTCAGGTAAGACCGAAGAACTGATCCGTCGTATGAAACGGGCGCAGTTCGCGCATCAGAAGGTGGAGATATTCAAGCCCGCCATCGATACTCGCTATTCAGATGACGACGTAGTGACGCACGAAGGTGTTGCTATTCATTCTACGCCTGTCGATAATTCGTCAAGCATCCTGCTTCTCGGTGATGAATGTGACGTGATAGGAATCGACGAGGCGCAGTTTTTCGACGAAAATCTTGTCGCTGTGTGTAACGAGCTGGCTTCGAAGGGAATCAGGGTTATCGTTGCCGGCCTCGATATGGACTTCAAAGGAGTGCCTTTCGGCCCTATGCCTGCCCTTTGTGCGGTAGCCGATGATGTCACGAAAGTGCATGCTATCTGTGTCCGCTGTGGAGCATTAGCGTACGTGTCGCACCGTAAGGTGCAGGAGGAAAAACGTGTGCTGCTCGGCGAAGTCAACGAATACGAGCCACTATGTCGTGTATGCTATCAGAAAGCGTTAGACTCTAGACTTTAGACGCTCATTGTTTGTTTTTTAGACTCTAGACTTTAGAAATGTTATTCGGCCAGCACTTGGCAGATTCTGTCTTGGAAAGCACGGGCTTCTGCCGCAGTGCGATTTCCGTTGTTGATAATAGAGAATGCCAAGAGGTTGCCGTTAGATGCTGTGACATAGCCGGTTAATGCGCTGACTCCCGTTACGGTTCCTGTTTTGGCGCGAACATTATTGCGTGCTGCCCCTGATGTCATGCGTTTCTCTAATGTGCCGTCAATACCCGCTATAGGGAGGGTCTTGTAGAGTGGGGTGAAGATTTCCTCGTGTTGATAGGCGTAACGCAATAGTGCTATGTGGAGCGATGCAGTAACATAGTCGTACAAAGAGAGACCGCAACCGTCGGCAACCTTTACATAGGCTGCGGGGAACCCCGTCTTTTCAATGACACTTTCCACTACTGCGGCACAGTCTTTCCATCCGATTCCTTTCTTTTGGTCGGCTGCTAACTGGAAAAACATAGACTCTGCGTAGAGGTTGTCGCTGTCTTTCATCATCTGCATTAAGATGTCTTCTACCGTATGGACAATCGTGCAGATGAGTTTCGAATTGCCTGTAGGTCGGTAGGTTGCTGTCCCGATGCCGTTTGTGCTGATGTGTTCGGCCTCCAGCTGGCGGCTTAAAGCCTGCAAGAAGTTACGTGCAGGACTGTATCTGTTGATTTTGGTAGGTTTGCATTCGTAGGCATCGCCTCCCAGACTCAAAGGCGTGAGGTAAGGCTGTTCGTCGTCCCAGCACCATCCGTTTCCTAAGCAGAGTGTGTCCTTCATCGACAGGTCGGCATATAAGTTCCCATTGATGCGTCCTATTCCTGCCGCTTTTACTGCTTTTGAAATCTCTTTCAAGTGAGTGACTGTCAGTTTCGGGTCGAAGTCGCCGATGACATAGATGTCACCATTCAGGGTCTGTACTCCCTTCTCGTCTGCCGCTATCTTTCCGTCTGCATACACTGCTGTGCGGTAGTTGTGTGAGGTTCCCAGTACGTCGAGCGCACTGATGGCAGTCAGGACTTTCTGCGTAGATGCCGGACGCATCATTTTCTGTTGGTTGTAGGCGAAGATAAGTGAGTCGCCTGTCAGGTCGTATATGCTGATGCCCGTGTTGTAATAGCTGCGATCGGCCTCTTGGGCGAGAAGGGTCAGTTTTTCGATGACTCTGTCCGACCAACTTTCTACAATCGTGTCAATTACTACAGAGTCAGTATATTCCTGGCCTTTTATGATTTGTACATTCGCTACAACCATCAGGCAGAGAACACCTGACAGCACTTTCCTGATAAATCTATTGCCTGGTTTCATACTTCTTTATTTCCATGAGTTGTTTGATGAATGCCTCTTCATCCTTCGGCATAACAGCTACTGTTTTTTCCTCACCATAGACGATGAGCAGATAGGTGATGAGGGCTTTCTTCCCTATTCGTATCCGCCGAATCCGTTCGATCCGCTTGATGCTATTCATCGGAATGATCTGCCGTTTCGACAGTTTCCCGTAGTTGACCGTCAGGCTTTCTTTGCTTAGCTGGTATTCGGTGTGGATTGTCCGCTCGATGATGACCAGCAACAAGAGAAGTGCTCCCGCAATCAGCATACCGTTCCCCTCCCAAATGAGGTAGATGGTCAGTGCCGATAAAACGGCTATCAGCATCCAGTTGCTGAATTGTACTCGGACGCGATATGTACGGGTGGAAAACATCAGTTCTTGTTTTTTCGCACAAAGATAGTAAATAATTAAGAATTAAGAGTTAAGAGTTCTGAAAAAATGAAATAATTATGAATTATGAATTATGAATTATGAATTATTTTGTATCTTTGCAAATAATTTAGGAACAATATCATTGTTCTCCTACAAAACCATTAGCAAAATAGATAAATAAAAATAGTTATGAAGAGAATTGTATTGATTTTCAGTTGTTGTTTGCTCGCTGTGTTGAGCATCAGCGCGCAAACGTTAGATCAGAAGAAGATTTGTGCTTTAAAATGGACTTTGCAGCAAACGTTTTATAACAAGCCCGAGGGGCAGCAGATCGCTCGCTTGAATGTGACGGAATTCAAGTCGTTTGGAGAGTTCCAACAGAATAAACTGATTAGTGATGCCATCAAGAAGGTAACCAATCCGTCGGACAAGAGCCGTGTGAACAACATCATCGGAGCAACGAACGACAGTAATCTGGCATCCTTCGTTCCTGCAGGAGCAAAGAAGGAGTATCAGACAGATCTTGAGAAGGCAAAGACTGCAGTTCCAGTAGTTGAGGATGACGAAGTGGTGGAGGAAGAACCAGTTGCCGAAACTGCAGAGGAACCAGTTGAAGCTCCTGCACCTGATATACAAACTGTGGAGGAAACTCAAAATGAACAAGCAGATAACGAAGCAACGGCAGAGGATACTCAGGACGGAGCAGCATTTGCTGACGGCGGCGGTATCTCATGGTTGGATGCCGTATTGGTTTCGCTTGGTGTTTATCTAATCCTCTCGCTTTGTGTATGGTTGTTTATCCGTTCAAGAAAGCATGGTTCGGCTTCAGAGGAAATGGTATCGATGGAACAGTATCGTGCAGAGCGTGTCCGTTTGATGGAGCGCATCAAGTCGGTAGAAATCGAAATGGAGAACATAAAGGCACAGAAGCAGAATCATCCTTCATCGAAGGCAAATGTAACTTCTCAAAAACCTGTTGAGCCAGAAGTGAAGCAGCCAGAAGTGAAGCAGCAGCCAGAACCGGTCAAGGTGTTTGAAGCTCCAAAGCAAGAGGAACGAGTTGAAGCAGCAGCAGAATCACCTTCTCTTTTCCCTGAGGCTGTAGTTGAAACAAAGGAGACATTTGTAGAACCTGTGGCATCAATCTTAGATCAGTCTGCAGCACGTCCTAAGTTCTCTGTAGTGATGTTCTATCCGGTTCCTGAGAATGGTGTGTTTGTAAATGGTACGACAGATATTGAGCCAGGAAAATCGTTATATATGATGAAGACGAGCGATAACGTACATGCTACGTTCCAGATTCTGAATACTCCTGAAGCTATCGCTGCTGCTCTGATTTCAATGAACGATATGGTGAAACCTGCTTGTAAGGTGCTGAACACAGTGGCAGATCCTGTTGAAATTCTTGCAGAGAAACTTGGTACTGCAGTTCGTGAGGGAGACGGATGGCGTATTACGAATAAGGCTGTTGTGCGTTTGATTTAAGGTTTTTGATAGTTGTTGTACCTCCACCGAGAATCGAACTCGGATCTAATCTTTAGGAGAGATTTGTTCTATCCATTGAACTATGGAGGCATTCGCGACTGCAAAGATACAAAGAAATTAAGAGTTAAGAGTTAAGAATTAAGAGAAAAATAAGGAAATACTATCGTTTTATGACATTTACACAGATTTGTAACCCTATATTCAAGCAAGTCATCAAAAATTATCACCTGTTGGACGATGTTGATCAAGACATCAAGAACCCATACGAATTGGGTACCATTGAGTATGATCTTTATGTTAAGAATTGGATTGATACCGTTCAATGGCATTTGGAGGATATCATCCGTGACCCTCATATCAATCCAGTTGATGCTTTGGCCTTGAAACGAAGAATCGATAAGAGTAATCAGGACCGAACGGACTTAGTGGAGCGGATAGACTCGTATTTTCTCTCTATATATGGCGGTGTGAAGACGCTTGAGGATGCGACCATTAATACTGAGAGTCCTGCATGGGCGATTGACCGCCTGAGCATTCTTGCTCTAAAGATTTATCACATGCAGGAGCAGGTTCAGCGTGGTGATGCTACAGCCGACCATAAGGCTCTCTGTCAGCAGAAACTCGATGTATTGCTTGAGCAGCAGAAAGACCTTTCGTCTGCTATTGACCAGCTGATTGACGATATTGCAACTGGACGCAAGTATATGAAAGTGTACAAGCAGATGAAGATGTATAATGACCCGAGCACCAATCCAGTTCTTTACGGAAAGAAGTAGCCATATAGGGTCAGGGTATTCCTTATATTTAATTGATGAAGCGATTGCTAATCATACGGTTTTCGGCAATGGGCGATGTGGCAATATCGGTGCCAGTCATTACCTCTTTGGCGCTAAGCAATCCTGGGCTAGAAGTCACGGTTCTTACCCAGCAGCGTATGGTACCTCTGTTCTCTTGGATGCCCTCCAATGTTGAGGTGTTGGGGGTAGACTTACACCGTTATCACGGTATTGGGGGGTTGGGTAAGTTGTTTCATCGTTTGAGGGGCTATCGGTTCGATGCAGTGGCCGATATCCATGATGTGTTGCGAACCAAGTATTTGCGCATGAGGTTTTTGTTGCAAGGAACGAGGGTTTCGGTCATCGATAAGTCGCGTTCAGAACGTAAGGCGTTGTTAGGACATGGATTGGATCACGATGCCTTAATGCCTGTTACGGAGAAATATGCATCAGTATTCCGTAAGTTAGGGTTAAATCTGAATGCATCCTATACTCCGCCTCGTATTCCTAAAGACGAATTAACATTCCCGTTTCCTATCGCATCGCCTGCTATTGGGGTTGCACCCTTCGCTGCCCATTCGGGGAAGATATATCCTTTGGAAATGATGAAGCAGGTGGTCGATTCTTTGGCTGACAGTGGTGTGCAGGTGTTCCTTTTCGGTGCAGGTGATCAAGAGAAGGACATCTTGGAGTCTTGGGAAAGAGCAGGGGTGATATCGATTGTGGGAATGTTGGGCGGACTGCGAAACGAATTGATACTGATGAGCCGCCTTTCTTTGCTGATTTCTATGGACTCAAGCAACATGCATATGGCTGCGATGATGGGTACTCGTACTTTATCGGTATGGGGTGCCACACATCCTAAGGCAGGCTTTGTGGCTTGGAACCAACCAGAGGACTCGATTATTCAGGTAGATATGCCGTGTCGTCCCTGTTCCATCTATGGCAGTAAGCCTTGCAGTAAGGGTGATTACCCTTGTTTGCGCGAAATCTCTCCGGAGAAGATAGTGAACAAAGTCAAAGAACTATTGTTCAATGGTCAAAGTTCTATGTATAAAGTTCAAGATGAAGCTCAGTAAAGCACAAAATATATTATACCACATCGTACGAACACTGTTCTACATCATTTCGCTCTTGCCGATGCGGGTGCTCTATATTGTCTCCGATATGGTGTGTCCTTTTGTTCGCGCATTCTACCGCCGCAAGTTGGTGCGACAGCAGCTAACGGAGTGCTTCCCGGAAAAGACTTTGCAAGAGATTAAAGCGATTGAGCGTGCTTTTTACCACCAGTTCTGCGACCTCTTCGTTGAAATTGTCAAGCAGTTCTCGATGTCGCGCGAAGAAATGATGCGGCGTATGGTGTTTATCGATTGCAATGAAGCACTTGCGACCTTCAATCCCGCTCAGAACATTCTGTTTCTGATGCTTGGACATTATGGCAACTGGGAGTGGATAGCTTCCCTTCAGTACTGGACTCCAGGGGTGCAATGCTCGCAGGTGTACCATCGTCTTGACAACGATATGTTCGACAAACTCTTCCTTGACTTACGCGAGCAATATGGAGGAGAATGTATTCCAATGCGCAAAACGGTGCGACGACTGCTGCAGCTGAATGCTGGCGACAAACCCGTCATCTGTGGCATGATAGCTGATCAGCAGCCCCGATGGGATGCCATCCATCATTTTAGTACTTTTCTTGGTCACGATTCTGCTGTATTCATTGGAACGGAAGAAGTAGCAAAGAAACTGAACTCGTTGGTTTATTACGGAAGTGTCAGTCGTGTGAAGCGCGGTTATTATGAGTGCAAGATCATCCCGATCAGCTTGCATCCGAATGATATGCCAGACTATCAGATTACTGACAGGTATATGGAACTGTTGGAACAAGATATCCGACAGCATCCTGAGTTGTGGCTCTGGACGCATAAGCGATGGACGCGTACTAAAGAAGAATGGGAGGAAAGAGGTAAGCAATAAGAAGTTAGAACAATTATGAATAGCAATTTATTCCAGCTGTTTCTCATTTTCTTGAAGATTGGCGCTTTCACCCTTGGTGGTGGCTATGCTATGGTACCCATTATGGAGCGGGATATCGTGGATCGCCATCAGTGGCTCACTCGCGAAGAGTTCGTGGATGTCCTGATTGTGGCGCAGAGCACTCCCGGACTGTTTGCTATCAACATGGCGAGCCATATCGGCAATAAAATCACAGGATTGATGGGGGGTATCGTGGCATCTATAGGTGTCGCATTGCCTTCTATTATCAGTATCCTGCTCATTGCTATGTTCTTTCGTGCCTATCAAGATAATGTGTATATCGAAAAGATATTTATGGGTGTACGTCCGGCAGTGGTAGCCTTGATTGCTGCACCATGTTTTTCAATGGCGCGAGTCGCTCATCTTTCTCTCAGTAATCTTTGGATTCCCGTGGTTTCCTGTCTGTTGATTACATTGTTCGGTGTTTCACCCATCTGGATTGTACTGGTAGCGGGTGTTGCTGGATATGTATGGGGACGATTTAAGAGACAAACGCCAGATGACTCTGATGATGAAGAGGACTTTTAGCTAGATATTAAATATAGAATCATAATAAACCCATCCCCTGGGTAAGTCTCTCCCTTGGAGAGTAGAAGGGACTTTAAACAATGTTGTTTTTGCAGTTATTCATTGTCTTTACAAAGATAGGAGCGTTCAATTTCGGCGGTGGTTACGCCATGCTCTCACTTATTCACAATGAGGTGGTTGAGAAGAATGGTTGGCTCACTTCTGCTGAGTTTACCGATATCGTTGCTATCAGTCAGAGCACGCCTGGCCCTATTGGCATTAACTGCGCGACCTATACGGGCTACACTGCAGTTCTTAACGAAGGCTATCCCGAGTGGATGGCAGTCTTAGGAGCCGTTCTGGCTTCAGTCAGTGTGTTGTGGGTACCGTTCCTGCTTATGCTTACTATCAGTAAACTGTTGCTGAAGTATAGCAAGAATCAGACGATTGGCAACATCTTCTCTGTGCTTCGTCCCGCCATTGTGGGTTTTATTGCAGCAGCTGCAATCCTGCTGATGTCTGCCGATAATTTCGGCAGTCCTTCCAACCAAACATTCCAGTTTGCTGTCAGTATCCTACTGTTTCTTTTTTCCTTCATCGGAACTCGCCTGTTCAAGGTTCATCCCATTCTTATGATATTGCTTGCGGGGTTAGCAGGATTAATTATCTACTGATATATTACATATAATAAGGTGTGTGGCTCTCGTTTTTGATGCCTATAGTTTTTCAAAAATCAGTATCTCTGAAACATTTGGCGGCTGTGTGATCGACCTGAACTAAATGGAAGATCCTCCCCTTGCTTCCTAAATCTTAAGGCAAGGGGAGGGTCTTTGCTGATAGAGTGTTGGAATCGTTTGTCTTATATTCCCCACTTCTCGTATTCAACGTCATATCCAGCCATCATGAACCATGCAGCAAGCTGGTTCTCATAGCTGCGCAGTAGGTATAGTGGTGCTTCTACTCGCTCGACGAGGGGTGCTGCGGCAGGTTTTTTCTCCTCGCCTGTCTTTAGGTAGAGGTATGCTGTCAGCAAGTCGGCTTGCGTGATGCCGGCATCGTCGCACATCTCCTCAAGGTCGTCGGTCGTGAGGTCCACTTTCGACAAGTAGCTGTTGATGTCGGGGATGATATCGAAAAGTGTGTAGTGATCGGGCATCCTGCGTTTAGCAAGGCTCCCTTCTTGTACGAGCTTCTGCAAATCGATGCCGAGGCTCTCAATTGTCTTGATGACCTTCATCACATTCATGTCTTTCACAATGTCGTGGAAGTAGCGGTTCTGCTCGCCCTCATAGTAGAGAACTGGCCAGAACTGAATGGCAGCAAAGGTCTGTATAGCCCACACGATGGCTGCCTGTTGGTGTTTGAGTTTAAAAATAACGGTACAGGTCTGCAGTGAGGTCTTGCCCGGCACGATGCTGGGGGTGAAACCCTTTTCGCGCATCCATGGTATCATACCTCGTCCGCTTTGGATAGGCACGTAGTTGTCGTGACGGCTGTGGGCTAAGTAGTAGTTCTTAGTCACGTCGGGTTCCCAGCCCTCTGTAATACTAATGTCCTTCAACTTTGCCATGAACTTCGACGCATACTCACTGCTGAGGTCCATAAACTCTGGCTGAAGCACCTCACTGATGGAGTCCATTGAGGTCACCCCGATTTCTGATACTATGCGCTTTTCTTTTGTCTTGAAATACTCTAATGCTTTTGAAGCCATCGGTTCCTTGAAGATTGCCTCGTATGGGATTCCGAGGTGGTAGTTCTCATTGACGGAGATAATCATAAGAACCACGTCGGCTAAATCTTCGCAGGCATCGCGCTCGATGTAGATTTTGAATATCTTTTCGAAGTCGAGAGCACCGCCACCCGAGAATGTCTTATCGAAGCGGATACCTTTGTACTTCTCTTCCGTGTCGGTAAGGCGAGCTGCATACATACTCTCGGTTCCTCCCTGCGAGTAGCCCATGTTGAATAGGTATTTACCCTGCGGAATGTCGCGGTCCTCCATTAGTTGCTGTGCTGCCAGAAGTCCGTCCAGACAGTTTCGTCCGTTGGTATCACCGCAAATGTAGCTTACGTCGTGGCTTATGGACGATCCATAGCCGATGTAGTCACTCGCGACGACGATATAGTTAGGCTTCAATGGGTTGGAGAGCATCGCACTGATGGCGGTAAGTCCTTCGCCACCCTTTGACGGAGCATCCTCAGGCGAACCGATGGTAAAATGATTGTACATGATGACGCCATCACATGGTACCGATCCGTCGAGTATGTTTTGCGGAATCATAATTACGCCGCTGATGGTGACCGGCTGCCCGTCGGCATCTGTTGACGGGTATTCATAAATGATGTGGTGTACGTCACGCGAACCTAGCGACAAGCTGTTAAGTTTTGCCTTCACCGTTGTGTCGCATTCTGAAATGACGTTGTATGTGGCCTGTGCCTTGCTGGTAATGGCAACTGCAATGAATGCCAGCATGATGATTGCTATCTTTTTCATTTTTCGTTTACTATTTAATGCTTAAACCTAAATCTTTTGCATTCACTTCACAAATGTCTTGTTGCCATTCTGTATATAAACACCATTGACTGGCTGACTCACATGCACACCGTTAAGATTGTAGATGCTCTTGCTGCTGGCACTACTATTCTCGATGGTTTTCACACCTGTTACCTGCTTGTCTTCGCTACCGACTTGGAATGTTGCCACTACGGGATAGTGATCTCCAAGGGGTTTGCCGTTATACATGTAATCTTCGGTATCGATGTTGTAGGAAACCGGCACAATTGACGTTCCCAATATTGGATTGATGTAGATAATCTTGTCGAGCGACTCTTCTCCGCGGATGTTGCTCAGTTCTGTTGTCTCTTCCGTTTCCAACACAGCTGGGTAAACACCTTTTTGCTGCAACTCAACCCATACGTCGGCTGCTGTACCGCGGCCCGATTCATTGATGGCATCGATAAACTGGCTCTTCACATCGTCGCGACTATAGAAACTGTTCATGTCGCCAGTGATAATGATAGGCCGGCTGTCGAGGTTCGCAAGTACCTCGTCCTTCAATTGGTTCCATTGTGCAATACGCGCTTCACGGTCTTTTGCACCATTCTTTTCTGCTTCGTCCTCATCAAGCGTTGCATCCATGTGCATATTGTATACCACGATGCGTGTGCCACTACGCAGGGTCACCTCATAGCGTCGGTACCCCTTCGTTACGATTTCGTCGTTTGCGTGACTGAACTTGCCAAAGTTCTGCTTCCATGCTGTGCGTCCTGAGGGTGTCACCTGCAAGTCTTTCTTCCAGCAAGCCATCAGTCCGTCGCATTCGAAACGGTGGTTTTGAAGGTGTAGGAAGTCAATCTTGCGGTCTTCGATACCGATTTCCCCACTCCATTCGTCCATACCATAAGCATCCTCCATCATTATCGTCAGGACATCATGATAGTTGAAGTCTTCCTGCATCATTACCAAGTCGTAGTTCTTGGCCAGCAAGTACTTGCCGATTCGTGCTGTTCCGGCTCCTCCTGGGCCGTCGGTATTCAGTTTCAATACCAAAATCTTTTGCGGCAATCCATCCACGTTGAGAGTCGCAATCGTGAACTGCTCACTTGCCTCTTGAGCCAAAACAGTGGTGCCTATGCCGCATACTGAAAGGATGGCACCAATTGCCATCATCCTAATCTTTCTCATTACCTGTTAATAAATTATGATTAATACTATGTTTTTCTTACTTTTTCATCATGTCTCTTGTTTTATTATGTGCTTCCATAATTTAGGTGTAGCCCGAGAGTTCTACACCTAAATAATATTTGCAATGATAAGGAAGTTGGCACAAATGCATCATCTTCATCTATCTTGTTGTGAGCTAGTCGAACTGGTTTGTGGCTTGGCTCATATTTTTGTTCCCCCTAGAGGGAATTTTTGCTACCCCTAAGGGTAACAATTTTTTCCCTTAAGGGTAATTTCTTCCGTAAGTTAAAACAGAGATTATCTCTGTGTTGTAGACCCACGGGGTTGCACATTTTTATATCGACAAATATAAGCGTTTGTGCCAACTGTTATATCATTGCCCTAATATTCAGCAGACCTGCAACAACCAACTAAAAATAGTATGGTCGTATTGTTACTTCACCATGACTTTTCTGCCATCTATGATGTTGAGTCCTTTCTGAGGTGCTGAGAGCTTTTGACCGGCAGTGTTGTAGATCTTATCTGCCTGCTCTGCCATTTGGATGAGATGAATGCTGCTGGTTTCTCCATTACGAGCATAGAGGTATCCATTCGTCATCTCTCCTTCTCCATTATAGAGCTGAAGCTGTCCGTAGAGAATCACCTCGTCATCAATGGCAATCTGATCTTGTTCCGAAAACCTCTGGTTATCAAAGTATTTAGATCTGTATATCTTCAGTTTATATTCTGCATCCTTATCTCCCTTCTTGGTGGCAATCTTGAAGGTTGCATTGCCGTATTCAACGCTTACTTCATCGATGTCGGTGATAAAACCCTTCACATAAACCTTCTCTGACAATGCTTTGCCTGCCTGAATAATGTCTACACATTGTTCAACGGTATAAGCCGTCTCTGGTGTGTTGGCAATATGTACTTCTTCTTCTGGCTCAGAAGCTTCGGTGCTGAAGGTTATGTTGTTGAGCTGGGTATTTCCTGCAATGGTGATGACAACACTTGATGCACCTGCTGCAAATGTCCACTTACCTTCTGCCAACGAACCTACACTTGCGGTATTGCCTGTGTTCCACTTACCGTTGTTGAAAACGATTGTCTTAAGAGCAGCACCTGTGGTGGTGATAGTAATACTACCTGAGTACATACGAAGCTGAGGACCATTTGACGTTCCCCAGAAGCGATTGGCAGTCGTAGCGCTCTCATCTTTAGGAGACACTTCTATCTTGACGGTCTTAGTTTCGTCCCAGAAAGTTGTGGTTTCGTTGATGTCACCATCCTGGCTATCACTCGAAGATGTAGCCACAGTCATCTTGTTAAAATCAATAACCCAGTCAGAGGCCATTGCGTTCATTCCTTGCATAGCCAAGAAGGCTACAAACAAAAAGCGTAAATATTTCTTCATATGCAATTATTATTAGGTGTGCCCGAGGCCGAAACCCCGAGCACATTGTTTATAATGTGAGATTATTACTTCACGAATACTTTCTTGCCACCGATGATGTTGATACCCTTCTGAGGAGCGCTCAACTGCTGACCAGCAGCGTTGAAGATAACTGCTGCCTTGTTAGCAACCTTAGCTGCATTGATGCCAGTAGGAACGCTAGTCAGTGAGTAGATATAACCATTCTTAATTTCTGGAGTTACTGCTCCATCCTTGACATACTTCTGGAGCTGACCCTTCAATATGACAGCATCTCCTTCCTTAATGTAGTCGCTGCTTTCAATACTTGAATTCTCCAAGCCCTTCAGACGGTATGCGGTGAGCTTGTTTCCATTGGCGTCATCAGCAATATCAAAGTTTGCATTACCATAGAATGTTCCGTCATCCTTCTTTTGTATATCAGGTGTGCCAACAACGACGCCTTTAACGTAATATGTTTCAGAGGTTGTAGCACCATTTGCCAATGCATCAATCAGTGCCAGAGCGTCAGCCACTGTGTAGGGGTCCGCTTCTGTTCCTGCGTGTTCAACATTCACAATCGTATAGGTAGCAGTTACGATACTACTAACTTTACCATCCTTTACAGCCATAGCCTTAATGGTGGTTGTCTTGGATATCGTTAGAGGAGTTCCATCGTAGAATACACCTGTATAATTGTCATCATCTGTGTATTCAGGATCTTGTCCTGCAGGAATGGTGTATAGAATCTTAGCACCTTCTGTTTCGCAAGTCAAAGCAACAGTTTGAGGTTCAAAATATATACCACTTTCAACACTGAACTTTGGAGGCAGAACAGAAACTGGTGCGCCACCAGTGTACGAAATGACAATCTGTGAAATACGAACCTGTATGTTTTCTGTATTCGCGTTGCTTAATACAAAAGAAGTGCTATTAATCTCAAAAACACCATCTGTTCCTGCGACTGCATTGCCATCAACTGTAACAGAGACATTGCTATACTGGGCATCTGTAAATGTAATAGCTATCGAGTTGATAGTAGCATTTGTAAGTGATTTAACTGTAATTGTGTTGCTGCCATCCTTGTGGTAGTACAAGCGGATGTCACCAGCTTTATTCAAACCAGGAGCATTTGAATTGCCACCTCTGTCTGCGACAACAGACCATGCTGCATCATCAAGGCCAACAGAACCAGCCTCGTTTGAGCCATCTGCTTTCAAGTTTGTTGTTGTAGTACCAGAGTACTTCATTACAACATCCTCTGCAAAAGCACTAGCACATGAAAAAGCCAAAACGGCTAAAGAGAGTAAAATTTTCTTCATACGAAATTGTTTTAAATTGTTAATGATATTGGTTGATTAAATTTGTGAGCTATCGCTTAGTTTACGAACTATCTTTTCGGTGGCACAAAAGTACACATTATTCTTATTATAACAAAAACTTTCATGATATTTTTTCGCTGTGCTCGCACACAGAAATGAAATCATGGGGAGAATGTACCTTTTTAATCGTAAATGTTTAAAAAATGTCAATCGGCAATGGTCAATTAGCTTTTTTGTCGTATCTTTGCATCTTGAAATAGTTGCAACTAATAAAACGAAAGATATACAATGGGATTAAAAAAGTATTTCAAAGGCAAGACGGGGGTCATCTTCTGGGTCAACGTGGTATTGGCTCTGGGACTGCTTTTCTGCATTCCAGTCATTGCCTTCAACACCCTTGATTCGTACACCAATCATGGTGAGAAAATCAGTGTTCCATCGGTGGTGGGCAAGACCTTCCGCGAGGCTCGCACAACACTTGCAAGCAGCGGGTTTGAAGCAGTCATCACCGACTCTACCTACAAGAAAACGGCTAAGCCGGGTGCGGTACTTGAGCAGACACCAAAGTCGGGTACGCTGATTAAGAGCGGACGTATTGTATATCTCACCGTCAATATGTTGGGTGAGCCAATGGTAAAGATGCCCGATCTGGTTGGAAACAGTTCGTTCCGCGAGGCTCAAATCATCCTAAGGTCGTTAGGGTTCAAACTCACGGAACCTCAGTATATCGAAGGTGCCGACAAAGATCAGATACTGAAAATACGTCAGGGTAACCGTGATGTCCATGCTGGTGAAATGATCTCGCGAGAGCGTTTGCTTACCCTTTATGTAGGTGCCGGTGAGATAGAAGAAGATTCTCTGTATTTCGATGATGGTAACGGAGAGTATGATATTGATACAGACATCAGTGAAAGCAATTTTGACGAGCAGTTGTAAGTAGGTGGTTAGCGGTTAGTAGTTAGTGGAATGGCGGACTTAGAGGAATTAGAGGATTTGGATGCGCTCGACATCGAGGAGATGGATGCAGACGATGATGAATCGTCGCAACTGTATGAGCATTATCGCATTGTGGCGGATGCCAAGCAGGGATTGATGCGAGTCGACAAGTTCCTCATTGATCATCTGGCCAACATCTCCCGTAACCGTATTCAGAAGGCGGCTGACGCAGGGTTTATCATGTGTAACGAGCGCCCTATCAAGCGCAGTTACAGGGTCAAGCCTTTTGATGTAATACAAGTAATGCTTGACCGGCCTCTATACAGCAACACTATCAAGCCTGAGGAAATACCGCTTGATATCGTCTATGAGGATAGTGACCTGATGGTGGTGAACAAAGCGGCAGGAATGGTGGTCCATCCTGGTCACGGTAATTGGCACGCTACGCTGTTGCACGCCCTTGCTTGGCACTTAAAGGACAAGCCCCAATACGATATCAACAACCCAGAAATAGGCTTGGTGCACAGAATCGATAAGGATACAAGTGGCCTACTTGTCATAGCTAAGACACCGGAAGCGAAGACCAGTCTCGGACTTCAGTTCTTCAACAAAACCACCAAGCGTGAATACAATGCGTTGGTATGGGGAAATTTTACTGAAGACGAGGGAAGGATAGAAGGCAATATTGCTCGCAATCCCAGGGACAGGATGCAGATGATGACTTTTCCCCCAGACTCAGGTATCGGCAAGCATGCGGTGACTCATTATTATGTGCTCGAGCGCTTTGGTTATACCACGTTAGTGAAATGTATTCTGGAAACGGGACGTACCCATCAGATAAGAGCCCATATGAAGCACATTGGTCACACCTTATTCAACGACGAACGGTATGGAGGTGACCAAATCCTGAAAGGAACGACCTTCGCAAAGTATCATCAGTTTGTGGAGAATTGTTTCAAAATATGCCCGCGACAGGCTCTCCATGCAAAGACGTTGGGGTTTGTTCACCCCAAGACGGGCAAGGAGATGATGTTCTCTTCTGAGTTGCCATCTGATATGGAAGCATTGATCGAGAAGTGGAGGGGAATGAAAGAGAGTTGAGAGAAAAAATCAGTTTATAGATTAGAGTTAATAGATGAAACCAATTATAGCAATCATAGCAGGAGGAGACTCGTCAGAGTATGATGTCTCGCTCCGTAGTGCAGCGGGCATCAGTTCATGGCTCGACCGCGAGAAGTTCATTGTATATACCATTGAAGTGAAAGGCCTTGACTGGACGGCTCGTCTGCAGGATGGCTCGACAGCCGAAGTCAATCGCCACGACTTCTCATTTATGGAAGGTGGCGTGAAGGTAAAACCCGACTTTGCCTACATTACCATTCATGGTACACCAGGCGAGAATGGTATTTTGCAGGGGTATTTCGACCTCATGCACATTCCTTATTCAAGTTGTAGCCTGCTTGTAGCAGCACTTACGTTCGACAAGTTCACCCTTAACCAGTATTTGAAAGGATATGGTGTGAAGATTGCCGAATCGATTCTACTGCGTAAGAATCAAGAGATTACCGATGAGGAAGTGATGGATAAAATCGGTCTGCCTTGCTTCATCAAGCCCAATGGTTCCGGTAGTAGCTTTGGTGTCACTCGCTGTGTTCATAAAGAGGATATTCAGAAAGCGATTGAGTTTGCACGCCATGAGAGCGACGACGTGATGATCGAAGCGGAATTGAAGGGAACGGAAATCGCTAATGGTGTTTACAAGAAGAAGAATGGCGAGGCATACGTTCTTCCAGTCACAGAAGTGGTTAGCCAAAATGAATTCTTCGACTATGATGCGAAATATAATGGTCAAGTTACAGAGATTACGCCTGCCCGACTGTCGGACGATACCACTCAGCGAGTGAAGACTCTTACGAAAGCTATTTACACCATACTTGGCGGTAGTGGCATCATGCGAGTGGATTATATCATCACAAAGAACGACGGACAGGATGTCATCAATCTGTTGGAAATCAATGCCACTCCAGGTATGACGCAGACGTCGTTCATTCCTCAGCAGGCACGTGCTGACGGACTGGAGATGAAAGATATATTGACAGAAATCATCGAAGAGAAACTGGTTGTTAACGAATAAGTATAATACATCATATGACAGATATTCACGAATTTGACGACATACGCCCGTTCCTTCCAGAGGAACTTCCGGCAGCCTATGACCGACTACTGAACGACGAACGATTCAAGGCCATCCTGCCAATCATTTATCCGGGAGTGCCTTTCGAGCAAATAGAGGCAATGGTGCGTAAAGGAAGAACCAATTTGGAGTTTCAAAAAATATGTGTGTACCCAGTTCTCCAAGGTCTGCTTGCTAAAGCAAGTAAAGGCTTGACTGCTGACTTCTCAGCCATCGAAGGGAATGGTTATACGTTTGTTTCCAATCATCGTGACATCGTGCTCGACTCAGCTCTGCTTGATATGGCTTTGGTTGATAAAGAGCGCGACACGGTAGAAATCGCCATTGGTGATAACCTGCTAGTGTATCCTTGGATTAAGGACCTTGTGCGTGTCAATCGTTCGTTTATCGTACAGCGAGCCCTGACCATGCGACAGATGTTGATGGCATCTGCCAAGATGTCGAAATACATGCACTACGTTATTGAGGAGAAAGGAGGCAATCTTTGGATTGCACAGCGTGAAGGTCGCGCCAAAGACAGCGATGACCGCACTCAGGACAGTGTGCTGAAGATGATGGCCATTGGTGGCGACAAAGATGTCATAAAGAGCTTGAAGTCACTCAATATCGTACCGCTTGCCATCTCTTATGAGTTCGACCCCTGCGACTACCTCAAGGCAGAGGAATTCCAAAACAAGCGCGACATAGAAGGATTTAAAAAGAGCCAGCAAGATGACCTCGATAATATGAGCATCGGTATCTTCGGCTATAAAGGGCATATTCACTACCACGCCGCTCCATGTATCAATGACTGGCTTGACACTCTAGATCCTGAGATGCCAAAGTCGGAACTGTTCCCGCTCATTGCTGAGCATATTGACAAAGAAATCCACTCTCATTACCGCCTCTATCCATGCAATCTCGTAGCTGCGGGTATGGAGACTTCAGATGAGGAAGTGGCCAAGTTCAATGCTTACTTGGATGCACAGTTGGGCAAGGTGTCACTCGCCAATCCTGACATTCCTTTCCTGCGTGAACGGATGATAACCATGTATGCCAATCCTGCTCGTAACCAACAGAAGGCGAAAGGAAATTAAAGATTGTAGAAATGAATAATATGAGCATTTATCATAACAGACCAGTTGCATCAACCATCCTCTTTGTGTTGATGTTGTTCTGTTGGTTTGGATGCAGCACAGATGAGGACGATGTGGTGCCTGCCTACAAGATAGACTTGGTGGAGGCAAATACCGATCACGACGGGAATGTGTCGGTTATTCGGTTTGATAATGGTAAAACATATACTGTCGACCAAACTATTGCAGCTGAGACAGCAGACACTACCTACCGCTGTATGTGCACCTACATGATTAATGCCAACCAAAAGATAAGTGTGTATGGCTTGACACATATCTTCTCGGCGAATCCTCGTCAGAGAGCGGACTTCAAGGCTGTTGCTTTTGACCCGGTGAACCTGACGAGCTGTTGGAAGTCGGGCGGGTATTTGAACCTGCATATTGGTTTGTTGACCACCGATGTAGGTTCTCATCGCTTTGGTTTCTGCGAGGATAGTGTGGTGAACCGGAGTGGATGCCAGATGGTGTATCTCACACTCATGCATGGACGTCCTGAAGAAGACGCAGAGTCCTACACAAAGGAGATATTCATGAGTATTCCCCTCAGTCAATACACATGCGATTCCGTTTGTATTCGCGTACAGACCTATGAGGGATGGAAACAAGTAGTAAGATAGAACAATATACAAATAATTAAAATCGAAATGAAGACTTACAAGATCATTAACAACGTGATGGGTTGGATTGTCTTTGCAATAGCTGCATTTACCTATTGCTCCACCATCGAACCCACAGCCAGTTTTTGGGATTGTCCGGAATTCATCAGTACAGCAGCAAAGCTGGAAGTAGGACACCCGCCTGGCGCACCATTTTTCATGTTAGTAGGAAACCTGTTTTCACAGTTTGCCAGCGATGCTACCCAAATCGCCAAGATGGTCAATACCATGTCGGCACTTCTGAGTGCTGGATGTATCCTGTTCCTGTTTTGGACAGTGACACATCTCGCCAAGAAGTTGATTTGCGAAGACGATGAGCAGCTGACCATCGGCAAGATAATAGCCATTATGGCGAGCGGTATTGGTGGAGCACTTATCTACACATGGAGCGATACGTTCTGGTTTAGTGCAGTCGAGGGTGAAGTATATGCTTTTTCCTCTTTCCTTACTGCCCTGGTATTCTGGCTCATCTTGAAGTGGGAGAACAAGGCAGATGAGGCTGGAAGTGATCGCTGGCTGATTCTCATCGCATACCTCGTTGGTTTATCTATTGGTGTGCATCTGCTGAACCTCCTTTGTATCCCTGCGATGGTTTTGGTTTACTACTACAAGCGTTCTAAGAATCCTACTGGTCGCGGTTCCCTCATTGCAGTAGGTATCTCTGCAGTTATCATTGCTGCAGTACTGTATGGAGTGGTGCCTGGCATTATGAAGGTGGGTGGATGGTCCGAACTGTTATTTGTCAACATGCTCGGCATGTCATTCAATACCGGTCTCTACGTCTATCTCATTCTCTTGGTTGCTTGCCTTGTTTGGGCCATTATCGAATCAACGAAGGCTGTAAGTAAGACCCGTATGAACATTGCGTTCCTCCTCAGTGTGGCAATGCTTGGCATCCCGTTCTATAGCTTCGGTTGGCGCAGTGCTCTCATCGGTATTGTCATCCTTGCCATTTTGGCTTGTGTCGTATTCATGTACAAGAAGATTACTTCACAGAGTCTCAACACCATCCTCCTTTGTATGGCGCTGATGGTAGTGGGCTACTCATCGTATGCCCTCATCGTGATTCGCTCGACTGCCAATCCTCCAATGGACCAGAACTCTCCTGAGGATGTGTTCACTCTTGAGGAATACTTAGGCCGTGAGCAGTATGGCGACCGCCCGCTGTTCTATGGTCCTACTTTCCGTTCGAAGGCCGAGATTATCCAGAAGGGCGACAAGTTGATGTACAACACCTCGAAGGGTGCACCGGTATATCAGCGCAAAGAGAAGGCAAGTGCAGACGAGAAGGATGAATATGAAGTAATCCGTGAGAAGTTCGACTATGTCTATCCTTCCGACCAATGTATGTTCTTCCCTCGCATCTACGAGGAACGTGATGCAGCGAAATACATTTCATGGTTGTCTGACGTTCATTATAAGACGGTCAACTACACCATCCCGGGTCAGGGTTCTCATCAGCTTGAAATACCTACTCAGTACGACAACCTGCGCTACTTCCTGTCCTACCAACTCAATTTCATGTATTGGCGCTATTTCATGTGGAATTTTGCTGGTCGTCAAAACGACCTGCAAGGTCTTGGTGAGACAGAACATGGCAACTGGATTACAGGCTTTAAGTTCCTTGACGACCTTCGCCTCGGCAATCAGGATCTCCTGCCGACCGAACTGAAAGAGAACAAGGGACACAACGTCTTCTATTGCTTGCCACTCCTGCTCGGTATCATCGGCCTGTTATGGCAGGCTTTCCGTGGAAAGAAGGGTATCCAGCAGTTCTGGGTGGTTTGCTTCTTGTTCTTTATGACAGGTATCGCAATTGTACTCTATTTGAATCAGACACCGGGACAACCACGTGAACGTGACTATGCGTATGCAGGTTCGTTCTATGCCTTTGCCATCTGGTGCGGACTCGGTGTGATGGCCATCTATGCATGGTTAGAGAAGTTCCTGAACAAGAAAATGCAACCTCGTCTCGGTGCTATTGTGGCATCAGTCATCGCAGTCATTCCTGCGATTGCCGTTCCGTTGCAGATGGTCAGCCAGACCTGGGACGATCACGATCGTAGCGGTCGTTACATGTGTCGTGACTTCGGACTGAACTATCTTGAGACCATTCCTCACGATGGTGTCATCTATACCAATGGTGACAACGATACCTTCCCGCTCTGGTACAACGAAGATACAGAGGGCAACCGCACCGATGTGCGTGTGTGTAACCTCTCGTACCTGCAGACCGATTGGTACATCGACCAGATGAAGCGTCCTGCTTTCGAAGGCGACAAACAATCGACACCACTACCGATTTCGTGGACACGTCTGCAATACGTCTCAGGTAAGAATGAGATGACTGAGGTGAATCCACCGCTCTTCCTCGGTGGGCGCGAGATTACGATGAAGGAATTGGTTCAAACCATGTATAGTCAGGATCCTGAGACAGCACGTGCCATCTGGGGTGACGAACCGTTCGAGTTGAAGAATGCCATCAAGAAGTTCCTCCTCAAGGAAGACATCCCTGCACAGTTTGCCGACATGGTGAAAGACCTGCCGTCTTGTTTACCATCCGACACTCTTTACGTTACGGTCAACAAGGAAGCTGTACGTAAGTCGGGTATGATGATTCCGAACGACAGCATCCCCGACAAGATGGTTATCAGTCTTGCTGGTCAGGACCACATCCTCAAGAACTTTACCATGATGCTCGAGATGATTGCTCAAAGCGAGTTCAAGCGTCCGCTCTACGTATCGACCACTGTGGGCCCGCAGAACTACGGTAATCTCTGGCACCATTTCGTACAGGAAGGTTTGGCTTGGCGCATCACACCATTCACCTTTGAGGAGAATATGCCACAGCAGGCTGTGGTCGACTCTGAGAAGATGTTCGACAATATGATGAATAAGTACAGTTACGGTAACTTGAAGCAACCAGACCTCTATCTCGACGAGACCACTATGCGTATGTGCTGGACTCATCGTCGTTGGTTCGCACATCTCATCACTACCTTGCTCGATGAGGGCAAGACGGATAAAGCACTTCAGGCACTCGAGAAGTGTGATGTAGAGATACCTGAATATAACGTGCCTTATAAGGGCGACAATGGTGGTCTGGAGATTGCGCAAGGATTTATTGCCTGTGGTAAGATCGACAGGGGAGTGGAATTACTCAATGCGATGGAGAAGACTTCGCGCGAGTACATCACCTTCTATGCATCGCTTGGTAACGCACGCTTCGCTGCAGCATGGCGTGACTGCCGTAGCGAGATCTATGCTATTGCAGAGATACAGCGTTCATTCGAGAAGTTGGGCGATTCACAGGAAGCAGGTTCGAAGGCGTCGATGTATAAGAAGCAAGCTGAAGACCTCATGGCATACCTCAACCATACGTATAGTCTGCTGGCTTCGCGTGCCGAGAGTCTTGGTATCAATCCATAACTTCCTATGATTATCGAGCAACCAAGCACGTGGCTTCGCTGGCTCTATCCCAGTGCCATCTGGCGCATGTCTCATGCGGAACGGGCCGTCTATCTCACTTTCGATGACGGCCCCATCCCCGAGGCAACTCCCTTCATCCTCGATACACTCGACCGTTATGGGGTGAAGGCCACCTTCTTCATGGTGGGCGATAATGTCAGGAAATACCCAGAATTGATGGCAGACATAGAGCAACGTGGACATCGGCTCGGCAACCACACCTTCCATCACATCGGAGGTTTTGGCTACCGGAGTAAAACCTTTTTGCGCGATACATACGAAGCCGACAAACTGATACACTCACACTTGTTCCGACCTCCCCGTGGTTGGATGCGTTGGACTCAGTATATGCGTCTTCGCCGCAAGTTCACCATTATCATGTGGGATGTTGTCACACGTGACTATAGTCGCTTGCTCACCGCCGATGAAGTGGTCGAAAACGTAAAGCGTTACACACGCAACGGAAGTATTATCACCTTCCACGACTCCCTCAAGAGTATTGATAAACTGCGTACAGCGTTGCCACAATCCATCGAATGGCTCATGGAGCAAGGTTACGAGTTCCGCCTCTTCGATGCCAACCAACCACGAAGCCGACATTTAAAATAATATGACAGGTCATCATGACAATCCTCTCGTTGGAGAGGGTAGGAATAGTGTACTTTCATCCTCTCTCATCAAAGCCGAAGCCGTGCGCCTCGGCTTTGATGCTTGTGGTCTGGTGCGAGTGACGCCTGTCGATACCTCGACTGCCGATGCTTTCAACCGTTGGATTGCTGAAGGTCATCATGGTGATATGGACTACATGAACCGCTATGGTGATGCACGCTTCCATCCCGAGAGTGTACTGTCTGGTTGCCGCACCATCGTGAGTCTGGCGCTGAGCTACATGCCCCAATCGACCATCCCTGTCGATCGGCCTCAGATAGCCTACTACGCCTATGGGCGCGACTATCACGATGTGATGAAGCAGCAGATTCGAGAGTTGGCAGTTGCAATCAGCGGCCCCTCTCCCTGCCTCCCCCGAGGGGGAGGTGACTCCAATAATCCAGATAGTTCTCTCCCTCGGGAGAGATGTCCGCAGGACAAAGAGGGGCTTCCCTATCGCGTTGCAGTCGATACAGCACCCATTCTTGAGCGCTACTGGGCGGTGAAGGCTGGCCTTGGGTGGATAGGCCGAAATCATAATCTCATCATCCCGCATAAAGGCAGTTTCGTAGTCCTTGGCGAACTGTTGCTGACAGCTGAAGTCGATATCTACGACAGCCCAATTACCAACCACTGCGGCTCCTGCCACCGATGCATCGATGCTTGCCCTACATGTGCACTTACAGATGAAGGCATTGATGCCCGTCGTTGTCTTAGTTACCTCACCATTGAGCATCGTGGACCCTTTAGTCCTGAGCAGGCAGACCTGGTCCGCAACCAGCCGGCACCTCGATACATCTATGGCTGCGACCGCTGTCAATTGGCTTGTCCGCATAACCGCCTTTACGAAAACTCCGGAGATCCAGGAATACCCATCAACACTTCCCTTCTCTCCATGACTGCTGCCGACTGGAAGGCTCTTACCCGAGAGCGATACCAACAGCTTTTCCGAGGATCTGCCGTGAAGCGAGCCAAGTATGAAGGGCTGATGAGGAACATACAGGCAGTTATTGACAACTAGTATTGATAAGTTCGTGAAAAAAGAGGATGAAAAGCGATGCCTCTCGACTATTTTTTATAACTTTGCACTCAAATCACAAAACTAAATACAAAAGATGATGTATTCTAAAATAAATAAGGTGTTGACGTTTGCTGGTTTACTCAGCATTTCGCTCACAACTCATGCGCAGACTTGGTTAAAGAACATTGTGAACGAGAACCCTGATGTCATCGATTCCATCGTGGTGAATCGTACGGATGTGTATGCTGATAGATTCGGATACTCCAGTTATCATATCTATTACCACCAACCTCTGACTCACGCCAACCCTGATGGCGAGCAGATGCCGTTACGTGCTGTTTTGCTGATACGTAAAGGGGTAAAGTTCGAGAGCGCTTTGACACAGTGTCATTCCCCAGGTTATGATATCGAAGATGTTTGGTGGAACACCCCATGCCTATATATGGGCAATTGGTATTATCCCGACGGTGCGAACGAAATAGCAAAGCATTACAATGGCAATTGGGTATATCTGGAGCATCGCTATTTCGGTCAGTCCGTTCCCAAAAACTACTGGAAGCGAGTGGAGTATTGTACAGCCGAAGAGGCAGCCGCCGATTATCATGCCTTGATTACAGCACTCAAGACTTCGTTGAAAGGGAAATGGGTGATGAGTGGAGTGAGCAAGGGAGGTAAGGTCACAGCCTATCAGCATGCATATTATCCTGACGACGTAGATCTCTATATCCCTTATTCAGCACCATTCTGTGATGGGACGAACGATATGAGCATGATGGCTTATTGGACCACATACCCATGGACTGAAGATTTGCGAAACGAAGTCAAGACCTTGCAGCGTCGATTGGTAAAAAGTCAGCAGTCGTATCAGTATTTCAAGTCATGGAGCGAGTCTAACTTCCCTGGCTATTCAGCAAATATGTGGCGCTCATCCTATTTGAAAAACATTGCAATTATGGATTTCGATGCTCATTCCTATTGGAGCCGTCAGGCTTTGATCGACACACTTGCTATCAACGAAGTCCGCAAGCAGGCACTGATGAAAAAAGGCCTTTCGTCCGACTATTTGGATGCAGTGATGGTGTACTACTGCACTCTTAGCAGTTACGAGGCTTGGAATTTCCTCTCTACCTACGGTGCGAAGCATCGTGTACAGGAAGTCGTTCCTGTCAAGAACTGGATTCATAAGGTTTTCCGACCCGTTTCAATCAGTTTGAGCAAATGGAATGTTTCCACGACCGCTTTCGACTATCAGGCCTTGCACGAAGACGGCTATTTCGGTGTGGATTTCACTTATCTGTTTGATGCCGACGAACAGCAGTTGGCTCAACAATGCAACAAGGAACTGGTGTTAGGCAACCCATACATACTCAGCAATCCATTCAATGAACCGATCACGTACGATAGTACGTTGCGCGACAAGGTGCTTGAATCAACCCGGGCAGCCAAGCGCCCCATCCTCTACATCTATGGAGGTGATGATACCTGGACAGGAGCCGCCATTCCCGATGACTGCATCGACAACCAGATGTCCCACAAGTATATCCTCAGTGCCCAGAATCATGGTGCCTGCATCACAAATACGAAAGGCAGCCTGAATACAAAGCTGTGGAACCTTGTTGACCAACTGCTCAATACGCCAGCAGGAATCGAGGAAAATGTTAAAATTGAAAAATTAAAAAATGAAGGTATTTATAACCTGCGCGGACAACGCCAGCAACAATTGCAGCGAGGAATCAACATTGTCAATGGACGGAAAGTCATGGTGAAGTAATACAGTCAATATGCGATGTGACAATGTCACTTTGTCACATCGCAATATTGTTCGTTTTCCCGATTGAGTCGGCTGCTTTTACCTTTTGAATTAGCTGCCCGTCCTTTGCCATTCAGACAATGGACTTCTAACAACTAAAGTCTTAACTCGTAGCTGTCTTCACCCCTTTGGGGGGCTCTCTAAACTATAAACTATTATGTTGACTGTCCGCTAAAGAAGAAGGATATGACGTATGGAGGGGACTTACTTTATCGATTTTCAACTTTTAGCGGACACCAAATAATGTATAATAATAGTATTGTTATTCTTGTAGGAATTGTTCCAAATACTTCATCTCCTGCTTCAATTCATCGGGCTTGAAACCATGACCTGCACCGGGGATGATGTGGAGACGTGTACCTGTGCTGTAGAGCAGCTGGGCACGATGTGAGTCGTCCATCGATACCACGCGGTCAGCATCACCCTGCACGATTATCACAGGACCACGATATTGGCCTATGAGGTCAAGGGGACGCATATCATGAATCTCCTCGAAGAATCTACGTCCCATCTTCACCCCCCACAGTTCGGTAACGTCCTGAATGTCCTTCAAGCGTGGATAACGCTGTCGCCAGTTGTCTGCGATGCACAGGGCAGGATAGACCAACACAAGCTGACTCACTTTTTCCTTCAAATCGGCTGCGGTAAGGGCAGATACGAGTCCACCTTGACTCTCGCCAATGAGAACGATATGCTGATGTCCTTGCTTGCGGAAGTAATTGACAATTGCCTTCAAGTCGCTTACCTCGTCGAGGATTGACATGTTCAGCGTATTGTTGTTGCTACGGCTGCGTACTGAGCCACATGGGAAGTCGAAGGTGTAGCACCGATAGCCCAAGCGGTCCATCACATCGTAGTAGTTGCGTCCGTAATCGAATGTGCCATTGAAACCATGGGCGATAATTGCTACGGGACCGTTCTTCTTAGCATTTTGCGGGGTGAACAGCTCACCATAAATACGGCGGCTGCCATTCTCAATCCACCGTTCTTGGGTATTTGTTTTCGTTGCTGCGGATTGCTGCTCCGTCTGAGCCACTGCTATCAGTGTCATCAGGAGCAGTAGCGTTGTAGATACAAGCTGTTTCATTGACTTTGTTATTATAATCATTACCAGATGCTGCGGCTCATCTGCATGAGTTCTCGATCGTGGTGCTGACGGGGTTCGCACTTGTTGTCGAGAATCATCGTGACACCTGTTTCTGCATTATAGGGTTCCCACTTGGGCAGACCTTTCGTGTTCGGGTTGCCGGTCTTGATGAATGCGAGCCAAATGCTGCTGATGAGCTGCTCGAACTTATAAGCTTTCTCAGAGGCTCCGGTCATCTCGCGCTGCAGGCTTACGTTGTGGAGCATGAAGGGCAGCTCCATACCGTGTGAGGCTCCGAGTGCATTGCTTTCGGGTTTCCAGGTAAACAGATAGAGGTATGCAGGTGCGCCACCTTGTGCTGCTTTGGCAGCAGCTTGACGGACGGCTCCTGCACGGAAACCGGTATCGACGTAGGTCATCTCTCTCGGCTCGGCATTGGGATAGGCTTTCTTGAAGGCTGCAATATACTGGTCGGCACGTTCACCCTGACGTTGACGCACAGCTGCTTCGGCTTCTGCCCATGTCATATCGCGACCTATATCGAAGGTGAACTCATTGAAGTCGGTACCGATGAGCATTGGTACATCTTTCGAAAGGGGCGAAGCCGGCTCGAAAGGATGCTGCGGCAGGATGGTACCGTCGACCACAGGTGAGTAACCGCTGCGGATGCCACGCTGACCCATGCGGCTGACAGCACGGTTCAATTCTTCGTAGCTGAACTTAGAGAAATCTGCCTGATCGGTTGCCGGTTGTCCCAGTTCTTGTGCAAGTGCAGGTCCGAAGGGACGCGTCTGCTCGGGCAGGGATTGACGCAATGTGGAGCCGCTCTGCACGATGGCTCGCTTGAACAGTCCTTTCGCAGAAGGCATAGCTAACAGTGTAGACACCTTTCCACCCCCGCCCGACTGTCCGCCGATAGTCACTTCGATGGGATTGCCGCCAAAGCGGGTGATGTTGTCGCGCACCCACTCCAAAGCCTTCACAATGTCCTGCATGCCCAGATTGACGCTCTGAGCATATTTACCACCAAGACCTGTCAGGTCGGCATATCCAAGAATGTTCAGGCGATGATTCAGACTCACAACAACGATGTCGCCTGCCTCAGCTAGTGCGCGACCTTCATAGCAGGGCAGGTCGTGAGCAGAACCGCCTGTGTAACCGCCTCCATGAATCCACACGAAGACGGGGCGACGCTTCTGGTCTTTGATGCTAGGTGTCCACACATTCAAGACCAGACAAGCCCTTTCGTCCATAGGCTCTGTCACAAACTGGTTACCGAAGCCGTAGTCAGTCTGGCTGTTACGGTCGTTCCAACGCAAAGACTCGTCTTGTGGAGCCTGAGGGCCATAGACCTTACATTGTCTGATACCTGCGAATTTATCGGGTGCCTGCGGTGGCATAAACCGATCTGCCTTGGCATACTGGATGCCCTTGAAAGTGAAAATACTACCATCCTGATAACCCTCGATGGTGCCATAGATGGTCTCAACACGAGTGTGCTGTCCTGCCGTGATTGGCTGTGCAACTGCGTATGTCGCCATAACGACAATAGCTGCGAATAATGTCAGTCGTTTTTTCATATTCGTTATGATTAGTTTGATTTTACATCTGATAATTATTTGATAATTTTTTGCAAAGATACTGCATTTGTTCAAAAAACAGTTGCACAGATGTAACTTCTCGATGAAATTATGTATCTTTGACTTGAATCGAAGGTTTTTCGCTTGTAAAAGGTCATTAATTATTTGTTTATTCGCCTGCTTATTTGTACCTTTGCAGCGTTTTTTCACAAGATGATGCAAAAAGTAAGCTATATAATCTGGTTTTATTTCGTGCTGTTGCCTGTCGTCAGTTGGGCACAGGACCGACAGCGACTCTCGCTACCGCGCCAAGAGCAGCTCTCATCGCAACATGTGCTGCAGGTGATACAAGATTCGGAGGGTTTCCTTTGGTATGCCACCGAGGGTGGAGGAGTGTGTCGTGATGACGGCCGGCAAATTATCGTGTTCCGCAGCGATGCAGAGCATCCCGACCTCTTATGCAGCAATGATGTGGCAAGCCTGGCAGAGGCTGCCGAACGCTATATAATAATAGGTACGTTTCATGGGGCAAATGTGCTCGATAAGAGTGACTACAGCATTCGCAGGTTAGAGGAAGTGGACGACAAACGGGTGGATGACATCGTCGTGAGTCACGACGGCCATTGGTGGCTGACGGCCAACAAAAAGCTATTTGAATATTCGGCTGACGGAGTGCTGCTGAATGTGTATCCTGGAGGCGATAAATATATCTTCCGGCTACATGAAGACCAGAAAGGAAGTATATGGTGCATAGAATGGGAAGGCGGAATACTTTGGCTGGAGGACGGACGGCTTGTTCAAGTCACCTCTGAGTGGCCCGACAGCATCAACTTCAATCGTGAGATGACCGACCGCCAAGGTCGTCGGCTTGTAACCGATATGTTTGGTAACACCTATGCATCGAGCACCAATGAACAAGAATCCTGGTTTAGCGGTGCTACGTTGACTAGACCTATTGCCGACTCTATTCGCATGTCTCGCGGACTATCTGCCCGCCCCACGGCTTTAGCCATTCCTCCTCGCACTATGGGAAGAGGGACAGAGGATGCTGACGAACTGTGGTTCAGTACAGGCAAGGACATCCGCGTAATGAAGCAAGGCAAGGAAGAGGTGGTACTGTCTGATACAAAAGACGTATCGGCCATGACCTTCACAAACGACAGTACTCTGTGGCTCGCCACCATCTTCGGCTCCTTGATGACCTACAAGAACGGACAGCTCACTACCGACGAATATGCCTCAAACGAATATGGCGATGCTGTGATTCATCTCGATATCGACAGTCAAGGACGCCTGCTGCTGGTCAGCGAGCGCTACGTACGTCTGTACGACCCTGTACGCCAAACACTTCGGCAGCAAAACATCGAGGATGAAGGCGTCTATCGCATCGAACTACAGGAAACACAGCCTGGTAAACGATGGAGCCAACCCGAAGAAGAAGTTGTGGAACGTATGCCCGGGTGGGTGTGGTGGATGCTGGCAGTACTTATCCTGACTCTCTCTGCCCTGATAGGTTATATCTGGCAACTGAAGCGACAGCGTGAACGATTCCTTGCTGCCATCAAAAAAGAAGTGAAAGTGAAAGACCAAGAACCACAAACCGAAGACCAGCCTGCCGAAGAGCAGCCTGTCATGACGGACGAATGGCTGCAAAAGGCTATCGCTGTGGTAGAACAGCATATCCCGGACGACAGCTACAGCGTGGAACAACTGGCAAGCGATATGTGTATGAGCCGTATGACCTTCTATCGCAAGATACAGTCGGCTACAGGACAGAAGCCCACCGAATTCATCCGCACCATTCGTCTGCGTCGTGCTGCCGAGCTGCTGCGCGAAGGTCGCCTGAGCATCACCGAAATCACTTACGACACGGGATTCTCATCTGTCAGCTATTTCAGTCGCTGTTTCCGTGCCATGTACGGCGTGTCGCCTACACAGTGGGGGAAGGGCTAAAGAAAAATGTAAAATGAAAAAATATTAAAATAAAAAATTGAAGCTATCACCAGCACACTATTTTTCTTAATTCTTAATTCTTACTTCATTCGACAAACCCCTCCATAATCGCAGTTGGAGCAGCCTTGCTGTCGAAGGCACCAAGCTTATAGCCTCCTGGCAGACATTGAGGTTCCCAATAGAAGACACCACGGCAACGTCCGTTCGTCTCGTTTCGTACCTCACGTATCACGCGGGTGAGCTGACGTCGGCCTTCCTCCATCTTCTCCGGGTGACGTTCGTCTACTTCGTAGCCCGTTTCCACAATCATCACGTCACACTTGTATTTCGTGCTGACATGTCTGATGTTCGCGATGCAGTCGGTAATGATGTCGTCCGCATTCAGTTCGGGATGTCCGTCCATCGCCCAATAGGGATAGAGCGACATGCCCACCATGTCCCACTTGCCGCCATACTTCTTCACGATGTCGAGGTTCCAGTCATAGAGGCTCTGCTTATGTCCTCTGTCGAGGTGTATGATGACGATACTCTTTGGAAACACCTTCTTCACGGCATCATAGCCTGCTCGGATGAACCCTGCATACTGCTTCGGATTCTGCTCGATATGCCCCATAGGCCAGAGCAGTCCGTTGGCTGTCTCATTGCCCACCTGCACCCATCGAGGCTCGATACCGTTATCTTTCAATAGTGTCAGCACATCGATTGTATGTTCCTGCAGGTCTTTGCGCATCTGTTTGTAGTCGTGACTCTGCCATGCCTTCGGAATGGGTTGCTTGGCTGGGTCGGCCCATGAGTCGCTGTAGTGGAAGTCAACCATGAGGTCCATCCCCAAAGCCTTTACCCGCTTGGCCATCGCAAGCAGGGCATACTTATCGCAGTCGCCCCCTCGTGGATTCACCCACACACGCATACGGATGGCCGACATCTGGTAGTCGTTCTTCAGCAGTTCCAGACATTCACGTTCCTTGCCGTTCCGGTCGTGAAACACCACACCTCGCCGCTCCTGCCCTGTGAGGAATCCTACGTCGGCACCCTTCACAAAGTCCTTGTTAGCGTTCTTTTGCGCCATCAGTGTGCCTGTCATCATCAGGCATCCGGCAAATATCAGAAACAGTCGTCTCATATCAGCATTGTTTTAGTCGTTCTAACTTGTTATTGGCTTGTCGTATAAATTTTCGGTGCAAAGATACGAAAAAAGTTCAAACAGCAGTTTCACAGGTGTAACTTCTCGATGAAATTATGTATCTTTGACACAAATCGTTGTTTTTTTGCTCGAATCCTAAAACAATCATAAGGTTACAATATGCTTAACCCAAAACAAGAAGAGCCTGTTCCCACTGATAGATGACAAATGACAGATGACAGTTTTAATAAAAGGGGGTATAGTCAGGTATAGGGTGAAATATATAAAATAAATATACTTATATAATAGTAATATAAATATATATACTAATAATATAAATAATAATATAATGTTATATATATAATTATTAACAAAAAACCAAGTCAATACTCAAGCACCCCTTCCCTACAAAACTGTCATCTGTCATTTGTCATGCTCAAATAAATACCGATAGTTTATAACTTTTGCAACTAAAATAGTGAGGAAAAGACATGGCGTAGGAAGGGCGAAACATCGGTGTGGAAAGTACCTTACAACGGCATAGAAAGGACACGGGCACCGTAGTCCTAAGAACAGATAAACCGATAGTTGGCAAAATAGAAGTCTCCACTCCTGAAGAGTCTCGCTTCACTTGATTGGTTTTCTGCCTTCTGCCTTGATTTGCGCGCGGGTCTTGAGGTTGAAATGCCACCATTCGGTTTTCAGGACCTTGAACCCTCCTGCCGACATCACTTCGCGCAGCAGGCGGCGATTGTTGACTGCTTCCTGGGTGATGATTCCCTTGCGCACCATCTCGTCCTCGAACTCGGGATGGGCTGCACGGCCCATATAGTCTATTTTGGTACCCATCGGGATGCTGTCGCCCTTTTCGTCACAGATGGTGATATCGACGGCAAAGCCGTAGTTGTGCAGTCCTCCTCCATTCGCTGGATTGCTGACATAGATGTTCTTTGAAGTTCCTTTGACCACATTCCACATCTTCTGCTGTACGGACATCGGACGAGCTGCATCGTAGATGATAAGACTGAGTTCGGGACGCATCTGCTTGAGGCGTTGCTGACATTTCTTCAATGCCTGAGCAGCATCGGGATGCAGGTAAGCATCCTTCAAATCGGTATAGAGCACACGACCGGTGAAGTTGTCGGGACGGGTGTACATGAGACTGACACGTATCGTGGGATCTACATCCTTGATGTTGACGTAGCCTTGTTCTTTCATTGATTGTGCCCCGCTGCTGATGCTTACGAGCATCATGGCAAGGATGACTGACAGTTGTTTCATATTGCTTCTACAGATTGATTATAATGGCTATATAGAATGGATGACTCCTATCTTCCACTCATGACTCTTGGCGTGAACGTTTGGGTAATGAGTGTAGTGCGAACTGCGATAGTAGATCTGATAGTCGAAACTCAGGCGCAGCGACTTGAAGATGTTGTATTGGATGAAAAAGTTGTTTGTGATGATGGTGTGTACTCCCTGGTCGCCTGTACAGTTCAACTCTTCCTGTCGGCTCAATCGCTCTTGAAGTTCCTGGGCATCGTAGCCGTGGGTGCTGAACAGGCGTGCGAAGTAGAACTTATGGCCTGCTAACGCTTTCTGGTTGATATAGTAGCGTGTGTTGTCGCGGATGCTGGCTCCATTGGTAAAGTTATAGCGACGCATAGGGAAGTAGTCGGCTGGCGAACCTCCGAGGACGATGCCGCTCAGCATGAAACTGTGCTGTATGCTCATCCACTTGGTGGTGCGCTCAGCGTGCACCTGGCATCCGAAACTGACTGCCTCAGAGATGAGCGAGAAGTTATGGGGCGCCTGCTCGTGCTTGGAATAATGGTCCACGTATTTCAGGTTCTGATAGAAACCAATGTCGAGTTGAAAGTGTTTCTTCAGGTCAATTTGCTTGCTGGCGAGACGACCCGATATTTCGAAGTTGCCAACGGTGGGATGGTCGTCAGAGAGATTGAGCAGAAGGGAGAGGGAGAAGAGGTCGAACGGACGGCTCTTTTTCTTTTCGTTGAAGCGCTGACCATAGTGCAGTTCGAACTCCATATAGGGCGAATGCAGGAAGTCGCGGTTGCCCTTCAGCTCCTGCATACTGCGATAACCTGTTCCGAATTCAAACGAGAAGGGCTGTGGCTCGACACGCTTGCCTCGCGCATGACTGACCCGCCAGGCTTCACCCGTGAGAATGCGGTGGACGGCACGGACAGGATTGAGCAACGAGCCTATCACTTCGCGTGTCACACGGTCGAGGCCGATGCTGGAGTTGTCGAAGAAGAGGTCGGACGTGCGATGTGCTACCTCGCCCAGCACAGCTCCTCCTACACCCGTGGATAAAAGGTCGTTGACCGATGGGGGATTGGTTTCGCACATCCACTCCCAAGTTGCACTTCCCAAAATGGGGTACAACAGCGACACTCCATAGCTCAACCCCTCATAGCGAGCCGTGTTGTAGAACATCGAACCATGATAGGGATGTGAGAATTGGTTGCCTGAGAAGCTGTCGTTATCGAAGACGGGTAAGTGGGAGAAATGGTCTTTGAGTACATGTCGCGAGATACGGGCATAATCTCTGTTTTGCACGAAATAGTCCCATGACAGTATCGACGCATTGATTGACAGGTCTTTCGCCAAAGCTCTCAAGGCATTCGGACGCGTTTGCACCAACGTGTCCAAGCCACCAAGACGCTGCAGGTGTATCTGTCTGCCCGTCACCTTATCGTGCCAGATGCTGTCGGGCAATGTCGGCGATTCTCCTACTGCTTCCACTCCTTCAAAGCCCCACACAACGGTCGCTACTCCCATCGCCATCATCAGCAATAGGGTCCGCATCAGTATGATATATCTTTCGGCTCTCATCCTTGAATCCCAAACTTATAACCGTTAACCTACTAAGCTATTAACCTACTAACCTACTAACCTACTAAGCTACTAAGCTATTAACCTACTAACCTACTAACCTACTAAGCTACTAAGCCATTAAGCAAAAAAACTTACTCTCTCCTCACCGGGTAGTTACCGCGCATCTCCTCGAACCCTTCGGGCCATCGCTTCAACCGTTCGGAGTCGTCTCTCAAGGTCTCGACGGTCAGTTTAGGAGCATCGGGCAATATGATTTGGGGAGTGAAGTCGCGCCCTAAGAACCGGGCTACTGCCTCGAGCGACATACGGGTTGCATTGGCTTTCCCGTCGGCTGAATAGCCGGCTATATGGGGGGTAGCAATCGCCACTTGTTGCAACAGCTCACGATTGATGGTGGGCTCGCCTTCCCAGGTATCAATCACCGCATCAGCCACCCGTCCGTCGTGCAATGCCTGCAACAGGGCTTCGTTATCGACCACCCCACCTCGTGAGGCATTGATAATGAGTGGGCGATGGGATAAATGGCAGAAGAAGTGCTCGTCGGCCATATGATAGGTGGCATAAGGACCTTCCTTGGTCAGAGGGGTATGAAACGTGATGATATCGGCCTCCTGCTGGATGGTGGAAAGCGCCACAAAAGGATGTCCTTCCACATCATCGTGAGCATCATCACGCGGAGGGTCGCACAGCAACACCTTCATGCCACACTGCTCCAAATCGGCAGCAACGAGTGTGCCTACATGCCCCACTCCGACCACTCCTACCGTCATCATCGGGTTGAGTCGCCCAACAGCCTCTAACGCATGATGTACATACTGACAGACGGAATTGGCATTGCATCCCGGGCAGTTGGTCCAACGAATACCTGCCGACTCACAATAGTCGGTATCAATATGGTCATAGCCGATGGTAGCAGTCACAATCAGCTTCACCTTCGAGCCTTCCAGCAAGGAGCGGTCGCAACGTGTACGGGTACGCACAATCAGCACATCAGCATTGCGCACATCCTCGCGGCTGATGGCACTCCCTGTGAGGTATGTCACCTCGTCGGCCAGCTGCTCTATCTGCCCACGGATATAGGGTATCTTATCATCGATGATAGCTTTCATAGACCTTATTCGTTAGATAGAAGAAGAAGGCGGCAAAAAACAGACCTGAGATGGAGTCGATGAGGTAGTGGGCCTTGATATATACCGTTCCGCAACAAAGCAACACATAGAACGGAACGAGTACACCCACAAGCCACTTATTGCCTGTGCGCCAAGCTAACAACATGCACACCGTACTCATGCCCACATGACTGCTGGGATAGGCTGCTGCAGGACGTTCACCGATTTCCTGTGCCCCGATGACCAACTGGCCGAACAGCCCCTTCACTTCGGGAACAATCATGTCAAAATGGTCTTTGAAGTAATCGCCCAACGCAGGGAAACTGTCGCCCCACCCTGCATCGCCATAGATGTTACGTAACGCACAGAAATAATACTGCGGGCCAGCTACGGGAAGGAAGTCATAGAAGAGGTAGAACAAGAAGAACGAACCCAGGAATACGAACACAGCCTTATCGTACTCGTCTGTACGGCAAATCAAGTAGAACACCACTACTGCAAACATGAGATAGTAGTAGGCATAATAGCCCATATTGAATAGTTCGCTCCACAGGGCCGAACTGAAATGCTGGTCGAACTCAAGTGCCGGCTGGCAGCCGAACAACGTCTGGTCGATGGCTGCAAACACATGATCCTGATAGGGATAGAGTGAGCAGAAGTGATGAATCTCAGGGTACCACCATATCAGCAGGACAAACAACGGGAGACAGCGCCAGAACATCGCTACTCGCCGAGGCATGAAGCGGTAGGTGAGTTGAGTGACCGCCATCGAAAGCAGCGCCACACCACGCAGCCCCAACATTGCCCAGGGGTCGCTCAATCGTGTCCAAAACACGAGAATCATCACCGTCGTGATGGCCATATAGACTAATGTCGTCAGTTCTGCGCTGTTCAAATCCAACCGTTTTCCTTGTACCATGCTATCGTCTCTTTTACTCCTCGTGCCAGGTTCCACTGTGGGTGATAGCCCAGCACATCCGTCATTCCACTGATGTCGCAACGCCAGTCGCGCTGTGCCATCATCTTATATTTATCTCTGTTGAGCGTACTGGGGCGGCCAGTCAGCTTACCCGTTTCTTCCGCTACCACCGATACCGCCTTCAGCACCCATAGCGGAGCTGTGATATGCACCACATGCTGCACACCCATCTCCTGCTGAATCAAGTCGCTGAAAGCACGGCTGGGGTATTCTCCGCCATCCGTCACATTAAACGTGCCTTCCGTCACACCTCGCTCTATGGCTGCCATAATGGCACCCACCAAGTCCTTCACATACACGAACGTCAGCACCTGCGGTTCAAACCCTACGGCGAAGTCCACATGACGGTCTATCGATTGTGCCATCATGAAATAGTCCTTCTCACGGGGTCCATACACACCTGTGGGACGAAACACCACCAATCCGGTCTCGCTGCTGTCTAGCGTCTTGTGCAACCATTGCTCCGCTTTCAGCTTACTGTTACCATAAGCCGACCCGTATGTAGCACTCAGACTGCTTAGGTAAACAAACTGCTGCGGCATCTTACCGGCTGCCTGCAATGCCTCCACCAGATGACGCGTACAGTCGCAGTTGTGGAAGTCGAACTCTTCCTGTTTCACACATTTCGTTGCTCCTGCAGCATGAATCACCACATCCCATCGCGCCTCACAGCCTTGCAGCATCTGCGTCAGCCGCGACACATCCGTCAGGTCCAGTTCCACAAACTGCAACCCTTCGTACTGCAACCAACGTCGGCTCGATGTGGCACGCAAGGCAGCCCATGTGTCCCAGCCTCGCTGCAAGGAGGCCTCACACAGGAAACTGCCGATGAATCCGCTGGCACCTGTTATCAATACTCGTTTTCGTTCCACGATACAAATTTTGGCGCAAAATTACGAAAAAACATCGAAAGCACAAAACTTTCGATGCATTTTCACCTTGTTAACCGTTAACCGTTAACCGATAACCGCTTAAAACGTAAATTCCTTCAACGTCACATCGGGCTCTTTTATCTTTACCTTATAGGTCTTTCCTTTCTCAAACTGAGGGAGCGACAAGATGCTACTGCTGCTTTGCATCGTGAATGGGATGACAAACGAATAAAGCACCTTACCCTTATCATCTACACATTGCAGCGTCTTGCCTACCGGACAAGGCAGTCCGTTGAGTGATACAGTCAGCTGGGTATCCGACGACTCTTTGGGCATCGGAGCCTCGCCCATCATCGAGCCACCCATTCCAAACACGGTTCCGCCTGTGAGGGTCATCTGCGTGAAGTCACTGTCGAACGGTTCCTCAGGAGAACCCACCTGTGAGCAGGCAGTAATTTTCCCTCCGGTGATGATAAGCGATTCACGACTGTTTGAATTTGAATCGATAGCATCGTTGCCCACACTCCACACGAACACATCGCCTCCATGGAACTGAATCGGGCCGTTCGAACTGATACCGTCGTCCATCGCCTTCACATACACCGTTCCGCCATTCACAGTCACACCTTTCTTGCCTTCCATTCCCTCGGCACCATCGGAAGCTGTCTTCACCTTGACGTCCCCGCCATTAATCGTGATGGTTCCCACCACTTTGATAGCCTTTGCACTACCATTATATTTACGCTTTGTGAACCCCATTCCTCGCTCCTCGCGCTCATCTCCAAAGAGAATCTGACGAAGGGAGTCACTTATCTGGATACGGTCGCCTCGGTTTCCACCCCCGAAGCCGCCAAAGCCGCCAAATCCTCCAAAATCACCCATTTCATCGAAGTTAGGCATTCCACCCCCAAAGTCTGGGAAACCACCTCCTGGGAAACCAGGGAAACCGCCTCCACCTCCGAAGTCAGGCATTCCGCCTCCCGGTCTTCCACCACCTGGTCTATCACCACCAGCCCTTTCACCACCAGGTCTTCCACCCCCAAAGTCTGGGAAGCCACCTCCAGGGAAGCCAGGGAAACCACCACCTCCGAAGTCAGGCATTCCGCCACCAAAATCAGGCATATCGCCACCGAAGCCTCCGAAACCGCCAAAGCCGAACTGACGTTCGCTGACATAACTACCCGATGTCTCGATATCGAGCGAACCACCATTCATCACCATGTCGCCATCACATTTCACTCCCTTTCCTCCATCACCCGTCAACACAGCCTTCAAGGTTCCACCATTGATGGTCAAGGTCGAATCGCATTTCAATGCTTTCTTGTCCACACTCGAGAGATTGATATCAATAGTTCCTCCATCGATCGTAAGGTCGGTCCCGCTACTGATACCGTTACCCGTTGCCGAAGAAATGGCTATCTTGCCAGTAGACGGTTTGATTTCCACATATTCCTTCGCAGCGATAGCGTTCTTCGAGTTCGCAGTGACCGAGAGCTGTCCGCCGCCGCCGATTTCCAGATGTCCTTTCGTATAGATGCAAGCCTTGTGCAGGGTGTCTGGTCCATCCTCAAGCATGTTATTCGAACCATTCTTGAGCGTCAGCTTCATCCGTTTTCCACACTTCAGGTTGATTGCAGGACCTTCCGGAGTCTTCATCGTCAACCCGTCGAGCGTCACCGTAGCCTTGTAGCTGCCGTTCAGTTCAAAGCTGCCATTACCCGTCCTACCCTTCAGCACATACTCCACTTCCTCATCAGTCACCTGACTGTCCACTACCACCTTCGCACCTGTATGCGTCACATTAATCTTCTTGCTGTTCTTCGGCTGATCCACTTTCACAGTACCCTCATTATAAGTGATTGTTATCTTCACACCATCAGCAGCCCATCCTGCTACACTACCGATAACCATCAGGCACATCAGCCACATACCACGTAATACTTTCATTCTTTTCATATTATTTTGAATCCTAAACTATCAATCCCTTGAACGCTAAACTATAAAGGTTCTTCTACCAATTATGATACAATTTCCCCTCAAAGGTTTAACCGAGCAGGAAACACCACAAATCATAGAACGCCCTTTCCAAATCTTGGGAAAGTGTCATTTTTACTATTTGGAGCAGGAAGTAGCTTTCGAGAACTACTATACATCATTGACAGCTAATCAGAGTGCACTTCTTCGGGCTACTGCCAAAGAACAATGTGTGAAAACCCCTATGGCATGTTCTTTCATCATGAAATATCGCCTTCCAGCCCTTAGTAGCATTAAGACTGCATTAAAAGCACTTGTTGAACGTCAGCTTGTATATCAGTATCAGGGACACTATATAGTCTATGACCGCTTCTTTGGTATATAGCTACGAATGCAAATATCACAACAAACGGACAAGGAGCAATCCCTGTCCGGTTATTATGTGTTATAGTATATAGCTCCTCCGCAAGCTCTCCCCATAATAAAGGGGGGACTGGAGGAGGGTCTTGAGGGGGTCTTCCATTTTAATGCTCTTGAATGTACTTATAGATTTATAGCACATCTTGGGTATCTACAATGCCATCACCATTGATATCACTATTTGATTCATCATACTCAATTGTGATATTTGAGTCTTCTATCAGTTTTGGAGTAGTGTATGTATTATCTTTGATACTTTCTGTGACGTCTTCACCATTGAATTTCACTCTCTTGATAGCAGCTTTGCTCTTCTTACCGAATTTTACGGTATATGATTCATCAACTTTTACATACTGTTCAACGTATTCATTATTTGAGTCAGACACATTCAACTTCACATAATATGGAGTACCGTTGATGGACAAATCTTCCTTGAATCGCTCAAAGTAACGCCATTCATAGGCACTGGAATAAGCTTCGTATGTACCTTTTGGAATATGTACGTATGCATATTGATAGATTTCTTTTTGTCTATCATTATCATCAAAAGTATAATTCCTACTATAATGATCAGCTAGATATGGAGGTTCTAATGGCAGAAGATATATTTGACCTAATCTATAGCAATTATAAAAAGCAGTATTCCCGATGCTAGCAACACCACTACCAATAGTAACTTGTGTTAATTCAGTGCAGCCACTGAATTTGCAAGTCTTTTTCTGTCAGCCATTTACACATAAAAAGGTAGAAAAGCTATGACGTAGATTCTATTGAGATTAGAAGAGATGCATATTTAACTTATTTAACTTTTCTTAAGGGCGCACAGACATCGGAAATATTCCAGTTTTGGCATTTTGAATCGCATCGTCCTATGGAAGAATATTATAAGCGAGTATGTTCTATGTGCGAAAATTGCAATGTGGTTTTCATCGCAGAATTTGGCAATTGCAAATACCAAATTGTGTAAAAAGTGTGAAGGACAAACAGTTTTCTTCATTCTTCTGCGTGTTTCTCGAATAAATTATATAACTTTGCACCAAAAATCAATATATTTACAATGGATGCGCTGAATAGAATAAAAGTTGTTCTGGTTGAGCAAAGGAAGACCGGAAAATGGTTGTCTGAACAGTTGGGGGTTAATGTCGCCACAACAAGCAGGTGGTGCTCGAATGTAACGCAACCAGACTTGCAGACATTAGACAAAATCGCAAAGCTCCTTGACATTGACGTAAAAGACTTGTTGAACTCAACTGAAAAATAAAATTAGCATATTATGGGAAAAGCAAAACCTTTTATCAAGTGGGTTGGCGGCAAGAGCCAGCTCATTGAACAACTGGATGCACAACTTCCAGCTGACTTTGATAATTGGGAGAATGTAACGTACATAGAACCCTTTGTGGGTGGTGGAGCAATGCTCTTCTATATGCTTCAACGTTATCCTAATATCCAACACGCTATCATCAATGATATAAATCCTGATTTGGCTATATGCTACCGAACTGTCAGAGATACCCCTGAACAGTTAATAGAGTCATTGATGGATATAGAGAATGCGTATTTGGCTCTTGAAACGGAAGAAGGAAGAAAAGACTTCTTCATGGCTGTTCGTTATCGATATAACGAGAAGAATCTTGATCCCATTGAGAATACAACAAAATTCTTCTTCCTGAATAGGACTTGTTTCAATGGTCTTTATCGAGTAAACAAGAAGGGATTATTCAATGTTCCTTTCGGGAAATATTCAAATCCAACAATATGCGATCCTGAAACCATAAGGAAAGATAGCGAGTTGTTGCAGCGCGTGGAGATTCTAAATAGTGACTTTGAGGTGACATTTGAACATGCACGTGGCAATACTCTTTTCTACTTCGACCCTCCATACCGTCCGCTGAGCGACACTTCAAGTTTCAATGATTATGCGAAAGAAGCTTTTAATGATGATGCTCAGGTGCGTCTAAAAGAGTATTGCGACCATATTAACGAAGCAGGTTTTCATTTCATGCTAAGCAACTCGGATTGTAAGGGCAAGAATGAAAATGACAACTTCTTTGATGTATTGTATGGCGCATATCAGATAGAAAGAGTATGGGCATCAAGAAGCATTAACTCGAATCCAGAAAAGCGAGGAAAGTTGACAGAAATACTTGTTCACAATTATCTGGACACTAAGCATAACTATCAGACAAGCCTTTTACAATTTGTGGCAAATGAAAATGTCCGAATTGCTAAAATGGCTGTAAATCAATAATATAATATGAGAGACTTTAACAAATTCATGTCTCAGCTTCAAGAGACGAACCAAACACTTGATTTCTTCTGCGATTTCGACAAAATTGCTGCAAATGTAGATAATATCAAACTAAGCTTATGTATGCTAAATAGTATGATTGGCACTACAGATTTAAGGAAGAGTGTTGAAACTATATGGAATCGTGACCGTACCGCATTCAGCGTAATGGATATTCTTATTGCTGTTCGTAGCGAAGGCAAAAAAGCGGTTCTTAATTCCGCTGGTCAATGTATTATTCTTGATAGACTCTTCACCAGTATTGATGGCGTGTTGGAGTATCTTGAAGGAACAGGTCTTGCAGATTTGTTCCGTCAAAAGAAAATAAACGATTTGGTTGATTATGTTTTTGGGATCGAAACAGGTCTTGATAGTAATGCAAGAAAGAATCGTAGTGGTCATGTCATGGAAAGTATGGTAGCTAACATTATGGACAAGAATGGAGTTAAGTACCGTCAGGAGGTATATTCAACGGAATGGCCAAACCTCCAGAAAGTCCTTGGCGATGATGAAAAGAGATTTGATTTCGTAATCCAAACGACTTCAAAAACCTATTTGATAGAAGTGAATTTTTATAGTGGAGGTGGTTCAAAACTTAACGAAGTCGCACGCTCTTATTCAGATATTGCACCAAAGGTTAACTCGGTGCCAGGTTTTGAATTTGTGTGGATTACAGATGGTATTGGTTGGAAGAGTGCAAGAAACAAATTGCAAGAGGCTTATTCTATTATTCCAAGTATCTACAACCTTACAGATATTGTTGATTTTATTGAACTTGTAAAATAATATGGCTTGTAATAAAGATCATTCTCAGATTCAAAGAATTATGGCAACTCTGCCTACTGACCAAGGTGGAGTCGGCAGACATAAATGTGCAGCTTGTGCTTACGAAGCAGGGTATCAAGCAGGGTACAATCTTAATGGTACGTTGAGTGTTGATAATGTTTTATTACACTTGGAAGAAAGCCAGGCAAAAGCGCAACGACATAAAAGCCCACATGCAGCTTTTGCATTAGGTTATTATCACGGAGTATGCCAACGAACAAACGACGACAATTAATATGATTAAAGGTGGAGTAGGTGGTGGTAATACCATCACAGGATTAATTTATGAAGGAAAGGTTGACCTATCGACCTACCTATCTCAACAAAAAGATTATGAAGTAAAAGGCTTAGAAGTCTTTTATAAAGGGGATGTAGTTGCTTATGTTTTTAAAAAACATGAGTTTTACAGGTTCCTAGATGCAAATGGCGTTGACTGGAAACAGATAATTTCTAGTCAGTTACTTCCTGACAACTGCATTTATGTAATTGTTAACAACACTTTGTTTATTATTGAAGTAAAGAATCAAAATGTTGGAGGTAGTGTTGATGAAAAATTGCAGACATGCGATTTCAAGAGAAAGCAATATATTAAATTGCTATCTCAGTTAAATATCGAAGTAGAATACGTTTACATACTTAGTCAATGGTTTAAGAATCCAAAATATAAGGATGTCTTGGACTACATAATTAGTGTAAATTGCCATTATTACTTTGATTATATTCCACTTCAAAAATTGGGGTTGCCTGTACCTGAACAATGATTCCATCATACTATAAATCACCCAACAACGACTTTACCTTGATTCAAGGTGATTGCGTGGAGATTTTGTCAAAATTCAACTTTGGATTTGACATGATCTTTGCTGATCCACCATACTTTTTGTCTAGTGGTGGCATATCATGTCAAAGTGGGCAGGTCGTTTGTGTTGATAAAGGTGAATGGGATAAACCTTCAACTCATGAAGAAATGGATGCGTTTAATCTTAAATGGCTATCTGCTTGCAGAAAGCACATGAAAGATAATGCAACCATTTGGATTTCTGGTACTCATCACAATATATTTAGTGTTCAGCAACAACTCCTGAAACTGGGCTTCAAAATACTGAATGTGATAACTTGGGCAAAAACCAATCCTCCGCCAAACATTTCTTGTCGATATTTTACATACTCAACAGAGTTCATCATCTGGGCAAGAAAGTCACAAAAAGTAGCTCATTACTACAACTATGATTTGATGAAGCAACTTAATGGAGACAAACAAATGACAGATGTCTGGCAATTGCCAGCCATTGGTCGTTGGGAGAAGTCATGTGGCAAGCATCCAACACAAAAGCCTCTGGGAGTTTTGGCAAGATTGATTCAAGCCAGTACTCAATCTGGGGCATGGATTCTTGACCCCTTCAATGGGAGTGCGACAACTGGTATTGCAGCAAACTTACTTGGCAGAAAATACCTTGGGTTAGAAATAGAAGATGAGTTCCTCTCAATGAGTAAAGCTAGAAGGAAAGAAATAGAGAATAGTGCCGTTCGTAGCGACTATCTTGAAAGATTGGCTAAGGCAAAAATCATTTTACCTCTTGACAACTTCTTTGTGGCTGATGACTCTAATATAAATTACGGAGTGCCTTGGTTATAAATTTTGCTCAACAAGGATGACATTAGAAAATTTAGATGGGATAAAGGTCTTTATAATCGAATCGCTTCGTAATGGAGACAAAAGGACTGGTGAAGATTTGAAAGATAATCTTCGCCAGATTTGGTATGACCAGAATTTGATTCCTGATTTTGATTGTCAATATACTCATGTTCATGACACTAATGACTTAATTTGCACTATCAAGGATATTGAAAAACAAGTCACAACAAGTAACAAGTTGCCAATTCTTCAAATTGAATGTCATGGCTCATCAGATGGACTTCAATTAGGCTCAATGGAAATGGTCACATGGAAAGAACTCTTCAATTATATAAGGCCTATTAATATTGCATCATACAATCTATTGATGCTCAATCTATCAATGTGCAATGGAGAGACTGTAATAAGATATATTGATCCGACGCAAAGAGCGCCATTTAGAGCTGTCACAGGTCCAATTGGTGAAGTGTTGCCTGAGGTTTTAGAAAAAGCCTGGTTATTTTTTTATGAGAATTACATGAAATCTTTGACAGAAGATTATGGTCTTTATAAACTTGCGCAATCATCAGGATTAATATATTATACCCAAGAATTTATTTTTGACGCTTACTATGATTTAGCCAATCAAAATCCTGAACTTTTTGAAGCATTGAGAAAAAAGGAGTTGTACGAAATGTATGTTGCAGAAGGACCTCTCTTAATAGATCCAAAAGTTCATAGTTTATGGGTTGCAAAAAAACAAGCAAAAATCAAAGAGAAATATCGTTCAATGTTCTGCTACGATGATTTGAAAAGCCTTCAACAAGAAGCTTACAACAAGTTAAAACAAAGCGAAAAGTAATATTTCAAGAACTAGTTTGCTTGTTCATCTTATCAAGATTGATAACGGAAAGAGCACCCCCACTGACTATCAGCAGTTATGCAAAATGTCAGTGGGTTCATTGTTTCCCAAATGGACCTTATAGGGGCAATTAGTGTGTAACACAAAACGGCTCAGCGCCACAATTGGCTTGCCTATAGGGTGGCAGGATCCAATCAAGCAAAGCGAGGATGGGGTATTAGGCTACCCACTACTTGAAAAATGTGGCATCGGCAAGCCGATAAGACTAACTGGATAAAATCCTCAGATTTCACCACCGTCTATTCATATCTGACCATGTGGGCGGCACTTTTGTGTCAGATACCGTGACCTCTGCTTGCAGATTTATGTGGTCAGTCCACCGCCCGATGAAAATCGGAACGGGTAGTGAGCTTCCCGATGCTTGTTTTATGTGGCAAGCATCGGGCAAGCCCTCTACTTCATAGCTACATTGCCTTCATCCACTCCTTGTCCCGCAGATAGACATATAGATAGGAACGTAAACTCAGGTCACCTTGCAATCGCTGGGTATGTGCGAATGCAGCCGTTCGCTCACTTTCGCTCAGTTGCTGCCATACGCCAAAGGCTTGCGATTCGTTGTTACCAACCTTCTTGTAGATGAACTTCAATTGGTCAAAGGAAGAGGTGACATCGCTAGCATTGATACCGTCAATACTGGTTGCATTGTCGGATTCTGTTGAATGGATGCCATCGTTAGATTGCTCAGAATCATCTGGAATGTCAACAACATTAACGCAATCAGCGTTGGATGATGCTATAGCTGGGTCTGCAATCGCTTTGGGGGAGGGTGAAGTAGTTGTGCTCGCTACATTCACTTTTTTTGAAGGTTCAACAATAGGGTCAGTTTGCCAGTCCGCTTTTTTCGGCTTGCGCTTGTGCGATGCAAGGATTGTAGCGTTCTGTTCCTCATCCGTCAAAGGAATGGGATTCTTGCGGTTCGCCTCCAGCCACTTGTCAATCTCGTCAAGATAGATGACCCATCGCTTGCCTGGCTTGGAGCCGGGAATTTCCCTATTCGCGAGTTTCTGATAGATGGTCGCAAGGGGAATGTTGGTGTACTCGGCAACCTGCTCTGGCGTGACAGGGCGGTGTCTGTTCTCTCTCTGCTGAGTTGGTCTGTTCTGAAGGTTCAGCAGTAACGCCTTCATGCCCGACACTTCATCCCGAAGTTCGGCGATGACCTGTGGAAGGTCATTGAACGTAAGTGGTTCATTACTCATATACATACACGACCCTTTAGTGGAATCGTGCTGCAAAGAAACCCAGTTATGAATCGTAGGGCAAGCCACTTTTTGATAACAGGTGCATCACGAAACAATCACGCAGTTGAGCCTTGTTTTTGGCTGTTATTCGTGAATAAAAGGGGATTTTGAAGCGGATTTTGACAATATCTAACATGTAAGTATAATGAATGACAATTAGGAAAATACGACGAAATAGGTCAATATTGAGGTCAAAATGACTTAAAATAATCAAATATCTTATGCTTTTCCTTCAAAACTCTTGCAGAAAATCTCAAAAAGGTGTATATTTGCACCGTGTAAAATCTAAAAAAGGTGTAAAATATGGAGGTTCAGAAATCGCAAAAAGGTGCGGATGACATCATTATGAAGCGTAAAATATATCAGAAACTCCTTGATTGGAAGGGGAAAAGAAACGGTGAGGTGGCACTACTCGTAGAGGGAGCACGACGTATCGGAAAGAGTTATATCGTAGAGGAATTCGCCAAGAATGAGTATGAGTCATACATCCTCATTGACTTCAATAAGGCTCCCCAGATGGTAAGAGATTGGTTTGACCTCTATCTGGAAGACCTCGACACGTTGTTCCTCTATCTGAGCCAACACTATAAAGTAAGGCTTCATGAGCGTAAGTCGCTCATTATCCTTGATGAGATTCAGTTATGCCCCAGAGCGAGAGCAGCCATCAAGTTTCTGGTGGCCGACAGAAGGTATGACTACATTGAGACGGGCTCTTTGGTAAGTATCAAGAAAAACACACAAGGCATCGTGCTCCCATCGGAAGAACGTTCTATTCAGATGTACCCTATGGACTTTGAAGAGTTTCTTTGGGCCACAGGTAATGATATGCTGATGGACTTGATACGTAAGATGTATGCAGAGAGAAAACCGATGGGACAGGTTTTCCATCGTCAGGCAATGGATGCTTTCCGTCTCTATATGATAGTTGGAGGAATGCCGCAAGCCGTCAAAAAGTATGTTGAGACCAAAGACTTTGATGCCGTAGATGCTGCTAAACGTGATGTGCTGACAATCTATCGTAATGACATCTTCAATTATGCAGGTGAGATAGCAGACAAGGTGGTGTCTATCTTCGACCAGATTCCTCCCCAGCTCTCCAAACATGAAAAGAAGTTTCGGTTGTCAGCCCTGAGACCAGGTGCGAAATACCGCGATTGGGACGATGCATTCTTCTGGCTGAAGGACGCGAGGGTTGTCAATATATGCTACAATTCGACAGAGCCGAACATCGGACTTAAGATGAATGAAGACCGTACGACATTGAAGTGTTATATGAACGATACGGGCTTGCTAATCAGTCATGCTTTCGATGAAAAGGGCATCGTCTCGTCTGAGATTTACCAGAAACTGCTCTTTGGAAAGCTGGAGGTGAACGAGGGAATGCTCATTGAGAATATCGTGGCTCAGATGCTGACAGCCAGCGGTAACAAACTCTTTTTCTACAGTAAGTCGTCAGAGGAAGCCGAGGAACGAATGGAAATAGACTTCTTGCTTCAAAAGGACAAAGTGACCAGTCGTCACAATATCCGTCCGATAGAAGTCAAAAGCGGCAAGAACTACACTTTATCTTCCCTAAAGAAGTGTATGAATAAGTTTGAAGAGTATATGACCACTCCTACCGTTTTGCATGCAGCAGACTATAAAGTAGAGGATGGTATCGCCTATCTTCCGCTTTACATGACACCTTTATTGTAAGTACAAGGAGCGTAAGTCTCGTATTGGCGCTATTAGCTTGATGATAGTATGTCCTCGCAACGGTATCAGGAATTCATAGCGGAACGGACACGACTGCTTGAACGCATCAAGGAGTTGGAAGCCGAGAACGCCGAGCTTAGGAAAAGGCTTGGCGAACCTGTTAACCCTGTGCCCTCAGCCTCCAATGCTATGCAGAATCTGTCACTACAAGAGAAGATGGATTTGTTTTGTAGTTTGTTTAAGGGACGTGATGATGTGTTTGCGAGAAGATGGTATAGTAAGACAAGTGGGAAAGCCGGCTATCAGCCTGTATGCCAAAATGAATGGACTCCGCTATGTGATAAACGCAAGTACAAGTGTGCAGACTGCCCCAATCGTCAGTTTTCACCATTAACATAACGTGAGTTCGACGAATTATAACTCATTGAAAATTTGGTAATTAGCGATATTTTCAGTACCTTTGCAGTGACGAAACAACAAATGTTCACTAAAAGATATCGCTAATGTTTACCGAGGACAAAGTTACAGAAATTTTTTGTATGGCGGATGATTTTTGCAAGTTTTTTGATTCAATGATGGCAAAATATACGATTCCCACGCCTAAAAAGCACAAATACCATCGTTCTGGCACACTTTCCAAGGCAGAAGTCATGGTGATCATGATTCTGTTTCATGGTTCAGGTTATCGATGCCTGAAGCATTTCTATCTGGAGCATGTCACGAAACATCTTCGCCACCTGTTTCCCCAGTTGGTGTCCTATAACCGCTTTGTTGAACTGGAGAAGGAAGTGGCCATTCCTCTTGCCCTGTTTATTAAGAAAGTACTGTTGGGAAAATGCACTGGCATCAGTTTCGTTGACAGTACTCCGCTCAGGGTATGCAGGAACCAACGTATTCATATTCATAGAACCTTCAGGGGCATTGCGCAACGCGGCAAATGCTCTATGGGCTGGTTTTTCGGCTTCAAGTTGCATCTTATCTGTAACGAGATGGGAGAACTGCTCAATTTCGTGATTACTCCAGGTGACATCGACGACAGACAACCGCTTGAGCACAAGGCTTTTGTGGAATTCCTGTACGGGAAACTTGTCGGAGACAAAGGATATATCGGCAAGGAACTATTCCAGCGCCTCTTCGTCGATGGTATACAGCTGATAACAAAGCTCAAGAGCAACATGAAGGGCGCAATCATGAGTATGTCGGACAGACTGCTTACCAGAAAGAGGGCTATTATTGAGACTGTCAATGATGAGCTGAAAAACATCGCACAGGTAGAACATTCAAGACATAGGTCGTTTTGTAACTTCGTGGTTAACTTACTAGGAGCATTAGCAGCGTATTGCTTCTTCCCCAAGAAACCGTGCATCACATGTGAAAGAGTGTGGGACAACCAATTAGCATTGTTCTGAATTCGTCGAACTCACGTTAACATACAACGACTACTATAGACATTTGGAGGGAAAGGATTCGGATGGTAGAGATGTTATCGGTCTTTATGTACTTAACGAAGACAATGCGTGTCATCTTCTTTGTACTGATTTCGACGATAAAAACTGTGAGCATGGCTATCAGGATGATGTATTGGCTTTTGTCGATGTGTGTAGGAGTTGGAATGTGCCATACTCCATAGAGCGGTCCCGTTCTGGTAATGGTGCACATGTTTGGATATTCTTTGATAGTCCAGTACTTGCCGTTAAAGCTCGCAAACTGGGTAATGCAATCCTGACTGAAGCCTTGAACAGAGACGGAAAGATAGGATTCAAATCCTACGACCGCTTCTTTCCAAATCAAGATACATTACCCGAAGGAGGACTAGGCAACTTGGTAGCACTTCCTCTACAGGGTAATGCCCGAAAGAATGGCAATAGTGTATTTGTGAATGAGTTCTTTGAGCCATATCCAGACCAATGGCAGTATCTACTTAATGTGGATAAGATTTCTGAGCAAACTCTTGAAGAACTTTTGAAGCAGAATGCGAATACAATGCCACTCGGAGATTTGTCAAAGACCAGTGAGAGTAAACCATGGGAAGTGCCCGTTGCGAACAAAATTGAACGGACCGACTTTGCTTCAGAGATTGTCATCACAAGGTCAAACATGCTTTACATCCCATTGAGTCAACTTTCATCAAAAGTGCTCAACCATCTAAGACGCATTGCCTCGTTCCGAAATCCTGAGTTCTATAGTAAACAGGCACTGCGCCTGTCAACATATTCCACGCCACGAATCATCTCATGCGCAGAACTTACGGAAGATTATCTGATGTTACCAAGGGGATGCGAGGATGCTGTTGTCGCATTACTTAAAGAAAAAAGTGTAGCATTTCGTTTTGATGATGAAACAAATCATGGCAAGAGTATTTCCGTACACTTCAATGGAGAGCTGCGCAAAGACCAACAAGAGTCTGTCGAGGCTTTGGCTTCCAGCAATACTGGCGTTCTTTCAGCGACAACGGCTTTTGGTAAAACGGTTGCTGCCATTGGTTTGATAGCCAAGCATGGTGTCAACACGCTGATTCTTGTACATACCAAGGCATTGCTCGACCAATGGGTTAAGAGATTAGAGCAGTTCTTGGTTATCAATGAGGTTCCAGAAGTTGAAGAGGGTAAGCGCAGACGAAAGAAAAGTCTTTCGCCCATTGGCACACTTTCTTCAACGGGAAACAAACTGCATAGCATCATCGACATCGCACTGATGCAGTCATGTATTTCTGATAATGAGGTAAAGACTTTCGTCAAAGACTATGGAATGGTCATTGCTGATGAGTGCCATCATGTCTCTGCAGTAAACTTTGAACAGATACTGAAAGCCGTCAATGCCCAATATGTCTATGGATTGACTGCGACACCCATTCGTAAAGATGGACATCAGCCTATAATCTTTATGCAATGCGGGCCTATCAGATACAGCGCAGATGCAAAGGCACAAATGCAAACTCAGTCCTTCCAACGTCTGTTGGTTCCTCGTTTTACTCCCTTCAGACTTATCAGTAATGAAGACCTCTCGTTTGCTAAGGTTACACAACAAATAGCAGAAGACGAATATCGCAACCTTCTCATCGTCAAGGATGTTGTTGAAACGCTGAAAGAAGGTCGCTCTCCCATCATCCTCACCAGTCGGACCTACCATGTGACAACATTGGCGGATTTGCTTAAACCTCATTGTCCGAATGTCATCACTCTTATTGGCTCCGAAAGCATCAAGGAGAAACGGCAGAAAATGGAACATCTACAATCTATTCCATCATCAGAGCCGCTTGTCATAGTCGCTACAGGAAAATATGTTGGTGAGGGCTTTGACTATGCAAGGCTTGACACGCTGTTTCTTGTATCTCCAGTAGCTTGGAAAGGTATTGTGGCCCAATATGCAGGACGTTTGCATCGGGAGTATGAAGGCAAACAAGATGTCCAGATTTACGACTACATTGACATCCGTGTTCCTGTATGTGAGTCCATGTATCGCAAGCGGTTGAAAGGTTACGCTTCCATCGGATATAGAATCCGTAACAACGAAGCTTTTGACAGTCTATTTCCTATTACCGATGTGATTTACGACGGTCAGAACTTTGAATCGCCATTTATCACCGACTTGTCAAAGGCCAGGCAATCTGTTGTTGTCTCATGCCCGAAAGTAAAAATAGGACGACACTCACAGATTGCAGACCGTCTTGTTGATTTAATGGCAAATGGTATAGAGATTGTGTTGTACACTAAAGAAGAGAATGATGATGCGATATGTTTACAACATCAGGGAATATCTGTCATCTACAAAGACCATCTATCCCTTCATGCTGCCATTATTGACAAAAGCACCATCTGGTACGGTAGTGTCAATATCCTTGGATATCGCTCCCTTGAAGATAATCTTATTCGATTCAATAATCCTGAGATAGCATCAAACCTGTTAGACTCATTATAGAAATCAACATGAGGATCCCAGCTGTGAAGGAATATGGAATAACAATCCGTCTTCTCCCTGGATGTCACAATGTATCTGGTCGCTGTTGGATGTGACTGTCAGGTTCCTGAGTGTGCTATGCGACAATGGCTCTCCACTGGCTGTCACACACAATGAAGCAAAACGACGCTCAATATAACAGGCGCAATCATCGTTGCTGTAAACCTTGCCTTTGCCAAGTCCCAATCTTGTTGCAATGCTCCAGACCATATGGCGGACATCGAAGCTGCTCAGCTTGACCCAATCCACCATGTCATGAACTTCTCGGTCCTAAAGAGTTTCAACTTTTCCTCGTCCGTTTTCTTGGAAAGGACGCTGGTGATTTTTATCAGGTCAGACCTGGCAAGTCTCCACGTCTCCAGAGGTTCTTCCATATCCGATATGAAGCCACACTTTTAGCTCCGACAACATCTCCTTGCTGATAAGTAGGCACAAGGAGCGTGGGGCCGGGTAATCCTAATGGATAAGTAGGCGCACGGAGCAGATAGCCGGCCTACTTATTGAAAGAAATCCACCCTCAGAGCGCACGGAGGACGGATTTATCGGTTATGAGAGGTTCACGGAGCGCGCAGTGGTGATACTTATAGGTTATGTGTAGTTCGCGGAGCGGAAAGTGCTGCTGCTTATCAATGACGAAACACCCACGGAGCACGACAACTTCACCAGATAACTTGTTGTTAACGTCTTCTTTGCTAGATTCTTTGCTCCTTTCTGTTATTATTGTTAATACTCGTGATTGTTGGTCTCATAATCTGACCACAAAATCATACAAAAGATTCCTACTTGCAGCTATCAAAACCCATTTTCTTTCAAAAACCATATCCTTTTAGTACTTTTTCATAGAAATCGGCTTCTAATCGGAGAAAAATAACTACTTTTGCAATGTCTATTAATAAGTATGTACATCCTCACCTCCTTTAGGTATAAGAAAATATAACAATACATTTGAATATAATGGAATCTAACGTAAATAAATTAATACTATTGGGACTGCTTGTTAGTCCCTTTATATTAGCTGTATTATTAGGTCTATTTGGTGGAACCTACTTCATATTAGTTTTCTATCTAATAGTACTGATTATTGTGTGTGGTTATTACGTATATACTTTTATAAAAGGCGATGTAAGAAAGAAACGTACTATCCTGCAAACATTAGATCTCGATTTCTCCAAGATGAAGTATATAGAGTTAAGGAGTAATGAAATAAGGGAGAATGTTATATCTTTTTTAATTAATTCAATCGAGGTTTCTTCGTGGAATAGCAGAATGTATGTAGAATGGGGACAACGGTGGCAAATAGATCACTGGCACCTCGTTGATGGAATGAGAATCTATTTGGAAGAATTGGACAGGAGAGAGCCATCCCGTCAAGCTCTGATTTATACAAAAGAGCCTGAATGGGAAGAACTTGTTAATGCAAGATCTATTTCTATAATATATAAAAACAATGTACCTTCTATTAAATATGATGATAAAAGGGATCAAAGATATTATCAATATGATATATACCGCGCATTTGCTAAAGAAATTGTTGACAGACATTTTATCTCGAGACAATTAGAAACAATTTTTGAAAATCCCATACCAAAGCATTATGATTTAACTCCATATTGGAAACGCCGTATGAATGGCACATATTATGGTAAACCTTCTGAAAGTGAAAGAAAAGCTCAAGAAGATGAATGGAAGGAAAAGTGTAATCTTTACAGAGAATTTTGGGAAAATCCGTTAGATTTCAGTTATGAAGGAAATTGGTTAGATGATAAAGATTTTTCTCGTACTTTTGCAACTAAATTGTGGGAAAAATATTGCGAACCATTCCCTGTTGGTTATTTTGATGAATGGTGAACTATTTAACATGAAAAATAGATGGTGGTCATTGTGGCGGTGAAACACCTCTTCCCATCCCGAACAGAGAAGTTAAGCCCGTTTACGCCGATGGTACTGCTATGAAATGCGGGAGAGTAGGAAGCCGCCTCAGAGATGAAGAGTCATTTAATAATACGCTAATTGTCTGAAAAGGCTCCAGAATGTCACAATTAGCCAAAAAAGTTTAATGTATTATGAACGCTAATAAGCAGTTATTAAGAGTATGTTAGACTGAGCTAAAAAAGATAGCTCAGTCAATTGGTAGACTGGTAAATGACAATCCAGTCGCAGTTGGATGGATTTCTATTCTGTTGACCGCATTAGGCTTATTGAACATGTGGTTTACAGTACCAAGCATAACTTTAGTATTCTTATAGATGTATGGGGCTAAGGCGAGCAAGGCAAAAGTCTGACATCCGCTAATCTAAAAGATGAAAGCATCTCCCGGCACCTCGGTGTCGGGTTCTTTTTTTGCACAGGTCAACGTCTATTTCACTGAAGGTGCATTTCCCTTCGCAGAAGGCTTCGAAATGCTTATAGACATTCTGCCACTTGGTGTTCCTGGCATCGGCCTTCTTCTTGAACCATGCGAGGAAGCTGCCCTTCATCTTCTCCTTGTCGAAGAAGTCATAACGCTCGTTGACGATGCTCTCATAGCGGCGGCAGCGCAGTGCCTCGGCTTTTTCCGTCATGCGCTCGTTATAGTCACGCTCGCGCTGGTTCTTGGGCTTGGCAAAGATGTAGATGCCAAGCGACTCATGTCGCTGTACCTTCATGGTTGACTCATCCCTGTAGCCGGGGTAGTAGTCAAGGTAGAAACTCAGTTGCGTACCTTTCTTTATCTTACGCGTACGCAAGGTTACTGTCTTGCAAATGTTACTCATACTAATATCTTTTATTGTTAGAAATCATGGTGGAGCGTTTCTCCACGAGTGCAAAGTAACTGCGTGATGGAAGAGTGGCCAACTTACCCATTCATAACTCATGGATAATTGCACTTTCACGCAGTTGTTGCTTATTATTGGGCATTATTGGAGCCTGTAAGCCCCGAATTGAGCCAGTCTGCTTGCCATTATTCGGTCTAGTTCCTCCTTGACAATGAGGTTCTGTACACCGACTTTTACCTTGGTGATATTATGTGCCTTGGCAATAACACCAATATTAGCTTTAGTCATGCCGTACTTCTCGGCAGCTTCGGCTGTGGTGTAATAGGCTTCACTCGCCTTCAGGTCGGGACGGAAGATGTCATCAAGATGTTTCTTTGAATAATAGGTCTTGCCATATTCTCGCTTGGTGGGAATATGGCGGCGGTAGGCTTGGGTGCGCAAGGATTCCTTGGTCGTAGAATAGATTGCTACTGCCTCCTCGGTAGTAAGCCATTCTGTTATGGCTTCTATCTCAGCAGGAACTCCGAAGAGTGCATCCATGTGTCTTCGGCTATAATAGTTCTTTCCGGCAATCTTACACATAGGAATGTTGTTCCTTTTGGCTGAAACATAGAGCCATGACTTCTTTACCTTGTAGATAGCCATAACGTCCTCGCCAGAGATATAGTCAAGTGGTTCGGCAAACCTCATTGGTGATTCGCCAATCTGATTCTTGCCTTTCTTTGACAAAAGGGAAGAAGAAGATGAATGAGACGATTTCTTGCTTGGGGTGTTTGATGAAGCACCAGGCAACACTCTATGATAAGGATTGCCAGCAAGCATCTTCTCGATGTCTGCCTTGCGGATGAAAGCCATACGGCTGCTGATTCGTGATGCTGGAAGTTTACCCTCGTTTACCAACTTGTAAACGTACTGACGGGAGCATCCCATGAGGATGGCAGCCTTGGAGAATGTGAGATACTCCTGACTGGCGATGTCTATAACAGGCTGGACAGCCTTCAAAAAGTCCTGTTGTCTCTTCTTGCGCTGAGCCTTTGCCGCCTCGGCACATTGTTCTGAGCAATACCTCTGCGAACCGCTGTTGCAAGTGAACTCCTTACCGCAGAAGGCACAGACCTTCGCCATACGTCACACGGTTCACCACAAACCACCTTCAAATATGGGAAATCTGCGCCCGTTTGGGTTGCAGTCCCAATAATAGGAGTTTGCTCTTTTCACGTGGTGATTGTGAGACTATCGAGCAATATGTCTTGCACTCTTTGCAGAATGCTGGGGTAAAGATAAGGTATTTCTTTGAATCTGCAAAATAATTATAGAAAAAGTGCTCAAAAAGGTTTAAACAACAAAGGGTTTTGCAAAAGAAAAGCATGAAAAGTAATGTGTATTAATAAATAATGTGTATATTTGCAGGTGAAAAGAAAAAAGAGAGTTAATATGGGTATTAAAAGAAGTGAAGTGGCAGAGCCTCAGTGGACTAAATGGGATTATGCTGAGCTAATCAAGCACGATCTGTTCTCTTCCGAACTCTGGAAGAGGACAATGGATTGGAACACTATCCTGAAACACGTCAAGAAAATGGAGATCGCCTGCCTGCTGATAGATAAAAATTGCCCCTCGCGTCTGTTCAGTGCATACGCTGATTTGCTGGAGGCTAATCTCTATATTCTTGATGACCTCTTTTATTTCTTTACAGGCATCAGGATTGGCTGTGGTGAAGGATTAGGCATAATAACTGCTTATTCTCGCTTGAGATTCTGGAATATGGTGTTCTATAAGGAGATGAAAGCAATAGCTGTGGGGCTAAACAGAATAGAACAGCACTTCCTGGCATGCCTTCCATCTAGTTCTGGATCTGTAGAAGATCGTGCCTATGCCTATGCGTATGCTGCTTATGAGGAAGGGGAGGAAGATAAAGAACAGGTCAAGAATATAATTGGTTTCTTACAGAACTATAGAACTCTCACTTACTGTTTTGATAAGACAATTGAGTTTGCGCATATTAACGGATTGGTAGAACAGTATCGGCAAAGCAAAAAGGGACAAGAATTTATAAAGCCTTGGCGACGCGATTTCGCCGGTTCGCGCGACAACCTGATAGCCAAATTGGAAAAAGACCCGAATTTGGGATTGTGGGTGAATAAATGTACACATCTCAGAGAAGACGAAGATGCGGTAGTCCAATTGTTTTGCGACGACATAGGAATTCTTACGAACATAGAGGAGAGTTGCAATGTTGATAACTGGCTCGCAATCATAACTATCATAGCCGTATTACAGGAATACGACGAGCAACATGCTCCGTCGGAACCACCCACCACTAAGCCTCTCAAGATTGACAAAGAAATCCTCCTGACAAAACTATCTGTGTTTATCCCAGATGAAGCAATAGCCAGGAAGTTCGTAGATGCAGCAGCTAATAACATGAACGACAGGCAAATTATTGCCTTGGTGAAACATTACAAGAAATACGGCCAGTGTGTGGACACATCGAAAGCCCTGTGGGATTTGCTTCACGAGGCAGGACTGTACACCGCAAAATACTCAAACTGGAGCGCTCAGATTTAACCCAAATCACATTTACTGCTTATACTGAAAAAAGGAGGGAATCGGCCTATGCTGGTTCCCTTTTCTTGCCCGACTGGATTGAAACTGGATGATTACTGGACAGAAAATAGATTGTCAGAAAATCGTCCTTTTTTTGTTTGGTCAGTATATAAAACCCTCGTACCTTTGCCGTCGAAATCCCGATGTGGATGACTGGTCTTTCTCATGTTGCCCATGCACAGAGTTCATGTTAAACTCCGATTGATCTCCAATCAATCTCCAATCGATCCCCAATCGGACTCCAACTGATCTCCAATCGGACTCCAATCGGACTCCAATCGGACTCCAATCGGACTCCAATTGTGCACTAAGAAGACCTCGGTCGCCACGGGTAGGATTTAAGTGAAACCATTAAATTATTAGAGTTATGGTTAAAAGCAATTCAACAAACGGTGCTTCCAGTCACCGAGTAAAGAACCCCAAGACAAATGCACAGACAGTGCAGCGCATCTTAATGAAAGTGGTTGTAATGGCCTACGTTATGCTGAAGGATATCTGCAACCACTCGTTTGAAGGCTTCACGAATGGCCTTGAGTGTATGAACAAGTTCAAGAAGTTGAACCTCAAGTACCTCCGTGAGCGCGCGTCAACGCTTCAGGCTTTAGGCCAAAGCCTCAGCCAGTTCTTCCAGTTCATTCCTCTCCAGAGTGAAAAGTGGACGCCTTTCGCCGCCATCATCTCACAGGGTCACCTGCCTGAGATTGAGGTTACTATCGATGCCACTCAGGGTCATGTGGCCTATGTAAACTCTCCCAGCCCCACCTATGCCGATCTTATCAATACCTGGGGACTTCAGCGTGGTGACCAGTTGACATTCGTAACCGTTCAGAAACGTCAGGGCAAGTACGAGGTGAACTACGCCCGCATCGTACTCAATCCTCGCAATGCAGACGGCAGCGGTGCTCCGATGACCACCGAGATTGTGAACAGCCAGGGTGAATTCCCTTGCTCTAACTGGAAGAACCGCCTGAACTTCTCAACTTTTGAGTTCGACACCGACCATTTCAACTTTGTACTCGGTCGTGGCGGTATCGTGGTGGCTGCAGGTATCATCGTCAGCCGCAAAGACAAGAGTGGCGACTGGTTCCGCAGCAACTGTCAGCTGGTGCTTAATGAGGCCGGTTTAGGCAACGACCTGTGCAGTCTGTCGAAGGCTGTCGAGATGAGCTATGCGGCTTACGATATCGACATGGAGTCGGAGTTCTACCTGAACAATGCAGGTACAAGCGGCACAGGTTCCACCGAAGAGGTCACCCCGGGTGGAGGCAGCGGCGGAGTGACGCCCGGCGATCCCACCTTCAATACCATGGCAACAATCAATGGTGTCAGCCAGAGCATTGCGGGCGGCAGCGTGACGGCAACGGCTCCTGTCGCATCCGTAGCCATCAGCGGCACCAACCTTGACGAAGTGACCTTCACTGCCAAAGTGGACGGTACAGGCGATGTCATCAATCCCACCAGCCACAATGCCAACAGTGCCACATTCACCAGTCTGAACGTGGAAGCAGGCCACAGTCTCGTGGTTTACCGTGGCGGCAACGTTTGGTTCACCATCACTGCACAGGCTTCTGGGGGCGGAACGGACCAGAACTAACGGCCCCCCTCTAACTTCCCCGAGGGGAAGGAAGAGGAATGGGGATGATGTAGAATGTAAAATATTGCTGTCCGGTAAAACTTTTTCATCCATACACAAATTAAGGTCGGTATCCTTGCTTGGATTCCGACCTTTTTTGCTACCTTTGTTACACCACAAAACCAAAGCACCATGAACAAGGGTACACATTTTACCAGGCAGCACTAACATTATTAAATACATCATACTTTAACGCATCATAGTATCTTTTGGCTTCCAGAGACTATTGACACTGAATACTCTCTCTAAAGTGATTTTCTTTGCCACTTTAGAAGTCAATTGTCTACTCCAGGTGACTCTCCGGCGTGTGTCGGCTCCTTCGCCGTAGTTCTCGTATTCCATATAGCGGGCTGTCAGTTCGCGCTCTTTCTGCCAATGATGCCAACCTTCGGGTCGGATATGCTTGCCAAGGTCACAATGCATAAAGAGTGTATAACCGTAATCGCGCCAAGGACGACCTAAATAGACTTTATCCACTCCTTCGGATGCAACCAAGCGGCAATCGTTGAATATGTAGCCGAAAGGTTGATCGGTAGGAGTAGAAGCCGCTGTTATGTATGAATTGGAGAGACTCTCTATGGTGCAACCTTCGAACCAAGCAGTGGCAGCTCCGAAAATAAAGTCGGTGGTGCCGCAGATGTAACAGTTTTCAAAGTAAAGACGTGTATGGGGCAATCCCGTATAAACGGTGTCTTGATGTCCGACGAACCGACAATTGATAAACACCAGACGGTCACCCTCGGTGTGGAGTGCAACAGCCTGCCCCAGACGTGGAGCGTTATTCTGCACCGTCAGATTTTTCAGTGTGATGTCATTCCCTTCGATTTTGAGGGTGTAGGTTCGGAAGGTTCCCATCGGCAGACCGGTTTCTGCACTTGGTATGTTGGCATGGTCATCGAATGTGATTATTGTTTCCTCCTTGTTTTCTCCACATATCTCGATATGCTGCAACCACTCGGGGATAACGAGCTTTTCCTTGTAGGTACCTTTCTTTACGTAGATGACCTTATGGTAGTCCATGAAAGCCCGACATACTTCTATGGCTTCAGCGATGGTTCGGAATTGTCCTCCGCCCCGACCATCCACAATAATGGTGTCGGGATTGTCGAACAACGCAGTAGGTACAGCCTGCTTCGTACTGGCTGCAGCGTTATTTGTTCGATAGGGTTTCAGCACTGGTACTTCCTTGCAGATTGCGTCTGCCAAAAGGTGGGCAACAGTTCGTGCACCATAGATATTATAATGAGTATTGTCTTGTTTTCCATTTGGCTCACTCGGATGCTCACCTGGTTGGAACCACATGTGGAGCCGTTTGGAGCCTTCACGTCCTAAGCTTTGTTCCAAGTCGTGGGTGATACGGTTAGCATCGACAAAAGGCACATGCAGCCTTTCTGCCACTTGTCGTGGAACTACGCGGTAAAGTCCGTGGGTGTCGATGAGCGAATCGTATGTTTCTGCAAAGTTACGCCGTACCACGGCATTCATCAAGATGGGAATGCCGCCGTGTTGACGGGTTTCGTTCACAAAACGTTCCAAGTTAGCATCGAAGGAAGAACCTGGCTCTGTGTGACGGTCGGGTTGGGGCTTTTCGTCATTATGGCCGAACTGGATGACGACATAATCACCTGGATGTAAAAGTTTCAGCACCCTATCCCATCGGCCCTCGTTGATGAAGGAGAGCGAAGAACGGCCATTGACAGCATGATTATCAATCATGACATACTGGGGATTAAAAAACTCCTGTAGCATCATGCCCCATCCACGCTCCTGTTTACCACCCTCGGTATCTTTGTTAGCCATGGTAGAGTCACCAATTGTAAATACTGTGGCGACCAGCTTGTCACCACCTCTATCCTGAGCCGCTATGGAAAGTGAGTAAAGCACACTCATGAACAGCAAAATACAAAACCTCTTCATTAGTTGACAGTTAAAAAGTTGAAAAGTTGAAGTTGAAAGAGCTCTTAGCTCTAACGGTTTCATGTGACAAAGGTAAGAAAAATAATGCAAAAAACAGCCGATTTTAAATCACATTTATCGATTTGATACAATCGTTCATCTGTTTGTTACAATGTTTATATGCCCATTAAGTCAAAATCCGTACCTTTGCACAAAATATTAACTCATATAACTATAATTAACTGGCAATGAAACGACTGTTGTTTTGCGGAATACTTTTCGCCTTTCCGGTAACATATTCTCTTTCTGCCCAATCAGCCACGATTCCTTCCATCATCAATGATGTGTTTTGGAAGACTACAAGCGGTTCGTTCATCTATAGTCAGGGGGGTGGTATCTTTCGCTTCCCTGATGCTCAAGGCAAGGAACACTATTATTGGTATGGCGTTCATTACAGAGGAGCGGAGACTTACTTAGCCAATCCGACTGGCAAGGTTGAAGGTACAGGTTTCTCGTCGGTCACATGCTACCAGTCAGATGATTTGGTAAATTGGGAGTTTGTGGGCGATGTAGCGACCTCTTCATCGCTTGGCCGGGCATTCTGGGTGGGCCGTCTTGGTGTAGCCTACATAGCAGAAGCCAAACTTTATGCCCTGTTGGTGCAATACAACAGCAGTGTGCTCATCTGCACATGCAGCACGCCTACTGGAGAGTTCAAGAGACACAACCAAATTGACATGACCAACCTCATTGGTACCCCTAACACAGGTGACCAAACGGTATTTACAGACCCTGATACCGGTAAGTCGTATTTAGTATATTCTTACGGAAAAGGTCGTAACAAGGTCTATCTGTCCGAAATAGGCTATAGAGACGAGAAAGTGACATTGCTCGACTGCCACCAAATATATCAGGGTAGCGGGCGTGAAGGTAACTGTATGTTCAAATATAAGAAGAAGTATTACATGTGCGCATCCGATCTTTATGGATGGAACGCATCCAACGTATATTACCTTGAGGCTTCCGACATCTACGGTCCATACACTCCTACCAACAATATGGCTCTGATGCCAGGTGCAGCCGATGATTACGGACACGTGACCCAGACAGGTTTTTTCTATACCGTACGGGGGACGAAAGAGGAGACTGTCATCTATTGCGGCGACCGCTGGGCTGATTTTGCAGGCAATGGTATCGGTTACAATCAGTGGTGCCCCATATCGTTCGAGAATGGAACGCCTACGTTCAACTCACTCAGTCATTGGCACCTTAATGCTGAGACTGGTGAATGGAGTGTAGGCAGCACGAACAACTACGTGAAGAATGGCAGCTTCGAAGCCGACCGTGTGACCATACCCAGTGGTAACAAACCCGTGCAGGACTTCCTTCGCGGATGGATTACGATTGTGAAAAAGGGAAACAAAGTCGCTGTAGGTAGCGAGAACTCTCCACAACTTAATGCCGACAATACAGCAGAAGACCGGCAAATCGTGATAGGCAACAAGTGCCTGAACATCTCTGACAAGGTACCTTTCACACGTCAAGTCTATCAAAAGATTGTATCGACCCCATGCGTTCCCATCATTGACGGCACCTATACTTTAAAGATGAAGGTGAAGAGCAGTAGCCAGTTCAGCCAACTTTATGTTTATGCCAAGAGTGCCGGCAAGACTTTCAAGAAAGATATCCACGAATCTGACAGCAAGTGGCACGAACTGACCCTTGAAGGCATCATCGTGAAAAAAGGCGGCGTAGAGGTAGGAATCATGGCCGATGCGCCTGCTCATGCTTGGTGCCATATTGACGACCTGGAGTTGGTGAGGAATGACAATCATTCTGATAAGAAACCGCACAATATGAGTAAAATGTAGAATGTAAAATGGTAAATGGTAAATGGTAAATGAAGATGATACATTCGTTCATCTGCTTGTTACAATGTTTATAGGCAGAGAGCAGAAAAATCCGTACCTTTGCACGAAATTTTTAACGACTAAAAAACTATACTGACAATGAAACGACTTTCTTTACTTTTCGTATGGTGCCTGACGCTCACAGCTGCAGCGCAGATGAATCGACCCGTTCGGCAGGCTCAGAGTGTACCCGTTCGGCAGGCTCAGGAGAGACAAATCACAGTTTCGGAGAACGTTGCCTACAGAACAGATGTAGGTAAGAGCACGGTGCTCGACTTGGCACAACCACAGTTCGGACCGCAGAAAGACAGGCCTGCTATCCTTATCATCCATGGTGGAGGATGGAATGCTGGGTCGAAGAACGATGGGGTCTATCAATCACTGATGAGGTACTATGCTCAAAAAGGCTGTGTGGTGGCCAATATGAACTACCGGCTCACGGGTGAGGCTCCGTTGCCGGCATGCATCGAGGATGTTCGTTGTGCCATCCGTTGGATGAAAGCGAATGCACAAAAACTGGGTATAGACCCTCAACGCATCGGTACCTACGGACATTCGGCAGGCGGGCACCTGTCACTGATGGCTGGCGTGGCTGCAGAGAGCAAGGCCTTCGCGGATGATAAGGACCCATGGAAGCAATACGACTGTTCGGTGGCCTGTGCTGCGGGAGGTGCACCTCCTACGGAGATAGGCCGTGCTGGAGACTGGGCTGATCATACGGAGTGGTGGCCTATCGGTTATATAGGTAAGAGTAAGACGCCTTTCCTCGTACTGCAAGGTGGCGAAGACCCTATCGTGCGTCCTAATCTGACGGAGGACTGGGTGGTAAAGATGCAGCGGGCAGGGGCTTCGGTAGATTATGTGAAGGTGCATGGACAACATGGCGTGGCTTTCGACCAGCAGCTCGAGTTCACTCGCCCTGCGATGGATGCTTTTTTTGCCCGTTACCTGAAGTATGAAGACCCGAGCGTTTCGTTCGAACAGATGAAAGTGGTAGAATATGGTGGAAGCGGTCCGCAGAAGGCTGTGGCAGTGCGTGAAAAGTCGCTGACGGACTTTGTGGTCTATCGTCCGATGATTATGAAAGAAAAGATGCCTGTGCTCGTTTTCTGCAACGGTGGTTGCATGGACACCAGCATCGGCTACGAGAATATGCTCTCTGATATAGCCTCCTATGGCTATGTGGTGGTGGCTGTCGGTGAACTGCAAATGCTTGCCCAGCATGAGAAAGACCGACAAACGCCATCGTCGATGGTGAAGAAAGCACTCGACTGGATCAGCAAGCAGGCTGCAGATTCCGCTTCTCCTTATTATCAGAAAATAGATACTGACCACATTGCTGCTGCAGGACATTCGTGTGGTGGTGCACAAGTGTTGGCTAACGCAGCCGACCCGAGAATGAAGACCTATCTCATACTGAATGAGGGTATGGGTACAATGACAATGGCTGATGCTAACCCTCAGTCGCTGAACAATCTTCACGGTCCCATCCTCTATCTCGTTGGTGGAACAACAGATGTGGCTTGGCAGAATGCTCAAGTGGATTATAAGGCCATCAAGAAAGTGCCTGTCGTTCTGGCCGACAACACTAAGAGCGGTCATGGGGGAACCTATGAACAGCCTAATGGAGGAGCGAATGCACGAATGGTGCGTGCATGGCTCGACTGGCAATTGAAAGGTAAGCAGGAGAACGAAAAGATCTTCATCGACGGTGACCTTACTGGTTTTGATAATTTTACTATCCAACACAAGAACTACAAAAAATAAAAACGTATGACAACTACCTTAACTAAAAGATATATGCAAAAAACTATTTTGACAATTGCCCTGACAGCAAGCTGTTTAGGAACAATGGCACAGACGGAGCCAATCCGTATCGACCTCAGCCAAAAAGGAGCTGTGGTATCTCCTAATCTCTATGGTATTTTCTTCGAGGAAATCAGTCACGCAGGTGATGGAGGTCTCTATGCCGAATTGGTACAGAACCGCGGTTTCGAGGAGCATGTGCTGCCATCAGGTATGACTTGGCGTAACGGCCGGGCCTATGCTCCCGAATCCATGAACTACGAGCACCGCAACAATCGAAATTGGAACATTCCTTGGAACACTGAGGAGAAGAAGATGACCGCATGGAAAGTAATAGGCGAAAATGCAATCGTTAAAGGTGAGGTCGTCGAAGCTCAGCCTCCGCTTCACGAAAATACACCGCACGCTATGCAGCTTACAATACAGAATATAGAGAAGGGCGGTAAGGCCGTACTTACTAACACAGGTTACTGGGGAATGGGACTGAAGGCAGGCGAAAATTATGACCTGCGCTTCTATGTAAAGTCTGCCGACTACAAGGGCAGCATTACAGCCCGACTGGTGAATAGCGAAAATGGTTCGTCACTTGGCACGGCGACCTTCGCCAGTCGACAGTTGGGGAAGTGGACCGAACTGACTGCTACGATGGCCGCTAAAGGAACGGCTGCAAAAGGTGAACTCTCATTAGAGTTTGACAAGACCGGTACTGTGCTCATAGACTATGTGTCGCTCTTCCCGCAAGCTACGTTCAAAGGTCGTAAGAACGGTCAGCGTGCCGACGTGGCACAGATGTTGGTAGGCCTGCATCCGAAGTTCATGCGCTGGCCAGGCGGCTGTATCGTCGAGGGTGCCACGTATGAGAACCGTGTGAAGTGGAAGGAGACACTTGGCGATCCCATGACCCGTCGTGGCGAATGGGACGTATGGGGCTATCGTGCTACGTGGGGTATGGGCTATCATGAGTTCTTGCAGTTCTGTGAGGACCTCGGGATGGATGCCATGTTCGTGAATAATGCCGGTATGTCATGCTCCGTGCGAAATGGTGACTTCGTGAGCAGCGAGGCTGACATGGAGGCTGTCGTTCAGAACTTCCGTGATGCTATTGACTATGCGCTGGCTGATCCTGCCAAGAACCGTTGGGCAAAGATGCGTGCTGATGCTGGACATCCTAAGCCCTTTCCGCTGAAATATGTGGAGATTGGCAATGAGAACGTAGGACCTGAGTATGTCACTCACTTCAACTTTATTTTCACAAAACTGAAAGCTGAGTATCCGCAGATAACGTTTATCAATACCCTCGGCCACACAGACCGGCTGCTGGCGCAAATTCCCGGAGACTACATGGTCGATCCACACTGGTATCGCGACCCCAACTTCTTCTTTGCCAACAACCATCTCTTCGATGACGCACCACGTACGCATGACATTTATGTAGGCGAGTATGCCTGCAATGGCGGGGTGGGAGCAGGCAATCTCCTGGCAGCCATCAGCGAAGCTGCATTTATCATGGGTATGGAGCGCAATAGTGATGTAGTGAAGATGACTTCTTATGCACCGCTTTTCGAGAACGAAAATCGTCGTGACTGGCCTTGCAATCTCATTCATATCAACAGCTCTCAAGTATATGGACGTGCCTCATATTACGTGCAGCAGATGGCTGCAGAAAACCGTCCTACTTATAATGTGTATGTCAGTGAGACCACTTCATCGGGTCAGCCACAACCCTTCGCAGCTGGTACTATTGGACTGGGCAGCTATGCCACGCAGTGTGAATATAAGGACATCAGTGTGACTACTACCGATGGGAGGGTACAAAACATCAATGTAAACCAATTCATAAGCCGTAGGGGAGAATGGAAAGTGGAAGGTGACATCATCCGCCAGACATCAAACGAACAACTTACGATGACCCTGCTGCCATCGTTCAGTAGCGACAATTATACTCTCCAACTGAAAGCACGCAAACTGAGTGGTGCTGAAGGTTTCTTCATCTACTACGGCATGGACGGACGTGGCCAGAACGGATTTGCGGCTAATGTGGCTGGTTGGGACAACCGCACTACGGCAATTCAACCTATTCTGCGTGGTCGCACTAATGATGTGTTAGGTCGTCGTGCCAATCAGACGATTGATACCGGCAAATGGTATGATATTAAGATTGTCGTTACTCCATTGAGCGCAACACTCTTTGTTGACGGTCGGGAGATGACTGTTGCACGTCCGACTACCGACATACGTCACTTCTGCCAGACTGGTTTCGACGAGTCTACCTCTGAACTCGTTATCAAGGTAGTAAACGGTACCGAACAACCCTACCATCGCACTTTCAGCATCGATGGTACCAAGAATGTTATGCCATCGGGCAAGGTTATCACGCTCAGTGGTAACGCAACAGACGAGAATACATTCGAACAGCCCACAAAACTTTCTCCACAGACCACGCGCTATGGTAAGTTTGGCAAGCAGTTCGACTATGAGTTTGCCCCTATGTCGTTCACGATTATGCGGGTGAAAGTGGAAAAATAATCAATTCGGTAAATAACTTATTAAAGACATGACACACAAATTGTTTATTATATTGGCACTCTCAATGGTATTCCTGACGAGTGCCGCACAAGGACAGCGTCGTAATGATCAGCGCGGAACTTTTGCTACAGAAACACCAATGGTACATGATCCTGTGATGGCCCGTGACGGCGATACGTATTACCTTTACGCCACCGGTATGGGTATTCAGCAGATGACTTCTAAAGACCGCAAGACATGGACAGCATCACGCAATCCTGTCATAACTGATATCCCTAGTTGGACGGCAGATTCCGTACCTGGTTTCCGTAATCACGTCTGGGCACCTGATGTCATCCAATGGCATGGCCGTTGGTGGCTTGCCTATAGTTGCTCCACCTTCGGACGTAACGGCTCAGCTATCGGCTTGCTCAGTAACAGTTCACTGAGTACTAACACATGGAAGGACGAAGGGTGCATTGTGACCTCACGTGAGAAACGAGACAATTGGAATGCCATCGATCCTAACTTTGTTATCGACGAACACGACACACCTTGGCTGGTATGGGGATCATTTTGGGATGGTATTCAATTGGCTCGTCTCGACTCCACTATGCACATCGCCAAAGGTGTAAAACCACGTACCATTGCTCGCCGCTACGATCCGAACTACAAGCCTTCTGAACCAAACCCAACATCACGTTTTGCAGGCACAAATGCGATTGAAGCCCCCTTCATATTCAAGCACGGTGGCTACTACTACCTATTCGTGTCATGGGACTATTGCTGCCGTGGTGCACAAAGTAACTACCGCGTAGCTGTTGGCCGCAGTAAAAACGTAGAAGGTCCTTATCTTGATCGTGCAGGCATCGATATGGTAAATGGCGGTGGTTTACTTTTTCTGGAAGGTGATAAAAAAGAATGGGAAGCCGCTGGCCATAGTGCAGCCTATACCTTTGACGGACAGGACGTTTTCATCTGTCATGGTTACAGCGCAACACAAAACGGAGCAGCCATGCTCATCCAACGACCAATCAGTTGGACAGCGGATGGATGGCCTGAACTGAAGCAGTAAGTTATAGTCATCATCGATTAATCGGGCTCACGACAGGTCGATTTACCCCATTAGTAGGCACAAGAGAGGCCATTCGGCAAACTCATGGCAAGCGGGCTCAGGGAGATAGGCCTTCGTACATGTGGCAACAGCTCCTACATGGGGTCTACGTCGTAGTATATTTGAACGCCATGGGCAGAGGGTTGCTGGAGCAGACGAGCCTGTATGTCAAATAGAAGTGAACGTACTTTGTTGGCTGATGCCTGTTTCTCTATTTTCAGCATAAGTTTGCGAACATACATGGAACGCACACGGGCTACTGCGGGGCGGTCGGGACCGAGTACACGATCTCCAAACGTCTGGCGGAGCAAGTCGCCGAGTTCGTGGGCAAGCTGCTCAGTGCGGCTATAGTCGTTATGACGCAAGTAGATATTGATGAGGCGGTAGAAGGGAGGGTAGTGAAACTGTCGGCGTTCTTCCATTTGGGTGCGAAACATAGATTCGTAGTCGTTGTGCACCACATGGGCGATGATGTCAGAATCTGCACTGCGGGTCTGTAGCACTACAAGTCCGCGATGGTTACGGCGTCCGGCACGTCCTGCTACCTGTGCCAGCACATGATAGGTGCGCTCAGCGCTGCGGAAGTCGGGTAGATGGAGCATCGTGTCGGCATCAAGGATTCCCACCACGCTGACATTGTCGAAATCGAGTCCTTTAGTCACCATCTGAGTGCCGATGAGAATGTCGTACTGATGATGTGAGAAATCAGTGATGATTTGTTCATAGGCTGCACGAGTATGTGCTGTGTCAATATCCATGCGGACCGTAGTAGCTTCTGGGAAGTGGCGATGGATCTGCTGCTCAACCTTTTCTGTTCCAATACCCACATCCGACAAACGGGGCTCTCCACATGACGGGCAAGATGGTGGCAACATGTATGCCTGTCCGCAGTAGTGGCATACCAGGCGGTTGGTCTTCTTGTGATAGGTGAGACTGACATCGCAATGCGGACACCGAGGCACCCATCCGCAGGTTTTGCACATAAGAAAGTTGGCGTAACCGCGACGATTTAGGAAGAGGATAACCTGTTCTCCATGAGCAAGTGCATTGCCGATGGATTCAATCAAAACGGGTGAGAAGATGCCTTTCATCTGTTTCTGGAACTTAAGCCGTTTGATGTCTACCACCTCAATCTCTGGTAGCTGACAATCGAGATAACGGGTAGTAAGACTGACGTAACCGTAACGACCGGTATGGGCTAGTTGGAATGACTCCAAGCTCGGGGTTGCGGTACCCAAGAGGGTCTTGGCACCACACTGATGGGCTAGCATGATGGCTGCACTGCGGGCATGGTAGCGTGGTGCTGGGTCTTGTTGCTTGTACGACACCTCGTGCTCCTCGTCGACAATGACCAGTCCGAGTTGACAGAAAGGGAGGAACACAGAGGAACGGACACCCAGTACCAACTGATATGGTTCATCGGACAATTGTTTGCGATAGACAGCCACACGTGCAGCATCTGAGAACTTGGAGTGAAACACACCCATTTGTTCGCCAAACACACTGCGCAGCCGTTCAGTGATTTGGGTGGTTAGTGCGATCTCAGGAAGAAGATACAGCACTTGTTTACCCTCGCTCAAAGCCTGACGGATGAGGTGAATATATATTTCTGTCTTGCCACTAGAGGTGATGCCATGCAGCAGTGTGACATCCTTCGTGATGAAAGACTGACAAATGGCATCGAATGCCTGCTGCTGGGGTTTGTTCAAGGCATGAAAACCGCCCCCCGTACTCTCTTCGTAAATGTGAGTGTCAAGGTTCGTTGCCGCACTGTCTTTCTTTGATGACGGTTTGGTGGGTTTGTCGGCTTTGAGTCGGGCAGGTAGAGCGGCATTCATGACATCTCCCAAAGGACATGCATAGTATTGGGCTATCCATTTCCAGAATCGGAACTGAGTGTCGGTCACCACTGGTAAAGTATCGAGACACTCCTTGATGGATTTTACCTCATAACCCTGTGGTTCTTTGGTGTGTACGGTGTGGACGATGCCCACATACGACTTACTTTTGCCGAAGGGTACTAATACACGACACCCCTTCCGCACGGATGATTCCAATGCAGAAGGGATGCTGTAGGTATAGCTGTCATGGAGCGGAAGCGGAACAATCACATCAGCATATCTCATCATACAAATCAGAAGAAATAGGTGAGCGAAATTTGGTGCGCGTTATCTTTCAATGTGCCCCTCTCGATATAGCCGCCCACTCGACGGATAGTAAACTCGTTGGTGTGACCCAACATGATGTTATAGTTGTACCCCAGACGGATGTGGTTGAAAAGGGTGAAACCTCCTCCTACGTTCCATGAGAGGTCTGACTTGCTGATTTCCCATCCTGAGGTCCATGCAGTGAGGAAGCGGTCATCGAGTATCCAGTTTCTGTCACCGATATAGTACGATACCTGTGGTCCTGTTGCTCCATAGATATTTAAGAAATCGCCAAATCCGATGGAATAGCGAAGGTTAACGGGGACAACGATATATTCCATTGTCTTATTCACATCCTCATATGACGTAGGAACAGCAACCACCCGATTGTCGTAAAGTACGGCAAAATCGACGCCTAATCCGACAATGGGAACTGTCACATCAAGTGTGACCCCCGCAAAGAATCCATTGCGGTTGTCACTTTTGATATTCTCCTTCAGCTGCTTCCATTTCCATGTCACCTTGTTGACGTTCCATCCGGCTTGGATGCCAAAACGGACCTGTGCACGGGATGATATGGTAAATAGGGTAGCAAAGAGTGTGATATAGACAATATATTTCTTCATCTCGTTAATAGTGAACTGTAAGCGATAAGCTGTCAGCTAACCCTGCTATGCCTTGCGTAATGTCTCCACGATGCGCGCCATCTGATTCGGAATACGAATCTGCTGTGGACACTTCGACAAACACTCTTCGCAGTCCTGACATGCCTCAGCCCATTTCTTCTTGTCTGGGATAGCCTTCTTGTAAGCATCGGAGAAGGTTTTGTAGGCAGCGGCATAGCCGGCAGAACTTTTGTCAGGAAGAGGTAGGATGTGTTTGGTTACGGCATCGTTGTATGTTGCAAAGTTGGTTGGTATATCAACGCCAAATGGGCATGGCATACAATACGAGCATGTGGTGCATGGAATGTTGGGGAATCCTGACATTTGGTCAGCAATCTCGGCAAGAAGGTTGTTTTCTGCATCGGTGCAAGGATCGAGAGGCGAGAACGTCTTGACATTCTCTTCAAGATGATCCATGCGGTTCATGCCGCTCAACGTGGTAAGAATATTGGTGTGAGAACCTACCCAGCGGAAGGCCCAGCGAGCCGAACTGTCATCGGGATGTACTGCCTTCAGCCTGTCGGTAATCTCTTGAGCCATATGGCCGAAAGTGCCGCCACGTAGTGGTTCCATCACTACGCACTGAATACCTAATTTGTCACATTTGTTGTATAGATACTCGGCGTCTGCATCGCTCCGACGACCTCCACGCATGGAAGCATGTCGCCAGTCGAGGAAGTTCATCTGAATTTGCACGAAATCCCAGTGATACTCTTCCTGATGATCCAACAACCAGTCGAAATCACTCACATCACCATGATAGGAGAAGCCAAGGTGTTTGATGCGGCCAGCTTTCCGTTCTTCTAACAGGAAATCGAGCACTCCATTATCGAGAAAACGTCCCTTTAGGGTGTTCATGCCACCACCGATACCATGTAGCAAGTAATAGTCGATTACGTCGACTTTCAGTTTTTGGCGCGACTGCTCGTACATGCGTTTCGAAGCTTCTAACGACCATTGATTTTGGCTCATGTTCGACATCTTCGTCGCTACAAAATACTTATTGCGAGGATGGCGCGAGAGGGCATTGCCCATCAGCACCTCAGACTGCCCGCCCATATACATTGGGGCGGTATCAAAGTAGTTCACGCCATGTTCAATGGCATAATCTACTAACTTATTCACTTCCTCCTGATTGTTTGGCAGACGCATCATGCCGAACCCCAGCAGAGAGATTTGTTCGCCACTACCATGCTGCACACGATAGGTCATTCGGTTATCAACAGGTTTGTCGGCTTTTTCTTTCGCAATAACGTTCAGAGGCTCTAACGCCATGATAGCCATAGCAGAACCTGCACCAACTCCCATGCGCCGCAGAAATTCGCGACGACTCATGTTTTTGTTTTCGTCCATAATCGTTCTTTTTGGGTTAGTGGCTACAAAGGTACGAAAGTTTTTTAGAATATGCACTATGTTTTTTACTATTTTTCAACATAGCACTTCAATTAGTGTCTTCCTCCCCCACCATTTTTGTGTCATAAAAAGGCTGTTTCAGTACGTTTTGGGGCCAAAATATAAAAAAAATAATTTTTTTTCAAAAAAAAGTGGGGAAAAGTGGTGCAGTTTGGAGAATTATGTTTATATTTGCAAACAAATTCAAAAAGTAAGGATTCATGCGTTTTATCGGAGACTATTCAGCGAAAGCAGATGCAAAGGGCAGAGTGTTTCTGCCGGCACCATTCCGGAGGGTTCTCGAGGCAGACAAGGAGATGCGTCTCGTGCTGCGGACCGACCTCTTCCAGAAGTGCCTTGTGCTGTATCCTGAAGGTCTTTGGAACGAGATGTTGGATATGCTGCGTGCTAGGCTTAATAGATGGGATGGACGTCACCAGCATCTCCTTCGTCTGTTTTTAGAGGATGCCGAAATTGTGGAGTTGGACAAAAACGGACGTTTTTTGATAAACAAACGCAAGTTGAAGTTTGCGGGGATAAGCCAAGATGTGCGATTCCTTGCAATTGATGACCACATAGAAGTGTGGGATAAGAGTCAGTTTGAATCTGTACTCAAAGAGCCATCAAACCTCGGCGAGGATTTACAAGAGATTATGGCAGATTTGCCTTCCAATTTAATCTGACATAGCGAGAAACCCTATTGACAGGTCCGCTTTAGTTTTTAGTATCTCGCGCGCGTACATTATTATAGAGAATTGACGCCGCAGTAGCATTATTATTCACAATTACACATATCCGATGACAACCGAAGAAATGACATATCACCAGCCTGTGCTACTCCACCAGAGTATCGATGGTTTGAACATTCACAAGGATGGGATTTATGTTGATGTGACGTTCGGAGGTGGAGGGCACAGCCGAGAGATTTTGAGCCAATTGGAGGGGAAGGCACATTTGTATAGTTTTGATCAAGATGCTGATGCAGAACAGAACATTGTTGACAATCCTCGATTCACGTTTGTAAGAAGCAATTTCAGATACCTGAAGAACTTTCTGAAATACTACGGAGAGGAAGAGGGTATCGATGGCTTATTAGCCGATTTGGGTGTTTCTTCACACCACTTTGATGATGCTGAGCGAGGATTCTCATTCCGATTCGACGCGCCGCTCGATATGCGGATGAACCAAAGAGCCAGCCAGACGGCAGCCGATGTAATCAACGCATACAGTGAGCAAGCGTTGGCTGATATTTTCTACTATTATGGAGAGTTGAAGAACAGCCGCCAAATTGCTGCAGCTATCCTAAAAGAGCGAGATAGCCATCGCATCGAAACTACTGGCGAATTGCAAACGATGGTACAACCCTTCTTCGGGCGCGACCGTGAGAAGAAAGAACTGGCTAAGGTATTTCAGGCTTTGCGCATCGAGGTAAACCATGAGATGGATGCCTTGAAAGAGATGCTTACCGCTGCTGCTCAGCTGCTGAAGCCCGGAGGCAGACTTGTGGTCATCACCTATCACTCATTAGAAGATCGTATGGTGAAGAACATCATGAAGACGGGAAACACGGAAGGCGATGAAACGAAAGACTTCTTCGGCAATATATCTTCACCCTTCAAGCTTATCACACGCAAGCCCATCATCCCAGATGACAATGAACAGGCAAAGAATCCACGGTCGAGAAGTGCAAAGCTGAGAGTGGCGTCTAAGAATTGATTGAAAGTTAATAGTTGAAAAGTTGACATAAACGTACAGAGTTAAGCGTTTAAATTGAGTTAATAATGGAAGAGGACAATAAAAACATCATTGAGGAACAAGACACGGAACTGACCCAAGACGAAGCAAGGGAATTGGAGGAGCAGAAGCGTGCCATGGAGGCTATCAGGAAGTTTACCGAAGCCGATGAGGACGAGGACGAAGATAGTCTGGGAGAAATCACCCTTAAGTCCATCATAGGAGGTGACATTCTGCAAAGTCGTTTCATGCTCCACCAAGTCGTCTTCTTTATGTTTCTAGTTGTGCTCGCCATTATATACACAGGCAATAGATACTCCAGTCAGCAAGATGCCCTGTTGATCGACAGCTTAAAAATGGAACTGCAGGAAGAGCAATATCGGGTGCTTACCATTGAGAGTGAACTACTCAATGCCAGCCGACAATCGGAAATAGTCAATCTGTTGAAACACAATGGCGACTCGCTTCTGCTTCACTCCACAACTCCACCATTCATTATCAAAACCGACGACAATTGTAAACAATAAAAAACGAAAAGCAATGAAATTTGACAAAAAATATATTTCAGGTCAGTTCACGCTGGTAATCATACTGGCATTGCTTTTCTGTGTCGGTATTATCTTCTTTATGGTAAAAACCATGACGGTCGATAAGAAGAAATGGGAAACAGTAAAGAAAGAGAATTTCGAGAAAGACAGTCTGATCGTAGAGCCGACCCGAGGTAACATCCTCTCAGCTGATGGGCAGTTAATGGCAAGCGACCTTCCTGACTATAAGATTTATATCGATTTCAAATCGGGACTATCGAAGGGTGCTATCAAGAACAACGAGTTCATTCATCAGGATTCTGTTATATATTTCGCGAAAGATTCCCTTTTCCTGGGCAAGGGTAAGTATGCCCAAACCCTCGATTCCATTTGTGAGGGTCTGAGTCATATTTGTCCCTCAGCTACTGCTGCTGACTATCGTCGTCATTTGACAGAAGGATGGAGGTCGCAAAGTCGCTATTACGAAGTGTGTAAGCACAAAACACTTAACTACATTCAGTATAAAGAGTTGATGGCACTCCCGTTCTTCCGTGATTACGACAAACATAAATACTTCGTTGGACTGAATATTGTTCCCCGTAATAATCGCAAGAAGCCTTTCGGTTCATTGGCCCGTCGTACACTTGGTGATATGTATGGCGACAAGGACAATAAAGAGAACAAATCTGCCAAATCAGGTCTTGAACTAGCTTACGACTCCCTGCTGCGTGGAGTACCAGGCATCATGCACCGCCGTAAGATACTGAACCGCTATGTCGACCTCATCGATATCAAGCCAATTAATGGTTACGATATTGTTTCCACCATTGATGTCTCTATGCAGGACATCAGCGAGAATGCACTTCGTGAGGAGTTCCGTGTTATCAAGCAGGCAGGTGGTCTGGCAGATATGGGGGTTGTGGTGCTGATGGAAACAAAGACAGGCGATGTGAAATCAATCGTCAACCTATCACTCTACGATGATGGTGAGTACTACGAAGCTCGCAACTTCGCCCTTGCTGCCCTGATGGAACCTGGTTCCACTTTTAAGACCGCATCCATCCTTGTAGGCCTGGACGACGGAATGCTCGATGTGAACGAAACCACTAACGGAAACGGCGGTGTGTACAACATGTATGGTTCCTCGATGAAAGACCACAATTGGAATCGTGGCGGTTATGGTGAGATGGACGTTGCCCACACGTTGATGTACTCCTCGAATATAGGCGTGAGTCGTCTGATCGACAAACACTATCACGACTGCCCTGAGAAATTCGTTGAAGGTCTGCATCGAATAGGTATCGGAACCGACCTGGAACTTCCGTTCGTAGGTGCTGCTACTCCCGTTATCCGTATGCCGAAAGCAGATCGCAGCAACTGGTCGAAAACCGCATTAGCATGGATGTCTATTGGCTATGAAACACAGATACCACCCATATCAACAGTTACATTCTACAATGCGATTGCAAACAATGGAACGATGGTACGTCCACGATTCGTCAAGGCTGTACAGCGTGATGGCGAAACGGTTCAGGAGATGCCTGTAGAGGTTATCAAACAACAGATAGCACGTCCACAAGCTATCGCACAAATTCGTGAGATGCTCCAACGTGTAGTCAGTGAAGGTGTTGGTAAACGAGCCGGCAGCAAGTACTTTACGGTAGCAGGTAAGACGGGTACTGCACAAATTGGTGGCAAAGGTGGTTACAAAGGAGGTGGACACCTCGTCAGTTTCTGTGGATACTTCCCTGCCGAAAATCCTCAGTACACCTGCATCGTAGCCATTCGGTTGGTACACGGTACAGCCTCTGGTGGTGGGCAAGCAGGTCCTGTTTTCAAGAAGATAGCAGAGAGCATCTATGCCAATGCTGTGACAAGTGACCTCTCACGTGCAAAAGACTCCTTAGCCGTATTTGTGCCAACAGTCAAGAAAGGATATGTCGGACCAGCCAAGCGAGTGTTGGAGCAGTTGGGCTTGAAAGCAAGTGCGCAGGGAGTACAAGACGACGAAATTGGAACAGGCACAAGCCAAAGCAAATCAGTAGATTTCAGTGCCTTGGACTATGACTTCGATCATGTGCCCGATCTGCATGGAATGGGTGTGCGTGATGCGGTCTACGAAATAGAGCGCAGAGGAATGCGTGCCAAAGTGAAAGGAATGGGACGGGTTGTTAAGCAAAGCATTCAGGCGGGAGCAAACAACCAGCCCGGGCAAGTTGTGGAAATAGAGTTTGAATAAAAAAAAGTAATATTGAGATGCAATTACAGAGAGTATTAGAACATATCACCATAGAGGAGACGCAGGGTGACCTGAGTCAGGATATTTGTGGCATACAGATTGATTCACGTCAAATAGGGAAGGGACAGATGTTCGTTGCAGTACGCGGCACTCAGAACGATGGACACCAGTATATCAGTAAAGCCATCGAACAGGGAGCTATCGCTATCGTTTGCGAAACGATTCCTGAGGTGGCCTACCCTGAAGTAGCATATATTCGAGTCACTAATTCGGAACATATTGTCGGCGACATCGCTACTGCTTTCTATGGTTATCCTTCAACGAAGTTCAAGTTGGTTGGCGTGACGGGTACAAATGGTAAAACCACAATAGCTACCACACTCTACAACATGTTCCGCCACATGGGGCACAAAGCAGGTTTGCTGTCCACGGTTGTGAATTACATCAATGGAGAGGCAGTCCCTACGGAACATACCACGCCCGACCCGATTACGTTGAATAGATTGCTGGCTCAGATGGCAGACGCAGGTTGTGAGTACGTGTTCATGGAAGTCAGTTCGCACTCCATCGTGCAAAACAGAATTGGCGGCCTCACGTTTGCGGGCGGTTTGTTTACAAACATTACTCGCGACCATCTTGACTATCACAAGACATTCGAGAACTACATCAAAGCCAAGAAACAGTTCTTCGACCAACTGCCTTCAGAGGCTTTCGCTATCACCAATATCGACGACAAAAACGGAATGGTGATGATGCAAAACACGAAAGCAAAGGTCAAGACATATTCCGTTCAGCAATCAGCCGATTTTAAGGCGAGAATTATCGAATGTCATTTTGAAGGCATGTATCTGGAAATCAATCATCGCGAGGTAGGGGTACAGTTCATTGGTAAGTTCAATGTATACAACCTCCTTGCGGTCTACGCATGCGCCATCATGTTGGGCAAAGAACCTCAAGAAGTGTTGGTTGCATTAAGCGATATGAAACCTGTAAGTGGACGGTTGGAAGCCATTAACGCTCCCGACGGATTTACTGCTATTGTGGATTATGCGCATACGCCCGATGCTTTGGAAAATGTGTTGAATGCCATACATGGAGTGTTGGAAGGGAAAGGAAGGCTGATTACCGTGTGCGGTGCTGGTGGCAATCGCGACAAAGGAAAACGTCCTTTGATGGCTCAGGAGGCAGTACGCCAAAGTGATAAGGTGATTATCACGAGCGATAACCCCCGATTTGAGGAACCACAAGACATCATCAACGACATGGTGGCAGGTCTGGACAAAGACCAGATGAAACGCGTACTGACTATTGTTGATCGTCGTGAAGCCATCCGTACAGCTTGCATGATGGCAGAAAAGGGCGATGTCATCCTTATTGCTGGTAAGGGACATGAAGACTATCAGGAAGTGAAAGGCATAAAACATCACTTCGACGACCGAGAAGAAGTGCGCCAATGTGTGGGATTGGCAGGATAGGGATTAATAGATATTGGATTAAAAAGTTAATAGAATAAAACGATGCTATATTATCTGTCAAATTATTTGGATCAACTCGACATTCCAGGAGCAGGAATGTGGTCATATATTTCCTTCCGTTCGCTGTTGGCTTTGATGCTGTCGCTCATCATCTCAATGACGGCAGGTAAGTCGTTCATTACTTACATGAAGCGTAAACGCCATATCGAGAGTGCGCGAGATGCAGAGATCGACCCTTATGGCGTACAGAAGAAGGGTACACCATCGATGGGAGGAATCATCATCGTAGGAGCCGTTGTTATCCCAGCACTCCTATTGGGTCGGTTGGACAATATCTATATCAACCTTCTGATTATTACCATTCTGTGGTTCGGACTCTTGGGATTCATTGATGACTACATCAAGCTAAAAGGCAACAAAGACGGATTGAACCCCCGTTTTAAGATATTAGGTCAACTCATATTGGGAACAGTCGTTGGTGTAGTGCTGTGGTTGTCACCTCAGGCAGTAGTTCGCGAAAACGTGACGATGGAAACGGGTGGCCAGACAACTGAGGTGTACCACAAGAGTGAGGCTCGTAAATCCACAGTGACCACTGTTCCGTTCTTCAAAAACAACAACCTTGATTATTATGAAGTGTTCGGTTGGATTAAGGATGGAAAGGTGAAACGTGCGTGTGGATGGATCCTGTTCATTCTTGTCACCACTTTCGTCATCACAGCTGTATCCAACGGAGCGAACCTTAACGACGGAATGGACGGTATGTGTGCGGGAAATGCTGCCATCATCGGCACCACGCTTGGCATTTTGGCATACGTATCTGGTCATATTGCTTATGCCAGCTATTTGAATGTGATGTACATCCCTGGCTCCGAAGAGATTGTGGTCTATATCTGCGCTTTTGTGGGTGCGCTCATTGGGTTCCTCTGGTACAATGCATATCCCGCCAAAGTGTTTATGGGCGATACGGGTAGCCTGTCCATCGGAGGCGTGATAGCTGTCACAGCCGTCATTATTCACAAAGAACTGATGATTCCCATTCTTTGTGGCATCTTTTTCATGGAAAGTCTCTCTGTCATTATACAGGTGTGGTATGCCAAGCGCGGCAACAAGCGTGGCATCAAGCAACGTGTGTTCAAACGCACTCCGATTCACGATCATTTCCGAGTACAGCAGAACCAATTGCTGCCCGATTGTAAATACATTTGCAAGTACCCCACAACGGTACTTCATGAGAATATGATTACCCTCAGATTCTGGATTATCACCATTCTGTTGGCAGCAATGACTATCATAACATTAAAGATTAGATGATGAAACGTATTGTAGTTTTAGGAGCGGCAGAAAGCGGTGCAGGAGCCGCAGTATTGGCAAAAGTCAAAGGTTTCGATGTGTTTGTTAGTGACATGTCGGCTATCAAGGATAAGTACAAGCAACTGCTCGATAAGTATCATATCGAGTGGGAGGAAGGAAAGCACACTGAGGCACTTATCCTTAATGCAGATGAAGTCATTAAAAGTCCTGGCATACCAGAGAAAGCACCAATGGTACTGCGACTGAAGGAACGGCAGATTCCTATTATTTCAGAGATAGAGTTTGCCGGCCGGTATACCGATGCCAAGATGATTTGTATCACAGGCTCGAACGGAAAGACCACCACTACGTCGCTCATCTACCATATCCTCAAGAGCGCGGGTTATAACGTTGGTTTGGCTGGCAACATCGGAAGTAGTCTGGCACTTCAAGTCGCGACAGAGCATTTCGACTACTACGTTATCGAGTTGAGTAGCTTCCAGTTAGACAACATGTATGAATTCCGTGCAGATGTTGCAATTCTGATGAACATAACTCCCGATCATCTCGACCGCTATGATTTCTGTATGCAGAACTATGTTGATTCTAAGATGCGAATCACTCAGAATCAGACTGATGCTGACGCATTCATTTTCTGGAACGATGATCCCATCGTTGCCGAGGAAATGAAGAAATACAATTTGAAGGCTCAACTCTTCCCATTCTCCGAATTCAAAGGAAACGGTGCTATCGCTTATGCAGAAGAGGGTAATTATGTGATAGAGGTCCCGACTCCCTTCAATATGGAACTGGAGGAGTTGGCTCTCAAAGGGAAGCATAATCTCTACAACTCGCTCGCAGCTGGCATCACAGCCGATATTGCTGGAGTAGATAATCAGACGTTGCGTGAGTGTTTGTCAAACTTCGCAGGAGTAGAACACCGTCTGGAAAAGGCAGGGCGTGTACGAGGTGTCGATTTCATCAACGACTCTAAAGCGACGAACGTCAACGCTTGCTGGTATGCCCTCGAGAGTATGCGCCAACCTACGGTCTTGATTCTCGGAGGCATTGACAAGGGTAATGACTACAGCGAGATCTATGACCTTGTTCGTGAGAAATGTGTGGGTCTGGTATTTTTGGGTGTAGATAACAAGAAACTGCACGACAACTTTGATTCCTTCGGTATCCCCATCGTCGATGTACAGAGCATGAAAGACTGCGTAGCGGCTTGCTATCGCATGGCTCATGATGGCGATTGTGTGCTTCTCAGTCCATGTTGTGCAAGTTTCGACTTGTTCAAGAATATGGAGGACCGTGGAGAACAGTTTAAACAATATGTAAGAGAATTGTAAAAAACATATACGATGCTAAGAATTATCAGTAACAACCTTTTCAAGGGCGACAAAGTAATCTGGATGATTTACTTTTTCCTTTGTATGATATCGCTTGTGGAGATATATAGTGCTTCGAGTTCGTTGACATATACCCACGGCAATCATTTCGACCCCATGATTCGTCAGGCAGGTTTCCTGTTTGTCGGACTTATCATCATCCTTGTTGTACACCGTATTCCATGTAAGTACTTCAAGTTGTTTCCGATCTTCCTGCTGCCGGCATCCATATTGCTGTTGCTCTATGTCCTGTTCTTTGGTGGCACCATCAATGGAGGAAACCGTTGGATTGACTTGGGGTTCCTGTCGTTCCAGCCTTCCGAGGTAGCAAAGGCTGCACTCATCATGTCGTTGGCTGCCATCCTTTCTAAGACACAGAATGAAGAATCCGTGATTACCAAGCATGGTCGTAAGACAGTCGTGATGGCCACGAAGGGGGGCTACAACAAACCATTCAAGATTTGCAGCATGTTGGTAATTGGCATCTGCGCACTGATTGTGTCTGAGAACTTCTCTACGGCTGCAATCCTCTTCACCGTTGCCATTATCATGATGTATATCGGTAATATACCACGCAAACTGATGCTGAAAGGACTAATCTGCATCGGATTCATGGGTGCCCTCTTTGTGGGAACGCTGATTGCTATACCTGAATCTGTTGCAGAAAGCATTGGTGGACGTGTGTTGACATGGAAACATCGTATAGAAAACAAAATAGGTATTGAACGGACAACAGACAAGTTCTTGGCAGAGAATGAAAGCGACTACGACTTGGCAGAAAACTGGCAGGTAGGTAATTCCAATATTGCTATTGCCAATTCCAACTTGATTGGGTTAGGACCAGGCAACTCCGTACAGCGCGACTTCCTTTCACATGCAGAGTCCGATTTCATCTACTCCATCATCATAGAGGAGACAGGTATTGCAGGCGCTGTCTTTGTGATTTTCTTGTATTTCGCTTTGCTGATTCGGGTAAATAAGATTGCCAAGAAATGCGATAAGTTCTTCCCTGCCTTTTTGGTCACAGGGTTCGGACTGATTCTTGTCCTGCAAGCACTCATCAATATGGGAGTGGCTGTTGGGTTGCTGCCTGTAACAGGTCAGCCCCTGCCGCTCATCAGTAAGGGAGGAACATCGATTATCATCACCTGTTTCTATTTCGGCGTGATTCTTAGCATCAGTCGTTATGCCGAAAAAGTCAGCGAGACTCCAACGGAACCTGCAGAATCAAGCAGCGCGATTGAAACCAACGAGTATTTCAGTCGGGCAGGATTAGAATAGGTCGAAGTTGTTACTGGTTAGCATGAATGTCAAGGTTATCGTCAAGATTTAGAGATATGGAACAGTTGAAAGTCATCATAAGCGGAGGAGGCACAGGAGGTCATATTTTCCCTGCCGTATCAATTGCAAATGCCATTAAGGGTATCGATCCCGAGGCAGATATTCTGTTTGTTGGAGCAGAAGGACGTATGGAGATGCAACGTGTACCCGATGCAGGGTATCCTATCATCGGACTGCCTATAGAGGGATTCGACCGTAAGAATCCTTTTAGAAACATTCGTGTGCTATGGAAAATCCTGAAATGCCAACTGAAAGCACGAAATATTATTCGTGATTTCAAGCCACAAGTCGTTGTAGGAGTAGGTGGGTATGCAAGTGGACCGACATTGAAGACTGCTGGACAAATGGGAATACCGACGCTGATTCAAGAGCAAAACTCTTATGCGGGCGTAACCAACAAGCTATTAGCAAAATCCGCAAGCAAAATCTGTGTGGCGTACGAAGGGATGGAGCGATTCTTTCCTGCCGATAAAATCATCCTGACAGGAAATCCCGTACGCCAGCAATTGCTCAATACCACTATTACGCATGAACAAGCCGTCATGCAATTCGGGCTGAATCCCACACTTCCCACCATATTAATAATAGGAGGAAGCTTAGGGGCAAGAACCATCAACGAAAGTGTGTTGGCTGCACTTGATGACATCCGGCAATCTGGAATCCAGATAATTTGGCAGACTGGAAAATTCTACAGTCAGCATATCGCAGAAGAGTTGGCTAAGCACTCAAAGATTGCCAACTTGTATGTCAGTGATTTCATTTCCAACATGGATGTGGCATACGCAGCTGCCGATCTGGTCATATCCAGAGCCGGAGCAAGCAGTATCAGCGAGTTGTGTATGCTTGGAAAGCCTTGCATTTTGGTACCATCACCCAATGTTGCAGAAGACCACCAAACCAAGAACGCATTAGCATTGGTACATAGAGATGCTGCGTTGATGGTGAAAGATGCAGATGCACCACACCAGCTCATTAAGTTGGCAATGGAGGTGGTGCGAGACACACAGCAACTGACATCACTGAGTTCCCATATCAAGGAGATGGCACTACCCGATTCAGCTAATATTATCGCACAAGAAGTAATCAGGCTGGCAACAGAACACGCGAATTCAAAACGTTAAGGTTAAAAACAAGTAATACAATGCAACAGAATTTGAAATCCATATATTTTATCGGTGCGGGAGGCATTGGAATGAGTGCCTTGGTTCGCTATTTCCTCACGAAGGGATATCACGTAGGAGGTTATGACCGTACTCCAAGTGAATTGACGGAGAAACTCATCAGCGAAGGTGCGCAAATCCATTACGAAGAGAATGTAGCATCCATCCCTGCTTGCTTCAAGGAGAAAGAAAGCACATTGGTGGTATATACACCCGCCATTCCTGCTGAACACGCAGAACTGGTGTATTTCCGCGAGCATGGCTTCGACCTGCAGAAACGTGCACAGGTGCTTGGCTTCCTCACTCAGGCACACAAGGGACTTTGTGTGGCTGGTACTCACGGAAAGACCACTACCTCGACCATGACTGCCCATCTGTTTCATCAATCCCATATTGACTGCAACGCTTTCCTGGGAGGCATTTCCAAAAACTACGGAACCAATTACATCCTGTCCGATACGAGCGATTACGTAGTCATAGAGGCAGATGAGTTCGATCGTTCCTTCCATTGGCTGCGTCCTTATATGTCAGTTATCACAGCGACCGACCCTGACCATTTGGACATCTATGGCACCAAGGAGGCGTATTTAGACAGCTTCCGCCACTACACCTCTCTGATTCAGCAGGGTGGGGCACTCATCATTCATAAAGGATTGGAAATGAAGGCCGACGTACAATCGGGTGTCCGTATATATGAATATGCCCGCACAGAGGGAGATTTCCATGCTGAGAACATCAGGATTGGACATGGAGAAATCGTGTTCGACTTTGTTACTCCTTCATCCACGATCAAGGATATCCAACTGGGTGTACCTGTCAGTATCAACATAGAGAACGGCATTGCTGCAATGGCACTTGCCTGGCTGAACGGGATGACCGACGACGAAATCCGAAAGGGAATGAAGTCGTTCAAGGGTGTAGACCGCAGGTTCGATTTCAAGATTAAAAACGACCACATGGTCTTTCTCAGCGATTATGCCCACCATCCTAACGAAATAGAACAGAGTGTGAAATCAATTCGCGAATTGTATCAGGACAAAAAGATTGCGGCTGTGTTCCAGCCCCATCTCTACACACGTACACGCGATTTCTACAAAGAGTTTGCCGATAGCCTCTCGTTGTTAGATAAGGTTTACCTTTGCGATATCTATCCTGCTCGCGAAGCACCCATACCCGGAGTCACCAGCCAGCTCATCTACGATAATCTCCGACCTGGAATGGAGCGTCAGCTCATCCATAAGGAAGACGTGGTGAAATGTGTGGAGAACCGCGATTTCGATGTGCTGATACTCTTGGGAGCAGGTGATATTGAAGATTACGTACCACAGATAATTCAAGCCCTGTCATGATGCAACTGAAGAAAGGCATAACAATACTGATGGCCACAATCCTCTGTCTGGGGGTTGTTGCCTATGTGGTGTATGCCATGATTGTGGCAGCAACGCCATCACCCGAAGACCGATGCACGAAGATAGAACTGACGATTGAGCAGAACCGCCATGCAGGATTCATCACAAACGAAGTCATTGAGAATGAGCTGCGCCATGCGGGTGTCTATCCGAAAGACCGTCTGATGACCGACATACGCACACGTGACATCGAGACTGTATTGGCGAAGAACGAGTTCATAGAAAGTGTGGAGTGCTACAAGACCGCTAACAATGCTGTCAGTATCGACATCCGTCAGCGTACGCCTGTGATGTATGTCCTGCCCGATAATAGTAAAGGGTATTACATCGACTCATACGGGAAAGTCATCTCGAAAGTCAACTATCCCGTCAACCTGCCTGTAGCTACTGGAACGATTCCCCAGGCGTATGCACAGAAGTATTTGTCGCAGTTTGGAGCGTTCATTGCGAACAATGAGTTTTGGAACAGTCAGATTGAACAAATCCATGTCTCGATGAATGCCGATCGCGAACATATCATCGACCTTATTCCACGAGTAGGCGACCAGATCATCCATCTGGGTCATGTGACGGGTTTCGAACAGAAACTGCATCGGCTCATGGTGTTCTATGAGAGAGCGATGCCCGAAGTGGGGTGGAACAAGTATGCTTCTATCGATTTGGAATACGACGGTCAAATCATTTGCAAGAAATAAAACAAAATAAGAACAGAATATGGGAGAACAAGAAACAATTATCGTAGCCATCGAACTGGGTTCATCGAAGATAGCCGGCATCGCCGGAAAGATGAAGGACGGAACCATGCAGATTATGGCTTACGCAGAAGACAAGACTACCGACTGTGTGAAGCGGGGAGTGGTTTACAACATTGAGAAAACGACCCAAAGCATCAAGACAGTCGTAAGCAAGTTGGAGGCGGCGCTCAAGATGAAGATCACTCGCACCTACATCGGATTGGGCGGTCAGTCAGTACGGGCGGTGAAAAGCGTGGTACAGAAAAACATGCTGACACCTACGTATATCAACCAGATACACATCGACGACATCACTGATGAGAGCCACGCAGTACCCTATGATGATTACGAGCTGATAGGCTACTTTACACAGGAGTTCGTCATCGACACCAATGTGGCAGCCGACCCTGTGGGCATCATGGGAACAAACATTGAGGGTAAGTTCCTGAACGTCATTGCTAACAGTCGCTTGCGTCACAACATCAAGACAAGTTTCGAGAATCTGGGACTCGATATTGCCGACTATCACCTTTCTGCCTTCGTATTGGCAAACAGCGTCCTTACCGATGCTGAGAAACGTTCGGGTACGGCACTCATTGACTTCGGAGCAGGAACCACAACGATTACGGTACTGAAAAACAATATCGTACGGCAAATCATCACGCTGCCTATCGGTATTAATAACATCCGTCAGGACTTGTGCGACTTGCAAATCGAACCCGCTGAGGCCGATCAGGTGCTGCTCACCTATGCCGATGCAACGGTTGACAAGCGTGCTGCCGATGAAAACGAGCCAGAGCCAACCTACACCACATCCGACGGACGTTCCATCGAGCTGTCAACCATCCACCAGATAATCGACGCGCGCTTGCAGGAAATACTCATGAATGTGGAAAATCAGCTTCACAATTCCGACTATGCCGACAAACTTCTGGGCGGTGTAGTTATCACTGGTGGCGGAGCCAATATTCCTAACATCGACAAGGCATGTATCAACACCTTGAAAGTCGATAAGGTGAGAGTGGCGAAAAAAGTCATACCACAACTTATCAAGAACAGCGACATTACATCACTTTCGCTCGAGAGTCCTACCACTTGCACTATCGTATCGCTCCTGCTGGCTGGCAACGAGAACTGTGTGGGCGAGGAATACAACGGACCTGATATCTTTACTGAAAACGAGAAAAGCAAAGAGATATCCGAAAAGAAAGAGGCTAATGCCAAACAGCAACAGATAGAGGACGAAGCACTGGCATATATCGAAAACATCAAGAGTCAGTTGCGTGAAAACATCTTGAAGCTGCAGCAAACCGGCAAGCAACTCAACGATGACGAGACGAACAAGAAACTGCGTGCAGCTGCCGAAACATTCATCAGCGAAGCACGGAACATCATCACGGAAGACTTCAGCAAAAACAAGGATATTCTCGTTGATAAAGACAAATACCGTCAGTCACTTCGAGAGGCAGAAACACTCATCACTAAGTGCGATGAAGAAGCTGACAACCTCGAAACCCTACTGAAGGAAATCGTGAAGAAAAACAGTATCTTCGGAAAGATGAACCGATGGATAGAGGATATTCTGAAAGAATAGGTTATGGTTATAGGTTATAGAACAGGTTACCAACCTATTAACCTATTAAGCCATTAAGCAACTAAGCAATTAAACGAACAACGATATATGATGGATAATGTAGAATTCAGTTTTCCGCAAGGGAAAACCAGTATCATAAAAGTCATTGGTGTAGGCGGTGGAGGATGCAATGCAGTCAACAATATGTTCAGCAAAGGCATTCATGACGTGGCATTCGTCGTATGCAACACCGACAACAAAGCTCTCAACGACTCTCCTGTTCCTGCCAAACTGCAATTGGGCAAGGATGGTCTGGGAGCAGGTAACGACCCTGCAGCAGGTCAGAAAGCTGCCGAGGAAACACTCGATGAAGTAAAAACAATGCTGAGCGATGGCACGAAGATGGTGTTCATCACAGCTGGTATGGGTGGTGGAACAGGTACGGGTGCAGCACCTGTCATTGCTAAGACAGCTAAGGATATGGGCATCCTTACCGTGGGTATCGTCACCATCCCCTTCCGATGGGAAGGAGTCAAGAAAATCGATAAGGCACTCGATGGTGTGGAGGAGATGAGTAAGAATGTCGATGCACTCCTGGTTATTAACAACGAGCGTTTACGCGACATCTATCCGGAACTTACCGTGCTCGATGCCTTCGCAAAGGCTGATGAGACACTCTGCAACGCAGCTCGCAGCATAGCAGAAATCATCACCATGCACGGCATCATTAACCTCGACTTCAAGGATGTGAAGACCGTTCTCCAAGATGGAGGTGTGGCCATCATGAGTACAGGCTACGGAAGTGGCGACGGACGTATCACCAAAGCCATCAATGATGCACTCCACTCACCTCTGCTCAACAACAACGATATCTACAACTCACAGAAGATACTGCTGCATATCGCCTTCTGTGGCGATGATTCTGAAGGTTCTCCAAGCCTTATGATGGAAGAGATGGGCGAGATTCATGAGTTTATGGAAAAGATGCAGACAGCCGATATCGTAGAAACCAAGTGGGGACTCTCTGTCGATGCCTCGCTGAAAGAGAAGGTGAAAGTCACGATTCTTGCCACAGGTTTTGGCGTGCAGGACATCAATACAAGCGAGATGACCGACCGCATGAACCAGCGGGCAGAGAACGAACGCAAGCGCATGGCAGAGCGCACAGAGAAAGACATAGAAAACGAAATACGCCGCCGCAACGTCTATGGCGACAATAACAAAGGCGGGTCGATACGCAAGTTCACCTACTGCTATGTCTTCAAAGATGAAGACCTCGACAACGACGATGTTATCAGTATGGTAGAGACCATTCCTACCTACCGGCGCAAGCGCGAAGACATCCGACTCATCAGCGACCGCTCCAATACCATCGGGGCATCAGCACCGGCAGCAGGGTCGGTCATCAGCTTTACCTGATCGCCCTCACATATCACGCTCCATTACCAGCACCACCTTGCGCCCATCAGCCAAGGTGGTAGCTACAAGATAGGCAGAACCGCCGTCAGCCAGACGGAATCGCCTACGCAGTTCAGCCACTGAGGCAGGGAAGTTTCTCACAGAGATATTCGCCTGTCGCAGTTGGCTGATTTGTTTTATGGTCTGTTTATTGACCGGCAGTACATCGTTCACCCTGAACCTGCGCCCGGGAAAGTCTTCAATCCGGTTTGGTGATGTGTACAGATGGCTGTTGGGATGCAACTTCTCAAGCTGGTAGTGCTGAGCCAGCAGGCGAAACGGGCAGGCTTTCATCAGCGAAGCGTTAGGCTCGTACAGATACCTGTCCACCTCGTTCGTGTACATACATTGAGCCTCCTGCTCCTGCGCACGGGTGAAACTGAACCGTTGGGTACACTCTGAGCCTGTCGAATGGGTACATCCTGAGCCTGCCGAAGGAATACCATCACTTGTGATGTTCACACAATGAATGACAGGAGCGGTAAACTGTTCTACACCCTGAGCCTGTCTAATGGGTACACCTACCGCTAACCCCTGTAACACGATAAGTATTTCCTTGCACTCGCCACCCACGCTCACCACATGAATCTCCTTCACTCCCTCCAACTGTCGCTCTGCAGAGGCGATATCCAGCATTGGCGACAACTTAATCATCACTACGTCAGCTACGGCCAATAACTGTTGGTTGAGGGCACACACATCGGGCGTGCAGTCATTGATAGCGACAGTTTTCCGGCCGTTCGCATCACGACGGGCAGGATCTATCAACACTAAGTTCTGGTGAGGGAGATGATTCAGCATGTCCGTGCAATCTGCATGAACCACCTCAAAATCTTTCAATCCCAATAGAGGAAAGTTATGTCGTGCCAAGTCGCAGAGATCAGCCCGCTCTTCCACATACGTTAGATGCTGGAACCAGCGCCCCATCATCACTGCATCGACACCAAAACCACCTGTCAGGTCGGTCATCGAATGGAGGTGATTGTTTCCGTTATCGTTCGCTCTCACCAGCGAAGCCTTGTATTCCGCCGTCAGTTGCGACGAACACTGTTCCAAGGGTAAGTGCTCAGGAAATACGATATCCTTTGTCTGTGCCCATAAAGGCAGTTTCTTTTCCGCTATCTGCCATCCACGAATCTGCACAAGTGCAGCACGCATATCCATGTCTGGATCATGCGCAGCATGCAACGCCAACTCGTTCACGTCATCGTGGCGATGCTCCTTTATCCATTGATTAATATCAAGCACTTTCCTCATACGATTTTGCAAAGATAATGCTTTTTTCTCATTCCACCAAATAATTATATAGTTAGAGTTTCGCAAGCTCCACTTATTAGGCTCTGAAGATTTGACCTTTGACTTTTTCCATTTCCCATTTCCCATTTTCTTCATAAGTAATCTGAGCAAGGCCAAGTGACCAAATGACGAAGTGACAAGTGACAAAAAAGAGTCGGGCGCTGTGTTGACCCGACTCTTTCTTTCATTTTTTTAATTTTTCAATTTTTGACTTTCGTCCAAAATGCTCCCGCTCTTATCGGTTTGGAACACCAATTTGACTACTTTCTTTGGTTGCTGAGCATGCAGCGATATGCTGGCACTGATGATAAGTGCAATTGTGAATAGTTTCTTCATTTTTCGTTCAATCAATTGTTTTTTCAATATCTAAACTTGCTAATATCGTGTCATCAACGAAAAGAAACACATATATTTTTTCGCCGAATGAGCTAATGTCATATTCAGAGTTCATCTGATTTATGGCATAAGTCTTCAGTAGAACTCCATTTTTCTTATAGATGTCAAGCTTACAATATGAGTATTTGTTGATTTCGGGCACATAAACCTTTACAATAGATTTGTAGTTTTCTGAAATTACAGATAAGTACTGTTGCTTTTCGAGAGATTTTTTTCTCTCGTTTTCGGAATTTGTGGAATCAGGAGGAAAAACAGAATCTTCAATTGTATCTATGTACTGATTTACAATACTTTGACAATAGTTCTCTCGTTCCTTTGCATAGACAAAATATTGAGAGTTAAAAGTTGTACATGCGTGGGGGTCGATATTCCTCTTTAAGCACTCTTCATTGAATTTCTGATGAGCATAGTGATCATATGCTTCATCGAAAATGCACGCATTCACAATATGTCGAAGAATTTCTCTCTTTGTCTTGCCATAGATGTCTTGATGAATCTCACCGTGGTCGCCATACTGCTCTTCATACAAACCCTTATTTTCATCATAAATAAAATCACAGCGAACTAACATCCTGTCTTTGAAATAATTTGCATCTATCCCATGAGTGCTGCAAGTAGAATCAAAGTCAGGAATTCTGTCTAATATGGCATTTGCCTCCTGATAGACAGGGAGAAGCCATTGTATTTGTTTATCAGTAATCATATTAAAACTTTATTATCCAACCTAATTTAATCATTTCTTCAACATTCATATAATATCCTTGGGGAGAAAGTATTTGATACTGAACACCTCCACCAGGAAGATTATACCACGGTATTGGGGCGACGATGCTTCTCCCCCTCCACCCACTTGCTGCACTGTGCCATCACACTGTGCAGCAGTTCATCAGGAGCTTCTATATCTTTCTCTTCCATTTTTCATTATTTCGTTTTTTATTATTTTTAGTAAATTAAACAACATGTGCAATTTCAAAGTCAAAACCTTTAATGTTATTATCGATTATGAGTTGCCTCATGCGTGGAGAACAAAACATAAGATGGTGTGGTACGGCCAAGCCTCGATACACTCCATAGGTCTGTCTGCTGATGAAAAAATCGTATTCTGAAATAACAGAACTATCTTTTACATAAGCTTCAGAAAGAATGTTCAAGCCAAGATTGTCTCCTTTTGGACATTTATATATTTCAATACCATCTTTCCATAATGACAATAATTCATTATTAAATTGTAAAGTAGGACCCTTTTCAGAATAATCCCATGGATCCACTCCAAATTTTGTCTCTGGTGAGACTTCCAACGTAGTGCCTTCTTCCATAAGTTGGAAATACTCCTGAGAAAGCGTTTTACCAAAATAGACAGGGCCAAAGGTAAGTCCTTTGAGATTGCTTGCCTTGCACATATCAACAAACCTCTTTGAAACGACAACCTCGTACCCTAATGTAATGATAACGTCACGATGCAACATATACCTTCCTTTCGGCAAATGAAGTGGTGAAACTTGACGCTCGCCTGAATGACATATAGGGCAAGCGTATGAATGGTCATATACTGTTCCATGTTCTTTGCCACAGGAATCATTAAACCATTTACGGATGTTTATTTGAAACAATCGGGCGGAATTTAGTTCTTGATGGGTATAGTTTCTGCAAAATGTCCATGATGTAAATAGCCCAGACTTGTATTTTTCAAATAACATCTTATCAATACTTCCAATTCTTGAAAAGACATCAGAATCCGTATCGATTTCAATATTAATTATCGAATCTGTTCCAGATTTCAATTTCCGATAGTCGCATGAATGCTCTAACAGCAACTGGGCATATTCGGACAAAAGTGATACTTTCAATGTTTCTTTCATATTCTACTATTTGATTTTAGGCAGTGGATACTTTTCATATACTTTATTCGAGATAATACCTTCTCGTAGATTATTATGTAGCAGCCCTTTTCCATATGGCCAATATGATCGAAATTCATTGGTTATCATTTGATGATAAGCGGCATCAATTGGTACTGTTAGGTTATTATTCTGTGAACTGTACACGGATAGGATTACCCAGCTTATCATAGTCTATCCACGAGACACCTTTGTTGGCGTCGTAAGAAAGAGAACTTTTGCTATAGTAATAATGAAATCCATTCATAATCTGCATAGTATGTCTTTATATATTCTTCTTGCCAATTTCACAGGGACAGGCGAATGGCATCCATAACCTGAAGCCTTATATGAATTTTCGGCGACAAATATAACATATATAAATGAAATGACAATGGATAAATCATGGAAAAATGAAAAAGACTCGCTGACCACTAAACGAGAACACCCCCTTTTTATTTTTTTTTCTCTTTTTGTCCGCTGTTTTTTTTATTCATAAAAATACTAAACACAGGTTTTTACTAGTGAGCCCAAAAATAGCGTGAGTTAACTCGATTTGTCTTTTGAGTTAACTCGATTGATGATTTGAGTTAACTCACGGTTTTTGGGGGAGGTACATTTTTTCTGGTTTTCTAGACACTTTTTCTATTTATTAGCTGAAACTGTAGACAGATACGAAAATACGTGCAATTGATACTGTCAGAAATTTGAATCGATTCAACTCATCAATTGAATCGATTCAATCGATCGAATGAATCGATTCAAGTTTTAAACACCTATATTTAAGTGACTTTTCCTGATTTCACTAGACACTTTTTTTCTTCATTAGCTGAATCTGTAGACACATTTGTTGAAGTCGTACTGAATCTGTAGACACAAACGAAACAGCCACGCTGTTTTTCTTGACACTTCAG
>JAEEGK010000139.1_pt1 | contig 176492 bp, 119 predicted proteins | sample 8958771 | NCBI WGS metagenome assembly JAEEGK01 (sample SAMN16246547, study PRJNA631951) | gut metagenome | biome: gut microbiome; feature: rumen; material: SC-attached | host: Bos | place: Iran: Karaj | collected 2018-10 | reverse complement strand
TGTGTTTTTATGCCCAACGGGACAAATAAAGTTAAAACATAAAACATAAACAAATAAAAAGAAAACAAAAATGAGAAGTATGAAACAAACATTCAATCTCATCCTCACCCTCGCCGTGATGCTCACGTCGGCGCAGATGGCGACGGCACAGGAGGCAGCAGTTTATGACCTCGTCACTGAGGTGCCTACCGTCGATGGCGGACAGACAAGCAATTGGGGTTCGAACGGCAGCGAGAACTACGACAAGTTGGTGGATGGTAAGACGAACACAAAGTACGGCCTGAGCAACGCCAACCCCTGGGTGGAGTTCCACTACTCCCAAGCCTTTGTCCCCAAACGCTATATTCTTTGGACGGCGGGTGACACGAATGGCGAGCGCAACCCGAGTTCGTGGACTATCAAGGCGAAACTGAACAAGACCGACGCATGGACGGAGATTGCTACCGTTAACAACAGCAACGGTACCCAACTGCCAAAAGCCAACAATACCTCAAAGACGTTTTACATAGAAGATAACACGAATGCATACAAGTATTTTCGCTTCGAGGCTACAAGGTCAAATAGCAGCAGCAACTACAACCAATTCCAGCTGGCCGAGTTGCAGTTTGTGGAGGCTTCAGCATCGGCCAAGACGGAATTGACGTGGAACATGTCTGACCAAAGCAGTATGCAATACACTATATCTGGAAACTCTGCCGACTTTGTCAGTAACGGCAATACGATGCGCTATACATGGACTGGCACTCCTGGTTGGAATCTATGGGGAAGTGCCGGGTACTACTTATTCCACAAAGCCATTGAAAACCAGCTTCAAGTAACCTTCCCGTATCTCACAGGCAAGGTGACTAAGGTCGAGATCAATAACATTAACTTCAGTCCTGCTGGCATGAGTCTTTCCGTAAGCAACGGCACAGCGAATCTGAAAAACGGGAACAGTGATTACTTAGCGTCAACGGATGACACATCTGGCAGTAGCGTCACCTTCACGGGCGAAATAGACGTAAACACCAGCAATTATCTGAGGTTCACTTTCGTCAAGACTGCATCAGGAAATGTATCCAATCAGCGCTTTGACTTTATGAATAATGGCAGTATCAAGGTGACCTTGGAGAAGGAGCAGAAGCCTGACCTCGGCCACACATTCACGTCCATCACCACCAGCGGCAACGTGCTGACAGCCACCTGCACCAGCACCGATGCCGACCACAACACCTTGTACGGCGGTGCCGGCCATCACTACACGCTGACGCTCAGCGCCGCAGACGGCATGGCCGAACCGTCTCGCCCCGTCAACGCATCGATTACCCCGGCGGTAAGCGACTTCAACGAGGACACGCAACTCGGAGCCACGTGTACCGTCGAGTACGCCCCGCAAGGCACCAGCAGTTGGACAACGTCCGCACCTTATGTCGTTGGCAACTACACTGCCCGCGCAACCATCAGAATTAACAATACCAACTATGTGCTGACCACGAACTTCAGCGTCATTGAGGGACACTATATCACCAACGACTACTCGCAGTTCAGCGTCAACAAGACAGGAGGAGCCATGGCGGGCGAAAACATCACCGTCACCTTTACGCCGCAGATGGGTGAGAGCGTGGCGACGCTGACCGTGACGGGCGACAACACAAGCCTGAGCCTCACTAACGGCATCACCGATAACCACGACAACACCTACACATTCGCCATGCCTAATGAGAACGTGACCCTCGGTGCCACGTTCACATTCCCGACGAATGCCAACTTCACACAGAGCGGCGACACCTACACCATCAAGAACGCCGACGGGTGGGACTACTTCTGCCAGCGCATGAGGTATGACGCAACTCTCGATGGCTTCAGTGGCAAGACCGTAGAACTCGCCGCTAACATTATTGTCTCGACGATGGCGGGCACGGTGCACCCGTTCAAGGGAACCTTCGACGGCAAGGGCAAGACGCTGACTTTCAACCACACCGCCGATGCCATGTATAGCGCCCCCTTCCAGAGCACCAATGGCGCCACCATATGCAACCTCCACGTGACGGGACTAATTAGGGGCAGCGTCTATTCCTACTTAGGCGGTCTGGTGGGCAGTGCCGAGGGCAATCTCACCATCCGCGACTGCCGTGTAAGCACCCAAATCAGCAGCACCAACAGCTCGAACGTCGGAATCGGCGGCATCGTGGGCTACGTACATTACACGACCTACGACGAGTATTGCAAAATCGTGGGCTGCATATTCGACGGACTCATCTACAACTCGGAGTGTTCTGGCTCGACCTACGGCTGTGGCGGCTTCGTCGGCTGCCTGTCGCTGTATGCGAGGGTTGAACTCACCGACTGCCTCTTCCTGCACGGCCAGTACGATAACAACAACGGCAAGTGCGAACTATGGTGGGGATATGAAAACGACAGGAACAGCACGTTCCTTCACCGTAGCAACGACTATTGCGGGGGCACGTTGACCAACTGCTTCTACGTCGGCACACGCGGCCTGAAGCAAGGCTCGCCCGCCGTGGAATCGACCGATGCCCCAGCCAATTTCGCCCACTTCGGCACCCCCACCGACCACCGCTTCATGAAGATGTACGGCCACATGATGGTCTTCGACGGCAAGTACTATACGCCGACATACGGCGACCTCGTGGAGACGTACGACTACAACGGGGTGAAGGATTACAACATCGAGTACGACGACGCGCCCCTCGGCATCCCCGACATCACGTCGCCACTGTGGACGGAGGGCCTGACCTACAACCGCGCGTTTACCGCAGGAAAGCCCGTGACCATCATGCTGCCGTTCAACTTCACGAGAGACCGCATCACGCTGGCTGGATCCAACGAAAATCCGTCGGGAAAGTTCTACGAGTTTAAGGGCATCCATCTGGACGTGAATACGAGCAAGTGGATGGCTGTGATGGGAGAGCCGGACAATCCCGAAACGACTACAATGAAAGCCAACACGCCGTACCTCTACATACCCGGCGAGGACACGGAGTATTGGGACATCTATTATGGCGGCTACGGCATCTCAATCTTCACCGAGGGCAACGAAGGCGGCACGAAGGAGACCCCGTATGACGGCAGCAACGAGTCATTCCACTGGAACAAATGGAACTTCGTCGGCACCTACCAGCCGCGCTACTGGAGCGAAACCGAGCACTTCGAGGAAATCGGCAAGGTGTATGGTTTCGCAGGAGCGACCAAGGATGTGGAAGGAGCATACAACACGACTACCGTCACGGCTGGTGAATTCGTGAGAGCGAAGAGTGGCGCAAAGATTCGCCCCACGTCGTGCTACCTGATGTGGACGGCTGGCGAACCTCGGCAGAATGCCCGCTTACGGAGTCGCGCCGCAGCTGCTAACGAGGAACTGCCTCAGCGCATCACCGTTATGCTCGTAGATGCCAATGATGATGCCACAAGCATCGGCGAGCTTGACACCAGGACTGGCGAAATCTCGTTCGACGGCTGGTACACGCTCGACGGCGTCCGCCTCGACAGCAAGCCCAATGCAAAGGGCATCTATATCAACAATGGAAAAAAGGTAATCGTAAAGTAAGGAGGACACAGCAATGAAAAAGATAGCATACGAGAAACCCTCAATGATGATTGTGCTGTTGCAGCACAAGACCAGTCTGCTTCAGGCAAGTCAGACACCACCTAACGAGATTCCCGACTACGACGATTGGTTCGGAACCAAGGAGGACAAGGGCAGCGTCGGCTCTGTCAATCTCTGGGATGATGAGTGGTAAGGCTGGGATTGATGCCAAGCTTGTACTCTTGTAAGTAAACAATAATCCGCAGTGCCCGAAAGAGCATTGCGGATTATTTATTAGTAGTATGAAAAGAAAAAGTCGGGGTGACCCGACTCGAACGGGCGACCACCTGGTCCCAAACCAGGTGCGCTACCAACTGCGCTACACCCCGATTGCTTATGTCGCTATTTCGCGAAAAGCGGTGCAAAGGTACAACAAAAAGTGAAAAGTGAAAAGTGAAAAGTGAAAAATTTTTCTTTATAATTCATATTTCTTCATTCTTCACGCTTCTTTGTTCTTTTTTTTTGTATCTTTGTGGCGCAAAAAATCAAAAGAAACCAAATAACCTAAAAACAATGAAGAAGTACAATTTCAATGCCGGTCCTTCTATCCTTCCCAAAGAAGTGATGGAGGCGACTGCTGCTGCATGCCTCGAGTTCGAGGGTAGCGGCCTCTCTCTGATGGAGACAAGTCATCGTGCCAAGAACTTCCAGCCCGTTGTCGACGAGGCTGTCGCTCTGTTCAAGGAACTGCTCAGCATCCCCGAGGGCTATGCAGTCATCTTCCTCGGCGGCGGTGCAAGCCTCGAGTTCTGCATGGTCCCCTACAACTTCCTCGAGAAGAAGGCAGCCTATCTCAACACCGGTGTCTGGGCAACCAAGGCCGAGAAGGAGGCAAAACTCTTCGGCGAAGTGGTCGAGGTGGCTTCCAGCAAGGACAAGAACTTCACCTACATCCCCAAAGGCTTCACCATCCCGACGGATGCCGACTACTTCCACATCACCACGAACAACACTATCTATGGCACCGAGATTCTCCAGGATTATGACAGCCCAGTGCCTATGATTGCCGACATGAGCTCCGACATCCTCTCCCGTCCTATCGACGTTAGCAAGTACGGCATGATTTATGGCGGCGCTCAGAAGAACCTGAGTATGGCCGGCGTCACCTTCTGTATCATCAAGGAAGACCTGCTGGGCAAGGTGAGCCGTCCTATCCCCACGATGCTCGACTATCGCACGCACATCAGCAAGGGCAGCATGTTCAACACACCTCCAACGGTGCCCATCTATTGCGCTCTGCAGAACTTGAAGTGGATCAAGAAGCAGGGCGGCGTTGAGGCTATGGAGAAGCTGGCCAAGCAGCGCGCCGAAATCGTCTATGGCGAGATTGACCGCAACAAACTCTTCGTCGGCACAGCCGAGGAGGACAGCCGCTCACGCATGAACATCACCTTCGTCCTCAAGCCCGAGTATCAAGAGTTGCAGGACGAGTTCATGGCCTTCGCAACCAGCAAGGGCATGGTCGGCGTGAAGGGACATCGCGACGTCGGCGGCTTCCGTGCAAGCTGCTACAACGCCATGACCATCGAAGGCTGCGAGGCTCTCGTAGCTTGCATGAAGGAGTTTGAAGCAAAACATTAGGACTCACCCCCAGCCCCTCTCTTTAGAGAGGGGAGTAATTACTAAAGCAATAATATTAAACAAAGTAGAATATCCCTCCCACAAGACATTCTACTCTCCCCCTTGGGGGAGCAGGGAGGGGGTCTGATAATGAAGGTACTTGTAGCAACAGAGAAGCCATTCAGCAAGGTTGCTGTAGATGGTATTAAGGAAGTTTTTGACGCAGCAGGCTACGAGGTAGTTATGCTCGAGAAATACACAGAGAAGAGCCAGTTGCTCGATGCTGTGAAGGATGTAGATGCCATGATTATCCGCTCGGACAAGGTGGATGCAGAGGTGCTGGATGCTGCCAAACAATTGAAGATTGTGGTGCGTGCCGGTGCTGGTTACGACAACATCGACCTCGCAGCAGCTACGGCTCACAATGTGGTCGCTATGAACACACCCGGTCAGAACGCCAACAGCGTGGCTGAGCTTGTCTTCGGTCTGCTTGTCTTTGGTGTCCGCAACTTCTTCAACGGCACCAGCGGCACAGAGCTGAAGGGCAAGAAGCTTGGCATCCTCGCCTTCGGTAACGTTGGTCGCAACGTGGCTCGCGTGGCAAAGGGCTTCGATATGGAAGTCGCCGCTTATGACGCTTACTGCCCAGCTGAGGCCATCGAGGCTGCTGGCGTGAAGGCTGCAAAGAGTCAGGAAGAACTCTTCGAAACGTGCGACATCGTTTCGCTCCACATTCCCGCTACGCCCGAGACGAAGCAGAGCATCAACTACGACCTCGTAGGCAAGATGAAGAAAGGCGGTATCCTCGTGAACACAGCCCGCAAGGAAGTCATCGACGAAGCTGGTCTCATCAAGCTCATGGAAGAGCGTCAGGACCTGAAGTACCTGACGGACATCAAGCCCGATGCAGATGCTGAGTTCGCTAAGTTTGAAGGCCGCTACTTCGCTACGCCGAAGAAGATGGGCGCCCAGACAGCCGAAGCCAACGTCAATGCCGGCATCGCTGCCGCCAACCAGATTGTCGGCTTCCTCCGCGACGGAATAACTAAATTCAAAGTCAACTAATATGGCTGTCGTTAAACCATTTCGTGGCATTCGTCCACCGAAAGACCTCGTTGAGCAAGTAGAGAGTCGTCCTTATGATGTCCTTGACTCTGAGGAGGCTCGTGCTGAGGCTGGCGACAACGAGAAGTCGCTCTATCACATCATCAAGCCCGAGATTGACTTCCCCGTCGGCACAAGCGAGTATGACCCTCGCGTCTATGAGAAGGCCGCCGAGAACTTCCAGAAGTTCCAGGACAAGGGCTGGCTCAAGCAGGACAGCGAGGAGATGTATTACATCTATGCGCAGACGATGAACAATAAGACGCAATATGGTCTTGTTGTGGCTGCGGCTGTTGAGGACTACATGAACGGCGTCATCAAGAAGCACGAGCTGACGCGCCGCGACAAGGAAGAGGACCGCATGAAGCACGTCCGCGTCAACAACGCGAACCTCGAGCCTGTCTTCTTCGCTTATCCCGATAATGCCGTGCTCGATGCACTCGTGAGTCGCATCGCAAAGACAACACCCGAGTACGACTTCATCGCCCCCATCGACGGCTTCCGCCATCAGCTTTGGCTGGTCAAGGACGCAGAAGACATCCGCACCATCACCGAGGCCTTCGCCGCTATACCTTATTTATATATAGCAGACGGACACCATCGTAGTGCTGCGGCTGCGCTCGTGGGTGCAGAGAAGGCAAAGCAGAACCCGAATCATCGTGGCGACGAGGAGTACAACTACTTCATGGCCGTCTGCTTCCCCGCAAGCCAACTCACCATCCTCGACTACAACCGCGTCGTCAAGGACCTCAACGGCATGAGCGACGAGCAGTTCCTTTCCGCATTGGCTAAGAATTTCGTCGTCACAGCCAAAGGTGCTGAGCCTTATCGCCCTGCACAGTTGCACGAGTTCAGTCTCTATCTGGGTGGTGTTTGGTACAGCCTCAAGCTCAAGGACGGCCTATGCGACGAGAGCGACCCCATCGGCAGCCTCGATGTCAGCATCAGTAGCAACCTCATCTTGGACGAACTGCTTGGCATCAAGGACTTGCGCAGCGACAAGCGCATCGACTTCGTTGGCGGTTTGCGCGGCTTGGGCGAACTGAAGCGTCGCGTCGATAGTGGCGAGATGAAGATGGCCTTGGCCCTCTATCCCGTCAGCATGAAGCAAATCATGAACATCGCCGACAGCGGCAACATCATGCCGCCTAAGGCAACATGGTTCGAGCCAAAGCTGAGGTCAGGGCTGGTGATTCATAAATTGAGTTAAGAATGAAGAGTTAAGAGTTAAGAAAAATACCTGAAGTGAAGCCTCTGCTTCCCAAACAATCTTTCTTAACTCTTAATTCTTAACTCTTAACAAATCTTCAATGACAGACCTTTACAAAACCATAGCATCAAAAAGCGAGGGCACTTACACTGAACTCAGAAGTAAGTTCCTCGCTTTTGCGCATCCTGTCAGCACGGTGGAGGAGGCGATGGCGCTCGTGGAGCAGTACCAGAAGAAGTACTACGATGCCCGTCACGTCTGCTGGGCTTACATGATTGGGGCAGACAGAGAGACGTTCCGCTCCAACGACAACGGCGAGCCGAGCGGCACGGCAGGCAAGCCCATCCTCGGACAAATTAACTCCAACGAACTGACCAACATAATCATCCTTGTTGTGCGCTACTTCGGAGGCGTGAAACTTGGCACAAGCGGACTTATCGTAGCCTATCGCACGGCAGCCGCCGAAGCCATCGCCAACGCTACCATCGAGGAGCGGCAAGTCGAGGCAGAATATGACTTCAGCTTCGAGTATCCCCTGATGAATGCCGTGATGAAAGTTGTCCGCGACATGGAAGCCCGCGTCCTATCGCAGACCTACGATATGGATGTCCAGATGCGCGTCAGCATCCGCCAAGGCCGCCTCGAAGAACTCAAGACGCGGCTCAAGAAGGCCATCGAGCCTTATTAGCCAATTGTCGTTATGTCGTTATAATGATTGTCTCGTTATAACGTTATCCCGTTATAACGTCATAACGAATCGATTTCTCACACAATCTTCCTTGTCCCGTTGCAGGCGGGATAGTTTGAGCAGCTCCAGAATTCTCTGCCGGAGTTCATGCCCTTCTTTGCCATGCGCTTTATCATGGGCTTGCCGCATTGCGGGCAGAGGGGAGCATCGTCCTGCAGGCTCTTTTCTGTGCGATGAGCGAGGCGTTCTGCTGTCAAGGCCTCCGTGAAGCCGCCTTCCTCGCGGAATGTCGCCAACTGGTTCTCTATCTGCCTACTGAGCATCAGGACAAGACGGTTGCAGAGTACCAGGATGCAGTTGGCCACTGTCATCGAATCCTCAGAAAGCAGCCATTTGTCAAAGAGATGCTTTTGCTTCAAGATATGAATGCTGCTTTGGTAAAGAATATCGTCCTGATAGCCAGGCTTGTCGAGCTTTATTGTTTCCACTTCAATGTATTCTGCCGAATGCGTTGACCAAGGCAATTGTTCGTGCAGCAGCAACCAATTCAGAAAGTCGTTGGTAAGTTCTGCAAGGGTAGCACGAGCCACATCGGTGAGTTTCATCTCTGCCTCCTTCGAAGTCGAGTGCCGCGAGTTGCCTTCGGCGATATTGGCAGGAGCCGAACGTGCAGCCTGCGTCATCTGGTCATACTGCCGTCCGCAAGGGTCGTTCGAGCGATTGAGGAAGCGCGAACAGAAGTCCTGCGTCGCCAACTGAATCACATTCGCCATCACCCAAGTGTCGAGCCAATAGAAGCCGAATCGCGAGATTTGCATGTTATTAAGTTTTTTAGTGGTTATTGCTCTTTTGTCGTTATTTCGTTATTCCGTTATCGTGTAATGACGTTATTACGCCATTCCTCCGCAAAGTTACGAAAAAAATCAATAGCCACAAAGCCTTTTCGCTTCATCTTCCCTTTGTGCAGCTTGCGTCAAGCCTGTTTTTGATTTATTTCATCATTTCTTGTGCTTCTTGCTTCTGTTTTCATTTTATTTCGCTATCTTTGCAGTGAGAAATCATGAAAGACGGCTGATTATTCAATGTAATAACATAACAACTATGCAAACAATCTATGATTTCAAGGCCTTGACGAGCAGGGGCAAGGAGGTGGACTTCGCGCAGTTCCGCGGCAAGGTGCTGCTCATCGTCAACACGGCCAGCAAGTGCGGCTTCACGCCACAGTTTGCAGGACTGGAGGAACTCAATCAGAAGTACAGGGACAAGGGACTGGTCGTCATTGGCTTCCCCTGCAACCAGTTCAAGGAGCAAGACCCCGAGGGCGATGCCAAGATTGAGGAGTTCTGCCAGCTGAACTACGGCGTGACGTTCCAGATAATGAAGAAGGGCGACGTGAACGGCCCCGATGCCGAGCCTATCTTCGAGTACCTGAAGACACAGGCGCCCACAGAGGACTACAACGGCTTGAAGGCAAAGGCGGCCAAGACGCTCTTCAAAGCCATCAGCAAGAGCGTGGAGAAGGACAGCGACATCAAGTGGAACTTCACCAAGTTTCTCATCTCGAAGGACGGCAAGACCGTGAAGCGCTTTGCTCCCACCACCGAGCCGAAGGACTTCGAGAAGGACGTGGAAGCCATGCTGGAACAATAAAGACCCTCTAAATCTCCCTTAGGGAGACTTCTTCCAACAGAAATTCTCCTTATATAATAATGATATTATGACAATCAAAGCTATCCGTATGTTCGACGGCGGGTTTATGAACCAGCCCTTCGCCTTTGGCGGCGAGGAGGGTAAAGACGCCTTCGACGAACAAATAATCTATCGCAGCTCGCTGCAGAACTTCCTCATCGACACGGGGAAGGAAGTTATCCTCGTTGACACGGGCTTCAAGCCTGAGTTCCCTGTTCCAGCCAAGAAGCTCGGTGCACCGCTCTTCATGGGCGAGAAGGTGGCCGACTACATGGAAGCTTTCGCACAGACAGGCTACAAGCCCGAGCAGGTGACGAAGATCCTCATCACCCACAAGCATCCCGACCACACCGATTGCATCGCCTACTTCCCTAACGCCAAGATTTACATCGCGCCCGAGGATGCCGATGCCATGAAACTGGAAGGCGAGAACATCGTCCGCGCTCAGTACGGCAAGGCCTACAAGAACTTCCCCAACGCCCAGCAGGTGGCAGACGGCATCTGGCTCATCGAGGCCAAAGGTCACACCAAAGGCAACAGCATCGTTATTGCCGAGGACGAAGGCCTCTACTACATGTTCCACGGCGATGTGACCTATTGCGACGCTGCCCTCAAGGCCAACAAGCTGAGCATCGTCTTCGAGGACAAGGATGCAGCCCGCCAGACGCTCGACCGCGTCCGCGAGTTCATCCAGCAGAATCCCACCGTCTATCTCTCCACCCATTGTCCCGAAGGCTACGAGAACTTGGAACTGAAGCGCGTGATGAAACTCTGAGACAATCAAGTAGTCAGTAGTTAAGTAGTTAAGCCAATACCTTTTCTCGCCTGAAGCAAGCAGCCAAAACATTCGGCTTAACTACTTAACTACTCACTACATAACTACAAAATTCTATTACGCCGTCTATGTCGAAGGATGTAGCACTCGTACTGTCAAGCGGTGGAGCGAGGGGACTTGCCCACATTGGTGCCATACAGGAGCTTGAGGAACAAGGCTATCGCATTACGTCGATAGCAGGATGCTCCATGGGTGCCCTGATAGCTGGCGTGTATGCCACGGGGAAGCTGGATGTTTTCCGCGAGTGGATGAAGACTGTGAACAAGAAGAAGATGCTAGAACTGACAGACTTCTCGCTCAGCATCAATCATCTGGTAAAGGGCAACCGCATCATCGAGGCCATCATGGAGTTTGTTCCCGACGTCCCGATAGAGGAACTGCCCATTCCCTATTGTGCCGTAGCGACTGACTGGAACACGGGGCGCGAGGTGGTCTTCCGCAAGGGCAGCCTTTTCGGAGCCATACGAGCCTCCATCTCCCTACCTTCCTTCTTCGAGCCAGTCCGGCGCGACGGCATGATTCTCATCGACGGCGGTGTGACAAACCCCATCCCCATGAACCGTGTGGTGCGACATGCAGGCGACATTCTGGTGGGCATCGACGTGAGCGGACGCGACTATGAGACACAGGCAGACATTAAGGACGAGTTAGCCGAGAAGCGCAAGCAAAGCAGATCGCTGTCGCGACAGATAATAAACAAACTGATTCCCGACAATCTCGACTTCAACTACTATACCGTGCTCTCGCGCGTCAGCACGATGATGATTCGCCAGAACTCCCTCCTCATGGCAGAACTCATAAAGCCCGATGTGCTTGTCGATATTCAGATAAGCCGCTACGGAGGGTTCGACTACGACAAGTCTGAGAAGCTGATAAACATCGGACGTCAGAAGACAAAACATGTCCTAAACAAATACCATAACTAACAAACGAATACCATTATGAACATTCTGATTTTACAGGCCTCGCCTCGTGCGAACGGCAACACCGCTTGGATGGCGGAGGAGTATAAGAACGCAGCTGAGGCTGCAGGTCATAAAGTGACGCTGGTCAACGTCTCGAAGAAGAAGATTGCAGGCTGCTTGGCTTGCGAGTACTGCCATGGGAAGGGCAACGGCGCCTGCATCCAGAAGGACGACATGCAGGAACTCTATCCCCTGATGGCAGAGGCTGAGGTGCTCGTGCTGGCTGCTCCCATCTATTACTTCACCCTCAATGCCCAGATTCAGGCGCCCATCCAGCGCATGTACTGCGTGAACAAACCCGCCAAGGTGAAGAAGATGGCTCTGCTCGTCTCGTCCTATTCGCCCGGCGTCTATACAGGTGCCATCAGCGAGTACAACGACATCTGCGGCTACTGGGGCGTGGAAAGCACAGGCATCGTTACGGCCAAGATTGACGAACAGAAGACCGAAGCCACGAAGCAGAAGGTGCATGAATTGGTGAAGAACCTGTAAGCAAAGACCAAAGAAAGATGAAACGACCAATAGTGCTCCCCTTTGAGGGAGTTAGAGGAGGGCGGTTCCTTCTCCTTGTTGCCTGTCTGTCTCTGGCAGGTCTCGTGTGTGCCAAAACAGAGCGCGTCATCATTCAGGGCGACCACGGGAAACTTGTGGCCGAACTGCAGACGCCTGATGTGTTGCCTAAAAAGTGCCCGATTGTTATCTTGTGTCACGGCTTTACGGGTAACAGGAACGGCGGCTTGGAGGTTGGCATCGCCCATGAGCTGGAGGCAAGGGGCATCGCCAGCATTCGCTTCGACTTCAACGGTCATGGCGAGAGCGAAGGCGACTTTGTGCAGATGACGGTACCCAACGAGATTGAGGACGCTCAGCATGTTTATGATTGGGTGAAAGCCGACGGACGCTTCGGCAAGATTGGCATCGCAGGTCATTCGCAAGGCGGCGTCGTGACGGCAATGCTGGCAGGTCGTTTAGGCAAGAAAGCCTTGAAGGGTGGGGTAGTGCTACTGGCTCCGGCAGGTGTGCTTCGCGACGATGCCATTCGCGGCAATGTGCCTGGGCAAGCCAGTCCGACGGGCGACCCGCAAGACCCGCCAGAATACGTCGAGGTGTGGGGGCATCATCTTGGGCGCGACTACATCAAGACGGCCTTCTGGCTGCCTATTTATGAGACTGCAGAGGGATATAAAGGCCCTGCCTGCATCGTTCACGGTACGTCCGACCGCACCGTACCCTTCACCTACGGCCTTCGCTTCCATCAAATGTGGAAAGGGAGCGAATGGCACCTGCTCGACCACTACGACCACGGCTTCGGCCCGCATCCCGAAGAGGCCGTGAAGCTCTCGGTTGCATTCTTTGTAAATCAGCTGAGCCGCTGATGTGTACTTGGCGAAAGAACATTAAAGTTAATCGCGTGAAAATGAGCAGTATAGAGAAGCTCCAAACGCCGCCTGCGGGGATTGCCAACGCCGCACGCGGAAATGCCCATCGCCGCACGCGGAGTTTGCCATCGCCGCACGCGGCGTTTGGAACCCCCGCTAACGAGGCTTTCAAACGCCCTTATTGCCCCTTCCGGATGAGGGCTGAAACAAAACGCTACAACTGACAGTGAAGTTCTTTATAAACCAAATGAAATAACGATTTTATGAAAAAGATTCTATTAGGTATGACAGCGGTATTATCGCTCCTGGCTTGTAATAACGGCAGCCAGAACCAGAACCCTTTCCTCACCGAGTGGGACACACCTTACGGCATTCCTCCTTTCGGCGACATCGCTGCCGGCGACTACATCCCTGCCATCGAGGCGGGCATCGAGCAGCAGAACACAGAGATTGACTCTATTGTGAACAACCCCGAAAGCCCCACGTTCCTGAACACAGTTCTGCCCTTGGAACTTTCGGGAGAAATCCTGAGCAAAGTTGTAGGCGTGCTGTACAATGTTTGCGAGACCGACCGCACAGACGAGCTCGATTCTGTCATGGAGAAGGCCATTCCCATGCTTACTGAACACGAGGACAACATCTCGTTCAACAAGGGGCTTTATGAGCGCATTGCAAAGATATACTTTGCAGACCAGAGCCAACTTACCCGCGAGCAACAGATGGTGCTGAAGAAGCGCTTCGAGGCTTTCGAACGCAATGGCATAGGCCTTCCCGAAAAGCAACAGGCCCGTCTTCGAGAGATAAATACCGAGATGGCTACCAAGACGCAGAAGCTGGGCAACAACATCCTCTCCGAGAGCAATGCCTTCAAGGAGAAGTTCGGCATCAGCGTCTCCGACTATCCCAATGCAATGACTACGACCGAGGATCGTGCCCTCCGTCAGCAGATGCTTGAGGCATATACCATGCGAGGCCACAACGGCAACGAGTTCGACAACCGCCAGCTCGTCATCGACATCATGCGCCTCCGTATCGAGAAGGCAAAGATTATGGGCTACGCCAATCCTGCCGCCTATCTCCTTGAACCAAAGATGGCACACGACACAGAAACGGTCGATGCCTTCCTCTCCGACATTATGGCAGCTGCCGTAACGAAAGCCAAGGAGGAGGTCTATGACATGCAGAAGCTGATGGACGAGGACATAGCCGCTGGCAAACTTCCTGCCGGCAGCAAGATAGAGCCGTGGGACTGGTGGTACTATGCCGAGAAGGTGCGTAAACAGAAATACGACCTCGACGAAGAACTCACCAAGCCCTACTTCAAGCTTGAGAATGTGGTGAAGGGCATCTTTATCGCAGCCAACACCCTTTATGGCGTGAACATGGAGAAACTGGAGGATGTGCCGTCATATAATCCCGATGAGGTTACGACCTATAAGGTTACCGATGCCGACGGCAATTTCCTGGGCATCTTCACGACAGACTATCTGCCTCGCTCGAGCAAGCGTGGCGGTGCCTGGATGAACAACGTCCGCGAGCAATATGTAGATGTTAGGGGCGAGATGGTTCGTCCCATTATCGTCAATGTCGGCAATCTCGAAGAGAATCTTACCATCGACGAGGTGCAGACAGTCTTCCACGAGTTTGGTCATGCTTTGCACGGCTTGCTCACGCAGTGCCATTATCCTTCTGTCAGCGGTACCAGCGTGAAGCGCGACTTCGTGGAGACCTTCTCGCAGTTCAACGAGAACTGGGCTTTCCAGCCGGAACTCCTGGCTCAATATGCCACAAACGACGAGGGCGAAGTCATTCCTGCCGAGCTCGTCGAGAAGATAAACAACTCTCTGAAGTTCAACCAGGGCTTTATGACGACAGAGCTTTGCGCCGCCTCCATCCTCGACATGAAGTGGCACGAGCTGGAGAGCGTTGATGGCATTGACATCGATGCCTTCGAGCAGAAGGTTTGCAAGGAGATGGGACTTATTCCCGAGATTGGGCCGCGCTACCGCACCACCTACTTCAACCACATCTTCTCCAGCGGATACAGCGCCGGCTACTACGGCTATCTTTGGGCAGAAGTGTTGGACAAGGACATCTTCTCCATCTTCGAAGCATCAGGTAATGTGTGGAACAAGGAACTTGCCACCAAGTTCAAGCAGACCTTCCTCGAGAAGGGTGGTAGCGAAGAGCCAATGATACTCTTCCAACGCTTTGCCGACCGCATGCCCGACAACACCGCCTTCCTCAAAGGCCGCGGACTGAAGTAGCGACTTTATTTCCTGATTTTCAACACAGGAGCTATCTCATTACAGGGCTGGGGGAGAAGAACCTCCAGCCCTTCTTTTGTCTGCTTTGCTTTGAGCTTGCCGTAACCTAAAAGCTGGACGGATGAGATAGGCTTCTTGAAGTTCGGATTGTCCTTGGCAAGCGACTTGATGACAAGCTTGCCGTCCTCAGGCCAACCCATTGCGGTGACATAAAGGTGCTTCTCTGTCTGGTTGAAGCGGATGTCGCGATAGTCCATGCCGTTGTACTGCCCTTCGTTGAAGCCCTGCGAGTTAATCTTGATGTCCTTCTCAGCAACAGGCCCTTCGCCGAATTTCACCCAAGGTCGGGTGCCAAAGATGCTCTCGCCGTTCTGCTTCATCCATGCCTCCAGTTCGTCAAGGAAACGGGCAGCCTTGTCGTCATAAGTCCCATCGGCTCGCAAAGGGATGTTGAGCAGCAGGTTGCCGTTCTTCGAGACGATATCGACCAGCTGCTTCACCATATTGGTTGCTGAGCGGTAGCCTCTGTTGTAGGTGTCGGTGTTATAGTGCCAGTCGCCAATGCAGTTGCACGTCTGCCAGGGCCGCTCCACCATCTGATTGGGAGCGCCTCGCTCCACATCCCATGTCAGCGCCTTCTTCTGTTCCTCATTGAGAATCTTGCCGAACACCACGCCACGCGGATTCCTGTTATACATGTGGGCGACAATCTTGAGGCCGCAGTCGCTCAAGGGATAGAAGGGCAACACAGTCACGTCGAAGTAGATGAGGTCGGGATTGTAGCGGTTTATGGCATCGAGCGTGCGGTTGTAGAAGTTGTCGACGAACTCCTGCGACGGCGGACAGGCACCATGACTCCAGTCCCATTGCCCATGAATGGCGCCGTTGTCCCACGAGCCTTTGCTCATCGGGTGGTTCTGCCGGTAGAGCAGCTGCGGGTCGAGACCTTCCCACCACTTGCCCTTGCCGTCCTCTTTCGTGAGATTGCCGTCATAATAGACACCAGCCTTCTCGCCCTCAAGGTCATAGCGCTGCGAAGGCTCGAACCATGTCCACGCGTGATCGGCATGAAAGGAGATGCCAAGAGGCAGGCCATATTTCTTGGCTGCAGCAGCCCACTCAGCCAGAATGTCTCGCTTCGGCCCGATGTTCTTGCTGTTCCAAGGCTGGTATTGTGAGTCCCAGAGGTCGAAGTTGTCGTGATGGTTGCCAAGGACAAAGAAGTACTGAGCGCCGCAGCGTTTGTAGCGAGCCACAAGACTGTCGGGCTGCCAACGCTCTGCCTTGAAGAGCGGCAGGATGTCCTTGTATCCGAACTCCGAAGGATGCCCATAGTGCTCGCGGTGGAATTTGTATTTGTGATTGTTCTCCATGTACATCTCGCGAGCCATCCAGTCGCCGCTGCCTTCCACGCATTGTGCACCCCAATGAGCCCAGATGCCGAACTTTGCATTGCGGAACCATTCGGGCGTCTGATGCTGCTCCAACGACTGCCAAGTTGGTTCATACTGCCCTGTCTGCATCTTCTCATTCTCCTCACTAACAGGAATCCTATATGTCTCTTGTGCCTGTGCCGACATTACGACACAGATGAAGGCAAATGACAATAATGCTTTTCTCATCTTTTTCGTTATTCCGTTATAGTGTTATGCCGTCAAATTCCTCTGCAAAGGTACGAATAAGCGAGCGAAAAGTCAAATTTATTTGAAATTTTCCGAGCGAAGAAGTAGCTTGACGAAGGTCCTCCGCCTGCGCCTGAGCACCAATGGAGCGCAAGAAGATACGATTAAGTGATGAAAAAGCCAAATTAAAAAGAATTTTATTTACACAAACAGGGGACATGCCCATCGGCACATCCCCTGTTGTCATATCTGTGTTTAAGGAACAACGCGTTTATTTAACCATGACCTTTTTGCCGCCAATGATGTTGATGCCTTTTTGCATCTTGCTCACGCGTTGACCAGCAAGATTGTAAATATCCTCGTTAGCGTTAAGGTTATCGTTAGCGTTGAGATTATTAACGCCTGTTGGTGTCTCAATCCAGAACTGTTTCCAAACGGGATGAGCCTTGTACTGAGCATCATAGCCGTCGGGCACGAGAAGCAAGACGTTATTTGTCTCAACTTCTCCAAATGTGCTATCGTAGGCATTGGGAGTGTTCTTGGCATTACATGTTATTGTCTTCAGTCCTGTGCAACCATAGAAGGAATATTCGCCAACCTCGGTCATGCTATTGGGAATTGTTACTGTGGTTAAGCCAGTGCAAAGACCAAAGGCTCCGGCGTCTATCTTGGTTACACCTTCAGGGATATCCACTGAAGTTAAACCAGTGCATCCCATAAAAGCATACGGACCAATCTCAGTCACGCTGCTTGGAATACTTACCGAGGTCAAGCTTGTGCAATACTGGAAGGTGTTTGCATAGATATTATTCACACTGCTTGGAATTGTCAAAGAGGTTAAGCTTGTGCAGTTTCCAAAGGCACCATTGCCAATATTGGTTAGCGAGCTGGGGAGACTTATTGAAGTCAAGCCGCTGCAGTTGAAGAAGGAGTTGTTGCCAATACTGGTTAAGTTGTATGGGGTTGTTACAGAAGTCATGCCGCTGCACTCATAAAATGCACATTCACCTATGCTTGTCACGTTGCTGCCAAGAATGTACTACTTAACCTGATTGCCAAAGATGGCCTTGAAGGACTTAGTTGTTGTCCTGTTATCTGATACAAAGGTATTGCTGTTCAATGTCACTTGGGCTAAGTTCGAGCAATACTGGAATGCATTGTCTCCAATGCTTTCAATGCTGCTTGGAATGGTTATGGAAGTTAAACCCGTGCAGCCATAGAAAACCTGATTGCCAATGCTTTTCACGCCATTCGAGATAGTCACTGAGGTTAAACCTGTGCAATTTGCGAAAACAGAACTTTCAACCGAGGTCACACTGCCAGGGATGGTCATAGAGGTTAAACCTGTGCAACCACTAAAAGCACCCATGCCAATGCTGGTCACACTGTTCGGAATTGAAATGGATGAGATGTTGCAACCATAGAAGGTATAGTCGCCAATGCGAGTGATGCCAGAGGTGAGATAGTAATTCTGTACTTGATTGCCAAAGGCATTTTTTATAGCGGTACTTGACTGCTTATTCTTTGACACATAGCCATTGCAGGACAAGGTCACCTCAGTCAAGTTCGTGCAGCCACTGAAAGCAGTAGGCCAGATATCGTTCACACCGCGGCCAATAGTTACTGAGGTTAAGCCAGTACATCCCGCGAAGGTGTTATCAAAGAGATTCTCCACAGCGTCCGGAATATAAACCGCAAGTAAACTGCGACAGTTTTCAAAAGCATAAGAGCCAATGTAGGTGACGTTGCCTGGAATTGTCAATGAAGCTAATTTGTAGCAATTCTGGAAGGCACTTCCACCAATAGTGGTGACGCAACTCGGGATTGAAACTGAAGTTAAATTCGTGCAACCACCAAATGCTCCACCACCTATTCTTGTCACACCACTCGACCCATATTGACGGATTGACACGGAGGTCAAGGCTGTACAGCCCATAAAAGCACCATCGCTTATGACATCCATTCCAGAGGGAATTATTATCGAGGTTAAACTTGTACATCTCTCGAAAGCATGTTCACTCATCGTCCCATTTGCCGGAAGAGAAACTGAGGGTAACTTGCTGCAACCAGCAAAGGCATAAGCGCCAATAGGGGTATCATAACCCTTGAAAGTTAATGAGGCTAAGCTTGTACAATTCTCGAAAGCATGTCCACCTACAGAAGCACTGGCAGGGATAGCCACTGCTGATAGCTTACTGCAATTCTTGAAAGCACTTTCGCCAATATTGTTTCCATTGCCAGAGAAAGTCAATGAAGTCAGGCCCGTACAATTCTCGAAGGCATGTGCACCTATTGTAGCACCCGTAGGGATTGTCATGGTAGATATCTTGCTGCAATTCTTAAAAGCGCCATCGCCTATAGACACACTGTCCGAAAGAGTCACTGATGTTATGCCTGTGCAACCTTGGAAGGCAGAATCACCTATTTTGGAAATGTACTGATGCATTGTGATTTTGGTCATACCCGTGCAGCCATAGAAGGCATTGTCGGCAATGTCTGTCACAACGTAAGCAGTGGTGCCAACGATGACAACAGGTTGAACAACAATATCACCTGAATACTTCGTCCCGTTAGGATTGGCTATGACTTTTGTCTTAGTAACACTATGGTCTAAATATTGCCAAGTACCAAATTGATCAGTCTTCTGGGAATAGTACTCGACATAATAGATTTGATAGTAAAGTTGGCCAAACTGAAATTTATCGCCATCCTTATACTTAATTATCCATTGAGCAGCCGCCGTCATGCTCCAAGCCATTCCCACAAGCGCAAAGAATAAAAAGATTAAGCGTTTCATGATGTATGTTTGTTTTAGTTATTTCTGCTTGCAAAGATAGTGTTTTTTTCTTTTACCTGCAAGCAGAGAAAGAAAAAGATTACAGAATAATAATAAGGAAGTCAATAATCGTAACGTGCTATCTTCGCAAACTTAACACGTTATCTTTGCAAACTATCCACGTGTAATTCGCAATTTATCCACGTGTAATTCGCAATTTATCCACGTGTAATTTGCCAATTACATACGTGTATTTTCGAATTTTAGCTGGGAGCGTTCAGGAACTCCCTTGCTTTGGCGAGGGCAACATCAATGTGAGGACAGATGTGATCGGGATTCATCTTGTCATAAAAGCCTGCCTTTTCCAACTGACTATGCACCTTTGGCGTTACACCTGAGAGGATGACATGAATGCCTTGTTCATGGTTCATCTCGATTAAGTTCGCGAGGTTATGTATGCCAGTCGAGTCTATGAAGGGCACTTTCCTCATTCGAATGATGCGAACCTTGGGCTTATCATGGCCGATGTTCTTCATCAAATCGTCGAACTTGTTGGCAATTCCGAAGAAGTAAGGCCCGTTAATCTCATAGACGGCACAGCCTTTGGGAATCATCAGATGTTCCTCATTTACAGCCATATCCGAGGCATCTCCAAGGTCGATTTCGTCCTTGATGACAGAGATTTCTGTGGTTTCCATGATGCGCTTCATGAAGAGGGCACAAGCGAGGATAAGGCCTATCTCAATCGCGATTGTGAGGTCGAAGACGACAGTCAGGAAGAAAGTAACACAAAGGACAATCACGTCGCTTTTCGGATTCTTGAGCAAGCCTCGGACTGTTCGCCATCCACTCATGTTGTAAGCCACGATGACCAGTACCGCAGCCAGCGAAGCCATCGGAATATACTCGGCATAAGGCATCAAGAGAAGCAGGATGGCAAGTAGCACGACAGCGTGGATGATGCCGGCAACAGGTGTCTTACCGCCGTTGTTGATGTTCGTCATAGTGCGAGCGATGGCTCCCGTTGCTGGAATGCCTCCGAAGAGCGGCGTCACCATATTCGCCACACCTTGCGCGATGAGTTCCATGTTCGAGTCATGCTTGTCGCTAATCACACCATCAGCCACCGTTGCGGAGAGCAGGCTCTCGATGGCTCCAAGGATGGCTATCGTGAAGGCAACGGGCATGAGTTGCTGGAAGAGCTCGAAGGTGATGCTCGGCACAACCATCTTTGGCAACTGCGCCTGTATGTGGAAGCGGTCGCCGATGGTGTCGATGCCCTCGATGCCGTACTGTTTCATGATGAGGACGGCAAGGGTTCCAATCAAGATGCCCCAAAGCGAACCAGGTATCTTCCCCAAGCCTGGCACCTTCTTCAACGCTTTGGGCGAGAAGATGATGACCAGCAGCGAACCGATGGCGACGATGAAGTTCCAGAGGTTGAACGTCCCGATGTTCTCGGCATAACTAATCCATTTGCCCACGAAGTCGCCAGGCGTCTTGAGCGGGATGCGGATGGCCTCGCCTGTCGTGCTAATCGCGGTTTGCGTCAGGCCGAGTATGTCGCTGATTTGCGTCGTGAAGATGGTCAAGGCGATACCTGCCGTGAAGCCTATGATGATAGGGTAGGGGATGAACTTGATGACGACACCCAGCCGGAAGGCACCAAGCGCGATGAGAATAATGCCTGCCAGAATGGTGGCAATCAACAAGCCTTGCAGGCCGTATTCAGGGTTGTTGACGATGCCATAGATGATGACAATAAAGGCACCCGTCGGGCCGCCAATCTGTACTTTTGTGCCGCCGAGCAGCGATATGAGGAAACCAGCCACAATGGCCGTGATGATACCCTTCTCGGGTGTTACGCCGCTGGCTATGCCGAAAGCAATGGCTAAAGGCAAAGCAACGATACCCACGATGATGCCTGCCATCAGGTCCTTCATGAAGGTTTCGCGGCTATAACCCTTCATGCAGTCAATAATTCTTGGTGTCAATCCTTTCATATCTGTTTTGTTCATTAAGAATTTAAAAAGAAGAATGAAGAATTGCTTACCTGTTTTTTCAGCCTCTATTCCTCTTTTGCGCTGCAAAAGTACAACAAATTGGGCATTGAGCATTGAACATTGAACATTTTTTTGTAATTTTGTCAGAAAATAATTAACTTAAATCAATCCTCTTGGAGGAAATGAGGAACAAGACCCTGTCAAGGCTTCTGCTTTTAACCATTCTCTTCGTTATTGTATGGGTGAATTCTCATGGAGAGTCTGTCGCCATCAATGGAGGTATAGGTTGGGATGGTATGATTTATCGCGACATTGTCTGCCATCTTGAAGAGAAGTATTTTACTGGCGGCTTCAACAGCTACCACATGCATCGTGTCCTCCCCTTTGTCATCATTCATTATATTATGAAATGGACGGGCTTAGCAATGACCGATGCGAATATTCTCGTGGTTGCTAAGTGGCTGAACATCGTTACGCTCAGTATGACCGTACTTTGTTTCTATCGGCTTTCCCATCTGTTTCGTTGGAGGGGAACGACGGAGACTATGGCATTTGCGAGTGTCTTCTTCACTTATCCTGTGCTTAAGTATATGGGATATTACCCATTGCTTACTGATACGATGGCCTTGTTCCTGAGTTTCCTGGCAGCCAGCTGTTACTTCGACTATGGTTTGAAGCATCGCGCCCTATGGCTGACGCTTCTTGGTATCGTCAGTATGATGGTGTGGCCAGTCCTGTCCCTCATAGTTCTTCTTTTGTTAGCCCTTCCTTCTCATGAAGGCAAAGCGACTTGTAGCAACCAGTCCGACGGTTCTTCCGACTTCCTGACGCTTGCTTTGCGATGGACTTATGTCTTGTGGGTGCCATTGGCTTTTGCCACTTATGTCTGGTATCGCATGTGTTATCGAGGAGAGGATACATTCAATGCAATCTTTGTGGGGCGTCCTGTCTCGTTCTTGTGGCTGTTGCCAGTCGCGATTATTGCTTGGATGGCAGTCGTCTGGAGAGCGACGGGAATGCTTGGGATACCAGTAAAGCGATTGCTATGCATTCTTCTTGAGCGGAAGAACCTTCTTAGGCTCATTGCCAGTTGTGTTGTCTTTGTCCTTTTCTATAAAGCGATAGAGTATTTCGGAGGCCCCTCTGTCTTCTCGCTTCCTAACGAAATGGTGTCCATGTGTCAGCTGCCACTCACGGATGTGCTCATCTTCATGGAGTCGCCTTTCGCCTATCTTGGATGCTTTTTCGTGGCTGTTGTCTGTTATTGGCGAGAAATCTGTCAGGAAGCACATCGGCATGGAATCGCCGTCCTTGCCGTTTTGGCATTGGCTTTGCTCTTCCTTGCAGATATAGGGACACGCAAGCTTACGGCTTTCTATCCCTTTATGCTGATACTTCTGATGAATATCATCAATCGCCGCTCCCTTCCAAAATGGATGCCAGCAGTTGTGATAGTTCTCCAGTTGGCATTGTCATGCTTCTGGCTTCAAATCAATGCAGAAGGCATCGAAGAAGCCTTCCAGACCTTTTCCATAGAGGAGTACATGCGGTTCCCTGCACAGCGATACTTTATGTTTCATGGCCCTTGGCAAAGTTTTCAGACTTATTTTATCTATCTGTCGATAGAGTTGGTGCTTCTCTTTGCTCTGTTTCTGTTCAAACATCACGACAAAACCCATCCGCTGAGGGAAGAATGACAAATAAACAAGTAAAAGTTTGGCAGAAAGGAAGAAAGGTCGTATCTTTGTTGGCAAATTATTAACTTAAATCAAAAATAAACTATGTTTGAAGTGTTATCTACCCCCATTATCGTGGGCTTGTTTGCGATTTGGTTCTGTTTCCTTCTGCTCTCTTACAAGGGACAGCCGAAAGGACTCTGGACATTAGCTCTTGCCAATACAGGCGAGCGTTTCGGCTACTACACCATGCTGGCCGTCTTTGTTCTTTTCCTTCATGACAACTTTGGCTTCGACTCGGGTTGGGCCAGCGAGACATTCTCCAACTTCCTGTTTGTCGTGTATCTGCTGCCCTTGTTCGGCGGCATGCTTGCCGACAAGTACGGCTACAGCAAGATGGTCGTGCTGGGCATTATGATAATGTTCATCGGTTACCTCATCCTGTCAGTACCCATGGGAGGCGCCACTCCTGCCATTATCGCAATGGGTGCAGGCCTTTTGCTCGTGTCTTTGGGAACAGGCCTCTTCAAGGGCAACTTGCAAGTCATGGTGGGCGACCTCTACAACGCTCCTGAGTTTGCCGACAAGCGCGACTCTGGCTTCTCGCTCTTCTACATGGCCATCAATATCGGCGCTCTGTTTGCTCCCACCGCTGCCATCAGCATCATGAACTGGGCACAGACATCGCTCGGCTACAGCAAGGCCGACAGCTATCACTTTGCCTTTGCTGTGGCCTGCGTGAGCGTGATTGCCTCTATCCTTATCTACTATCTGGGCAAGCGTACCTTTGCCCACGTGATTGGCACAACGAAGAAGGCCGACAAGGCAGCAGCGGCTCAGCAAGCCGAGGTGCCTGCAGAGAACGACACGAAGGAGCGCATCGTTTGCCTCTGCCTCGTCTTTGCCGTCGTCATCTTCTTCTGGATGGCATTCCATCAGAACGGCCTCACGCTTACATGGTTCGCTGATGAATATACAGCCACAACCTCTACAGGCATTGAGAGCATGATGTTCGATGTGCGCAACCTCTTGGCCCTCATCTTCATCGTTTATGGCTTGTTTGGCATCTTCCAGTCGAAGGGTTTGCCTCGCATCCTTGCCGCTATCATGATAGTTGCAGGCGCGTTCTTCCTCTATAATATGGTGCCAGCTCCAGGCGTCGAGACGGCTGTTTCCGCTCCTATCTTCCAGCACTTCAATCCCTGCTTTGTGGTTATCCTGACGCCTGTCAGCGTGGCTCTCTTCGGTTGGCTGGCAAGCAAGGGCAAGGAACCAAAGGCTCCCGTCAAGATTGGTTTGGGTATGCTTGTGGCAGCCTGCGCTTATCTGTGGCTTACGTTGGATTCCGTTGGACTTCCCGCTGCAGATCCTGTAAACCATCCTCATTTGGCAAATGTTGGTCCTTCGCTGTTGGTTAGGACATATCTCATCCTCACCTTTGCCGAGTTGCTTTTGAGTCCGATTGGTATCTCGTTCGTGACGAAGGTTTCTCCTGTCAAGTACAAAGGCATGATGATGGGCGGCTGGTTCGTTGCAACGGCTATCGGCAACAAGCTTGTCAGCATTCCCGGACACATGTGGGGCATGGACCTCACCATTGTTTGGGGTACGCTTATGGCAATCTGCCTGCTTGCCGCTATCTTCATCTTCTCGATTATCAAGAAGTTGAACAAGGTGGCGTAGTAGAGTTGAAAAGGTAAAAAGGTGAAAAAAGAAGGAGCTAAAAGAAGATAGATGAAGATAGAAGAAGATAGATGACGTTAGTTTTTCCGCTGCCCAATGTATTGTCTTCTATCTTCGTGGCTGAAAGCCACATATCTTCTTCTAACTTCTTCTAACTACTTATAGAATTGAAATTTGAAGCGCCTTCCTCCTCTTTGGCTATCGTGTGTGCCACTGGTAATGCTGGTGGCACTCGTAGCTCTTGTTGTCAGCATCTTTGGTGACGAGACGCTGGCAGGTGCGTCGCAGATGGCTTTGCTTGTGGCAACGGCTTTTTGCGTTTGCATCGGCATTGCATCGCGTCTCATCACTTGGGACGACTTCGAGCGAGCCATAAGCGACAAGGTGGGAGGTGTCAGTTCTGCCATCATCATCTTGCTGCTCATCGGAGCCCTTGGCGGAGCATGGATGGTGAGTGGCATCGTGCCTACTATAATTTATTATGGCATGGAGATGATGAGCCCAAGATGGTTCCTCGTTTCCGCTTGTCTCATCAGTGCTTTGGTGAGTGTGTTGACGGGTTCTTCGTGGACGACAGTAGCCACTATCGGTATTGCCTTGATGGGCATCGGTCAAGCACTCGGCTTCGAGGAGGCATGGATTGCAGGCGCAGTCATTAGCGGTGCTTATTTTGGCGACAAGATATCGCCTATGAGCGACACGACGGTACTTGCTTCCAGTACGGTAGGTACGCCCCTTTTCACCCACATCCGCTACATGCTTTACACGACGGTTCCGACCTTTCTCATCACTCTCACAATCTTTACCATTGTAGGTCTTGGGCAAGGAGAGGTCGTCACTTCGCATGTCGCTACGGTTCAACAAGCTTTGCAGCAGACATTCTGCATCTCGCCTTGGCTCATCATCGTACCCGTGCTGACTTTTATCCTCATTATGATGCGCTTGCCGTCGATGGTTGTGCTCTTTCTCGCGACGCTGATGGGTGTTGTGGCTGCTGTTTGGTGTCAGACGGACTTGCTCGACGAGATAGCGGGCACCGACCACGAAGGGCTTGCCCAACGCATTCGAGGCGCTTTCATCATTGTTTATGGCAGCACGGCTCTCGATACAGGTGTGCCCGACCTCAATGCTCTTGTTGCGACTCACGGCATGGCTGGGATGCTCAATACCATTTGGATAATCCTTTGTGCAATGGCTTTCGGAGCAGCCATGACGGCGACAAGGATGCTCGACAGCATTATGCAAGCCTTGTTGCGACTGGTTAAGGGAACCGTCTCTCTTGTGGCAAGCACGGCCTTTTCCGGTGTTTTCCTCAATGTGGTTAGTGCCGACCAATACCTTAGCATTATCCTGACGGCCACGATGTTCGGCGACACTTATCGCAAACGAGGTTATGAGTCGCGCCTCTTGAGCCGTACTTGCGAGGACAGCGCCACAGTAACCTCCGTGCTAATCCCTTGGAACACATGCGGTATGACGCAGGCAAGCGTCTTGGGTGTCAGCACGCTCGTCTATGCGCCCTATTGCTTCTTCTGCTACTTAAGCCCCATCATGACTATTCTGGCTGCGGCGATGCTGCCAAAGAAAAACCTTACAAGATGATGAAACGCGTTATTTGTGCCCTCTCGATGCTTTTTGCTCTCACTTCTGTTCAAGGTGCAGAACTGAGCTTCAAAGTGAAGAGCAAGTACCTGAATCTGCCTATCTCTCGAGATGCAGAGCGTCGCAAGTTGACTTTCCAAGCAAAAGGCGTGGATGACCTCAACGTTGTGGCTCGACTCTCGAAAGAGCCTGATTACTGGGTCTTCAAGGACTTAACGGCTTACAGGGGCAAGACGTTGACCATTACCTTTGACGGACCGGAGGAAGCACTCTCGCTGGTCTATCAGGCGGACACTATTCGTGACGCTCAGAAGATGTATCGAGAGAGGAATCGTCCGCAGTTCCACTTTACGACGCGGCGCGGATGGATCAATGACCCGAATGGTTGCATTTGGCATGATGGGCTGTATCATCTTTATTATCAGCATAATCCTTTTGAGCGCGAATGGGAGAATATGACTTGGGGACACGCTACGAGTCCCGACCTCCTGCATTGGACGGAACAAGCCCCAGTGCTTTTCCCTGACACAATCGGCACAATGTTCAGCGGTTCGGCAGTCTTCGACAAGGACAACACATCTGGTTTCGGTACCAAGAAGAACCCTCCGCTCGTCTATGCCTATACTGCCGACAGAAGCGACAAGGAAACACAATGTATCGCTTATAGCCTGGATGGGGGCATGACGCTACACAAGTACGAAGGCAATCCCGTTATTGATTCGCACGACAAATGGCAGACTCACGACACGAGAGACCCGAGGTTGTTCTGGTACGAGTCTGGGGGCCATTGGGTTCTCGTCCTGAATGAACGTAACGGACATAGCATCTATACTTCTGACAACTTGAAGGACTGGACTTATCAGAGCCATGTGAATGGTTTCTGGGAGTGTCCTGACCTCTTTCCTCTGGCTGTTGACGGCAATCCGAATGATGTGCGATGGGTGATGTATGGGGCAAGCAATACGTATATGATAGGCAGTTTCGACGGCAAAGTCTTCACGCCAGAAAGCGGCAAGCACCGTTTCTCGACGGGCACCATCTATGCCGCCCAGACGTTCAACGAAGTGCCTGACGGACGAAGAATACAGATAGGATGGGCCAACATCGACCATCGAGGAATGCCTTTCCGCGGGCAAATGTTACTGCCGACCGAGTTGACTTTGCGCACAACAAAGGACGGAATCCGTCTCATTAGCAAGCCTATCCGCGAGGTTGCCTCTTTGCTGAAGCCGCTTTATTCAAGTGAAAAGGCCTTGAATGGGCAGGAAGTCAACAAGGCGCTGCAACCTTATCAGAGTCAAGACTGTGTGCATCTTCGTGCCACACTCAACCTGACCTATGCCACAAGCGCAGGTCTTCGCTTTGATGGACAAACGCTTGTTGACTACGATCTCAACCGCAACACGCTGAACGGACAGTTCTATTCACCGCAAGATCCGACGAGCCTTTCGCTGACAATGGACATCTACATCGACCGCACCTCGATTGAAGTCTTCATCGACGACGGCCTTTACAGCTATTCGATGGAGCGGAAGCGGGCAATAAGTACGCCCCGGAATCCCGCAGCCAAAGGCCTTGAATTCTGGGGCGCAGACATTAATGTGACTGATATTCAGCTTGATGCTGTCGAGAGCTGCTGGTAGAGTTGCCTCCTACTGCTTCAGGGAAGTGCTTCTGCGGCCTCTTCCAACTACTTCTCCAACGTTGGATGTGCTGTCCTCCGGCTGCTCGACTTCGCTGCGAGTGGCTGGTGCGAAGTAAGGATAATAGTAGCCCCAGTTGTTGCGATCCCAGTAGCCATAGCTGTTTACGTATGGCGTCCAGTTGTAGTAATCGACGAGCTTGCGCATACGGAACAAGGTACCAGACTCGGAGAAAGTGCCCGAGAAGTAGTCGTTCGTCATCCGATAGTTGCTGATTCGCGTGTTGAGTTGGGGGTCATAATCATAAGTAAGATAGATATAACCGTTCTCTACCGACCAGCGGAACTTGTAGTATTGGTACTCGTAGGGTCCGTAGTCGTAGTAGTCAACCTGCGTTCCTCGGCCATAGTTCGCGTAGGAATAGGCGGGGATGAACGTCAGATAGGTGTCGTAGGAGTCGAAAGTATAGACCCTTCCGTTGTTATCTCTGTAGTCATAGAACATTCCGAAGTCTCCTCTCCACTCTCCCGAGAGCACCATCGACTTGTTGGTATCCTCCATATCGATGCAAGAAGAGAACGAAAGAACTGCCATCATGAAGATGAAAGACGCGAAGCCAAAGGCTCTTGCCTTGCTGTCGTAGTGTATCATAAAGCGTTTCATAACTGTACTTTTTTAGGTTTGTCTGCTGCAAAGGTACGGCAAGTTCATGGCTTTGCAAAGGGGAAATACGAATTCTTTAGGGGGAAATCCCTATTCGTATAGTGAAAGAGGAGCATGGAGCAAGGAGCAAGAGGATACCTTATCTGGTGACGGCTTGGACCTGCCTCATTAGGTGAAAAGAGCTCGCATAACAAGACGCATCGACAGCAAGAACTTTGCAGATATTGTCTCATAATTGTGCAAAGATGATAAATTAACGTCTTTTAACACATGGATTCGCGTACACATATAATAATGTAGTAACTTTGCGCCCGAATTTATGCGTTTTGGGAAAAACGTACATAAACTAACAACGATAACTAACAACATATTTCAAACAAATTAACCATGAAAAAAATCAAACTCTTATTGTCTGTCGTGCTCTTAACTATTGGAATTAGTGCGACGAAGGCTGCTCCCGAAGTGGAAACTGTCACTATTGGCAGCACCGGCTATGCTACTTACTGTAGCTCGAATCCTCTCTATTTATACGACCTTGTCGTGCCCGAACCAATCGGCCGCTGGACATTCGATGATCCCTCAAACCTCCTTGCAGGTACAGGCGCTGCAACCCTGACTGCAACAAAACATGCAAAGAACAACGTTACCCAAACTACCCTTGCTGATGCTAACATTACTGCAGTAACAGGACCCGACGCCAGCAACGGCGCCGTGAATGTTCCTATTGGCTCCAGCCTGCTGATGGCTGCCAACAATGGTGCAACAAGCATGGGCACATATACCGTCATGTTTGATGTCTGCGCAGAAGATGCTAACTCATATGTACCTCTTCTACAGAACAGCCTGACCGACGGTAAGGACGGTAGCCTCTTCTTCCATACCCACCAAGTAGGCTTAGGTGGAGGTCTCGGTTACCACGGCACCATCAAAAACAACACGTGGTATCGTATCGTCTTCGTTGTTCAGCCAAACGGAGCTTCTCTCTATGTGGACGGCAACCAACTTGTTTCTAACCTGAACCTCAGCACACCATACAACCAGCACTGGCTCCTGACAACGGGTGCCCTCTTCTTTGCCGACGAAAGCGGCGAGGAGAAAGCCATCAAGACATCAGAGCTGCGTTTCTGGGATGTGGCTCTGGATGAAGGCCAAGTCGCTAAACTGGGCTCTATCAGTGGAGATGCACCGAAATTCCCCGAGGCTCTTGGCGTATGGACATTCGACGATGCAACAGATCCTTATGCAGGTACCGGCACAGCAACACTTGCTAAATGGGGTAACAGCTCCTCCTTTGCCGATGGCGTCGCTACGGTTCCCGTTGGAGCTGGCATTGAGCTGAGCACAAACCTCGAGTCAACTCCAAGTGCTTACACACTCATGCAAGACGTTAAGTTCGCAGACGTCAGCGGCTACATCTCTCTCTTCCAGAATGACGTCAACAATGGTAAGGACGGCAGCATCTTCATCAAGAACGGAACGGTTGGTCTTGCCTCAGCCGGTCTTGGCTACAATGGCACGATCAACACCGACACATGGTATCGTATTGTTACTGTCATCGACAACAGCTACTGCACACTCTATGTGGACGGCGTTAAGGTTGGCGGACCAACTAATATTCAGGACACGAACGCATGGGCAATGCGCGACTCAAGGAAACTCATCCTGTTCATCGACAACGACGGTGAGGAGAAAGAGGTTCAGCTGGCTGAAGCACGCTTCTGGGATCTTGCCCTGACAGCAGCACAGGTAGCACAGCTCGCTACTGTCGGCACAACTACCTACGATGGCCAAGCAGGAGGCGGAGAACCTCCTGTTGCATACACCGGTAAGATTGTTTCAGGCGGTCTGTCTTTGACAGAACTCTCAGGCGGCATACCTGCAAACACGGCTGTCGTTCTCAAGGGAACACCAAATACCGTATATAGGTTTGTTGTCAAGCCTACGGGACTTCCCGCTGTTACCGACAACGACCTTCAGGGTTCTGACGGCACTGTTACTGGCAACGGTTCTACAATCTTTGCTCTTTCAAGTAAGGCCAATGGCGTTGGCTTCTATCCTGTAGGTAATGGCGTAACCATCCCTGCCGGCAAGGCTTACCTTGAATATACCGGCAGCAACCCAGTCAAGGGCTTCACCTTCGTCTTCGACGACGATGCAACTGGCATAAGCCTGACGGAAGATGGAAGAAGTCAGATGGAAGACGGTGCTATCTATAACCTTGCTGGCCAGCGTGTAAGCAAGATGCAAAAGGGCATCAACATCGTGAACGGTAAAAAAGTATTGAAATAGGAAACAAGGACCTTAGGGTCTCTAAGGACTTTAGGGACCTTAAGGACTTTAAACAAGAAAACGAAGATGAAAAAGACATATATCACACCCGACATGCTCTCTGTAGCACTCAACACAAAGGCTGGTATTCTGCTGCCGGAGTCACTGACCATCAATACCGAAGGTGGCGAAACGATCAGCGAATCAAATCAAATCCTGACAAAGGAGAGCAGAGACGTTAACCTCTGGGACAACGAATGGTAAGCACCATCCTCCGCTATCCCGATTAATATGAAATAAGAAGTGGGGACATGTCGAAAGGCACGTCCCCACTTCTTTATAGGACACTTTTATGTCTTACTTGAAGAGTTTGATTTCGCTGAGCTGCAGCCTGGTGCCGCCAGCCATTTTGAGGAACTCGAAGCGGTAGTAGCGGTAGCTGCCTGAGGCTGCCAGCCTGAAGCGATATTCCTGCTCGTTTTCGTCACGAAGAAGGCGGTTGCCTTTCTGCTCGTCGAGGGTCGTCCAGTTCTGCTTGTCGTTGCTTCCGCTCACTTTCCACGTTACGGGGTTGCGGTCGGGGTAGTCGTGCGTGTCATCACCCGTGACGAATCGGTACTCGTTGATGGGCGTCTGTTCGCCTGCATCGAGTGTGATGGAGTAGGGCATCTGGCGAGGTTCGTCGATGCACCACTTCGTGAAGATCCATCCGTCTGCAGCCATAGATGCTCCCTCCTTGCCGTCGCGGCCTGAACCGCTCACGAAAGTGGCTTTCACGGGCATTTGGACCTTGTCGTACAGGTAGATTTCGCTGAGCTGGATGCGTGTTCCGCTTGCCATCCTGAAGAACTCGAACCGGAAGTAACGGAACTTGTCTTTGGCTCCTGCGGCTGTGGGCTTGAAGCGATATTCCTGCAGACCTTCAGCAGGGAGGCTGCGGTTGTTCTTCTGGTCGTCGATGGTCGTCCAGTTTTCCTTATCGTTGCTTCCGCTTACTTTCCACGTTACAGGATTGCGTTCGGGATAGGCATTCGTGTCGTCACCCGTTACGAGTCCGTACTCTACGACGCCTGTCTGCTGTCCTGCATCGAGGACAATCGAGTAGGGCATCAGGCGTGGGAAGTCGATGCACCATTTCGTGGAGAGCTGGTCGTCGCAAATCATGGCCGGACCTTCCTGGCCGCCACGACCTGAGCCGCTCACAAAAGTTGTTTTGATGGGAGCCTGAGCGAGTGCTTCACTCAAGGCGAAAAAGGACATTAGGATAAATGAAAGATGTCTCATATCTGTTAGTTTTATTGATTTCGATGTGCAAAGATATGAAAAATAGTTCATAGTTCATAGTCCTTTGTTGAGAATAATTTCGTAACTTTGCATTAAATATAACGAATTTAACTTTATAAAGTAGAGAAGTAGTCAGTAGTGAAGTGGTTATGCCAAATGTCTTAGCGCTTGCTCTTGCTGAAGGAGTATCGGCTTAACTACTGTCCGAAGGACGAGCGAAGCGATATCTACTTAACTACTTAACTACAAAAGGAGTAAAACCCTCGAAACTTAAATAATTAATTATAACCTTCTACTATGAACCATTTGCTTAGGAAAGTCCTCTTTGTAGCAGTGTTTGCACCCCTCTGTAGCCAAGCTGCAGAACCCGTCGATTACGTGAATCCTTACATCGGAAGCATCAGTCATCTGCTGGTTCCCTGCTTTCCGACCATTCAGTTGCCAAACAGTCTGATGCGCATCTATCCGACTCGAAACGAATATATTACAGAGTACCTCGACGGTTTGCCCATCGTCGTCACCAATCATCGCGAGCGAAGTGCCTTCAGGTTGAGTGTCACGCAAGGCGACGAACTGCGTTCCATCATCTCGACAAGTTGGGATCATGAGCGCGTGACACCTTACGACTATCAGGTCTCGATTGCCGACAACACCATCGACGCCCACCTGGCCGTCTGCCATCAGAGTGCCATCTACGAGTTGACGTTTGCCGACCCAAGCAAGCCTGCCACGATTATTCTCTATACTGAAAGCGGCAGAATGCAGGTTGAAGGACGTCACGCTTCTGCAAGTCAAAGGTTGAGCAAGAACATGGACATCTTCTTTTCGGGCGAGTTCGATGTCGAACCAGAGAAGGCTGGGGCGATACGCAACGGAAGAATTGCTGATGAGAAGGTTCCTGCAGGGCGCGGCATTTGCACAGCTCTACGCTTTCCTGCCGGTACAAAGAAGGTTCAGTTCCGTTACGGCGTTTCCCTCATCAGCGAGGAACAAGCGGAGAAGAACCTCGTTCGCGAGCAGGGCAAGGACTTCAACATGGCCAAAGTCATCAAGGATGGCCGCAAGGAATGGAACGAGACGCTCAGCAACATTCGCGTCAAAGGCGGCACCGAGGACCAGAAGACTGTGCTCTACACCTCTTATTATCGTACCTTCGAGCGCCCCGTCTGCTTGAGCGAGGACGGACGTTACTTCTCGGCTTTCGACGGTAAGGTGCACGAGGATGAAGGACATCCGTTCTATACCGACGACTGGATCTGGGATACTTATCGTGCGGCACACCCGCTTCGAGCCCTCATTCAACCCCAGAAAGAGGAAGATATCGTGGAAAGTTACCTCCGAATGGCAGAGCAAATGGGTACGAAATGGATGCCAACTTTCCCCGAAATGACTGGAGACACGCGAAGGATGAACAGCAATCATGGCGTGGCAATGGTTGCTGATGCGCTCTGGAAGGGTCTTAAAGTGGATGCCAAGCGCGGCTTCGAGTACTGTCGTCGCGGCATAGAAGAGAAGACGCTCGTGCCTTGGAGTGGCGATCCGGCTGGCCGTCTCGACCAATTCTACAAGGATCATGGCTACTTCCCCGCTCTTGCAGAAGGCGAGACGGAGACCGAACCGAACGTGGGCGGCTTTGAGAAACGGCAGCCCATCGCAGTCACGCTTGGCACAGCTTACGACGAGTGGTGCCTCTCTCGCATAGCAGAGTTCATGGGTAATAAGGCAGATGCTGCCAAATACCTTGCCCTAAGCTACAATTATCGCAATGTTTGGAATGCCGACACACGTTTCTTCCATCCCAAAGACGAGCGCGGCAACTTCCTGCCAGACTTTGATTATCGCTTCAGCGGAGGCATCGGAGCGCGTGCCGCTTATGGCGAAAACAACGGATGGACCTATCGTTGGGACGTACAACACAACCTTCGTGACCTCGCGAAGCTGATGGGCGGACGTGAATCGATGTGTCAAGAACTCGACCGCACCTTTGCGGAACCATTAGGCAGGAGTAAGTGGCAGTTCTACGGAGAGTTCCCCGATCAGACAGGCAACATGGGGCAGTTCACGATGGCAAACGAGCCGTCGCTCCATATACCGTATATATATAACTATGCTGGCGCTCCTTGGAAGACGCAGAAACGCATTCGTCAATGCCTCGACGCGTGGTTCCGCAACGATGTTATGGGTATGCCTGGCGACGAAGACGGTGGCGGAATGACCTCTTTCGTGGTCTTCTCTTCACTTGGCTTCTATCCTGTTACACCAGGCTTCCCTGCCTACAACATCGGTTCGCCACTCTTCACGGACGCTCGCGTCAAGCTGCCTGGCGGCAAGGAACTGCACATCATTGCCAAAGGAAGCAGCAAAGAGAACAAATACATCCAGCGTGCAACCCTGAATGGAAAGCCTTGGAACAAGCCCTGGTTCAGCCATGATGACATAAAGAACGGCGCAACCCTCGTGCTTGAAATGGGCAGTAGGCCCAACAAACAATGGGGTAGCGCCGAAGATGCCACGCCTCCTTCCGCTCCGACGAAGCAGAACTAATATAAGATCTTCTTCCCCTTCGCGACGTTAATGCCTTTGTATCTCTTCGAGAGGCGCTGGCCGGCGAGGTTATAGGTGAACTTAAAGTCTTTAAGGTCCTTAGGGTCTTTAAGGACTTTAAGGTCTTTAAGGCCGAGGGCGATGTCCTCTTCTGTGACAGTAAACTGCGGTCCTTCGGTGAAAAGGGAGCCTGTGTAGGCAGCATCGACTGCCTGAACTCCCCAAGAATATGTGCCGGGCTTTGTCGGACGGAACGTCCATTCTGTTCGCGTGCCGATGCGCCCGAGGCGATTCACCTTGCGAATGCCATCGCTTGTGCCGCCAATGATGGCAGGTGTGCTGTTCAGTAGGTTGCCGGTCTCGTCTTTGATATAGACTTCGTAGGTAAAGCCCGGATGTGCTGTCTCAGCAGCTTGCCATGCAAGACGCACGCCTCCTTCTTGGATGTTGGCAGTCGGAGCAAGTGGCGCATCAGGCCGTGACGGAGCAGAAAGCAGGTTGTAACAAAGGATGGCATTGTCGCCAAATTGCTCCGTGGTAAGATAGTTCTTGTCCTCAGAATGCCCGATGACTACGAAATCCTTGCGCCCGTCGCCATTATAGTCAGGGAAGATGATGCTGGCACCTGTGGCTCCTGGTATGGCGGTGCTGCGTTTGAGTTGTCCCTTGCTGTCGTTAAGGTAAAGCTTTCCTCCATAAACATTCGACTTTGTACCGCCTAAAAGTATGTCGTAGTCACCATCTCCATCCCAATCTATCACGCCAGCCGAGTTGTTTGCCGCAGAAGAAAGCGTGTAGATATCGGTCTGGAAGTCACAACTGATTGCTTTGAAACTGGGTATTTCAGTCGCCTGATTGATGTAGATACGCTGTCGAGTCGTCGTCTCTCCCGAGGAAGACTCGCCAAGTCCTGCAAGCATGATGTCGAGCCAACCGTCGCCATTAAAGTCGGCAACCTGCAGGGCACCGTTGGATTTGCGTTTGATGTTGGCTCCTCTCTCACCCAAACCCAAGCGAAGGAACTGCCCAAGTTGATCAGGATTGTTAAGGTAAACGTCCGTGAAGCGCAGTTGTCCTTCCTTTTCATCCACGAGAGCAGAGATGGCGAAGTCTTGCAGTCCGTCGTTGTTGAAGTCGGCCGGCTGAATGATTGCCTCGCGAAAAAGGTAGTCTTGCCCAAAGGGTTCGACCGTGAAGGTGATGCTCGATGGGTCGGTCGTTTGGTTGTGGAGAATGACATTGCAGTTCGTCTCGCCTTGATGGCCGACGAGAATGATGTCGAGCCGCGCGTCGTTGTCGATGTCAATCACTTCCGCGTTGCAAACCGCCCTGTAGTCAAAAGACGCATTAGAGCCGTCGGGATTGAGGATGACGAGTGCTGCTGCTTCAAACGTCCCATTCCCTTTTCCCAGGAAGATGCCTTCGTGATTGTCCTCGTTATCGCTCCCGGTTTGGTCGAAAGCAATGATATCCATGTTGCCGTCGTTGTTGATGTCGCATGGAACAAAAGATGGAGAGTCTGTTACCTTAAAGGGAGGAGTCGTCGAGACTTTCGTCCATTTGTGAGTAGAGGTGCCAAAGAGCGCAAGATAGGAGATGTACTTAGTGGTTGTGGCTTCATCTGTGGCGGAGTCCTGAACGCTGGACAACCCTTCGGTCACGATGTCAAGGTTGCCATCATTGTTCAGATCAACGGCGACCGCTCCGCCATTCCTAAAACCCCAGGACTGCGTGATGAGTTCGGGACTGTATGGCGCCGTAGTGGAGAGTGTGGGACGGATGATTGGGTCGTTGAGCATGACGAGTCTGTTGCTCTGGAACTTCATCGTGCCGATGTACATCCGTCGAGGCTGTATGTTTGCTGTGTCGTTGTGCGCATGGAAGACAATGCGAAGGTTACCGTCCTTATCGTAGAAGAGCGAGTGATGCCCAGTGCCGACGAGGTCGTCCCAGCGCCGAAGGATGGGATTGTTCGCGTATTTCGTCCAAGTGCCCGAGGCAATGTTTGTCGTTGTGGCATAGCCTACGGCATAGTCCTGACTGCGGTAACCGTTGCCGGAATATGTCAGGTAGTATGTGTTCCTGAACTTGATGACATTTGGCCCCTCGGTGACTTTGTGTTCCTTGAGCTCCCACGACTGCGTTGCGGCGAAGCATTTGCGCAAAGTGCCGGCAATAGGAGTGATGAGGTCATCTCCGAGTTTTGCCTGCCAGATGCAGTTGCCGTCGGTGAAGCGCACGAAGAAGATGTATGCGATGGTGTCGCCATTTGCTTTGACATCGAAGAAGACGTGCGAGTCGATGCATTTCTCGTTGCCGATGAGGCTTTCCATCTGATAGGAGCCGACTTGCACGAAGGGTCCTTTCGGCGAGGAAGATGTCGCGGCATAGAGGTGCTCGTTGGCAGAGTAGTACATGATGTACTTGCCTTTGACGTGATATACCTCAGGAGCCCAGAACCATTGCGTCTCTGTAGTATTCGTTTTGTTGAGGGCCAGTCCCTCGTACTTCCAGACGCGCAAGTCGTCGCTCGTGTAGCAGCGGATGCCGTTGGCGTCGTTTGTGCCGTAAGCGTAGTAAGTGTCTCCGTCGAGCAGAATGTATGGGTCTGCCAGCGGAACCTGGCTCTTGCCTCCTTCAGCCTTTCCGAGGAAGGGTAGGAGCAAGAACGCTATGCCTGCAAAAATTGTCTTTCCTTTCATATCTCTTTACCTGTTAGAATGAATTCAGACGGATTGCTTGAACCCGCCCGAATCGTTGTTACTTAATTTCCCAACCTGCAGCCTTTGCCATCTTCTTGCAGATTTCGGTGTTGTCGAAGCGGCCGTGGAACTGTTCTGCTCCGACGCCGATTGCGAAGGCCGGCACGTAGCCATTGCTGTGACCGCCGCTTTGCCAACCAATCAGGGCGCATTCGGAGATGACGCGCTTCACGGTGCCTGACAGACGACCTGGGTCGTTCTTCTCCATAAACTCTTTGAATGAGCGTTCCAGACGGCTTGCCTGTTCGTCGCTAACCTTCACGTCGCCCCAGAAGCCGAAGTTGTCTGTAAGGAACTTCTTGCCTTCATCCCAAGTGAACTTGTCGCCCAGTTTTGCCTTTTTGGCCTTGAGTTCGCGTTCGAGCTTCACCATGCTCATGCGTTGAGACGCTACTGCTTTGAGGTTCAGCTCGTACGGGCCACGGCCGAGCGCCAGTCCGCCTGTCTCGTGGTCGGCAGTGATGACGATGAGTGTCTCGTCGGGATGTTGCTGATAGAACTCGTAAGCTACCTTCACGGCATTGTCCATGTCGATGAGTTCCGTGATGAAGACGGGGTCGTTTGCGTGGCAGCCCCAGTCAATTTTGCCGCCTTCAATCATCACGAAGAAGCCGTCCTTCTCGTTTTGCTTCTTCATGAGGAAGTTGATGGCTGCGCGTGTGATGTCCTGCAGGGTAAGGTCGTTCTTCGTGCGGTCAAGTGCGTAGGGGATGCAGCTGTTGTCGATCTTGCTTGCTGCTTCTGTCTGGAAGAGAATCATCTTGTCGGCCTTCTTGGCTTTCTTCTGGTAGTCTTTGTAGCCACGAGCAATCGTGTAGCCGCCAGCCTGAGCCTGTGCATAGAGGTCTGGGCCGCCGTCTGGGTTCTGAGGCTTCACGAAGTCACTTCCTGCGAAGAAGTCAAAGCCGGAACCAGGCAGCTGAGAACCAATCTCGTAGGACATGCTACGCTTTGCTACATGCGAATAGAAGGCAGCTGGAGTAGCGTGGTCTATGCTCACGCTGGTCGTTACACCGACTGCAGCACCTGCATCCTTTGCCCAATGTGCGATGCAGCTAACAGGCGTCTCCAGGTCCTTCAGGATGCCGAGAGCGCCGTTCTTCGTCTTGTGTCCGCTTGCCAGAGCAGTACCACCGGCAGCAGAGTCGGTCACACCATTCGTGGCGCTTTGTGTGTTGATGAGTGCTACGTATGGGAAGCTGGGGAAGCAAAGTTCCTTGATGCCAATTTGACCTTCGAGCGCACCGAGGTAAGTCTCGGCAGCGTTGACCTGGTTCACGCCCATACCGTCGCCGATGAAATAGAACACATACTTGGCTCTGCCTTCAGCAAGAGCAGCCAGAGCAACCAGCAGGATGCTCAGTGTAGAAAAGACTCGTTTCTTCATGTTTGCTGTTATTTTAGGTTATATAATTATCCAATCCGCCCACAAAGTTATGAAAAAGCCCGCGAAATACAAAAGAAAAACGTGTTTTTCTTTGCCTTTGAATGGCATGAGTCGTCTAGACAAACGTGGTTTGTAGTGAAAAATCCTTTACAGTATTTTGTGAGTTAACGTGTCGAATCGGCAGACGCAACGTGGGGCGTTTTTCAACGCGACGTGGGTCGTTTGCAAATTCGACGTGTCGCGTTTGAAATTCCCCTACGTTAAGTTTACCGACTTAACACGTCGAATTTGAGTCCAAACTACATCATGTTTGATTGGTTGACGTGTGACAGTGATACTATCTTAACATTGTCTACTAAAAACCGACTTTGTAACTGCTTGATTGTCAGTGTGGATTCAAAATAAGCCCATTTTAGGCTTCAGGGTATATCTGAGGTCATCTGAACAAAAAAACGGCGTCAGAAACGCCGCTTTGGAGAAAAATATTTACAATTTCCTGCTTTGTGTTGGGTCGCTTAGCCGAGCTTGCTTTCGCTCGCTGCAGCTAAGCATGTCTTCATTCGACCAAGACTTTTCTGCCATTCCTGATGTAGATGCCCCTCTCCATCTTGCTTACGCGCTGGCCGTTGAGGTTATAGATGACATCATCCTTAGTGGAAGGAGTAGCAGAAATGCTTCTTATCTCGGTTGCGTTGTCGAGTGCCTGCTCTGCTCGCTCGATGGCCTGTTGCAGAGACTCCCTGTCTGCAGCAGTGACGGTGTTGGCTGTGATGAGTGCATGCATGCTCTGCATCTCGGATTGCAAATCGTCGAAAGCTTCCTTGATGAGTGGATTCTGGTGATATGGCGAAGCCTCTTCGTCAATGATTGCCTTGTGAATTTTGAATTCGCTCATGGCAAAGATGTGGCTGTCTGCTCGCTTGCCGATGGTTTGCATCACTTGGAATCGGATGAAGTGTGTGTTGCCGTCGGTAAAGATGAGTGGCGAGGTGTAGGTTTCATTTATGGAAGACGGCATCCCTTCGGTAAGTCTGGCTACAGGTATGAAGCCCTGTTTGTTCTCGGAAACCGAGACGATGAAGTCAACAGGTATGTCAGGCAATCCGTATTCGGGGTTCTGAGAGGGTGTGAAACTGAAGGCAAATGCATTCAGGCCTGCAGTTATCTGTGCTTGGATATAAGACATCTCGTCTGGCCATACTATGCCGCTGTACCAAGTCTCGTAGTAGGTATCGGTCTTCTTGTCGATGAGTTTGGCAAGGTTATGTTCTGTCTGCTGAGAAATGTTTGCATTCGAGGAGAGATAGGTGGCGCTTCGGATGAGTTGTGAACTGATGTCAGGTTGTGCAACAAATGCCTTTGCATATGTCTGCAAGGCCTGCTGTAACAGTTGCTCAGACACTTCATCATGGAGAGCCAACTCGGCTTCGTGACTCAGTTCGTGCACGGTAATCTCATCGGGTCGCAGGTATTGGTTGGTGCGCAACTGGAAGGTGGCATTGGCCCCCGTTGCTGTCGTGAGCACGACAGGCATTTGTGCAGTGGCTTTTACATTGAGGAGCTTTCCCTTCACGCTGATGGTAAAGCCGTCTCCACTCTTGTTGAGGATGATGGGCATAGGTGTTTCGGAGAGCGAGACAGCACTCCCCTCGCCAATGAGGAACTTCTTCGAGCCGAGGTTGTAGAGATAATACTCGTGATACTTATCAGAGCGCAGTATCATCCAATTGCAATAAGGATCAGTTACGGAACACGGCTGCTTGTATGGCTCGAGAGCGTTGGTGACATTGGATGCCACGATGGATGGCACGTCGTCGGTCGTGGCAATGAGGTCGCCGCGACCTGACAGATTATGAATCTGATAAACGGCCAGGGGCGTAAAGTGCTCTGCCTGAGCCACGACGCCGTAGGTGAGTGGCTGAGCCGTCGCACCAAGCTCCTCGATTGCCTGTCGCAAAGCATCTGCATCCGTACAAGTTCCGTCGGCATACACTGTGCATAGAGGCTCTATATCGGCAGGAGCATACCCGCCCCAAGTGTCTGCCTCTGCAATAATCTGCTGAGTAAGGGACAGCAGGTCGCTAAGCCGATATTCGTGCTTGAAGTAAATCTCATTGATGACCAGGTTAGGCCCGTAGCCAGCCGTGAAGCGCAAACGGAAGTATTTGGCCGTGACGGGCTCGGGCAACTCTATTGTGGGAGATTCGCTGTCCTCAATGATGAGACGCGTGGAAATAGCGGTCCACTGAGTTCCGTTCTCGGATACATAGAACGCCAGCTGCTTAGCCCGATAAGTGCTGTCACGATTCTGATAGAGTTCCAACGAACTAACGGTGACGGGCTCTGGCGCTTCGAAAGTGAAGATGTGAGGATAAGCAACAGCACCATTCTTCCATTTGTTGTGATAGTAAGTGCTTCTGTTGCCATCAAGCATCAGCGCAGCACGCCCGTTATCGCCTTCGCCAACGGTTTCTTCGTCGCTGAACTGAATGAGTTGCCACGTTGCAGGGTCGGAGACGGTGCGAGTCAGCTCTATGCGAGACTGCATGGCCTTCGTCTGGTAGTGCTTGACGCCTTCATCCACACGATGCTCCAGACGAGCAATATCGATGGTATCTACCCAAGGCATCTCTCCCATGATAGGAGGCTCGCAGGTGCTTGCACTGTCACGCGTACCCATATAACCTCCGGTTTCCAGATAGAAAGTCTTATCGTAAAGCTCCGTTACGCCGTGACCGAAGTCATAACGTGAATAGCGCTTCCCATTGTTCTGCGTATTCCCAAATCCAGCATGGTTCAGCGGATACCACTGCCTCGTAGCTGCGGAACGCATGGCTCCGTTGCGGAAATAGCAGCGTCGCATCAGGTTGCCGCCATTGTCTCCGAAGTTTTCCAGGAAGCTATATATGCCGCTCGTAAGGCGATTGGCTCCAGCCATACGAAGGGTGCCCATATAGTGCCAGTCGTTTTCATCTGCCGTCTTGAACCATACTGTCTGCAGGGTACTCTCATATTCTGTGATTGTGCCATCGGCATTGGTAACACTGATGATGTCTGGGCGAACGTTATAAAGGAACTGTATCCATTGGTCGAACTCCCAGAAGTCATCACGATTGTAGCGTATGCTTGAGCCAGTGCCTTCGCCTCCGAAGCGAGTTGCGTATGCTTCAGGACCTAAATCGACTGCAGCAGAGCGCATGATGTCGGGCAGGTTCTTGTCCTTGTCCACGTCGCCATTGTCCCATACCGAGAATAAGACAGAGTGTCCGTAGCTGCCATCGCTATGTGTAGGCATCTGTATGCCGGAGTACATTCCGTCGGTGCCTATTGCCATCTGATATGTGGCTGGCTGTTTGTATGCGCTGGGATACATCACCTCGAGGTAAGTCCAGTTGTAGCTTTGCCCGGAAGGCGCCCCAGGTACTTGAGTGCCCCACCATAGGTGTACGCTTGGTGCCATGAATATCTCTGAGTCGGTTATGCTGAGCGACGAGGAGCGCTGGAAGAGAAGCAGGTTGAGGCGGTCCAATGTGCTTGTGCCGTTAGGGCAGGTAAGCTCAAAGCGATACCAGCCGTCATAGGGCATTTCTGTGTCAGGCATTACTTCCATTGTCTGTTCTGCCGTTGTCGTCCTGCTGCTTGTTGCTGTGTTTTCTAAGACGACAGTGCCCGTTGCCGGATGAACGATACGGATGCCAAAGGTGACGTGCTTTCCGCTCTTAGCTTTAAAGACTGCATCGGCACGGACATGTCCTGTCGGGAAATGGATGCCATAAACGAGCACAGTACCTTCAGCATGCTTCCAATCAATCCATGCTTTTGTGTTCTGGCTGCCTATGGCTTCGCCATTAAGCTCGCGGTAATGTCGGGCTGGCCATATCGTATCTGTCTTCTGTTGCCAGTCAGTAGCGTGAGCCGGCATAATGAAAGCTACGGCAAGACTTAATAACAATAATCCCTGTTTCATGGTCCTTTTCTATATATATTAATAAGGTATTATTAATAATAATGTGTTAGCTTGGGCGAAATTACTATTTTTTATTCATCTCTCAAAAGAAACATCGGAATAATTTCATCAATACAGGTAAAACAAAGAAGGCAGCCCCCTTTGCATGAACTGCCTTCTTTTGTATTGAGGACTACGATTCTTATTCGTCGCCCCAGATGTCCCAGCTGCTGTCTTCCTTGGTCAATGCCTGGCTTCCATCAACTGTGGTTGTACTTATGTTCAGGCTCTCTGCAAGCATCTGAGCTGCTTGAGCCTCTTCAATCTGCATAGCAGGAATTAAATATGTCTTTTTCATTGTCTTATTCTTGATTAAAGTCCTTAAGGTCCCTAAAGTCCTTAGAGACCCTAAGGTCCTTGTCTTATTTAACCATTATCTTCTTTCCGTTCACGATGTTGATGCCCTTCTGCATCTTGTTCAGGCGCTGGCCTGCAAGGTTGTAGATGGCCTTCGATTCGTTAAGGTTCTTTGCATTGTTATAGTCGCTGATGTCGTCGATGCCGGTTGCATCATCGTCGAACTTGAAGATGAAGCCCTTAATCTCAGAATTGATTTCCAGGTAAGCCTTGCCTGCTGCGATGTCGCCAGAGTTAGCCAGATAGAAGCCAACTTCCTCGCCTGCGGGCTTAGCAAGGACGTACTTGCCAGTAGCTTCGATGGGTTCGAGTGTGCCCTTCAGGACGTTGTCTGTGATGGGAGAAGCCTCGGCAACGATGTTGTAAACGTATGTCTTGGGCGCGCCCTTGAGGACTACGGCCGTCTTAGTAGGAATAGTTCCATCAAGCTTGTTCAGTACCAGCCACTTGTTGCTGCCGTCGAGTTGAGCAGTGTAGGCGACTGCGTCTTTGGATTCGCCTTCGTCGATTGTTGTGCCAACGTTAGCGAGCTGTGCTACCTGTGTTGCTGTCAGGGCTTTATCCCAGAAGCGTGCTTCGGCCAGCTGAACCTCTTTCTCCTCACCGTCGTTGTCGATGAACAGGATGAGCTTCCTTGAGTCGCGCATTGCCCATGCGTTCACGTCCTGACTGGCGCTCTTACCAACCTGAACGCCGTCCACATAGAGTGTGCAGTAGCTGTTGTCGATGACAGTAACAATACGATACCATGTGTTGGTATTGATAGTGCCATTGTAGTAAAGGCCTGCAGAAGCAAGACCTACCTTTCCGTTATTGACAAAGATGCTACCGTCCTTACCATTGTTGACGTCATTCTGGAAGAGAGAGATGTAGCCGCTGACGTCTGCGAACTTAACGTCTTGCATGAGTGTGTAAGCAGTCGGGGTTGTTGTAAGGTTCGTGTTCAACTCAATACCAGCTCCAACGGGAACCGTTGCGACGCCGCTGTCAAATGTAACACCATTGCCCCAATCAGCAAGCGTTGCTGTGCCGATACCTGCATAAGGATCTGTTGCATCTTCGAATGTCCATACGCCGAGAGCCTCGGGGAATTTCGGTGCATCTCCACTGATAGAGCCAAGTGTTGCAACCTGTTCAGCGTTCAGAGCTATATCCCAGAAGCGCAGCTCGGATGTCTTGATGGCTTTCTCCTCGCCGTCATCATCGGCAAAGAAGAGAGCGCCTGTTGTCAGAAGCCAGTGTTGATTGTATGCTGTGGTGAGGTTCAGGTTGGAAACAAGTTGGTTGCCGTCCACATAGATAGAAGCTCCGTCTGGCTGAACAACGAAGACGATACGATACCACTTGCCGTTTTCGATGGGACCCCAGTAGTTAAGACCTCCACCGAGACCAACTTTGTTCTTATTGATGAAGAGGCTGCCGTCCTTACCGTCGGTCAGGCTGTTCTGCAGGAGAGGAACGTATGTAGAACCGTCTTCTACGCAAACATCATACATAATAGAATATGTGCCCATGCTTGTTGCACCATTGTTGGCAGCCATCAAGAGACTTGAGCCAACGGGAACATTCACAGCACCGTTGCTTGCATCAGGACCTTCTACAGAGGTAATGTCGGCTGTGGCGAGGTCTGTTACAGTAACGTTGTTCTTTGCGTGGGTTGTTGCCTGCAGGGTAGCAATGCCAGTACCTGCAAGGAGGTCAGCAGGATCGTCGAATGTCCAGCGACCGATTGCTTCAGGCACAGGAAGAGTACCTCCGTACTCGACGGGGAAGGGCAGATAAGTTGTAGCATAGCCTTCAGCGCCGATAGCGAGCTGGATGCTAGTAGCATCCTCTACTATCCACTGAGAAGCAACTGCGGCAGCTTCCCAACCTACGATAGAACCACCACCTGCGCAGTGCAGGCAAGACATGTTGTTGCTGGGATCAGCCTGGAATACAGCAGAACCGGCAACAGGAATAACAACAGTGTAAGTGCCTGCTGTTTCGTTTGCAGTAACTTGTGCGCTCTGTGATACGGTAGCAGGAGCAAACTTGCCCATCAAGCCGATGGTGTATGTTCCGGTGCCTGTCTTTGTCAGCTTCACAATCTGCTTGGCAGCAACTGCTGTTGCGTAGTTACCATACATATTGGCGTCGCTGGGATCAATGCCCATGTAGGTGCCATAGTTCTTGTTCTTCAGGGTGTAGTAACCTGTTTCGGGAAGAACGAAGTTAGAGAGGTTGGTCATATCGACAGCAGCCAATTTCTCCTTCAAGCTCTTGTAGGTTTCGAAGGGGCAGTCTGTCGTATAAGCGGGATCCCATCCGATTGCAGTCTTGGCAGCATCAGTGAAAGTGAAGTAACCTGTAGATTCGAATGCGGGAGCAATCTCATCGACAACGAAGCTTGCGAAGTTAGTCGGAACATCAAATACTGTGAAGGCAGAGCCGTCGTCGCCAAGGTTGTTGGCGCTGTTCCAGAACTTAACGCTGCCGCCTGCACCGCCAAACTGGTTGATGTAGAGAGTTGTGCCGGGAACATTCAGGCAGAAAGAGCCGGCGGGAACAGAGGTGTTGGTAGAAGCAACGACGTTCCATGAATGATGGCCTTCGCCATCATTCATGATGGTAGGAATACCGGCGTTGGTCTGCTGTGCGTCTGTCCAACCGAAGCTCTTGCCGTCGCCTTCAGCCTTGTTGATAATCTTGAAGCCGTCATAGCCGTTGCCAAGGAATGCCCACTGATAGGAATCCTCAACGAGGCCCATGGTGTTGGCGTTCTGTGTCTTGTATGCACCGTCACCGTCCTTAATGGCGCTCGTTACGTACCATGTGCCGCGCATTGCCATGTTCTGCCATTCTGCATTAGCAAAGTCCTTAGAAAGCTTGAATGGGCCTGTCCATGTGGCTGTAAACTCAATGGTAGTCTCAAGGTCTGCGATGGTAACATCTACATCATTATAGGTGTAGAATGGACGCTGGTAGTCGGCGGGCAGGGCTGTGATGTGTGTGCCTAGGGTTGTGGGTACGTCGGAGAAGGTAGCAATCGTGTTGCCATTCTCGTCTTTCACAATATAATCAATTGTGTATGCAGGATGGAAGTATGCATCCAGTTCTGCCAGTGCATTTGTTGGGTCGAAGTCTTCAACTGCAACCATGTAGTACAGGTTGCCCGGGTCGGGAGTGCTGTAAGTGTTGATGACATATCCCAAAGGCAGGTTGCCGTTGGTGTTGAGATATTTGCCTTCTGCATTGAAATGCCACAGGAAGTAGGGTGCTGTCTGCGCCGTCATCACCATGGCGTCGCTTGAGCCGAAGCCGTCAGCAATGAGGTCGAACGACAGGGCTGCATTGTTCTTGATGAACTTGCCTTCGTCGATGCTGAAGATGTAGTAGTTGCCCTCGTAGTTGAGGAGAGCGAACTTGCCGTAGGGCTGTGCATTGGCTACTGCGTCGTTCAGGGCTGTTGAACACATGCTTCCGTTGTAGGCAATCATTGCGCCACGGTCGCAACCGATGTTGTAGGCCTTGTTGTTGCTAAGGTCAGCCAGAGACTTTACTACACCAGCCTTCTCTGTGCGGACGATGTTAATGGTGCAATCGGAGGTGCCGATTGTGCCGCTAACCGTATAGTCATAGAAGAACTTCACGTGGGAGAAGCCATTGAAGTCCGTAAATGTTCCGGGCAGAGGACTGAGAGGTGCGCTGTTAGCCTCTTGCTTCTTTGTTGTTGTGGAAACCAGGGTTGAACCGTCGGACTCATAAAGGTTGTAGGTAACATTGACCGCTGTCAGAGGACCTTCGAACTCCCAAATGTAAGCTTCGTCCTTGTTGTAAGTGTAGCAGGGAGTAACGACACTACCGTTCATATAATATGTCCAGTGTGTACGAGCTGCATCGCCCCAGCTGCTGGTGCCATCGGCGCAGTTGCAAGAACGGATGGCATACTTGCCGTCGCTGTTCAGGTAAAGGATTTGCCTTTCCCAGTCTGCACGGTCACCTGTAGAGTGATTAAAGTTGCCGGGCTTCAGATTGGCATAATTGCCGCTCAAAGGAGGATTGGTGAATCGATCTGTTCCGCTGTCAATACGGAAGCCCGTACCGAAGTAACCTCCTGAGGTCTTGGTGATGGTGAAGTAACCAGCCTGGTTTTTGTCGGTAGTAAAAGAACCGGCTGTGGTCACATAGTAGTCAGTGCCACTAACAGTTGTCTTGATGCGATAGGTCGCACCGTCAGTAATGGCGTTTTTCGCAGCAACGTAGTCTGCGTCGCTTGTGTTTTGTGCCATCACGCCTGTCCATGCCATCAATGAAAGCACGGAGGCTAAGAGAAGTTTTGCTTTTCTCATAATGATTTGTTTAAAGGTTAATAATAGGTTTGTTATATAAAGATTACTCTAATTTTTTCGTCTTTAACACGGCAAATATATACATTATTTAATATAAGTCAAACAAAAAATGAAAAAAAGTTTCACAATAAGGCGCATTTTTTTCTATTCTTCTCCTTGTTTAGGGATTGTTTGCAGTCTGTTCTTTGCGCAAAAGAGTCGATTCGGGAGATTGCCCTCCTCATTTCATGACTGTACGTCGAGTTTGTCAACACGGCACGTCGAGTTTGTCAACTAAAACAGCACAACTTCTTTGATTGTGTCTGGTGAAATCAGGAAAAGTCATTTTCTTGTCCGGATATAACTTGTTTCAACATTGTTTCATCTTTTTGTGTTAATGCGACACAAACTGGAAATCAACTTATTAGCGATGTTTTGCAAGCGAATACGAGCCTTTTTATGTAAAAAGATGTATAGACGTATAGTATTTTGAAACCTCTATACATCCATATTACGCTTTGATATATAATGCTTTACATAGGGTAATGTATAGATGTATAGTGTTTTGCAAAATTCTTATGCATAAAATGTAAAGTAGAAATAAATGGGTTTCTGGAGCTTCTGAAACCGAAATGAACCATCCGAGGTTTGTCGGGGGCAAAATGCCTTAATTGTGAACAGAAACTCTTTTTTCTCTTATATTTTATATTATGTATTGCAAAAAATCGTATATTTGCTGCGATAAACTAACAACTAACATGAAACATCGCTTCGTTATTAGTCTTTCTATATGCTTTCTCGCATGTCTTCCCTTGACGGTTCATGCTGATGGTCCCATCGAGGATGGTGTCTATAGCATTTCCTGCACCAAGCTGGCTGGTTTTCTCGGCTTGGGCTCGTACCATTCTGTCAATCCTTACATCTATTACGTCACCGCCGAGCAGGAGTTGTCGGACGACGGCTATTGGGTGATTACGAATACCGAGTCGGGCTATACTTTCCGCAATCAGGCTACGAACGACCTGCTTGTCTTTACCTATGGCCGCGATGATGCGTACTACAAGTACATGACGATTGCCAGCGAGTCCCTTGGCGATGGCTCCGAGTACTGGAACATCATCGCGGGCAGCGACGGCGCTTATTCTGTGCAGAGCACTGTGGCGACGAATTACTACTGGAACCTTCGTGCTGGCACAAACATGCTGGGCACCTATAGTGGCAGTAATGGCAACAGCAACAACGAGCGCTTTGTCTTCGAGAAGAAGGGCGACAATCCCGGTCCTGGCCCAGGTCCTGACCCTGTAATAGACCCTGAACTTCCTGTCGATGAATACTCGCCAATTACGTTCCCCGATGCTCTGCATGTGTATCTGAGCGACGGTCGCATCGAGGCCTATCCGCTGAAGTTCGTCGAAGGTCATTCGGAGCAAGATGGCAAGTTGATCATCGAAACCAATATAGGCTGGAACTATACCTACAATCTCTCCGAAGTCGATTCGGTAAGCGAGCAGAAGCCTGACTTCGCAACCTTCGAGACATTCAAGATATACAAGAGAGACAACGACCAGGTGTTCGGCACAGTTACGGGCGAGATAGTCGGGGATACAGTCTTCGTGACGCTTGCCGCTATTGGTAAACGCTTGACGCCAACATTCGTTACCTCCGACGAAGGTGCTGTCGTCTATGTGAACGAAAGGCTTCAGGACAGCGAAGGAACTGGCGAGCGTTTGCGCTTCGACAAGGATGTCTATTACCTCGTGAGCCGTCCTGGTTGCAAGATACTCACGGCAGAACCAGACAACAAGTATTTCATGCACCCTTACGGAAGGTGTGTCCGCGTTCATGTCGATTGGCTGACGGATAGGGCAGAAGTGCCTACCATCTACATTAACACAGCCGACGGACAGCCCATCACGAGCAAACTTTATTTCAAGGATGCCACTATCACCATCGACGGGCACGACATCTTCCCATCGATGGACGAGACGCCTGTACAAATCAAAGGCAGAGGCAACAGCAGCTGGGGCTGGCCTAAGAAGCCTTATCGACTGAAGTTTGCAGAGAAGATGAAGCCTCTCGGTATGACGAAAGGCAAGAATTGGGTGCTGCTCTCAAACTACCAGACAGGCTCGCTCATGTCGAATGCCATCGGCATGAAGGCTGCCAACCTCATGGAGGCCAGTGCAGCAAATCATATCGTGCCAGTCGATCTCTACCTGAATGGCGAGTATCGAGGCAGCTATAACTTCACCGAGAAGGTGGGAATGGCAAACAATAGTGTCGATGTCTTCGACGAGTCAGTAGCAGCCCTGCTCGAGTTTGATTCCTATTACGACGAGCCAGACGGACAGAAGTTCCGTTCTACACCTTACGACCTGCCCATCAACATCAAGGAGCCCGAGTTTGCCGAGGGCACGACACAGTTGACGTTGGATATGATTCAGACTCACTTCAATAGCTTCATGAGCGCTCTCTATCGCGGGAAGGACATCTCGTCGTATGTTGACATAGAGCAACTCGCACGATTCATGATGGTGAACGAACTGACGCTCAACTACGAGTTCTATCATCCCAAGAGCACCTTCTGCTATCGCGAGGACTTCACCGACGAAACCAGCAAGTACATCTTCGGTCCTGTCTGGGACCTTGACTGGTGCTTCGGTTATGAGAAGAACAGAACCTATTTCAGGAACGAAACGACCAGCAACTACTGGATAGACTCTCCCTCGTTTGCAGCCGTTTCATTCATCCGCGACCTTCGCTTCAAGTACGAACCCCTCGACAGCGTCTATCGTCAGCTTTGGGAAGAGTTTATGAACAACGACCTGCAGGAACTTCTGGAGTATTGTCAGGATTACTATGACTTTGCCAAGAACTCCTTCGACGCCAACAGTTCGAAGTGGGGCGATTACACCGACTATGCTACACAAGCACAGCAAGCGGCCAGCTGGCTTGAGACGCGTACACAACAGATCTATGCCGACATCGTCTCTGGCCGTCGCCCAGACATACCAGAGCCTATAGAATATGTCGAGTTCGACAATACGAAGCTCTACACCATCACTTGCGATCGAGGCGGGCTTGTGCTGACTGCCGACCACAATGGGCTGACGGCTGAGCAGGAACGTTACTATGATTATGAGGACGAGGAAGCTCGGTTCGCCATCATCGGCATCGAGGGCCAGAACTACATCTACAGTCCCGTCACCAAGAAGTTCCTTCATTATGCAAATAATGGTAGTTGGGTGAACATGCTTGGCACGCCAATCGACTTCGACACGATGCATCCCTACGGACAATATCCCTACATGATGACCTGCTACACCGATGCTGGTCAGAAGCTCTACTTCAATCATAATTCCTCAAAACTCGTCATCAATGGTTATAGTACTCCCGACCAGGGCAACCGGTTCAAGATAGTGGAAGTTGCCGACTTTGATCCGACCGAGGCTCTGCAGCTGGCTTCTGCTTCGCTCTATGCCGTGACGAATCGCTACCTGTGGAACGGCGAAGTCATTGGCTCCGAGATACGTCAGGTGCCAAAGGGAGCCGAGCCTCCCGCACCATCTGCAGAGTGGGGGAATTCCTTTGTCAAACTCGTGGAACCCACCGATATGCCTTATCAAATCGAGGGTGAAACGACGATAGATTACGACGTAGAGTGGTACGGGCCGTTCTTCTTCTCCTCCCCCGATACGGATATTCATTGGTACGATATGACAATTCGCAGCGACTACTTCGTCTTCAAGCAGGACTACGAGCCGTATTATCCGACAGTGGAGACCGACGAAGACATCCTCTTCTCGGATAAATACCTATGGGCCTTTGGCGGTAATCCATATCATGTCGTGCTTTATAATCGTACCACAGGCTTCGACGAATCACTCGCTCCTGCAGGCGACTATCCTGCTATGCGAGCAGGCGAATATGCTTGGGATTTGCTTCCCAACCTGGACGGCTTCGTCTTGCGTTTGCCAGGAACCACTAATACTTGCCTCAACCAGATTGGCGGAAAAGACGGACAACTTGGGTTCTGGACAGACAACAGAAGCCTCACCGATAATGGTTCGACATTCCGCCTCTTTGAGTCTCTCGTCGATGGCATTAAAGACCTTAAGGACTCCAAGGGCCTTAAGGACTCTAACGTCATCTACAATCTTGCAGGCCAACGTGTTGACGGGCACTTCAAAGGCATCGTCATTAAGGGCGGACGAAAAGTCCTGGTCAAGTAACATAGCATAACGAGCCATGTTTTCTGGCGCAGCACGCCAGGTTTACAATTCCCCTATAGGGCGATTCCTACTCCCCTATAGGGGAATTGCTCTTCCTCTATAGGGCGTTTGCAACAGACCTTATACCCTTTGCACATCATGCCATATTCTGCCACTTTGTTGACCTAGGATATTAAAAAATGTTAACAAATGGAAAATATCGTTACGTATTATATAATATGTAAAGGTAAAAAAGATAAATTTGTATGGCGAAATATATTGAATTAACGTATAAATAAACTAACTTATCAACTTAACCTTTAAATTTAAACTAACAATGAGAAAACTTTACTTATTGTTGATGACGTTGATAGTCCAACTCATCACAGCGAATGTTTTCGCACAGACCGACGCTGAGTATGAGGCGGCGTTGGCTGCTATTCAAGACAATGGTAACTACTACATTACGACAGATGTGGAAGGTACCAAGTATTACTTGGATCAGGGCGGTTACCTGACAGACGACAGGTCATCAGCTTCGATCTTTAACTTAAAGAAGAAGTCGGGAGGTTCTCTCAAGACCTATGGCTTCCAAGTTATTAAGGATGGCTCCTACTTCAGCAATCCTGTGAATGGAAGTTATGCTAATGACAGCATAACCGACACCCATCTGAACACCAGCACGCGTGGTAGTGAAACGTGGGAGACTCAGGTCTTCTTCCTGAACGATGAAGGCAAATATGCAATCCGTGCCTGCAACTGTTCATATGCAGCCTCGAGTTGGAACCATGTGGGCAGTTCCTTCTGGACAACAATTGGCGATATCGCAACCTACGAATATGATCCCCAATACATATGGGAACTGGAAGAGCCTGCCGATGTAGATAAGATTTTGGCTGTGCTTAATTCAATCTACGAAAAATATAACGATCAAGTTTGGGATAGTGGCGACGGCGAGACCATGAATATTGGTACTGGCCCAGGCCAACATTCCGACTTTGACGCATGGCAGGAGTTCTATATGCTGATTCAAGAGGTCAATGGATATGTAGAGCAATATGGCGACCCAGAATATGATCCATCTTCAGATCCCGACCTTATCACGTATGAAGAGGCTCAAGAGATGGGCACTCTTGCTGATTCCTTGTATCAGAAGATTCTCGACAGTGAGGTGCCATATACCCTCTTTGATACAGAGGGTAACGGCTACTATCGCATTATCGCCCACAACCGCTATAAGTCAACCCTCGACCCAAGTGGATTCGTCGATAAAGCGATTGCTGCTTCATACGATAAGGATCACCAGAACAGAATTGTTTACAGCACACTGGATAGAAGTAAAGCCCACTTCCTGTGGAAACTCACTCAGAGCGAGGATGGCGACAGCATCCTGATGCAGAATGCAGGTATGAATACATACGTTAGCATCGCTTCCAGAAAGGAAGGCAGCCTCGTGACTACTGCCGACGAAACTCAGGCAGGTTATGTGATATTCGACTATGCTTACGGCGAACCTCAGTACGTAGAACCGGATGGCATCGGCGAAGACAAGGACATCATCTGCATACGATTCGCTCAAGATCAAAGAGCTGGTGATAAGTATTTCCATCAGAATGGTCACAGCTCTGTAAATGACACTTCCTCTCCTTGGGGCAACTATGGTACAGACTCAGGTAAGGAACAGGATATGGCCTTCTGGAGAAGAACTTGGGACTATGATAACACCAGATCTGACTTTAACGCCAGCGAATGGTTCCTCGAATATGTTCCTGAGGAAGAAGCAGAACAGCTTATTGCCGACTTCGAGATGATTCTGAACCACGATGTCTTGGTAGCCAAGAACAATGAGCTCCGCGCTCAGGTTCTCGAGACCCTGACACTTGCTAAAGACGTCATCAGAACAAAGCTGATTACCTCTGCCAGCCAAATGTCTTCTCCCTACAGCCATAATGATCAGGCTGGTAATGGTCGAGATGGCGGCGACCTCTCTGCAGGTGTCCTCATTGATGGCGACGCATCTACCTATTGGCATAGCGCATGGAATAATAGTCCCGAAGGCCAGCACTACATCGAGCTCACAGGCATGGAGAACATGGTTGACGATTGCGAGTTCTATCTCCGAGAGAGAGCTGGTGCTGCTAACGACCGTCCAAAGCAGTTCCTGCTTTTGGGTACAGACAACCTGAAGAATGCTGACGAAGACTGGGTAGAAATGGCAACTATTGATATTCCTAACTTCGCAGCCGGTGCAGAGAGCACAGTTTCTTTCAATGTAGAGACTGCTTATCCTTATGTACGTGTCGTTGGTGTCGATTGCGATCCTTCTTATCGTACATTCTGGCATGCTGCAGAGCTTCAGATCTTCACTGTACGTGACAATCCTAACTCTCAGTTCGCACAGCTTGGCGAGGTTGCCGAGACACTTGAGGCAACCTACAATGCCAATGTCGCTACTGCTGACGAAGACATCACTCCTGAAATTTATCAGGCATTGCTCGATGCATACAACACATTCCTCAACAGCGGACTGGTTGACCCGGCTGAACTGCGTGCAGCTTTGGCAACATACGCAAATGCAACTGCCGGTGTTGTCCAGGGTAGCGAACCTGGCCAGTGGATGGACGACGGCATTGCCGACTCTTACAACAATCTGTATTCAGAAGCCGATGCTTATGACAAAGCTGGCAAATATGATGCCGCCCAAGTACATAAGTATAGCATAATGCTTAAGGCTATGCAGAAGAGCGTCATGGAGAAGGCCAACGGTATTACAACCGACAAGTGGTATCGCATCATGGTTCCGACAGAGGAAATGTTTGACACATACGGATTCATCAAAGAAGGCGTTGACAAGACAAGCCTCCGCGAAGACCAGGCTACTATCTGTGGCACATTCGTTACTACCGCTAAGGAAGTTACAGAAGAAGAGGTTGTTGTAGTAGAAGGTGAAGAAACCACCAAGAACGTTACTCACCTTGAAGCTATTGAAGGTGAAGACTCTCGCGAGTCTGACCGTCTGTTCTTCATGGCAGACGATGAATTCGAGGATAAGGACTTCAGCATGTTCCGCTTTGTTGAGAGCGAGCCTGTTGCTGTAGATTATACTTCACTCTTCTCTAAAGTCAAGGAGAATATGAATATGGCTCTCGACTTGAACCTCTATACACAGGGCGAACCTCTGATTACTGATGCAGCACAACTCTCAAGTAATGCAAGTGACAAGTCCGAAGGTCTGCACATTGAGTACCTTGTTGATGGTAGTACAAACACATACTGGCACAGTGACTACCATAAGGAAGTCCTTGCTCCGGGCTACATCCAGGTTGCTCTCAATGAGCCCACCTCTGGTCTTATTCAGGTATATATGGCACGTCGCTCGGGCGCTACTAACGGTCACGTTACCCGTATGTTCGTTCAGGGTAGCACCGATGCAGAGACTTGGAGCAACGTAGGTTACATCGAACTTCCCTTCGTTGATTACAATACTCCTGCTACCAGCCAGCCCATTGACCTGGACGGCACATATAACTACCTGCGCTTCACTATGACTAACAGATATGGCTCTGATGGTGGTGGTATCGAATATAATCCATTCGAGGTAATCACCAGCGCAGACCAATACAGCAAGGCTGGTGGTTGGTCATACTTCCACGCTTCTGAGTTCCAGATTTATCCTGTAACTGTCAATGGGCAGTTGAGTGCAAGTGCTCAGGCTCTCCAGGATGCTTACACAGCAGCCAACAAGGTGCTCCTGAAGGACGCTACTGCAGACGACATCACTGCTGCTGCACAGGCTTACAGAAGTTTCCGCACTGAATTCAACACTGCTGAGGGTATGGATGTCCTGCCTTATGGCGAAGACAAGGCACAGCCCGTCTATGCACTCCAGAACAAGGCTACAGGTCTCTTCGTCTTTGTTGATGGTACAGGCAACCAAAACAATATTTATCTGAAGACTATTCCTTCCCTCGTCACTTGGACGGCTGCTGGTTATCAAAGAAGCTTGCTTGGCGTTACGAATCTCAAGGGTGAAAGCTGCAATAACTTCCATGCAGGTGAGAGCAATCGCAGATTCTGCACATGGAATGATTATAGACCAAATTCTAACTCAGGTCTCGTAGTTTGCGAAGCAGACGTTGAGTATGAAGCTCCCGCAGAGTTTACCTTCGTCAAGAATGTCAAGCCTGGTCGCATTATTGACTGGTGTCACAGTGTAAGCCTCACAGCTGTTGATGCTCCTGATGATGCATCTGCATACACCGTAGTTGGTCAGTACACCGAAGGCGGCGAAGGTGAAGAAGCAGAAACCTTCCTGGCTCTGAAGGCTGTAGAAACTATCGAGGCAGGTCAGCCCGCACTCTTCATCTATGGCGATACCACTTCTTATGATGCTGAGGACGAATACGTAGAACCTATCAAGTTCAAGGTTCCTGGCAATGGAGAACTGGCAATTAAGGGAACTACGGAGAATGGCCTTATCGGTACGCTTGTTACCCAATCCTTTGGTCCTGGTACGATTTACTTCAATGCAAATTATGCAGCTGATGTTAAGACTGGATACGTTCTCAACGCGACACCTTGCAGTGCAGTTCTGGATATCAGCCTCTGCCCCGTAATTGATCCATACGATGAGTTTGACTTCTGCATCTCTTTGGGCAAGGTAGCTGCTGATGCAGTCGATGGTGTGAAGGATGTTACTTCTGCTGTTGATAAGATCAGCCAGAAGGGTAATGTCTATAGCATGGACGGCCGCTTGCTCAAGACCGGTGCTACGCTCAATAGCCTTAAGACATTAGGCAAGGGCATGTACATCCTCAATGGTGTGAAGGTACTGGTGAAGTAAAGACCTAATCTATCAATAAGGGGAGCTCTTCGGGAAAGCCCGGAGGCTCCCTTTTTTACTTTTACATTACACATTATATATATATTAATATATACCAGATAACATGAAGAACCTGAGGAGTCTGCTTCTGATAGCAAGCATTGTGCCTTCTCTTGGCACGATGGCACAGATAGAAGAGTACACGCTTCCTGATGGAAAGGTAGTTAAGATAGACCGTAGTGTCTTTCCTAATCTGAGGTATGATGTCGCATCCAAGGCAAAGCCAGCCGATTATGTAGCACGACGTAAAGCTCGTAAAGCTAAGGGACAAACACAGTTGCCTCCATACGTTTATAACGGGCAGGACAAGTACTTCCCACCCATCTTCAATCAGAGTGGCGGCAGTTGTGGCTCGGCGGCTGGTGTGGGCTATCAGTTTACACACGAGATAAACAGTTATCGTGATGCCGATGCTTCTTTGCCGGAGAACCAATATCCTTCGCATTTCACTTGGCTGATGGCATATCAGACGAGTACGACAGAGGGAATGGCAAAGGCGATAGGCATTCCAAATGTTCCTACTTATGGTGGCAGGACGTACAGCAGACTCTTCGGAGCACAGACCCACGACGACCCCGACTATGGCTGGATGCAAGGCTACAACAAGTGGTTCAGTGCGATGTGGAACCGCTCGGCTTATGACTTCCAACTCAGTCCGACCAACACGCCTGAGGGTAGGCAAGAGCTAAAGGAGTGGCTCTATAATCACTGTGGTGACGAGACGATGCACGGCGGTGGCGTGTGTGGAATAGGTGTAGCTTCTGGCGGCACATGGGCTGCCATCCCCAATTCTGCGGCAAACAAGGCTGCAGGTGTTGTTGGCATGAAGTATGTCGAGAAGTGGGGCGAGACGTTCGACCATGCTCTTACTGTCTGCGGATACGATGACCGCATCGAGTTCGACCTTGACAAAGACGGCATTGTAGGCGAGGTGGAAGAAGACGAGGTAGGCGCTTGGATTATTGCCAATTCGTGGGGCGACGGATGGGAGAATAAGGGCTTCATTTATTGTCCCTATAAGTATAGTTTTGCTGTGAATAATGATGTGTGGACTTGGACGCCTGGCGCTTATGTGATTCGACAGGATTACCGTCCGCTCAGGACTATCAAGCTTTTGATGGACTACACGCATCGCAGCGAGCTTTTGCTCTCGGCAGGCATTGCCCAGAATATTAAGGCCACAAAGCCAGAGAAGACGATTCCCTTCGAACATTTCCGCTATGCAGGCAACACCTTGGGTGCCGATCCTGCTCCTGAGGTTCCAATGCTTGGGCGTTGGGTAGATGGCATACATGACGAACCGATGGAGTTCGGCTACGACCTCACTGACCTCACTTTCTCCGTAGATCGCACCAAGCCTTTGAAGTACTTCTTCATCGTCAAGACTAAGTCGGGAGCCATAGGCTCGGGCCACATCTACAATGCCTCGATTATCAATTATGAGATAGAGAACGAGGGGGTGGAGATTCCCTTCGAGCAGGAGAATGTGGCGATTAGGAATAGCGGACGCGAGACTGTCATCAGTGTTGTTGTGCCTGGCGAACAGCTCTATCCTCCTACGAACCTCGCTTATGAGGATGGCGTGCTGGTGTGGTCTGCTCCTCAGGCATCGAGCCTCACCCTGACGGGTTACCATGTGTATGAAGGCACGAAGCTTGTGGCTGAGCTGGCAGCGAATCAGACCTATTATACGCCCGACACCAATGCCTCGGATGCCTTTACCGTAAAGGCTGTCTATCGGGCAGGGCAGTACGGACAGGAGTCTGCTCCGTCGAATGCCGTTATGATTGAGATACCTGAACAGGATGCCAATCAAATTGTCAACCTGAACGAGGGCAGTATCGTGATTCCCAATGCTATTTCCGAGACCTTGGGACAGGCCACGATAGAGTTCTGGATGCGTAGCGACAAGAATGTCAACTATACGCATCAGGTTGGACCTGGCTGGGGAACATTCCTCTTCCACAATAGCAGCAACGGCACGCTTTCCGTCGGATGGAACAGTAGCGGGTCAGACCGTCTCAATGTCTCGGGCGTCTTTACTAATCTCAAGAAGTGGAACCACATTGCTATTGTCATAAACGGAAGCGTGCTCACCCTCTATGTTAACGCACTTAGGAAGGGTGCCATCACGTCCAGTTCCTACTCTGGCCTCACTGCATTTGGCGACCTCCAGTTCGGGCGCACTTCAGACATCAACCAGTGGTGGATAGGCGGACTCGACGAGATACGCGTGTGGAAGACTGCACGAACGGTGGCCGAGATTCGTAACAACATGAATGTTCGTATTGCAGCACCTGCTTTGCAGCCCGACCTGCTGGTCTATGTGCCTATGGATACGATTGTGGTGGATGGCGAGACGAAGCTGCGCGAGTATGTGAGTGGCAAGCATGCCTACTTCCGCTCCATCGGAACACACGAAGTCGTGGAGGACAGCCCATTCTCCAGCACCACGCCGACACCGACGCTCAGCATTGCCGAGGAAGCTGGCACTCACATTGCCGGCATCCCATTCCACCTGACGGCTCAGACCATGCTGAATGCCACGGATTGGACTTGGAGCGTTGCAGACTCCTCGATGCCTGTCATGCACGGCATGAGTCCGTCTTTCTGTTTTGCAGAGGCCGGAACTTATGCGGTAAGCTGTACAGCAACCTTTGTTGATGGCAGTACACTTGCTGCGGAGAAGTCAATTGTTGTTGCCGAGGGCGAAGCTCCCGTGGCTGCCTTCGAGGTGCTGAACGACACACTTCCTGCAGGCGACCGTTTCAGCTTCATCAATCATAGTGAGGGCAGCGGATGCACTTACTTGTGGAGTATGCCTGGTGCTGAAGTTGAGGAGCTGGGAGGCACCAATGCCACGGCACTCTATCCCACGACAGGCGTCTTCCAAGTGACACTGACAGCCACCAATCCTGCGGGTTCGAGCAGTGTGACGAAGGAGGTTGTTGTGCGCGAGTCGGCTCCGGCAGCACGCTTCGCCCTGTCCGAAACGGCTATTATGCTGGGCGATGGCGTACAGCTCACGGACGACAGCCGCTACAGTCCTGTCACATGGCACTGGGAGCTGAACAACGGATGCCGCATCTACACCGTCGATGAACAGTCTCCCTACGTCGTACCCGAGGCACCTGGCATTTACGATGTCAGCCTCTATGTAACGAATCCCTTGGGCGAGAACACCCTCACGCAGAAGCGTTATCTTATCGTGAGCAACGACGACCCGAAGAACTGTCTGAACTTCACGGGAGCTGAGACGCTGCAACTTGCTTGCCCGTTTGCCGAAGCGCAGAAGAAACTTACCCTCGACTGGTGGATGCGTCCTGCTCAGTATCAGGGCAGCGTCAGCATCACTTCCTCTCAGGGCAGTCTCTCCACATCCGTCGATAATAAGGGCACCCTCAGCATCACGCTTGGCACCAAGACTGTGTCGTCGGACGAAGGCTACATCATCATGGACGAGTGGCACCACTATGCCGTGACCTATACCAGTGGCACAGTCAAGTTCTATCGCGACGGACACCTTGTGAGCAGTCCTACTGCCAAACTCGCCACGAGCTTCCCCGCCCTCGAGACTGTCACCGTTTGCGAAGGCTTCCGCGGGCAACTCGATGAGGTTCGCCTTTGGAACGCCACGCTTACACTAGACCAGATTAAGGCTTACAGCAACCAGCACATCGAGGACATCGATGCTGCCGAGGCAGACGGACTGTTGCTCTACTACGACTTCAACCAGAGCGGAGGCGACGTCAAGGACCGCACCTCAAGCGCCACAGATGCCCAGCGCAACGGTTTCGGACCTGATGGCGACGCCTGGAATTCGGCTCTCGGCGTCTTCACGCTCGACACACAAGCCCTGATGCATGGCGACATCTCCGACCAATACCTCACCAACTACAAGAACCCGTTCCTTACAGCCTCCGGCACCGTCAATCCCAACAACAGTAGCCGATTCCTGAAGTTCCTGATGAGGAACACACGTTCGAAGTGGCTCGATAAGAATGCCATAGTGAGTGGCTCCATCACGACAGGCGCTCACATTGACACAAGCCATCACAACGACATTCAGTTCGAGACCCAATGGAGCGGCTTCGCCACACCTCTGCTTGACTACCGCCTCTGGCATCCCGTCACACTCCCAGCAGGCCGCTACACCTTTAGCGTCATCCCGGGTGATGTGGACGACCCGCAGAGCAGCGTCGTCATGGCTTGCCTGGGCGGTGCTATGGTGAGCGAAAGCGACTCAACCAAAATCCTTGCCAAAGCGCCAATGGCTAACCCGACCATCAGTTTCGCACTCTCCGAAGAGACGAACGTGAGCGTAGGCGTCATCGTGAACCTCACAGGCCAAGCCAGCTTCGGCATCCATGCCTTCAAGCTCGAAGGCGTCACCATAGAACCCCTCGCACCAACAGACAATCCCGACGGCATATCGACGCCCAAGAGCACCGATGGCAGCAAGGAGTTCAAGGGCATCTACGACCTCTCCGGCCGCAAAGTCCAGACCCCTAAGCGAGGCATCTATATTCAGGACGGCCGCAAAGTGCTCCGTTAGCTTAGAGGTTTATTCGTAACTTTGCAGGCACTAATACATATGAATCATGAAGAGACTGCTTTTGTTGATGCTTTTGTGCGTGGGCGCAAAGGCTTACGCTCAGAATCCTGACAGCCTGTCTTTCGCTGTGTTGGGGAACTCCATTTCGACGTATTACGACTATCTGCCGTCGGGTTATGCTATATATTACAGCCAGGACCGCGAGAAGAACTACGGCATTCAGGTGGGCGACACTTGGTGGATGCAGCTGAGCCGGTTGTCTGGGCTGACGTTCCTGGCGAATGCTTCGTGGAGCGGCAGCCGTGTGGCTTGCGACGTGCTCAACAGTAATGCGCCATTCCTGAGTAACCATCGCATGAAGGCGCTTGGCAGGGCTGGCAACCCTGACTTTATCTTCATTGCTGGCGGCACGAACGACTGGAATACGTCGAAGGTGCCTTTGGGTGAGTACAGGACGGAGAACTTCAAGGACTCTGTCTCCTTCCGTGGCGCTTACCAGCGTCTTCTGTGGAAGCTCACGACGTGGTATCCTGAGTCGAAGGTGGTCTGCCTGAGCATCTTGCCTCGAGGCGAGAGTGTCACACAGAAGAATAGTCAGGGATGGTCGCAGGCGGATGCAAATGCCAGCATACAGTATATCGCGGAGCAGTTCGGCCAGTACTACATCGACTGTACCACGATTCCCTTCAGCAGTAATTGGGGGCTCTATATGCTGCCGGGCAACCTCCATCCTACGGCCGACGGCTTCAAGATAATGGCTCAGCACATCTATAACAGGATGATTTCGCAGGGCATCATTACGAGAGACCTGAAGCGCTCGAACGAGGTGACGGAGGCTGAGCGGCTCCTGGACTTGAGCTTCACGGCTGACGGCATCGTCAATCAGGGCTCTTATACTGCCAGAGTGGGCAAGCATGGCAATGCCACCACTTTCTATGATGCCAAGAACGATACGTACTACGGCTGCTCGAAGGCTAAGGCTTCGGACTATTTCTATGCGACTTATGACCTGGATTCGCCTTTGGCCAATGCCTTCAATGGCAATGTGACGTGGGAGATGCTGGTACGTCTGGATGGGCTGGCAGACGAGAGCGGAAACATCAGCAGGACGTGTATCCTGGGCAACGAGGAGGGTGGCGGAGGCTGGGCTTTCTATAACTCGGCTTTGGCAAGCTGCTTCTCCTACTGCAACAAGAGCGGTGTGAAGAGTACCATGAAGAGCATTACTGGCGATTCTATTCTTGTCTCGGGCAAGTTCTACCATCTGGTTGTCACGATGGACAGGACGAGCCACATCATGCGCTACTTCATCAATGGCAAGCTTGTCTGCACTGGCACTCGCGCTGGCACGGACATGATGATGCCTCAGTGCGGCTCGAGCAAGGGGCGCAAGGGCATGTGGATTTGTCTGGGTGGCGATGCTAAGGAAGGTGCCTATAGTGTCGGCGCAGAGAACTCGTCGGCTTGCAGTTTTGTCTTTGCCAGGATATACGACGGTGCGTTGACACAGAATGCAGCTCTGGGGCTTTATAACGACGATGTGAAGCGTTTTACGGAGCCGGATACGCAGTTCGGGGCGGAGCTCATCATGGACTGTGAGTTCATTCCAGACAGTGCCGCCAATCGTGCTCCGGCCTATCAGGATAAACCCATTATCAAGATGGGCGATGTCTCGATTGCCTACAATGCCGACATCAACCTCTATGAGGCACAGTTCAACGGCGTGAAGTCGCAGTTCTTCAAGTATCAGCTTGGCGACAATCCGTCGATTATGAACCGACTTTCCGAGGCGTACAGCGTAGAACTCTTCTGCAAGAACAGCGCTGCATTACCCGCCGCAAGCACGCGTCCCATCGGATGTGGCAGTGGCTGGGGCTTTGGCATGGATATGAACATCCAGGGCAATATCGGGTTCTGTACCGTTACTCTGGGCAACAAGACGGACGGCACTTATGCCAAGACGCAGTGGACCAGAGTGGGCAGCGGCAGCCTTACTGATACCTATACGCACTATGTTATTGTCTTCGACCGCAAGAATTACACGTCGAAACTCTATGTCAACGGTGAACTGGCTGCCAGCCGCTGGCTGACCTTCAAGGAATGTATGCTGTATGAGTGGACGCCTTCTGAATGGCTTGCCATAGGTGGTGACGCTTCAGGCATATTCGATAAGGCGACATCGACGGGTGCCTATCCTTTCCAAGGCAATATCGCTATGGTGCGCATCTGGGGCAGGGCACTCACACAAGACCAGGTGCGAAACCTGCATGGCATACTTGGCTCGCAGGAAACAAGCTACACGCTCGGCTCCAATGGATATGTGGCAGTCTGCCTGCCCTACATCTATCAAGTGCCCGAGGGGTGCACTGCCTTCATCGCCACAGGATTCACATCTACGTCTGTCCAATTGATGCCCATAGCTGAGGCTGGTGATGTTGTGCCATACGGAACACCTGTCATCATCAAAGGCACAGCGAAGGCTGCTATCACACTGACGGCACTCGACAAGAATGAAGTGGGGGAGGCGTGTCTCGCTTCCTCGTGGCCGGAGAATCTTCTGGTGGGAGTCTATCCTGGCAGGACACTGAATGCAGGCGAAGGCTATAGCCTGAGGACGACGGGAGCCAACCTCTATCGTGTCACCTCGACAGTCAACCTGCCACCTTTCAGCTGCTATCTGCCTTCAGCAGAAAAGCGCACGTACTTCAAGATAGAAGAGGTGGAGAACCCCGACGGCATCACACTTCCCAGGTCGTCCTCTGATGCAAACGGCATCAAGGGTACTTACGACTTGAGTGGCCGCAAGGTTGCAGATGGCAATCAAAAGGTAAATGGCAAATGGCTAAATGGTAAATTACCCAAGGGTGTTTACATCCAGAACGGGAAAAAGGTGCTGAAGTAGTACTCGCTGGAAAAATCACGACAAAATTCAGCTGCATTCGTTCGCCTAAAGTGCCGAATGAGTTGACTTGGCATAGGGCCTTTTTCAATGCCCTATGTTAAGTTTGCCAATGCCCTACGTTGCGTTGAGGATTCCCCCGTGTTAAGTTCGTAGAGAAAATACGCCGATTTTTGTTGCATAACACTTCTTTTTGTCCTTTTTCTCTTGTGGCTTTTGATGAAGTGGTGTTGTAACCATTTGATTTCTACCAGTTTGCGGAAATCGCGCGAATTTGCGTTTCGGAGGTCTCCAAGTATTACCATAGCTTAAAAATGCGCTTAAATCGAATGCTGAAAAGAAATTTCTTTACAAGTTCGACGTTTCTGAGGATTCGACGTAATGTTTTGAATTATTAAAGATTGTTAAAGTTAAGTACCTTGCGATACAAGGTATTCATATTATACCTATCTTTGCAGTGTCAAACATCATGTTTCGCATCAAGATGAATACGGACAACACGAAATCGCAGATGCGCAAGGGAATGCTCGAGTACTGCATCATGCTTTTGCTCAGACAGCAGCCTTGCTATGCCAACGACATCATTCAAAAACTCCACGAAGCTGATATGATTGTCATGGAAGGTACGCTCTATCCGTTGCTCTCACGCTTGAAGCGCGACGGACTACTCGGCTACGAGTGGCGAGAAAGTACGCAAGGTCCGCCACGCAAATACTATGTCCTGACCGACGATGGGCACGAGGCGCTTGCTCAACTCGATGCCAGTTGGGAAGAAATACTGCGAACGGTCAACATACTGAAGAGTTAGAATTAATCACTTTAAAACAATAAGACAATGAAAAAGAACATTAGCATCAACCTGTTTGGCACATTATATAATATAGATGAAGATGCCTACAACCTCCTGGAGAACTACCTGCAGAGCATGCAACGCTACTTTGGTCGTCAGGAAGGTGGGGCTGAGATTGCCGATGACATTGAACATCGCGTGGCAGAACTCTTGTGGAAGAAGAAGGAAGCAGGCATGACTGCCATCGACATCGATGTCGTGAAAGGCATTATCGACACGATTGGTAAGGCGGAAGATATTGCCAGCGACGGAAACAAGGCAGAGAGCGCTTTTGCAAACTACAATAAACAGGAGGGTTCGAACAGACAAAGGAGCAGTATCAAAGAAGACTTCAAACACTTCAGCGACGAGGCAGGCAGGTTCGCAGATGATGTTTACGACAAAGGCAAACAGCATATCCGCACGCATCGCTTCTATCGTTGTGCCGACGATAAAGTGCTGGGAGGCGTTTGTTCAGGCTTGGCTGTCTATTTCGATTCAGGCAGTCCCCTCATTTGGCGACTCGGAGCAATTGCACTCACACTGTTGGGTGTAGGTCTTCCGCTTCCCATTATTTATATCGTCATGTGGCTTATCACGCCAGCTGCCCTTACGCCAGAAGACCGTCTGCGTCAGAGGGGCAGAGAGGTGACGCCCGACAACTTGGCTCAGCAAGTCAAGTATGATTCGGAACCCGTCATTGTCAAGGACGAAAACAAGGGCTGTCTCAAGGCAGTTCTGATTGTTATTGGCATCTGCATCTTGGTGCCCATTACCATCTTCTTTGTCGTGTGGGGAAAGATGTTTTGGACTATCTTCACTGGCTTTTAGTTAGTCCTTCTCTCGCTGCAAGGCTTCCCATCCACTGCGGTCTTGCCATTGCACGTAGAGGGTCTTGAAGTCATCGCCTTTCAATCGCTTCTTGCCTAAAGAGACTCGGGCATAGGGCGAAGACCATTCCTCGAGGTTACGCTCGTGGGTATAGTCCCATTTGCCATACTTGCGCTTCAACTGCTTGCGCACCTGATTGGTCTTCATCAGCAGACCCACTTCGTTGCCTGCAATCTCGACGAAATAGACCGTGACGAGGTGAACGGTGTGCGATTGAGGCGTTGCCATCACTTCAATCCTTGCGCCAATTCCATCGAAGAGACCAGACAGGACAGTGCATTCGTCATCCTCCTCCTCGAACTCGAAGCCTTTGCCCTCAAGGGCATCCACGAACTCGTCTCTGTCTCCGCCGAGCTCCAAGCCAAGGAACTGGGAATGCCTTTGAGCCGACAAGCACAGCGATATTCCCAAAAGGATGATGAATAACTTGCTTCTCACTTATTTTATGAACTTCTTTCCTTTCTTCACAACGATACCTTTCGTCGGCTTATCCTTTCCGACGGGCTGTCCTGCGAGGTTGTAGAGCTTTGCCTCTGCTCCGTCGCCAAAAGGGCGTCGAACAGTCTCCAGGCCGTCGGGGTCTTCCTTGTCGATGGTAACGACATCGCCTTCCTTCACATTGGGAATGGTATAGACTTCGCCGTCGTTGGTCGGTTTCACTTTCTCGCCATTCAGACGGATGTAGTAATCCTCGAGCCCTTCATAACGGATGCGCAAGGGTTGACCTGCATTGCTTTTGATGGTAACGCTCGTGGCCTTGCCCTCTTGCCAAGTCTCGCTGACAATGAAGTTGCCCTGAGCTTTCAATCCCGTAACACTGCCTTCCTTCCAAGCAGAGGGTAGGGCAGGCAGGATGGTTATGACGTCGTCGTAGGATTGCAGCAACATCTCGCAGATGCCACTGGTGCAGCCATAGTTGCCGTCAATCTGGAAAGGCGAATGCGCATCGAAGAGGTTGTAGTAGCAGCCACCGTAGTTGCCCATCTCGATGACATAACTGCCCGAATGACGCAAAGCAAGCGAGAGATTCTTTCGGGCTCGGTCGCCATCGAGGCAACGGCTGTAGGTGTTTGTCTGCCATCCCATTGACCATCCCGTCACATCTCCATTGCGTGCAATCTGTCCGTTATAAGCCGCTTGGAACAGACGTATGCCGCTTCTCGTCTGGTCAAAGGCACTGACTTGCGAGAACGGATAGAGGCACATCAGGTGGGAAAGGTGGCGATGTCCTGGGTCGGAAAGCGGATTGTTCTTCCATTCGGAGATGCAGTCCTTGCCGTTATAAGTCTCAACCCAAAGGCCTTTATCGAAGTTGTCGTAGAGGGCTTGAATGGCCTCGATGTCAGAAGCCGTCAGTGGAGACTCGTCGCCAAGTTCCGCATGACCTTTCATCACTTCATCCAAGAGCTCGTAACTCGTTTGTTGTGCGAACGCGGTCACATCCGTGGGACCATGTTCGGGGCTCCATTCGTCCTTGATTTCGTAGAGTCCGTTGCTGTCTTTCGTAGCGATGGACCTGATGAAGAGCGCGCATTGATGCATGACGGGCAAGGCTTTCTTCAGGAACTCCCTGTCCATCGTGTACTTGTAGTAGCGCCAGAGGTGCGTACAATACCAGGCTCCGAGCGTCTTCATGCTGCCGTTGCTCCATGTCGAGGTGCCGCCAAAGATGTTGTTCTCCACAGCGACTGTCCAACCGTTTGCACCACTCTTTATCTTCGTGGCCAGTTGATACCACGGCGAATTGCTGTCAGGAGCACCAAGGTCGAGAATGTGATTGAGGAAAGGCAAATGCATCTCAGAGAGATTCGACGGGTCGGCAGGCCAATAATTCATCTGCACGTTGATGTCTGCATGAATGTCGCAATGCCAGAACGATGTGTTGCTTCGGTCATTCCAGATGCCTTGCAGATTCGATGGCGCGTGAATGCTTGTGTCCAAGTTGGCATCGATGGTCAGATAACGTCCGTACTGGAAGTACAGCGTTTCGAGGAATAGTCCGTCGCTACTCAGTTTGTTCTGTTCGGAGGCATTGTAGAACTTGATGAGCTCTTCTGTCGTCTTCGTAGAACTTCCGCCAAGTTGCAAGTTGACGCGATTCATCAAAGCACTATGCGCAGCCTTGTGGTCGGCGAGAAGTGACGTGTAGCCTTTCCCGATGGCCTCATTTATGCGAGTACTTACAACATTCGACAACTCGGAGGAAGACTGCCCTGACGTGCAAGAAGCCTTGCTTGCATCGTAGTCTGTAGCAGCAGCCATGATGATGTCCATCCACGTTGCGCCAGTCACATTGATACCTTCTGCCGTAGCATTCACAGTGCCGTCTGTCTTGACTTTGAAGCGTGTGTTGTAGCTGACAATCTGCAGCTTGCCATAGAATGTTGCGGATGCCGTACCATCATCTTCTGTCGCATAGGTCACAGCGCCTGCATTAATCTGCTTGTCTGGAGCATAACTCACGTTAAGTGACAGTGGCTCAGTACCTTCTGCTTCATAGTGTGCCACGAAGACTTTGTCTGTCGCAGAGGCAAAATAGCGACGGTGGAAGCTCGTCTGATGGTCGGCAGATTGGAAGTTTACGCCAGCCACTCCGTCGATGATGTCGAGGAAGCGATTGTAGTTCTCGATGGTTTTGCCTTCGGAAGCGACAGCAGAGAAAGTGCCGCTCTTGTCCTTAACGAGAATGGAACCGAAGTTCTGGAAGTAGCCTTGACCAACTGAACTGCCGTTTGTCGTGTATCCACTCCACAAAGTCTTCTCGTTGAACTGGATGTCATCACAAAGCACGCCGCCTCGAATGGTAGCGCCAATCTGTCCGTTACCCATGGGAAGCGCATATTCCATCCAAGTGTCGCTGACGCCTGTGGCAGTTGCTGGCGTGTCGTACCAAAGGGAGAAATCGTGGATGTCGCTTGGTCTTGTGCCTTTCTCGCCTACACAAAATTCAGAAGGCAGCACGTCGGCTTCAGCAATGAGGTAGAGGATATTGTTGGCATCGGCTGCTTGCCAAAGTCCGATTTCCTTGCCGACCCCAGTTCCGCCCCATTGATTGAAGTAACGATTGGCCGCCGAAGCTGCACCGTTCCACGATATCTCGTACTTGCCTACGTAGTTCGTATTGGTCGTTGCCTCGATGGTAAAGCCGTTGCCATCGGCGGTCGTTCGGGTCTTGATGCGACTCCCATCGTAATAGACACGACGTCCAGAACCCTTGTTGACGAGTTGGAAGTTCTTTTCGCTTCCTACGAGTTTCCACAGTTGACTCTGCTCTCCATACTTGCGGCCTTGTGTCGTGATGTTCTTCGAGACACCCATGTCCTGCATGACAAGGTCGGAGTTTGCAAATGTGATGTAGTAGAAGTTCTCCTGTTCGTCTGTTGAGAAGAAGTCGTCAGGAATGCCTTGAATGGTGAAGATGAAGCGCGAGCCAGTGTCCGAACTGCCTGCCGAGTTGTCCCAATAAGCGAGATAGTTGCCGCGTTTGTTCCAGTATTTGCTTGTCGAACCGTGGTCTTTTATCCAGAACCCTTCGCCGTTCTTGCCCATGTCGAACTTCGTGACAGTTGTCGTGCTGCTTTCAGGCACCATCTTAGCGCGGCCATTTGCTTCCGAGCCACTCATGCCGAGGACGTAACTTCCACCTCGAGCCTTGTTGTAGAACGTGTAGCCGTCGGTCTCGTTGCCAATGAAAGTCCAAAGTCCGTTGTCGCTCGTGTCTTCTGTCGTATTGCTGAGCAACAGATTGACGCCATCTCTATAGCCTGTTTTTGTACTGAGATAGCCGCCGTTAGCCACTTTGATTGTGTACCAACGTGCATTCGTGAGGTCGGCTGCTCCTGCCAAACTGGCGAGCATCAGAATAAGTAATGAAAAAGTGAATCGTTTCATATCAGGTATTAGTTTTAGTCGTTATCTATCCTTCGCGGAGGAAGTCGAGCATTTCAAATATCTCATCCTTAGTGGCTTGCTGGTTGATTCGGATGTCTCCGATGCTTCCAAGCAGGGTGAAGTTTATGCTGTCTCCCTCGTTTTTCTTATCGTGTTTCATGAACTCGTAGAGGCGTTCGTACTGCTTACAATCGAGTAAAGGGTCGCCATAATGCAGCTTGATGAATTGCACGGTTTGTCGAAGCTGGTCTTTTGGGAAGTCACACTTCACGACACTCAAGTAGAGCTCGCAGATGAGACCCCATGCAACGGCATAGCCATGCAAGACTGGCCGCCCCTTTTCCAACGCCATGCTTTCAAGCGCATGACCTGCTGTGTGCCCCAGGTTCAGGGCTTTTCGGATGCCTTTCTCAGTCGGGTCTTCCTCAACGATATGCTCCTTGATGCTGACACTCTTGCTGACGAGCCTTCCCAACTCAGTGAAGTCGAGTTCTTCGAGGTCGAAACGGAGTAACTCTGCAAGGCTTTGTTCATCGCTGATGAGGCTGTGCTTGAGCATCTCGGCATAGCCAGAGAGGAGGTTCTTCGTGTCGAGTGAACGCAGAAACTCGCTCGAGAGGATGACCGAGGCTGCGCAGTTGAAGACACCTATCTCGTTCTTCAAGCCGCCGAAGTTAATGCCTGTCTTGCCCCCAACACTCGCATCCACCTGACTCAGCAGGGTTGTCGGGATGTTGATGTAGGCCATTCCGCGTTTGAATGTGCTTGCGGCAAAGCCTCCCAGGTCTGTCACCATGCCTCCGCCAAGGTTTACGAGGAGTGAATGACGCGTGGCACCACCCTTCTGCAGGGCAGTCCAGACGCTTGAAAGGGAGTCGAGCGTCTTGTTCTCGTCCGTGTCTCCAATCGTAATCATCTGTGCCGATTCGAAGCACGGAAAAGCGCTTACGAGCGGCCAACACAGGCGAAGTGTGGTTGAATCCGTAAGTACAAAGAGGCGGTCGTGCTGGCATCTTGCGATGGCTCCCTCGACATCCTGACTCAAGTCCTTGCTTATGATGATTTCCTGCTTAGGCATAGTTCCATATTCCTGCAAATTCATGACAAAGATACACATTATATATTATAATAAAGTGAAAAGTGAAAAGTGAAAAGTGAAAAATGAGAAAAATAGAAAAAACTTGCCTAAATGTTTGGCTATTCCGCAAAAAAGCCGTACCTTTGCGCACGCAAATGAAAGAAGAGGGGTTGAAAGTTGCTCCAGACGTAACCCTAAACTCCATAAATTTCATTGATGGCGGGATAGCTCAGCTGGTTAGAGCGTCGGATTCATAATCCGGAGGTCGTGGGATCGTGACCCACTCCCGCTACAGAAACAAGGGGCTTTGCAAATGACTTGCAAGCCCTTGTTTTTTTATGTCCCTAACGTGATTGGTAAATTAGGCGTGCTTAGTTTGTATTTTAGGCGTGCTTAGTTGCTCAATTTAACGTGCTTAGTTTGCAAACTTAACACGTTAACTTTTCACGCTTCACTTGGGGCTGTTCCGGAATCAACGAGCAGGGAGGTATGCTTTGCGGTTGAGTTTGCCGTTGTAGGTGCGTTTGATGGCATCGACAGCCTCGTAGAGTAGAGGAATTTTGTAGTTCTCGAGGCGGCTTTTAAGAAAGTCGGCTATGTCTTTTGGCTTTACTTCTTTGCCTTGTTTGGGTACATAAAACAGTTTGGGAACTGTGCCGAGAAGGATATGCTGGGCAGGGATGCAGATGCAGTCGGCAACGAGGTCGAAGCCGCTTACCGCTTCTTCCACCTCGGATGGATTCACCTTGTAGCCCCCCACATTGATGACATCGTCCTGCCTTCCCTGCAAGTGCAGCATGCCGTCGGCATCGAGAGAACCGACGTCGGAAGTATGAATCTCCCCATTTATCAGGACTTGAGCCGTCAGTTCGGGCGCATTAACGTAACCCGACATGAGGGTCTTGCCCGAACAAATCACTTTGCCCTGGTCGTCAATACGAACCGAAGAATGCTTCATGGGCTTTCCTAGGAGGCCAGGCACGCAGCCGTATCGGCTGAACTCGTAGCTACAAACGATGCCCGTCTCAGTCGATGCGTAGGTGTTGAAAAGTCGAGAGTGGGGCAGGACCTTGCAGAGTGCCTCCATGTCGCTTTGTGTAATGGCTGCGGCTCCCGTTTCGATGAAGTCAATCTTGCTGGCTACGGCTGCCAAGTTTTTTGAGGCAACCTGCAGGAGCATCCTGATGCTGGAGGGAACGAGAAAGGTGGCGAACTTCGTGAAAGGCAGTTCGAAGACTGAGAAGAAAGCGTTGAGGTTCTTCAGGCTCTCCATTATATATAATGTAGCGCCCGTCATGAGCGTGGGGTATATCTTGGAGAGGCTGCCAAGATGGTTGAGCGGACCGCAAACGATGAAGAGCAAATCGGAGGTGAATCCCAGCCTGTCGATAAGGTTTTCGGCATTCGCATTCCATGCTTCTGTGGATATCATCACGCCCTTTGCCTTGCCTGTTGTGCCTGTGGTGTAGAGGATGTCGGAGCATTTGCCATTTGACCATTTACCATTTACTTCGTCGAGGATTTGCTGTTGACGCTCTTTGGGAGTTGAACTTTCGAGGGGAACGCAGACGCCTCCCAGATGATGTACGGCACAATAGGTTACGACGAAATCGACATCTTGCTTGGATATGAAGACATGAGCTTTTCCTTCTGAGAGGCCATTCCCTTTCAAAAGGCTCGCTTTCTCTTGAATTCGTTTCCAAAGAGACGAGTAGGAAAGCGTCTCATCGCCTGTAATGACAGCCGCTTTGTCTGGCGTCAGTTTGGCATAATGCTCGACAGATTGCTCGAGAGTCATTGTTTAGCGAGTTTGGATTTCACCATTTCCACGATAGAATCGATGGTCTTGAGGTTCTTGGGGGTTGCGTCTTTTGCCTCCAGCTCGATGCCATATTCCTCGGAAAGGAGCATCAGGATGGTTGTCACGCCTAAGGAATCGAGTTCGCTGAACAGGAAGTCCGACTCGAGATTGACCATCGGAAGTGCTCCCGTCAAGAGTTCAATGATACGTTCTTTCATATTTTATAGGTTTTCAAATCGTTTTGGAAATCGCTTCATCATCCATTTGAAGAGCAAGGGCGGAACGAGGTAAGCCATCAGCACGACAGAGAACATGCCGATGATGGTGACCTCCGCCAACGAATGCAGGGCTGGATGCTTGGCAAAGATGAGTGTGCCGATTCCGATGAACATGATTAAAGCGGAGAGGATTATGCTGCGTTTGTAGGAGGCGAGGAGTGGCTTCCCATGCACATATTCCGAGATACAGCCCTCGGTCATAAAGATGGTATAGTCGTCGCCCTGTCCGAAGATGAACGTCGCAAGGATGATGTTGACAATGTTAAACTTGATGCCCAGAATAGCCATGATGCCCAAAATCCATATCCAGCTGATTGCCATCGGAATGAAGGAAATGATGGCCAGCTCGATTCGACGGAAGGAAAGCCACAGGAAGAAGAACACTATCAGCGAACATGCCCAGCCGATGTAGTTGAAATCACCTGACAGCGCATCTGCCACAGACGAGTGAAGCGAGCCGATATCAAAGGCTTCGGGTAGCGACTTCTTGACCTTGTCGAGGTCTTTCTTCCTGACGGAAAGGGTCTCGATTATCGTGGAGTTACCCTCCTCTCCTGCCTGCGAGACATTCTCGGCAAGGGCTTTAGACGTCAAGGGACGGAACTCGTCGAAGAATTTTACAGTTTGTTCCGATTGAATCACCTCTGCGAAGTCGTTGAAAGCCTCTGCCGAGAAGCCATGCGCGACGGCTTTCTTCGTCAAATCATCCAGCAGATTCGGATGGCCTTCAAGCCACTTGTTCCATCGATTGATGCGTCTAGTCTGCTCCTCCATCGAGGGCAGGAAGCGGCTTACACCATGGTGGCTTGCAATCAAACCAGCCTCTTTCAGGGAATCAATGGCAGCCTGTTTGGATTCCGAGCAAGCGAGAGCGCCATCAAAGTCTGTGGCAGAAGACAGGAGATAAAGCGTGATATCGTCCTGCGAGGCGTTTCCCTCGAAGAACTCTTGGAAGTAATTCATGTCTTCCTTCTGCTGTGCGGTTATGTAGTTGATGTTCGAAACATCGGAATCAAACTCGACGAAAAGGCTGAAATAGACAAAGACAAAAGTCAGCAAGGCTACCATAACGACCAGCCATCGCTTTCTGTCTATCTGTACGCAGGCAAGGCGGGAAAGGAAGTCTCCCTTGTCTGTCGTCTGTTGTCTATTGTCCCTAGTCCTAATTAGATGTGGCAGCCAAACCAACACGAAGAGTATAGTTCCTATCAAGAGCAAGGATGCAAAGAATCCGAGGTCGCGCAGGGCAATAGATTTAAGCGGCACAAGGGCAAGAAAAGCACCGACTGTAGTGATGTTTCCAACAAGTAGAGGTGTCGTTATCTCACGCAAAGCCTGTCGGATATCCGTTTGATGCTGGATGTGACTGGTAAGGTGAAGCGGATAGTTGACGGCAATGCCGATGATGATACTCGAGATGCCAATGACAATCATCGACACACTATCGTGCACCAAAGCCATGCCTCCAAGGGCGAAGAGCCAGCCCCAAAGAACTGATAAGGCGATGAGCACGATGCCTCGGAACCTGCGGAAAGCGTAAAGCAGCAATGCCAAGATGAGAATCGTAGCCAAGGAGACGGCCAAGATACTGTCGTGCATTATCTGCTTTGCATTGCCCACAGCCACCTGCGGACCGCCGATGACGTGTGCCTTTACCTCAGGGAAGTCCGCTTGCATGGCGTTGATGGCATCATCGAGCAACGCGATAAGTTGGGCGTTTTTCTTCGTCTCGCTGCTGCCGAAGGGTGACGAAACCATCACGATAGCCTTGGACATATCGGGCGTGAAGATGTATCCGTCGTACATCTCGAAGCGCATCTGATGCTGGGATTGCTGCAGTTCTTCCATTAAGGGGGCAAAGAGTCCGAGCGGGTCGCGACTGATACTCTCGCTCAGGAAACTGCCTGTTGGGAGCATTAGGGCGTTCAGGTTGTCTTCAAGCTTAGCATCCATGTAGTCAGGCAAAGCGAGAAGGCTGTCCATTCGCTTGTAATCCTTTTCCATTAAGAAGAGTGGGGCACTCTGATAAACGAAGTCTATCGTCTCGGAGAGGCTCTCGAGGTCGAATGTTGCCTGCAGGTCTTGGCACCAACCTGCCGTGTCTGTCTCCTCGACTATGCTCGTAAAATAGTCTATTGCTTCAGTTGTTTCCCCTGCATCACCCGTGCTCTCGAAGACGACAAAAAGGCGATTCATGCCCGATATGTCTTGGTAAACAGCCATCCTCTCTCGGTTCGTTTGGCTGAAAGGCAGGAAATCCTGTATGTCTTCCTTATATGAAAGACGCAAGATGGAAGCCAATATGGCCAAAGTTAGCGCGATGAGCGATGCCCAACGGGCAATGGCGCGCTCGCGGAAAAAGTCGAATATCTTCAGTATTATCATAGCTCAAGACTTTTTAACCATTTCAGGAACTCATCCTTCCAAGCACGACATTCTGCTGTTCCCTTTGTTTCTGAAGCTCCGAAGCTGTGCCCGCCTGTACGATATTGAATGAAACGATGATTGATACCCTGTGCTGTCAGAGCAGAATCGAGCAGTTCTGCATTGCGAGGCTTAACGATGTGGTCGTCTTTACAGTTGACGAGAAAGACCGGCGGACAGTTCTTTGAAACGTGTTTTTCCACGGAAAGCGAGTCGCGCATCACTTTGTTATGCTTCTTGTATTCACCCAACATGCCTCGCCTGGAACGCTTATGACTGTCAGGATGCGACATGCTTACCACAGGATAAACAGCTGCAACGAAGTCTGGACGCATGCTGGATTGTTCGGCAGAAAGCATTGCCAAGTGTCCTCCGGCAGAGAAACCCATCACGCCAACCTGCTTAGGATTGATATGATACTCGTTGGCATGCTCGCGAACATAGGCTATAGCTTGCTCAATATCGTTGAGCGCGTCTGGATATTGATGCCCTCTGAAGAGAAGTCGAGCGTGCGTGATGTATGGCACGACACCTTGCACGCGATACTTCAACACGAAGGCCGAGATGCCTTTCGCTTGCAACCATTCGGCCACTTCAGTGCCTTCTGCCTTCATCCCATGCCAACAATACGAGCCGCCAGGGCAGATGATAACCGCCGTGGAGTATGAGTCGTTATCTGCTAAATATGGTATCAGCGTAACAGCTTTTGCCTTAGTCTCTGTGCCGTCCCATATCCGTACAGAAGTTTGTGCGAAGGTTTGTATGTGGTATGAGATTAATAATATTATTATTATGAAGACTCGCATAGGTTCAAATCTTATTAATCACGTAGTTTCTGCCAAGTATAGCTTCGCAAGTATTGATTGCGGTGAGCGGTACACCACAGAATCCGTGGAGATTAACGCACTGGCCTGTGAGCAGGAGGTTCGGTATCTTTGTGACGACAGGAACCTGTGAGAGTGCCATGTTCTTGCAGTCTTTTGCGTATCCAAACATTGCTCCTTCCTTCACACCATAGTAGTCGCGGATGGTCAGAGGCGAGGCAGTGTTGACATTCTCAATGCTGTCGCGGAAGCGAGGGAACATCTCTTCCATCTTGCTGAGCAGTTCATCAGTCTTAGCTTGCTTCCATGTAAGATAGTCTTGACTGCGATGACCAAGTGTTTTCCCTGCCCATCTTGCCACTTCCTGCCAGTTCATGGGGGCTGCAATAATCATCTTCCTGGCAAATTCGCCTTGTTCGACTTCTGGTGGCGTCATGTAGAGGAAACCATTTGAACATGGGAGTTTTGCTTCTGCGATGTCCCATATTTCCTCATAACTCTGCATGTAATAGCCGGTATGGTTGAGGAAGGGAAAGGTATCTGGCTTGAGTTTCAAGTAAATGAGAAAGGCGGAGTAGGTGTTTGGAATGTCTTCGAGACGCGCTCTGTAAGCCTTGGGCAGAGCTTTAGGCTCATCGAAGAGCCCAAGCAAAGAGCAAGGATGAATATCCGAAATGTAGTAATCGGCAGAGAAATGCTGGCCTCTCCGAGTTGTGACGCCTGTTATGTTTCGCCCTTCGGTATGGATGTGCTGTACTTCTTCGCTGGCAAGAACCTCTCCACCATGAGCCTTAATGAAGTCGCCAAGTGTCTCTGCAAACAGTTGACTACCGCCTGCAAAGCGACAAAGACCATTGATGTGGAGCACAGAAATAGTGGCATGAATGAAAGCGGGCGTGGTGCCTGCACGACCTCCATAGAGTGGATTAACGTAAGCCACAATCCTTTGTAGCTTCTTGTCATTGATGTATTTGGCAATGAAAGCATCGGCTGCCATGCTGAACTCCTCGCTATGCGAGAAGATGTCACGCGCCTCGGGACGTAAGTGAAAGAGATCCATCTCCTCAACGAGCCTGTACATCGCATCCACATAGCGAGTGAGGTTGTCCTGCTCGGAAGGGAACTCTTTCGCTAAAGACACGACGAATTGCTCCTTGCCGGATGCTATCCGATAGTAATGCTTATCTTCTGCGAAGTAAAGAAGGTCAGCACAATCGGCAGGAATGGCCTCGACATGTACCTTGTTCCAAATGCCAAGATACTCGAGGAGGCGTCTTATGTTACCGCCTTCCTGCAGCCCACCTACCACGTGCATGCCGGTATCAAATACCTCACCAAAGCGTGTAAAGCTTTGAAGCCCGCCGCCTATTGCCGCATTCTTCTCGAGGACAGTCACCTTCAAACCTTCCTTTGCAAGGATTGCTCCACAGAAAAGACCTCCGAGCCCGCCGCCTATGATGAGTACCTTAGTCATTGAACAAGTTCACGATTTCATGGTTTGAAAACTTGAATAGCTCGCTGCATGTTACGATAGTGCCTACGAGGACGCCCATCATGCCATGTGAATTGACGTTCTGACCAGCGAGAAACAGGTTGGGAACCTTTGTCCTATAAGGCACCCTACCTGCAGGACCAAGGTGGATGTCCTTGGCTACACCATACATCGAACCGCCTTCCGTGCCTGTGTAATCGAGGTATGTGAGTGGTGTAGAGGTATAGTAGGTGTCGATTGTGGCAGCAATTCCAGGCTGATACTTCTCGATGTCTTGTATCAGCTGCTCTGCATGTTGGCGTTTGAAGGCTTCGTAATCTGCCCCACGATGCCCGACATGTGTCCCTTTCCATCTCTCCACTTCATCCATCTTCATGTATGAAAGCACTACGCCACTCTGGGCGAAATCTGCTTTATCCTTGTGGCACATGTGCATGTAAAGGAAGTCGTGCTGGTCACAATCCCAGGGAGAAGAAGTGTGATAGCCGTAGAGGTTGGTGTTCATGTACGGCATCATGCCATCCTTGAACTTTATATAAATGGAGAAACAACCTGTTGTGCCCGGAATGTTGCTGAGGCGAGAGCGGAAAGCAGGGCGGATGAGTTTGGTGTCGAGCATTTCCATAAGTCGAGCAGGATGCACGGTGCTGATGATGTAATCAGCGGGGAAGAAGCATTCGTCGGCTGTTTCAACGCCCGTGGCTTGCGTCTCGTTGCAATGGATTCGGCAGGCTTTCTTGCCCGTAAGCACTTGTCCGCCTATTTCTTCGATAGAGTGTGCGAGGGATTGAGCAATGGCGTCGCTGCCGCCAACAACTCGGAAAGCACTCTGATTATAGAAGTCCATGATGAAGGCATGCAGCGAGAAAGGTGTCTTGTCGCGTTCTGCAGCATAAAGGGGCAAGTTGCCGACGAGGACATTACGCAGCATTTCGTCGTGGAAGAGCTCTTCCAGAACCTCGTTGATGCTTCGTGTTTGGTAGTTTGTATTAGCGGCAAGGTCGCGCTCTTGGGATGTTAAGGAGTTGAGTGTCGAAGCGGAAGCGATGCGAGCAACTAGGTCAAGATAGCGTCGCAGGTTGTCTTTCTCCTTAGGAAAGTAACTGCTCATTTGTTCGAGAAACGCTTCTCTGCCGTTGGGGAAGCGAAATGTCTCGCCAGCAAGCACGATGGTGTCGTAGCCATTTGGGTCGAGAGGACTGAGCTTCACGTCAGTTAAATTAAGGAACTTCATCATCCGATGCATGGTCTGACCCTCGGCGGCACAGCCGATGAAGTGCATTCCTGTTTCGAACTTAACACCTTGACGCGTGAAACATTGCAGGCATCCACCAATCTGATGACCTTGTTCGAGTATGGTCACATCGTAGCCATTCCTTTGCAGGATAAAGCCACACGTGAGGCCACCAAGTCCCGAACCTATGATGATGACCTTATTAGACATCTTGCTCTATCCTGTTTGCCATTTCGGCATAACGCCTTTTATAGTATTTCCTCATTTGTGAGGCTTGTTCTCTTGGCGTGTCTCCCAACGCCAGCATCTCTGCCGGGCTGAGCCTTTTGTCCAGTTCAATCCTGATGGGCCACTTGCGTAGGAACTTCCCTTTCTTGGGCAAAGCTTTGCCTGCTCCGTAGAGTATGAGCGGCAAGACATCCAGTTCGAGCTGCTGAGCCAAGTGGAAAGCACCTTGATGGAAACGCGAAATGGAGCAGTTCTGCGAGCGTGTCCCTTCTGGATACACTGCAATACTGTATCCTCTTTCTACCAGTGATTGAAGTTTAGGCATGAGGGTTTCTGTTCCTTCCGACACAGGATAGAACTCGGCATTGCGTATGATGTAGCCGTAGAAAGGGTTGTTCCACACCCAATCCTTCGTTAGGCAGATGAGCTTGGGCGTGAGCATCAGCATGATCATCAGGTCGAGGTGCGACTGATGGTTGCAGATAATGATGGCTGGCTTGTGGAAGTCTTCCTCATGGGGGTTGCCGATAGAGAATTTGACGCCTGGAATCCCATGCCACAAGGTGACGAGTCTTGCGAAGAAGCAAAGTATCTGATGCAGTTTCCGACGTCTCTTCTCTTGGTCTTTAACGAGCAGGGAATAGAGCATCGCAATGGGATTGGCGATGATGACGGCAACGAGGAAGAACAACAAGGAGTAGATGGTCCGCAATATCGTCGTGAGTCCCCGCCAGATGGCAAGTGGCAAACCATATACGACAGCCAGCAGGCAGAGCACGGTATTGAGCACGAAGATGCGCGAGAAGTCTGCGATTGGACGGAAGTGCGACACGCGTTCTTCCTGCGGAGGATAGTAAACGTTGACTGGTTCGGAGACAATCTCCACGCCGTGCCACGAGGCGAAGACGAGCAGTTCGAGTTCTGCTTCGTAGCGAGAGGTGAGCAGCGAGAGGCCATGAATCTTTTTTAGCGGATAGAGTCGGTAGCCTGTCTGAGTGTCTTTGAGGCGTCGCCCCGTCTGAATGGCAAACCAGAAGTTGGCGAAGGCATTGGCGAACTTGCTGCCTTTGCTGCGTTCCATCGCATCGAGTCCCTTCCTTTCTCCTACGATGAGGGCACCCGGATGCTTCTGGTTGGCCTGCAGCATCGTGGAAATATCTTCGGGAAAGTGCTGGCCGTCGGCATCCAAAGTGATGGCATAAGCGAAGCCCATCTGCAAAGCCTGCTTGAAGCCTCGCTTCAGGGCGCTGCCCTTGCCACCATTCTTGGCACAGGAAACGATGGTGATTTCCTCGATGCCTTGCAGGATGTCGAGTGTCTGGTCGGTACATCCGTCTGCGACAACAATCACATCGAGGCAGTATTCGAGGGCACGACGGACCACATCGGCAATGGTTCCGGCATTGTTATAAGTCGGAATCACCACGCAGATGCCTCTGTCGCGAAGTGTCTTCTTAGTTTCCATTGATGCGAATGTCGTGCAATTCGATGAGGGTCTTGTCGCCGTTTTTCTCGTGAAGTTCCACGCCGGTCACTGTCTCTTGCTTGATGTTGTAGTGCAGGATGAGCTTGCTGTATAGCCTTTTCATGTCTTTCTTCTGTGGAACGAGGGTTGCCACATACTCGGTCGGCATCTCTTTTGCTGTGACGCTGAAGGTCTTGCTGTCAGTCAAGCACTTGCCTGCAACGCTGTTCATGATCATACGCGCCATGCCTCCGATGAACTTGCTCTTCGTTCCCTGGTCCGTTCCCTTGAGCAGACGCGCCTCGTTTCCCTCGAGCACAAGGGTGCTGGGGCGTGGCGAAGTGTATTCCCACCGCAGTTTGTCGGGCTGCTGACAAAGCATCTTTCCCTTCGAGACCTGTGCCTCCTTGAGCAACTTCGACTGCTTGGTTTGGGTGAAGTTGCACTGAACGGTCCTAATCTTCTCTGCCGAAGCAGTCATCTTCTGTATAATCTTCTGCTCGCTGAGGCCTTGTGCAGCTAGAACGGTAAACAGTAAACAGTAAACAGTAAACAAGATATATCGTTTCATTTCCTTACTTTGCTATAAAATAACAACCTGCCATAATCAGCAACACACCCAGCCATCTCGTCAGGCTCACCTCTTCGTGGAACACCAGCATCGCCGCTATCATGCCGAACACATAACTGAGCGACACCATGGGATACGCCATGCTGAAGGGGAAATGCTTGATGATGTAGAACCACAAGACTGTGCCTGCGCCGTAGAGCAAGCCGCAGAGAGCAAACTGCCAGTTAGCCAGAACAGAGCCCCAGAACTGCCAGTTCCAACCGAACGGCAGCATGCGTTCGAGGGCAAGCTTCAGGAAAACTTGTCCCCCAGCCAGCAAAAGACTCTGGAGTATCGCTAAGGGTATTAACTGCATACGTGTCGAATTATTTTTGCAAAGATACAAATAAATATTGTTATTTGTATAATCCGAGACAAAAAAGTGCAGTTTTATGGGAAAGATGAAGTGAAACATCGGCCAGCCCTACTAATAAAAAAAGTAGAAGGACTGCAGTCCTCCGATAATTTTCCTATGGGAGGACTGCAGTACTCCCACGGTAAAACTCCAGTACTCCCACGGTAAAACTCCAGTACTCCCACGGTAAAACTGCAGTACTCCCACGGTGGTACTGGCCATGAGACACGCCATGTTTGCAAACGCAACGTGGAGGTTTGTTCGGCTAAGCGTTCTTCGCCACTCCGAGCACAATGCTACGAGAGTAGATTTCCTGTGGTACGGGCTTTCCCATGCGACGGCAGAAGTCCTGGAACAATGGGGTTGCCTCGTCGTGACAGCCCACCAGGACGGTCTTTGCCTTGCCCGTCGCTATCAATCTTCGCGCATCGCGAAGGGCCCATTCGAGTGAGTCTTTGCCCTGGCTGTAAGTCATATTGTAGCCGTGACACTTGGTGCGGATAGCAATGGAGGAGCCGATGGTGTTGTGCGTGCTCTGCATGAAGAGGGTAGGGCTCAGGGTCTCTTCGCCGTTTTCCAGCATGTCGAGGAGGAACTTCTCACTCGTCTCGAGCATACCAAACGCAGTTGCCGTGATGATGGCATCAGGTGTCTCGATTCCTGCGGCCTTTAGTGCCTTCAAAGACGACATGGTGGCCGCCTTCATCAGCTTGCCCATCCGTCGCGCTTCGCCAGCAGAAACAAACTCGCGAAGCTCAGCAAGTTGCTCAAAATTATCAATCACGGCATCCGCCAAAACGCAGGTCTCCTGTCTTAGACACTCGCCAAAAGTGGGAGTGGGGAGAGGGCTTTTGCTTATCACAACAGCCGAGTCGTTCCCTCCAAACCCGAAAGAATTGCAGAGGACATTGTCCGTTGACTGTTGTCTGTTGTCCGTTGTCGGAGTGACACACGCTTCGTCCTGCTCTTTCCAGCCATAGTTAGCGGGCAAGAAACCCTCGTTAAGAGTCAGGATACAAATGACTGTCTCTATCGATCCTGAAGCAGAAGTCGTGTGACCCGTAAAGCCTTTCGTGCTCGAGATGGGTGGAATGTTCTCTCCGAAGACACGCCGAATGGCCGCACTCTCGCTGGCATCATTGTTGGGAGTGCCTGTGCCGTGAGCATTGATGTAGTGGATATCCTGCGGTTTCAACCCAGCCATTTGCAAGGCGTCGCACATCGCCAGATACGCACCCTCGCCGTTCTCCGACGAAGCCGTCTGGTGAAAAGCATCACAGCGATTGCCGTAACCGCGGATAAAGACTCCCCTTTCCTTTAGGAGAGGGGTAGGGGGAGAGGCTTGTAATACCACGAAAGCGGCTCCTTCGCCCAGGTTCAGGCCAGCTCTTGTCTTGTCGAAGGGGCGACACTGCTCTTTGTCGAGAATCATCAAGGCGTTGAATCCGTTCAGATGGAACTTGCTGAGCGACTCGGTTCCGCCAGCGATGACGATGTCAGCCTCACCCGTTCTGAGCATTTCCGACCCGAGGATGATGGCGTTGACGGCAGACGAACAAGCTGTCGAGACTGTGCAGACCTCCGCATCCTGCAGCCCAGCCAGGTCGGCCATCTTGCGTGTGGAACTGCCGCAATCGTGCTTCTCCAGAAGCGGCAGCAGGTTGTCTTCCTCTCTCATCCGTAGCAGGTAGTGCTCCGTGACGTCCATGCCGCCCACGGTAGTGCCGTTGATGACGGCCACGCGCTTGCCTTTCAGGTCGAGGTTGGCGTGCTCCAAAGCCTGACGAATCGCGATGGCTCCCATCAGGACGGTGCGGCTGATGACCGCTTTCTCGTCCTGCCCGAGCATCCGCAGCATTTCTTCATTGGAGAGTTTCACTTCTCCGACGGGCAACTCCTTGTGGCTCGACTGGAGATAACGCATCGGACCAATGCCCGTTCGCCCTTCCTTGAGGGAGCGAAGAACGCTTTGCGCGTCATTACCAATCGCGCAAATAATGCCGTAACCTGCTACTTGAATATCCATTTTTATGTCTTGATAAAGGCTCTCCCCTTTTTGGGGAGCGGGGAGAGGGGCTCTTACTTCTTCCTGTTTGCCTGTACGTATTCGGCAATTGTCTTGACGCTCTGGAAGATGGCTCGCCCGTCTTTCGGGTTCGCCAGACGTATGCCGTAGTTCTTTTCGAGCAGCACAATAATCTCGAGCACGTCGATAGAATCAAGGCCAATGCCTTCATCGCCGAAGAGGGGAGCGTTCTCGTCGAACTCCTCCAACGAGAGTTCCTCCAGGTTGAGGGCTTCCTTGATCTGTAATTTCAGGTCGTTAATTAACTGTTCCATACTATATATTAATAATGTTATACAATGTAAGTTCGCATTCGTAGCAGGTCTCGCTTTCTGCATCAACCCATCCGCTGATGGCAGTTGACGTATCGGTTCCTGCGAGGGAGGCTTCCAGAATTTGTTGCATCAAAGCCTCGTCCTTGTCGGGAAGGATGTAGAAAGAGGTCTCGCCACACAGGTGATGACGAATCGCAACCTCGCCCGTCGTGATGTTCGGCAGGGTGTAAACGAAGACGGAAGGGCTTGGGAAGTAGTTCTCGGCGTCGCGAATCGTGTCGAAGAACTGGCGGTCGCTGGCGACGGAGGACGAGTGGTTGAAGAAGATGAGAGCAAGTTTTTTGTCCTCTCCCTTTAAGGGAAAGTTAGAGAGGGCCTTTTCGGTTGCCACGAAGGCCAGCCTCGTCAGGAGATCCATCTTGTAAAACTTTGGGTAATCCCCAATCTGTTGCTTATAGATGTCAGTCAAAGTCTGCCCGTCCTCCGAGGAAAGTTTGATGGTATGGGCCTTCACAAGCTTCGCTTTGCCTGCAGTCTGTTGTCCGTTGTCCGTTGTCCGTTGTCTGTTGTCCGTTGTCTTTTCATACATCACCGCGACGTTGCAGCCTCCGAAGCCTGACATAAGTTTCAGGAAGGCACGCTTCTCGGTCTTCTTTGGCTCGCCGCTGATGCTGACTTTCCCGCTTACGCCAGGTTCTATGAAGCCTTTCGAGGGAAGGATTATTCCGTCGTCCGTGGCTCTCATGGTCAGGATGGTTTCGAGTACGCCAGCGGCTCCCATCGTGTGTCCGTAGTAACCTTTGAGCGCAGACAATGGGATGTCCGATAGGTTGGTACGTTCTATCGCCTTCGATTCCATTTGATCATTGTAGAGCGTGGCAGTCCCGTGTACGCAAACTGTTGCGAGGCGTGACTTGTCTTGGCCTGCCAATACGGCATTGATGGCGTTTGTCAATCCGTCACCTTGCGGGGAAGGAGAGACATTATGGTAGGCATCGTTGCACGTGGCTCCGTCCATGAGGCACCAACGCTCCCCGTCGGCATTCCTTGCAAAGACAATCGTGGCAGCCGCTTCGCCTGGGTTAAGTCCGTTGCGCTCAATGTCGAAAGGCCTGCAAGGCTCTTCCGAAACAGCCTTCAAAGACTGGAATCCTGACACAATGAACTTGCTCTGTACCTCGGCTCCCACAACGATGGCGTAGTCATAAACGTTTGCAGAAAGCAGACGATTCGCGAGAAGTTGGGCAGAGAGGCCCGATACGCAAGCATTGCAAACCACGATGGGCTTAGTGGTCAGCCCGATGGCTTCGGCAATTCTCTGTGCCGCCTTGGAAGGGTAGTAACGCTCCTCTCCCAAAGCCTCAATGTTGCCTTTCGTCGTGCTCAATATGAGGACGATTCTTTCGGAAGCAAGATCAAGCTGGGTATGCGTGAGAGCTTCACGAATGGAGCGAATGGCAAGTGCTTCGAAGAAAGTATATCCTTCAATGGTAAGCGCGGTTCTTTGCTCTTCGCTAAACAGAGAAGCGGCGAAAGGCTCGGCTGGTCCCCACAAACCCTCGTAGCGTTTCAGGGCGGAACTGCCAGACAAGATTGCCTGATAATTCTCCTCCGTTGTGAAACCAAGCGGCGATATGATGTTGGTGGCCAGTACGTTGATCATGCTTTTATCCTTCTTGCCAGAATTCAAAATAGTTGTACCATTGCGTGGAATACTGCCTGACTCGCTTCTCAAGCTCAGCCACGTAGGCACTGGAGAGCTGTCGGATTTGCTCCTGACGCGAAGCTTCCTTGTCGTAGGCGAGCGGTGTGACGTAAATCTTATAACCCAAGAGCGAGTCTTTCATCACGTTGACGGCAAGCACGTCGAGCCCTCTCATTGTGGCTACGGAGAATGGTCCGAGCGGGAACTTCGCTTTTGCTCCGAGGAAGTCGTGTTCGATGCATTTCTGCGAACCGTTGATGCGGTCGGCAGGCATGCTGACGATCCCGCCGTCGGTCAGTGCCTTGTCTATCTCGAAAAGGTGGCTCATGTCCTGCTGAATAGCAATCATCTTGATATTCGTGCCAGCAAACATCTTGTCACGATTCTGCATGACCGATGCCTTTTCGCCTGCAAAGACAAGTGCATTGAAACTCTTACCTTCGACGGCAAGCGTGTAGCCCGCTATTTCGTAGCTGCCAATGTGGGCACTCAACTGCACGAAACCTTCCTCTTTCCTCGAGGCTCGCGTGGTGAATTCATTATAGTTCTCGATCTCCACATCGAACTGCTTGCCGGCGTACATTGCGAACTTATCGACAACGACTTGCCCGAAGAGGCAATGGTTGACGTAAGTCTTCCAGGCAGATTTCAGCCTTCCATACCCGATTCGACGACGGAAGTAGCGATAGGCGATGCCTCGGCTAGGGTTCAAAACCAAGCAGACAGGGATGACGAAGATGGCCACGAAGAGGTACAAGATGCGCACATCAATGTGCCGAAGCATACGGATGAGCCACTTGTGCATCCATGCGTTGCCGTACGTCGTGCCTGCCCACTCTTGTTCTGCCATCTTTAGTTTACTTTACTTTCGATATAGTCGCAGAACTGGGCAAGGGTATCGATGCCTGCCATCTCTTCTGCTTTCAACTTGAATCCAAAGTATTTATCCACGATGACCACGATATCGACGAAGTCCAGACTATCAATGTCCATGTCCTCCTTGAGGCGTGCTTCGGGATAAATCTTGTCTTCGTCTATCTCGAGTTCTTCGATCAGGAAATGTTTAACTTTTTCTTCAATCTCGCTTCTGTTCATATTTGTTAGATGTTTATCATTTTAAAGTTTCTTGCATACCATGATGCTATGCCCTTGTCCCAGTCCGTCGTGAATGCTTTCTATCTCCAATCCTGCCTGACGGATGAGGCGCCTCATGTCATCACTATGGTACATCTTACTGTTCCCGTTGGCTATTGCGGTGAAGTAGAGGCTGGTCATAGTGAGGCAGAAGGCGGCGGGCTCAAAGCGTTGACGGTCCCAGAAGAGTTCCATGATGAAGAGGCGCGTGTCCTGGTCCATCGCTTCCTTTGCTCTGGTGAGGATGCTCACGATTTCTTCTTCGCTGAAGCAGTCGAGGAACTGCGACATCCATATGGCATCGAGGCCACCTTCTCGTCGGGGGAACAAGGCTTCCTTGTCGAGCAGATTGATGCCGAATCCCTTGATGCGTTCTGCTCCTGGCTTGCCTGCGATGTTCTCCTGCATCATCTTTATCTGCTGAGGAAGGTCGAGGATAGTGACTTCTGCGTTTTCATCATAGGCGACGCATTGCAGAGCCCACTTGCCAGTATTGCCGCCCACATCATAGAGCGAGCGGACAAAATGTTCGGCAAAGACAATACGGAGTGCTTCTGGGAAGGAAGAATCACTATAGAAGTGGTCGAAGTTCAACCAACTCTCCTTTGCTTGCTCAGGAAATGAGGAAAGTCCTTCGTAGAGGGTTGGCCAGTCGCCAAGACATTTCAGCCCGGCAGGTCGTCCCTCCTTGAGCGCATCCTCGAGGTGGAAGAAGCCCTGATAGTTGACGTCGTGATTGAAGTCAATGTTTACCTTTGTTGCAGGGTCGTTGAGCAGGAACCATCCAGTCTTGGAGATTGTGTAGCGGTCGCTTTCCGCGTCGATGAGGACGGTGCCGATGCTGAGGGAGGCTTCCAGAAGGCATTTGACGGCATACCGCGTCAGCCTTGTCTTCTCGACGACTTCTGCTTCCGTCAGTCCGTCTTCACTGTTTCTCAGCATCTCGAGGATGCCAAACTTGAGCATCAGCCTGGTCGTCTGGAACACTATCGGGCCCCAGGCAATGAACTCAGCCTGCCTTTGAGCCTCGCGAGCAGAGAGTTGTTCTTTGGTGTATCTGCTTTCTAACGCAGGAAATAAATTCATCTCAGGAAAAACAAGGTTATTTCAATTTTGCAATCTTGTAACCTAAAAGCATAAAGGTCTTTCCAAAGGCTTCGCGACGAACATAGTCTGTGCCATCCTCTGCCTGGGTGATATCCACTTCGGCCACGATGCCGCCTTTAGCATTGGTAATCTTCAGAGTGCCCCACACCTTGGCTTCCCAGCGAGGTCCAAATCCCATTACATTGACGAACGAGTCTAGGTTGCGTACTGTGATTGTGAATTTGTAGTCAGTGCCTTTCTTGTCTTTCGTCAGTTTGACACCTTTCGACTTGGCATTGAAGCCTTCGATGAGTTTGTTGACGCAGTCATCCTTGATGAAGTTATAGTCGGTTCCGAACTCTGCGGAAGCCGATTTCTTGTTGTCATACTGGGCTTTGCTCCAATCAATGACCAGAGTCGCATTCGCTTGTTCCTTCATGAACTGCTTGAGCGCAACTGTACTGTTTGTCACTTTCAACGGGTTGCCTGCAAAGGCTACGATGCTGGCAAACACTGCTACCAGGGCTAAAAATACTCTTTTCATAGTCTTCTCAATTAAAGGTTATGTGCGTTATTTTGTAATTATCAGTGCGCTGTTCGTACCGCCGAAGCCAAAGGAGTTACTCAAGACGGTCTTTATGTCTGTTTCTGTCGTTGTTCTGGCAATGTTGAGCTTCTCGGAGAACTCGTCGGGGTTCTCGAAGTTGAGGTTGGGCGCCACGAAGTTGCCGCGCATCATGATGAGGGAATAGACCACCTCGCTCGCTCCTGCCATCCAGCACTCGTGGCCAGTCATGCCCTTGGTACTGCTGACGAGCGCATGCTGCCCGCGGAAGAGACGGTCGATGGCAATTGCTTCGAACTTGTCACCTAAAGGCGTGGAAGTGGCATGAGCATTGATATAATCAATGTCGGAGGCTTCCAAACCGGCATCTTTCATTGCCCTCGTCATGGCAATGGCGCAACCTTCGTCGCTCGGCTGACTGATGACGGCTGTACCGTTCGACGAGAAGCCGTAACCCTTGACCTCTGCCAGAATGTTTGCTCCGCGAGCCAAGGCGTGGTCATAGTCCTCGAGAACCAGTGCCGCCGCACCTCCGCTGGGTACAAGTCCGTCGCGGTCGCGGTCGAATGGCCGGCTGGCTTTCGTCGGCTCGTCCATGCGTCTGGAGAATGCTCCGATGGCATCGAACGAGGCCATACTGTAGTGGTTCGTCTCTTGAGCACCGCCACAGAGAATCATCTCCTGAAGTCCCTGCTTGACAAGCATGTAGGCAATGCCGATGGAGTGACTGCCGCTGGCACAGGCTGCACTGATGCTGAAGTTCACGCCTTTCAGGTGGAAGGCGGTGCTGAGGTTCATGTTGACGGTGGAGTTCATCGACTGGAAGACATAGTTCTGGCCGAGCAGCTCGGAGTCTCGTTTCTCTTCCATAATCCTGGCGGCCTCAATGACAGGCTTTGCCGACGAGTCGTTGCCGAAGATGCAGCCCACCTCGTTGCTCGTGAGATAAGCATCGTCAATCCCAGCCATGCGGAATGCCTCCAGGCTCGCCATGTAAGCATATTCGGCCTCCTCGGAGAACCCACGGCGGAGGTGACGGTCGAGCAACCCTTTCAGCACGGGAACCTTCACCAGCCCGGTCAGTCCGGACTGATAGCCGTAACCCAACCTGTCGCTATCCAGCACGATGCCGGAGCGACCCAAGCGGAGAGATTCACTTACCTCATCCACGTTCGTTCCAATGCACGACCAGATGCCCATGCCGGTTATGACGACTCTTCTATTCATTGTCTGCCTTCCTGCTTATCAACATTAGTTTTGTATCTCTTTCAATTATGCACGCTTATATTGTCAATTAAGCACGCCTAAAATGCAAACTAAGCACGCCTAAAATTGAAACTTAACACGCTATCATTTCTTGCCCTGCTTGTGTCATTCTAATTTACGAGTATTCTCTTGACGCTGACCTTGCCGTCGGAACCGGTTGTGCGAACAATGTTGATGCCTCGTTTAGGTTGATTTAACCTTATACCATCAATGGTGTAGTACTCTGTTCCAGCAGTTCCGCCATTAGCCATTGCGGGTGATGTGATGGCATCGAGGAAGGTTTCTTCATCGAAGTTCTCGTCGATGCCGTAGAGTAACTCACTATAAGAGGTGAGGGTATTCGTGGCATCTATGGTGGGACGGGTCATGAGGTAAGTTCGCTTACCTCCGTCTGGATAGCGGCCAACGCTTTCGTCTCCGTTCATCATGCAGTAAGTTAGGGTGTTGCTCCATGAATGATCTGCAGCAGTAAGGGTGACGCTTTCGTCGTCGCCATTAGCGAGTTTGAAGTTTGCATGCAGTTGTCGCAACGGATCGAGCTTGTCTGCCCAAATGATGTAATAGCCGTGAGCTGGAATGATGCTTGAGCCTTCTAGTAGATTCGAAGTGATTTGGTATTTCTCGGGCTCAGCAGGATCGTCAGTCAGGAACATGCCTTCGAGATCGATATCCTGCCCAGTTGTATTGTAAAGCTCAATCCAGTCGTTGCGCTTGCCGTATTCGTTGGCTGCAACAGTATTTGTGGCGCTGACTTCGTTCACAACGACAGGCGACGAGCCAGCCTCAATGAGACATGCTGGATGCAGCGGTTTGAAGATGGCTTGAATCTCCGTGTTGGCATCTGTGTCGAGCGTGAGAGAGCGTTCTCGGCTGACGATAGCAATGCCTGCACTGGTTGTGTAACTAATTTCTGCGTCCCAATAGATGTCGCTGGAGCCTGGAACATTGTTGTGCACCTCGACAGCAATAATGTTCTCTCCCTTCCGAAGAAGATTGACGGGCAGGTCGATTGTCCCTGAATCTGGATTGTCAGGAGCATAAGTGGTTGCGTAGGTATCGAAAGCAATCTCGCCATCTGGCATAAGATAGCGTGTGGCTTCAGTTCCGTTGACGTAAACTACAAACCCATCATCAGCCGTGAAACTGAGCGTCATGGAGGTTATGTTCTCTAACTCAGCGTCGATGGTGAGGTTCTTGCGGAAGTAGTAAGTTGGATGCTTCTGGCTGCTGTTGCCTCCGTAACTGATGGTTGTGACGATAGAGCCCTTGCCGTAACCGAGTGGAGTTGGGCCTTGAGACCAGTTGGAGGCAGCCCCTGTTTTCCAGTCTGTGCCGTCGAGTGAACCTTGATCCCAATAGCTCCAACTATCTCCTTTGTGGATATCTGTTATAGTCGAACCGCCACTTTTGCTCCATCCTACAAAGTTGTAACCTGCCGGAGCTGACGCCTCGAGTGTGACAGGGGCAAAGAGCATACCATTGAACTCTGCTCCTGGAACAGGCTGACCATTGATGAGGAAAGCGGCTCCAGGTATGTTTGCATTGAATTTGACATTCATTCCGTTGCCAAGCCCGTAAGCAGATTTCAACGCATTCATGCGTGCGTTTCTTGATGTCTGACCTGCCATAGAAGATTTCTGCTCGTTCAAGGAAGTCCACGGCTCTTTGCTTTCCCATGCAAGGGCAGGTTCTACAAGACGGCAAATACTGTCGCAGATGTTGAAGCAACGCTCTCTCGTGAACACACTTCCGTGCAGGATGCAATATGCATCGACGAAACGACGGCGGAAATCGGCACTGTTCCGCTTCATGTTTCTGTATATTGTGAGCAGTTCGTTGTTGCCGCTGCTTTCCAGAAGCTGTACGCCGTTCGAGTTGCTCCAACCCCAGTCCTGGTCGTGAAGCGTCATTCGGAACTTACCATCGGGTAGGGAACGATAGCCCTTGACGTTGTTATTGTTGCAAATCCAGTCGCTGCAGCCAATGTAACTGATAGCGGCAAAGAAGTTTGTTATCTCGTCGATGTCGATGAGTTGCTTAAGTTGTTCGTAGGTATTGGGCTTAGAACAACCCTGAGCTAATTGTCCCCATCTGTTGAAGGCATCCTTAGTGCCAGCCATCTGGAAGTAGCCATTCGAATATTCGAAAGCATCCATCTCGTCGTCGTCATAGCCATAATTGGCATAGCCATGATAGCGATTGTTGGGTTCTCGCAGGTTAAGTTGGGCAAGATAACGTCCATTGAAGAAGACATGAACGGGCTGATAGTCCTGACAGTCGCAATAGAAACCGCTCGACATGAGTACTTGCTGAGTCATGGCATCACGAACACGGCCATGAGCCTGCGAGTTGTTGTCGTTGCCACCATTGCGGACCATGATTTGGCGGTACTTGTTATGAGGCCTGTTCGAGAAGAAAGGATAGTAGTCGATGGTCTTCTTTCCTTCGTATCTGTTCGTTCCCTTTATCTTGAACGACGAGGGAGCATAGTGGCGACTCCAGCCTCCAGAAATGACGAACTCAGCCTCCTGATTGACAGCCATCTTGCCATCAGGGGTGATGAACTCAAAGTTGACGGGTCGTTCCCAGTCCATATTGATGTTGGAAGCGCCATGATTTCGTCCGCTCACACCATTGTTTCCGTCTGTATAGACACCAATCTTGCCGTCATAAAGGTTTTTGGGATTGGTGGCGATGGAGATGACGGGCAAGTAGTAATCGTGGTTGCGATAGATATAACTGCGGGTAATGACAGGGCTTGGGAGCATGCCTGCTTGGAAGAGGCCAAAGCGATAAACCTTGGTTTCGCTGATGTCGAAGATGCCATCCTCGCTTGTCGAACCATTTGTGAGAGAGGGCGTTGTGCCATCAGTTGTGTAGCGGAGAGTCGTTCCTTCAGGAATATCGACCTGAATGGTAAAAGGCTCGGTAAAGAGTTTCGAGTCAGTATCGATGACGGGTGCTTCAAGCCGGAACTCGGCAAAGTCGCTGCCGTTGTTGGAAGCGGCAAGTGTAGGGGTTCCAGTCCAGCCCCATTCTCGAGCGCCATCTTGAATTCGTGCCCAAGAGCAACGTGTAATGCATCCAGGATAGTCTGCTGATGTGAGGAGATTTCCATCGGTGTCATATAGATAGAGAGAGCCTCCACCATTATCCAACTTGAATCGGACTTGCTTATAAGCAGTGTCGCCAAAGGTACCGTCGGCAGCATTGTGGTCGAAGTATATGACCTTGAATTCGCCGCCTTTCACGACGCCTGTTCCGGCTGGCAACTGGAACTTCCTTTGGTCGTTTACATCGTCTGTGATATAAAGCCCGTCAAGGGAGATGCTTTGATTGCTTGGGTTGTATATCTCAGCCCAACCTCCGTAGTTCCATGAATAGTCGATGTACTGGTCGATGTTGCCAATCATTATCTCATTGAAGATGAGTTGCGATTGGTCGGCATCTGGGTCGTAGTCTTCGTAGAAGTTCAACTCTTCTGTCAAGCCGCAGTCGTAGAGTTTGCCACCAAAGTTTTGCTGAACATAAGCAGCAATGACGTTGTTGCCTTCCTTCAGTATTTTTGCGCTTATTTCCAGTTTGACGGCATCGGTGCCGGTCGTCCAATTTTCTGCTTCATCGAGCAGATTGCCATTTACCCAAATGCGATAACTGTCGTCGTGAAGGACATGCAGAACGTATTTGGAAGTGGGATGAACTTCGTCGAGGTTGAAGTTGCGGCGGAACCAGAAGTTTGTGCTCTCACCACCAGGCCATTCTGTTCGCACTCCTCCATTTGGAAGGGCTCCCCAGTCACCGATTGGCATCACGGCTTCAGACCACTCGGAATCGTCGAAGTCTGCTTGCGTCCAGCTAAGCGTCTCTGTCCGTCCGTCGATTTGCATGTCTTGGATGCGGTTGCCCCCTTCGTTGGCGTAGTAGCACCAATTGTAATAGGATGTGCCAGTCCAGAGCTCACGTCCTTCTGTCTGGTCGTAAATGCTGATGTTGGAGAGCGTGATTGTGGTATTGTCTTCCTCGGTAGCGAAAGCGAGGGCAATCTTGGCGTCCTTCAGGTCGATGCCAGTCAGGTCATTTTGCGTGAAAGTGGTTTGCTTGCCAGCTTGAAGGGAAATGATGTCATCGAGCAGGTAAAGTCCGTCATCCTCGTTTTCCTTCAATGCAACGCCCACCTCGCTTATGTCTTTATCTGCTTTGAGCGTGACGGAGAAGGTATAGTTGTGGTTGCTGTGAATGGTAATAGGTGTTTTGAATTGCAACCTGCCATAATCTGCAAACCAACAAGCGGTTGGCATTGTGATGGTGTATGTGTCGCCCTCTTGAGCTTCGTAGAGTTGTTCCCAGTCGTGAATGCCGCCAGTGTTATAGCCGCCTTCGCTGTTGAAGAGCAACTTCCCAGTCCAAGGGGTAATGTAACCCATGTCGAGCATGTTTTCTGGTTGCGGGTCGTCGCCACCACTATCCTCCTCTTTTGTGTAGAGACCTACATCGGCAAGGGCTCCGCCCCAGTTCTGATGAACGTGCACGGCCACGACATTCTCTTCGCCATTCAGTTTGATGAGCGCTTTCTGTTCCTCGGTCAGTTGAATGTATTTGCCTTTGTCTTCCCATCCGTCAGTGGTTGCATAGACGAGTTCGCCATTGAGGTAAAATTCGCTTGGAGAGTCGTCATGGGTGCAAGCCAGATAGACAGGGCCGTTCAGTTCCATCGACGGGTCGATTGTGAAAGTGCGGCGGAAATAGATGTCGGCAATGACATTTACACTCGTCCACTGATAGGAGGCTTGTCCGTTGTACCATGCATCTGCACAGAAAGGTGCATTGTGTTCTTCCCAAATGATGGGTGTGGGCTGGCCGAGATTGTCAGTCAAATAGATGTTCTGGTCGCCAGCCTTTGCGCTCATATCAAAGCCGGGCTCGAACCACTCACGACCTTCTGCATCTGGCTCAGGCGTGCCTACTACCCAATTGTAGTGCTCGTTTGATTCGTTTTGCGGCCAGCCATAGGTCATGCCAGAGTTACAGACCCAGGTCCATGCCTTCCATTCGACGTCTCCGTCGTAAAAGGAGGAGGGGAGTATTGCGATGTTAGCACTGACTTCGCTGATGCCGTTGCCTGCGCTGGCTGCCATTGAGAGTAGGGCAGCAGCACAAAAGAGAAATGCCTTTTTCATATAGTTACAGAACCAATATCTTTTTGCCGCCAACGATGTTGACGCCTTTCTGTTTCGTATTCACTCGTTGCCCAGCAAGATTGTAGATGTCCTCCTCTTTCGTGTTGTTCTCTGTCGGAGAGACAATGGCATCCGGATTGGGTTCTACGACAATGGAGCATACGTTATTGTCATAAGTGGAAAGTCCTTTTAATGACTTTACACATTTGCGGTTTGTGCCAGTACAATCAGTGGTTTTGTATAGTCTGACTTGATAATCAGCATTCACTATTTCCAAAGAAGAGAGGTCTTTGGCTTTAAGGCCATAAACGGCGAGGTCGCCTTGACCATATTCGCCTGGTGGCAGCGACACACAGTAGCCTTTGTAGTTTGTGTCGCTGTAGCATCGTACAGCCACTTCCTCCTCAGGAACGGTGACTGCTCCGAAGATGCGGTTCAAGCCCGATGCCCAGCCGTTCATGTCCCATGTCTCGTCGTAGCCATCGTTGAAGAGCCAGACAAAACCGCCAGTAGCTACGCCTTGGTCCTTCCATGATTGGAATTGAGCCAAGTTCCTCTCCACGCTCCAGTCGTTGGAGTAGTCCAACAAGCCTGGATGGCGTTCGCTTACGCCTGTAAAGTTCCAAGTGCCGACTGAATTTACGTTGCCAGCGCCACCATCGTAGCATTGTACCATTACGCGGTCCACAGCTTTGGGCTTCGAGGCGCGAATCTTGTCATTGAGGCTTTTCCAATAGCTGTAGTATGTATAGGGCGCAAAGGTCGTCTTGTAGCCCAAGTTGTACATCATGATATGGAATTTGGCAGCGGGGTCGACTTCGTAGTCCTGCTCTTGGTCGTTGTTGACGGCATCTATTTCTGGCACGGCTTGCTTGAGGGCCTTGAAGTTCTTATAGAGTATGGATGAGGCGCCTGTTCCTTGAGAATTGATGAGGTTCTTGATGTTGCCGTACGAGCCGTTTCCCCATCCACCGATGCAGATTTCGATGCGAGATACGCTGGTAGGCTCGGTTTTGAGGTTCCTGATGTCCTCCTGATAATACGGTTGTGTCTGTGCGAAGACATACTCTCCGTTTTTGCAAATGGTTTCGCCGTCGGTCGTAAGTGTGCCGTCAGCCTCCACATTCACGTTGAAGAGGATGACGTAAGTGAATCCTGAATTGCGGAGTTTAGTGATGGTGCCAGGGCGTCCACGACGAATGTGGCCACCTGCATAGATGCCGGATACTTCCCGGTATTGGCTTTGTGCAAACGAATCTACCAATGCTATGACCATAGCAAAGGCTAAGAAAACAATCTTTTTCATTTCTGCAATTGTATTGTTGTTGCTTGTTGCAATCCAACCATCTGGACAAGTTGATTGAATCGCTTCGCAGCTTGTTTACTGAAGTTTGGTGGTAAGTATGAAGGGCTCTTTGTCTTTAATGTATATCACACCTTTAAAAACATTCTTCTCTTCTGCTATGTGTCTCTTAACGACATAGATGGTGTCATTGTATATCTTGCATTGGTGGTTGATGTTGAATGAATATGTGGTTTCATATTCAGTCTCAAGTGTACCGACAACGTAACAGCTATCTATGCCGCTAAACAAGTCATGGTTATAATACCAATAGAATTCGGTTTGTTGCGTCTCGGAATGCTTCTCAGGAGTCGCAACGTTCTCACCGTTTTTCCAGTAACAACTACACAAAGATAGCGTCAGCAACAAGAATATATATCTGCAAGCTTTCATAACAAAATATGTGTGTTTTTATTAGTTCAATTAGAGATGGAGTTATAATAATAACAGTGTCTGTTTAACTTTGCTCCAAAGTTTTATATATATTTTGCGTGCAAATATAGTATTATTTCCGCAAATGACAAAGGATTCGTGATAATAATTTTGTTTGTATGTGCGCGCGACAGACTTGTTTGGTCGCTAAATATTTTGAAAAAACAATTACAAAAATATAAGACAAGTACTGCCTCGATAGACGCTTTAACGTGTTAAGTGATTCAACGCAGCACGTTAAGTTTGCAAACGCACGCTGTTAAGTTGGTTAACTCACCGTGTTGCGTTAACCAACTTAACGTGTCTAATTTGGTGACTTTTTGCGACAAATTTGTCCATACTACGTAATAGTATGGTACTTTCTTTGCATGGTATCAAAATTGGTCGCTACGTAACTAATTGATTATCACTAGCAATTCGATTTAAGGCATTTTCTTGCGTTTTGTGGGCAAAAGTACCAGAGGACTAAAAAAATGCCGTCAGAGAGCGACTCGTAAGGAAAAATAATTACAGATTCGGTCACAGAAATAGATTTATAAAAATCTTGCGTAAATTTGTGTTATCTCGAAAAAAGTTGTACCTTTGCGGTCAAATATAATATAATAAGGTATGACACACAAAAATCTCCTATTAGTTTTTCTATTGACAATTGTATGTGGTCTGGTTTCCTGCAATGGCAGCCATGACTACGAAAGTGTGAACGGCGACCCCATGCAGACGCGTATCTATACCCTCGACAACGGTCTGAAGGTCTATCTCTCTGTTAACAAAGAGGAGCCTCGCATTCAGACTTACATCGCTGTGCGTACAGGCTCGAAGAACGATCCTGCCGAGACGACCGGTTTGGCACACTACTTGGAGCACCTCATGTTCAAGGGCACAAAGCAGTTCGGCACTACCGACCCCGAGGCTGAGGCTCCTTTGCTGGACGAGATTGAGCAGCGTTACGAAGAGTACCGCACCATCACCGACGAGGCCACACGTAAGCAGAAGTACCACGAGATAGACAGCGTCTCGCAGCTTGCAGCCAAGTACTTCATCCCCAACGAGTACGACAAACTGATGGCTGCCATCGGTAGCCAGGGCTCGAATGCTTTCACCTCGAACGACGTGACCTGCTATGTAGAGGACATCCCCTCGAACGAGATTGAGAACTGGGCAAAGGTGCAGGCCGACCGCTTCCAGAATATGGTGATTCGCGGCTTCCACACCGAGTTGGAGGCTGTCTATGAGGAGTACAACATTGGCCTTTCCAGCGACGGCAACAAGCAATACGAGGCGATGCTGGCCAAGCTTTTCCCCACGCATCCTTACGGTACGCAGACCACCATCGGTACACAGCAACACCTGAAGAATCCCTCCATCACAAACATCAAGAACTACTTCGCAAAGTGGTATGTGCCCAACAACGTGGCTATCTGTATGGCAGGCGATTTCGACCCCGACAAGACGCTGGAAATCCTGAAGAAATACTTCGGCGAATGGAAAGCCGGCGAGGACGTCGCACAACCCACCTTCCCCGATTTGGAGCCGCTCACTCAGTCTGTTGATACGACCGTTGTAGGCCTTGAAGCCGAGAACATTTGGTTGGGATGGCGCAGCGAGAAGGCATCTTCCCTGCAGAACGACACGCTCGAGCTGGTCTGCGCTGTGCTCTATAACGGCAAGGCAGGCCTCTTGGACATCGACCTGAATCAGGAGATGAAGGTGATGGATGCCGGTGCTTTTGCTGAACCGATGCTCGACCACGGCTTCTTCCTGCTGGCAGGTCAGCCCAAGGAAGGGCAGTCGCTCGACGAAGTGAAGGAGTTGCTTTTGGGTGAGATAAACAAACTGAAATGTGGCGACTTCGATGAGGATCTGTTGCTGTCTGCCTTGAATAATAAGAAGTTGGATGACCTGCGCAGCCTCGACCACAACTCGGCTCGCGTCAGCAAGATGCTCGACGCCTTCATCAATGGCATCGAATGGCAGCAGTTGGTTGGTCAGAAGGACCGCCTCGCCAAGATAACAAAGCAGGAACTTGTGGACTTTGCAAAACGCTTCTTTACCGAGGGCTACGTTGCCGTCTATAAGCGTCAGGGCGAGGACACCACGCAGAAGAAGATTGACAAGCCTGCCATCACGCCCATTCCAACGAACCGCGACCTCGTCAGCCAGTTCGTGAAGGACATTCAGGAAGCAGAAGTAAAGCCCATCGAGCCTCAGTTCCTCGACTACAAGAAGGACCTCTCGTTCTTTACTACACAGAAAGGCTTACCCGTCATCTACAAGCAGAACACCGAAAACGGTCTCTTCGAACTGCAGTTCCGCTATGAGTTCGGACAGGAGGACGACAATCGCTATGACGTGGCTGCCAACTACATCGACTATCTCGGTACAGACAAACTCTCTGCCGCACAAGTCAAGCACCAGTTCTACAAGATGGCCTGCAACTACGCTATCAGCGTGAACGCCGACGCAATCACCATTGGTCTCAGCGGCCTCGCCGAGTACATGCCCGATGCACTCGCTCTGCTCGAAGACTTGCTTCACAATGCTAAGGTCGACGAGGATGCTTATCAGCAGATGGTTGGACTCATCCTGAAGAATCGTCAGGACCAGAAGTCGGAGCAGCGCAGCTGTTTCGCGATGTTGGGTGAGTATGCCCTCTATGGCCCGCACAATGCCATGCGCGACAACATGACCGAACAGCAGCTTCGCGAGACCAATCCTCAAGAACTGCTCGACCTCCTGAAGAACATTTCCCAGTACGAGCACCAGGTCCTCTACTACGGTCCTATTGCTGAGGAGAAACTGGATGGCTGCTTGTCCGACCTGCATCACACCGAAAAGGACCTGAAGCCCGTGCCAGAAGGTAAGCCCTACGAGTTGCAGACGATATCTGAGCCCGAGGTCATCATCGCACCTTACGATGCCAAGAACATCTATATGCGTATGTTCGTCAACGAAGGCAGGCAGACCAATCTTGACGAGCACGCCACCATCGAACTCTTCAACGAATACTTTGGCGGCGGCATGAACGGCGTCGTCTTCCAAGAGATGCGCGAGGCTCGCGGACTGGCCTATAATGCTATGGCATACTATCTTACCCCTGCCAAGAAAGGGCAGCCCGAGTATTTCCTCACACACATCATCACGCAGAACGACAAGATGATGGACTGCGTCAAGCAGTTCCGCGAAATCCTCGACAAGATGCCTGCCAGCGAGGCTGCCTTCCAGATTGCCAAGGATGCCCTGACAAAGCGACTTGCCAGCCAGCGCACCACCAAGTTCGGCGTGATTCGCGCTTATATCAGCGACAAGCGACAGGGCTTTGACTTCGACGTGGACAAGAAGATATACGAGGACCTGCAGAACCTGACCTTGCAGGACATTGAGGGCTTCGAGCAGGCTAACATCGCAGGCAAGACAGGCCGCTACGTCATCCTCGGCAACGAGAAAGAACTCGACATGGCCAGCCTTGGTCAGATAGCACCAATCCGCCGCGTCTCGTTAGAGGAAATCTTCGGCTACTAACTTATACCATATATACGATAAGAGCGTGCCCTTCCCGTTTGGAGAGCACGCTCTTTTGCTTGATTCTTCTATTGCTTTTACCTTGATGGGGCTGGTCGTGAACCAATCTTCTTGAAGTTCTTGTCCCAGATAAGAATCCAATTACCTTTGCGACTCGTAATCGTTTCAGCTGTAACAGACAAAACTTCGCCCACATTGCTAATGCTCTGCGACGCTTTGACTCTTCCCTTTACATCAAAGATGCGATAGAAGCCCGTGTTCTTTCCAACGAAGAACGTGCTTCCCCATCCAACCACTTCGCCAATACTGCTGCGAGCGAAGCCGCCAATTTTCTTGCCTTTTGCATCGTATAGGCGATGCCAATTCCCATCCGATTCGATGTAAGAAATCTCTTGAGCCGCAGCAATTCCTGCAAACAATAGCGCCAAAAGTGCTAAGATGATTCGTCCTTTTTTCATGATAAGTGATGTTTCTCGCTTGCAAAGATATGAAAAAGTTTGATGTAAAGCGCTTTGTTCACATATTATTTGTAATTTTGTGGAGTCGTAAACCTTATATCTATGCCAAAACTCTTCTTCTGCTTGCTTTCTGCTCTGTTTTTCGTGGAATCGGCTTCGGCTCGTCTGAAAGCAGTTTCCCTGACTTGCGAGGATTTGACCGAACCAATGGCGGTTGGTACGTTGCAGCCAAGATTTTCGTGGCTCAATCTTGCCGAAGAAAATGAACGGAACCAACGACAAACAGCCTTTCAGATTCAAGTCGCTTCCACGATGGAGAGGCTTCTTCTAGGTGAAGCAGACTTGTGGGATTCAGGGCGCAGGAAAAGTGATGCGACGCGATATGTCACTTATCAAGGTTTGCCCCTAACCGGCAATGCCGATTGCTATTGGCGAGTCAGGGTGTGGGACAAGCATCGAAAGTGTTCCGATTGGAGCGAACCGGCTCGTTTCCATACAGCTCTTCACTCTTCTGATTGGGTGGCAAAGTGGATTGGCTTCGACGAGGAAGCACCTTTGTTCCAGAAAGAATTTGTGATAGACAAGCCCGTCCAGAATGCTCATATCTTTATCTGTGGACTTGGCTATTTTGAATTGTATGTCGATGGCAAGAAGGTGAGCGACGATGTGCTAGTGCCCGGACAGACCGACTACTCTCATCGCAATGATATCGAGAAAACGCGAGTAGCAATAGATAATGAGTTTACTGGCTATCGCTGCCTCTATCTTGGCTATGACCTCACGCCCTTCCTTTCTCTTGGTCGCCATGCTTTGGGAGTATGGCTTGGAAACGGTTTCTTCAATTCGCAGAATGGCTTTGCCATGCATTACGGAAAGCCCCGTCTCATTGCCCAATTGATGTTGACCTTTGCCGACGGCTCATCGCAAATCATTCCTACCGATACTTCTTGGCTTGCAAAGCGAAGTGGCATTACGCAAAACAGCATTTTTGGTGGTGAGGTTTTCGATGCAAGGATTCATGAAGAGGCTTGGCAACCGGCTCTCCTTCGTGATGCCCCAGATGGGACGCTCGAGCCACAAATGTCTCCATCCGATAAGGTCTGCGAAACCTTTGTTCCAAAGAGGATAGAGCGTCTTGGCGATAATAGTTGGCGAGTTGACTTTGGCGAGGAAATCTCAGGTTGGGTTCATTTGAAAGACATTCAGGGCCAGGCAGGACAACGAATAGAAATCAAGTATCTCTCCGAATCTCCGAATGGTGAGAATATATATATAATGAAAGGAGAGGGAAAGGAAAGTTACCATCCACGTTTTACGTGGTTTGTGTTCCGACAGGTCGAGATAACTGGACTTGACGCGCTTGATTCTTCTCAAATTCAAGCAGAGGCCGTAAATACAGAACTTCGGCAAACGGGCTTCTTGGCCTGTTCCGACACATTATTGAACAAGATTCATCGTATTTGGCGACGCACACTTTTGGACAATGCTCATGGCTCCGTTTTTAGCGATTGCCCACATCGAGAACGCTCTGCTTATCTGGGCGATGGACAAGTTGCTGCTGAGATGGTGATGCGAACTTTCGACGCCCGTGCTTTCTATCGGAAATGGTTTGCCGATATGCGATTGGCACAGAATCCTCGAACAGGCTTCGTCCCTTTTGGAGCACCTTGGCAACCTGGCTGTGGTGGCGGAGTGCCTTGGAGCGCAGCCATGATTTTGATGCCCTACGATTTCTATCAATGTTATGGAGATAGTTCCGTGCTTAGGGAAAACTATGCTTCAATGCTTCGATTGATGGACTATTTCGCTGGTTGGGTGAACGTGGATGGAACGATGGAGCAACACTACCAGCCGCACAACGACATGACCTATTGGTGCAACCTCGGAGAATGGTGCACACCAACGGAGTCTCGTCCCTCAAATGCACTTGTCCACACCTATTTCTATTGGCTTTGTGCAAAAAGGATGGCTTCGATTGCTAGGCTTTTGGGCGACAACGAATCAAAGCAACGCTTCGCCGCTTTGGAAGAGCGAACTCGCAAAGCCTTCCATCATCGCTTCTACAATGCGGAGAATAAAACTTATGGTCCGGCTGGGTCTAATCTCTTTGCTTACGAGATGATGCCTAATGTTAACCTGAAAGAGGCTCTTCTGCAAGATATGGAGGCAAGCCGGAATCACCTTTATACAGGCATCTTTGGGACGAAACTCTTCTTCAATGTCCTAGCCGATGCAGGACTTTCCGACCAAGCACTTGAAGCCTTTCTGCAGCACGATTTCCCCTCGTTTGGGCATTGGATAAAGCAGGGAGCCACCACGACTTGGGAACAGTGGGATGGTGCCAATTCCCATTGCCATCCCATGTTTGGCGGTGGTTTGACTTGGCTATATTCTTGGCTGGGAGGAATCCGCTTTGACAGTCCTCGACTCATCAACATTTCCCCTCATCTTTCAGAGCGAATAACGTGGGTAGAGTGTTCGCAAGTGAATCTTTACGGCACAATTCACCTTCGTGCAGAACGACTTGTAGATGGACGTTTGAAAGTATCGGTAGATATTCCAGTCGGTTGCCAAGCCATCATCACCAATCCTTCGAAACCGAGCAAGCAACGACTCGTCGGATCAGGGCATTGGGAACTAATAGTTTAGGTTCTCAATTTGTGTTCCGCGAAGCAAATCGGCTACAGGCATTCTTTTTTTGCCTGCCAGTTGCACTTCGTCAAGAGAAAGATAACCACCTTTCAATGCGACTTTAAGCGAGTTCCTTCCATCGGAAATCAGCTCGCCTGTGCCTTCTATTGAGGTATTGGGAAGCATCGAGGTTCGGAAGACCTTCATTTCTGTCTGTTTCCCATTAGCGAGAACTGGCGTCCAAGCGGCAGGGTAGGGGCTGAGGCCACGAATAAAGTTGTAAGCACTTTCGAGGGTAAGTTCTTTCCAACGTATTTGACAGGTGTCTTTGAATATCTTCGGAGCTGGTCGTAGTGGCTCGTCTGTCATGAATTGGCTTTGGTCTGTAGCTTTTGCCTGACCATTTTCAATGAGTCGAACCGTTTTGATGACCAACTCAGCACCTTGCATCATGAGTTTGTCGTGCACATCTTCGGCACAATCTTCCAGGGCAATTGGGGTGCGTTCCTGCAGGATGATGCGACCCGTATCAATCTGTTCATCGAGGAAGAAAGTCGTGATGCCTGTTTCTTTGTCGCCATTGATAATGGCCCAATTGATGGGAGCTGCGCCTCGATATTGCGGGAGTAAAGCAGCGTGTAGGTTGAAGGTTCCAAGAGGTGGCAGAGCCCACACCATTTCTGGAAGCATTCGGAAAGCCACAACTATTTGCAAGTCGGGCTTCAAAGCCTTGAGTTCTGCCAGAAAAGTCTCGTCGCGAAGTTTCTCAGGCTGAAGGACTGGAATGCCTTTCTCGAGGGCAAACTTCTTGACGGGACTGCTTTGCAGGACATCGTGATGCCTGCCAATTGCTTTATCGGGCATTGTGACGACACCGACCACATTGCAGCCTTCCTCAACCAAACGGCTGAGGCTTTGGACTGCAAAGTCGGGTGTGCCCATGAAAACTATTCTCATAGTTCCTTTACATAAATGTTTCTGAAGTAGCAACGGCTTCCATGAGCCTGCATTTCAATCTGTTCTTTGGGGAAGATGGGCAGTTTGCGGTCCCAATAGTTCTCGAGGACTACCTCGTCAACCACTTTCGTTCCGTTCAGCCAAACAGTGACTTTCTCGCCTTTCATAATGATGCGGAAGGTGTTCCATTCGCCCAACTTGTTGTCTTCAACGCTTGTCGGTGTGCTTGGATTCTGCTTGTTGTTGTAGAGACCGCCAGAGCCAACTTGCGCTCCAACATTTGTTCGACGGATATCCCATATCTGAACTTGTGGTGCGCCACGCAAGTAAACGCCAGCATCAGGCTCTTTGCCGTTTGGGTCAAGGCGCCAATCGACGAGCAACTCGAAGTCGGCATAGTCCTTTATCGTGCAGATGTTGTCCCAACCATTGCCGATGTAAACCATTTCGCCGTTCTCTATAATCCAGTCGCGTCTCATCAGTTCGTCGGCCTTTTCCTGTGCTTTTTGCAGTTCTTCTTTACTCATTTTGGCACGAGCAATCGGGTTCTCTACGAGGCCTTTCCAGCCTTCGAGGTCCTTTCCGTTAAAGAGGCAGACGAATCCTTCCTCGTTCTTGTTGGCCGAAGCGAGCCAAGCCTTAGCCTGCTTTTTGTCTTTGCCCTTGAGCATAGGCAGGATGGCGTCGAGAGTCTGACGTGTTTCCTTTCCGTTGAATTCGGGGTGATTTGCAAGAATCGTCCAGACAGTCTTGGCGGCTTCTTGTCCTATCTGTTCGTCTTCGAGCAGAGTCGTTGCATAGGTCAAAGCCTGATAGGTTCCGGCATTAGCCATTAACTTCAGTGCAGCTTCTTGCTGAACTGGGTTGTTTGTTTGCTCGATGATGTGACGCAAGGCAATGACTTGGTTCTCTGGCGTGAGTGTCTGTGCCGAAAGGTTCTGGCATAAGACAAAGAAGGCCGACATCATGATGCCGGCCAACTTATGGATCATGTTTATTCTTCGCATAATTCCGTTAGAATGCCGCAAGTGCTCTTTGGATGAAGGAAAGCGATGTGGAGGCCGTCAGCACCCTTTCTTGGAGCCTTGTCGATGAGGCGAATGCCCTTGCTGTCGCACATTGCGAGTGCTTCGCTCACTCCGTCTTCCACCTTGAAGGCAACGTGATGAACGCCTCTGCCACCATTGTCGAGGAACTTCTGAACGGTGCTTTCGGGGCAAGTCGGCTCGAGAAGTTCCAACTTTACCTCACCAACTTTGAGGAAAGCGGTCTTTACTTTCTGGTCTTCTACAACTTCTGTTTTGTAAACCTCCAAGCCGAGAACGTCCTGGAAATAGGGCAGAACTTCGTCGATGCTCTGTACGGCGATGCCCAAATGCTCAATGAGTGAAATCTTCATAATGTGATATTGTTTAATTAGGTTTGTTGTTAAAAGCACTGCAAAATTACGAAGAATAATTTTAAAATGCAAGAAATATAGAGTTATTTATTCCTATGTCAAGAGGAGTACCTACGTCATTGTATATGTTCCGCCAATCCATTCAGTAGCAGACTCTTCATGTTCAAGTATATGCCAACTTAGGAATAGACCTTCTGAATTTGTCTCAACGACAACTGGACCTTTTTGTAAAGTGCCGTCAAGGAGGAGAATGTCATGGTAGGCGTACTTCATCTCCTGCGTCTGTTTGTGCGTTGTGGAATGTTTTGTTGAGGATGAATTGGGTTCGGGTTCTCTTTTGTTACATTTATCTTGCGTTCCCTAGGTTGACTTTCTCTCACTTGCAGAGGAGTGAGACGCTCAGTTTTTCTTTTTGAAAGTGTATCGACGACAATGCTGTCAGCAACTACAGAAGTATCCTTTATGATGGGCTCTTCCTTATGCATCCTGATGAGCTGAATTTCACTTACGAGTAATGGTTTAGGTGGGTCGGCATCTTTTACGAGAGGCAGATAAATATAGCCGGTAATAGAACGTAGGTTGAGGCTGTCGAGAGCCCTGCCTGGGGTATGGCGTAGCTCGTTCTTAGGATTGTTTCTCAGTAAATCTGTTACACATACGACGGTGTCTGTGTCATAGTAGAAGTTAAGTAAAGCAGTGGCTTCGTTGTTCATGCTTCGTCCAACAAATAGTGTCCGAAAACGCCAGATAAAACTGTCTCCCATTTTGAATGTAGAATCAGCCTTCATCGTGAAGGAATATAGGCATTGAACGGGGTTGGCTGCTACGCATGCGAAGTCCTTGCCGAGCCAGATATTTGCTGTGTCACCTTCGTTGGTGAGCTTCGCAAACTTGTCATGATTGGCTTGCGACAATTCGAGGCCCATTCGTTCTGCTTGTGCTTGAACGCGTGTCACAACATTATCATAGATGTGTGTGAACTCCTCAGCACGCCCACTATAGTAAATCATTGAAGAGTCGAAAACGGCTTCCGTGATACGATGTTTCTTGAAGACAGCCTGAATGAATTTGTATCGCGTCACCTCACTGTTGTCGCCCTGTGCTTCAGCCATTCCCTGTGCAAGATGGAAATCGACTAACACATCTGTCATCTTCTGCTTGCTCAATATTCCGCGAGGCCGAGATGGGGAACAGGCCATTAACAGCAATGCCAGAAATATGAGGTAAGACGTGAGACGCTTCATTTAAAAACGTTCTTATTGAAGAAAAGGATGAGCGCAATAACACCACAGGAAATGCTGGCGTCGGCAAAGTTGAAGATGGGAGAGAAGAATATGAAATGCTCGCCACCTATGTAAGGCAGGCTTGCTGGCCAATCCCATTCTACGAGAGGGAAGTAGAACATATCTACAACCCGTCCGAGCATTAGTTGCCCATAGCCTGTGCCCCATGGGACAAGTTCTGCTCTGAAAGGAGCAGGCGGGTTGTTGAAGATCATCCCGTAGAACAAGCAGTCGAAGATGTTGCCTGCAGCTCCGGCTGTTATCATCGTCAGACAAACAATATATCCCCAACCGATGCCTCGCTTGATGCCTCGAAATATGTACCAAGAGAGTAGCACCACTGCCACGATGCGGAACGAAGTGAGAAACCACTTGGGAATGACTTCCATTCCGAAAGCCATTCCGTCGTTCTCTGTAAAGAGAATGTGGAACCAATCCGTCACCTTGATGCTTTGATGCAGATACATGCCTGTCTTGACCGCCACCTTGATGACTTGGTCAATGCAGACAATACCCACAGCAAGGGCAACCGAGGTCAGTGCTTGTGCTTGCTTGCGAGTCATTATTTCTTCTTGTCGCGAGCTTGCTTGGCTTCGATGGATAGGGTGGCGTGAGGCACTGCACGAAGGCGCTCCTTCGGAATGAGCTTACCAGTCTCGCGGCAGATGCCGTAAGTCTTGTTCTGGATGCGAACCAATGCTGCCTGCAGTCCTGTGATGAACTTCTGAGCGCGCATCACTTCGTTCATGAGGCTTTCCTTAGAAAGTGTTTCACTGCCTTCTTCCAGTGTGTGGTAAGTAGAGTGAGTTTCTGCTTCGTCCACTCCGTCGCCGTTAATCTTCTGCATGAGCACTTCATAGTCGCTCTTGGCAACTGCGAGTTTCTCGTTGATGAGCTGGCGGAACTCCTCGAGCTCCTCGTCGGAGTACCTAACTTTGTTTTCTTCCATATCTTTTTCTTTATTATATTTTGCTAACTGTCAGTTCCGTGCCGAGTGTGATGTTGTTGGCAAGAACCTGTGATGCTATGTAATCGCTAAACTTGTTGAGGCATGTGCGGTTGTCATCGCTCTCAGGAATTGTGACGTTGATGCGGTCTGTAATGTCGAAGCCGCTGTCCTTGCGAAGGGTTTGGATGCTGCGGATGAGTTCGCGGGCAATGCCTTCGAGGCGTAAGTCTTCTGTGATGGTCAGGTCGAGAGCGACGGTCAGCGTGCCTTCATTGGCAACGCTCCATCCAGGAATGTCTTGGCTGAAGATTTCGATGTCTTCGAGGTCGACGGTAACCTGCTCGCCTGTGTCGAGCGTGAGGGGCAGATGCTCCTTTGCTTCGAGTTCGGCAATCTGCTCCTGACTCATGGCCAGAACAGCTGCGTTGACGCTCTTCATCAGCTTGCCGAACTTCTTGCCCATAGTGCGGAAGTTGCACTTCACTTGTTTGACGAGCATTCCCTCTGCCTCCACGAACTCAAGTTCCTTGACGTTCACTTCGTCGAGGATGAGTTGCTGCATGGCTTGGATGCGTTGTTGCTGCTCTGCGCTTGTGGCGGGGATGGCGATGCGTTGAAGCGGTTGCTTCACGACAATCTGCTCTTTCTTGCGGAGCGAGAGTATCATGCTCGTAACTTGCTGAGCGAGAGCCATGCGTTGTTCCTGCTCTTGGTCTATCTTTGCATCGTCGGCAACGGGGAACTTTGCCAGATGAACGCTCTTTGTCTCGCCCTTGTCTGTCGCATCGTTCAGGTCTCTCCAGAGGCGGTCGGCATAATAAGGAGCGATGGGAGCCATCAGTCGGGCAACGGTCTCAAGGCAAGTGTAGAGTGTCTGATAAGCACTCAGCTTGTCGAGACTCATGGCAGAACCCCAGAAGCGCTTCTTCGAGAGACGCACAAACCAGTTGCTGACATTATCGACCACAAAGGTCTGGATGAGGCGTCCTGCTCTTGTGGGCTCGTAATCCTCGTAGCATTGCTCAACCTCACGTATGAGGCTGTTCAAGCAAGAGAGTATCCAGCGGTCCATTTCGGGACGTTCGTTCATGGGCACATCTGGCTCCTCGTAGCTCCAGCCATCAACATTGGCGTACATTGTGAGGAAGGAATACGTCTGGAAGAGTTTGCCGAAGAATGTGCGGCTTACTTCCTGCACACCTTCCTCGTCGAACTTCAGGTTGTCCCAAGGTGCGCTGTTTGTTATCATATACCAGCGAACAGCGTCGCTTCCGTACTTCTCGATGGCTCCGAATGGGTCGACGGCATTGCCGAGACGCTTCGACATCTTCATGCCGTTCTTGTCGAGCACGAGACCGTTACTGATGACGGCCTTGTAGCTCACGCTATCGAAGACCATCGTGGCAATGGCGTGCAGCGTATAGAACCAGCCACGAGTTTGGTCCACGCCTTCAGCAATGAAGTCTGCAGGGAAGACGATTCCCTTGTCGAGCTGCTCTTTGTTCTCGAAAGGATAATGTATCTGGGCATAAGGCATAGCACCCGAGTCGAACCAAACGTCGATGAGGTCGAGTTCACGCTTCAGCACGGCGCCACTCTTGCCGACGAGCCAAATCTGGTCGACATACGGGCGATGAAGGTCGATGCGGTCGTAGTTCTCCTGACTCATATCGCCTGGCACAAAGCCTTTCTCCTTGAGAGGATTGCTGGGCATCACGCCGGCAGCAACTGCCTTCTCTATCTCGTTGTACAGCTCTTCTACGGAGCCGATGCAAATCTCTTCGCGAGTATCCTTATTGCGCCAAATCGGAAGCGGTGTGCCCCAATAACGGGAGCGACTGAGGTTCCAGTCGTTGAGGTTCTCGAGCCACTTGCCGAAGCGACCTGTACCTGTGCTTTCCGGCTTCCAGAGAATGGTGTTATTGAGTTCCATCATGCGCTCTTTAGCGGCCGACGAACGGATGAACCAGGAGTCGAGAGGGTAGTAGAGGACGGGCTTGTCTGTGCGCCAGCAATGGGGATAGTTGTGGACGTGCTTCTCTATCTTGAAGGCCGTTCCTTCATCCTTCATTTCGATGCACATCTTCACGTTGAGGTCCATCTCCTTTGCTGCAGCCTTCTCGTCGTACTTGCCGCCTTCGTTGAACTTCGGGTCGTAGGCATTCTTCACGAAGTCGCCGCTGTGATGCCAATAGCTGTCGTTCACGCAGGTCTTCACGAAGGCGGCGTCCATATCGTCCTTCACGAAGTACTTGCCCGTGAAGTCAACCATCGGACGCGTATCGCCTGCCTTGTCGATGACGAAGAGGCTGGGGATGCCTGCATCCTTTGCCACCTTGGCGTCGTCGGCACCAAAGGTAGGAGCGATGTGCACGATGCCGGTACCGTCTTCCGTGGTGACATAATCGCCCGGGATGACACGGAAAGCTTCTGCACTCTTATCGACGACTTTACCGTCCTCGAGGGCACAAGGCTTCACCCACGGGAAGAGCTGCTCGTACTTCAAGCCAACGAGGTCAGTTCCCTTGCCTCGCCAAAGAATCTCGAGCTCCTTGCCTTCTTCGGCCTGGAAGTAGGCAGAGAGTCGTGCCTCGGCGAGAATGTAAATGGCTTCCTCGTTAGTATATGGATTGCTGCCCTTGACGGCAACATAATCAATCTTAGGTCCTACGCAGAGGGCTGTGTTGGAGGGCAAGGTCCAGGGCGTGGTGGTCCAAGCAAGGAAATATACGGACCCCCCATCCCCCTTTAGGGGGAGTTCTTCGCCTGTGTTCCCCCTAAAGGGGGTTAGGGGGTCAAGTCTAAACTGCGCCGTAACCGTGGTGTCCTTCACGTCTCTGTAGCAACCGGGCTGGTTGAGCTCGTGGCTCGACAGACCTGTGCCTGCGGCTGGAGAATACGGCTGGATAGTGTAGCCCTTATAGAGAAGGTCCTTCTGGTAGAGCTGCTTCAGGAGCCACCAAAGCGTCTCGATGTACTTGTTGTCGTAGGTGATGTAGGGGTGTTCCATGTCGACCCAGTAGCCCATTCGGTGGCTGAGGTCGGCCCACTCGCTGGTGTACATCATCACATTCTCTCGGCACTTCCGGTTGTACTCCTCGATGCTGATGCTCTTGCCGATGTCTTCCTTCGTGATGCCAAGCTCTTTCTCCACGCCAAGCTCGACGGGGAGTCCGTGAGTGTCCCAGCCGGCTTTGCGCTTCACCTGGTAGCCCTTCATCGTCTTGAAGCGGCAGAAAGTGTCCTTGATGCTGCGAGCCAGGACGTGATGGATGCCCGGATGTCCGTTGGCCGATGGAGGGCCTTCGTAGAAGACGAACGACGGGCAACCTTCTCGCTCGGATATACTTGAATGGAACACATCTTCGGCGTCCCACTGCTGGAGCACTTCCTTGTTTACTTCACTCAGATTGAGCTTATTGCGTTCTGTGAATTTCTTGCTCATATAGTGTGCTTTGTTATATACCTTTTAATTTGGGTGTGCAAAGGTACGAAATATATATCAAACTACAAAGCACAATAAGAAAAAAAACAAAAAAGCCGTCCGATGGTATGCTCGAACGCCTGTTTTGTTGATAAAGCATGCTGTTTTTTCAATCTAAGCATGTGTCGTTGGCGTTTATACCAGTGTCTTTTTCTCCTCCATTTATGGATGCAGATGCCTTTCTCGCATAGGCGTCGTCAGTTGCTGTCACCCCGAAGCGGAAGGCCCTTGAGGGGCGTCTGAAAACGCCGCGTGCGGCGATGGCAATTTCCGCGTGCGGCGATGGGCAATTCCGCGTGCGGCGATGGGCAACGCCGCAGGCGGCGTTTTGAGGGGCTCCACGCGAGGCTGGAAGTGCCTGCATTTCAGGGCTTTACATTTTGGGCTTTTCAGGCCGAATTTACCGAACAGCAATAATTATTAACAAAAATGCCGCCCGAGATGTTCCCGAGCGGCATTCCAATCTTCAATCTTTCAATTTTCAATTTTCAATCTTCAATATTCCAATCTTCAATCTTTCAATCTTCAATCTTCAATTTTCAATATTCGAATCTTCAATCTTCAATATTCGAATCTTCTACAGATCGAGGTTTACGCCGATGCCGAAGGTGTGGTTCTTGCGCTCGTAGACGTCTGTCTTGTCGTAAGGGCCTACTTTTGTTGTTACCTCGCGATTGTTGTAGAATGTGCACATGTAACCGAGGTCGAAGCTGAGCCTCTTCGTGGCATTTATGCGGACGCCGGCGCCAATCATGTTGTTCGTAAGGTTGAACGAGAGGTCGTTCATGAATTCATCATCCATGCCGTAACGCGTGGTTTCCCAAGAACCGGAAATGGTGATGAGCTTGCAGATGTCCCACTCAGCACCCAGGATGAACTCGTGCGTGTTGTGGCTGATGAGGTCCTGGCGATCCATGTACTTTGTGCTGACCTTGTCGAAGAACTGGTGGTAGGCGGCATCGAGGCGTACATTCTCAATCGGAGAGTACTGCGCACCGAGAGCAAGAAGTGCAGGAATGTCCTCGCGAACATGTCTGCCGTCCTCGAACTGGCCGAGGATGGGAGCGGCTTGTGCCCTGACTTCCTCGCTGGGAACATTGATCTCGCTCTTGTTCTTCATGTTCAGTCTGGTCGGGCACTCGTATTTTGCCGATACATTCCATTTGTCGTTAATCTTATAATCTACACCCAGCACGACCGTTGCACCAAAGCCAGTCTGGTCGCAATTCAACTCGATGCCGTAGTTGTTGAGAGCCTGCGTGTTGCTGATGATTCCCTGAGGAGTCTGAAGACTGTAGGCGATGGAGGGATTGACGGCACCGTTGTAGTTGGCCGTAGCGTAGATGCCTCGTACGCCGACATAACCGGCAAGGTGGTTCGAGAACTGATAAGTGCCGCCTATCTGCAAGCCGAAATGGTAATTCTTTCCTTTCATGAAGCTGTTCAAAGAGTAGCCCTTGAACTGACCTGTACCGGCAAGAGCGGAGGCAGTAGCAAGGTCGTAACCCCTTGCCAATAGCCCTTGTGCCAAAAGACCGGAAAGGACGCCGGGCGTTTGCATCTTCTGCATAATCATTGCCGAGTAGGCAGACTCGAAGGAACCGAGGCCTCTGTCGAACTCACACTTGCCGCCGCCGCCGCTGATGGCAAAGTGCGCCGACACGCTCCACTTGTCCTTATTATAAGAAACGGTAAAGGAAGGAACTGTAGGAGCCGTTGCCCTGCCCTCGAAGCGATGGGTAGGGTTGGGATCGTCGGTGTTATACTTGAATAGCGGGAAGGTCGTTTCGATGTTACGTTGCTGGAAAGCCGTCTGGTTGTTGAGACTCAAGTGCCATCCGTTCTCGAGGAAAGCGCCGCCGGCAGGGTTGGCATAGATACTGGTTAAGTCAATCTTACCTTCCTGAGCGAAGTTGCGGACGAAGGCAGCATTCTGGTTGGTGTTGGTCAGGAGACCACCTGCAAATGCGCTGCTTACAGCTGCAAATGCCATTAAACTAAGGAGTGTTTTCTTCATTTTTTTACCTTAAATTGGTTAAAATCGGCTGCAAAGGTAACACAATTCTCCCGTTTGTGCAAGTTTTTCGGCAAGAAATGCACACAAAGATGCCGTTTTGTGCAATTATGCAAGGAAAACACGAGCATAGGATTGTGCATTGCCTTAAATGAATTAACTTTGCATCTGTTTTGTATCTTACAGGAAAAAACAGCTATGGCCGTGCAGTCTTTTGGCAGTTCGTCGGACTATATAGAAGGAGGCATCATGTTTACGATGGAGATAACACGGCTGATAGAACGATGCAGACAAGGCGATTCGGAAGCTCTCGGCGAACTATACAAAGCGTACGCTCACAGGATGCGTGGCGTGTGCCGACGCTATATCTCCGACGAACAAACAGTCAGCGATGTGTTGCACGATGCGTTTGTGATTATCTTCACCTCTTTCGAAAAGCTGCGCGACGACAGCAAGGCCGAAGCTTGGATGATGTCGATAACGAGGAATGTTGCCTCGAAGTATAAGGACTATCAAGATGCGCATCGGACTTTCCTGCTTGAAGAAACAACCGAAACAAACCTTCTTGCAGAAAAGGGCGAAGAGCAGGATGTGAGGGGAATCCCTTTGGATGAGGTTATAAGACTAATTGATAGATTGCCTAAAGGATATGGGAAGGTGTTCCGCCTCTCGGTCTTCGATGGCTTGTCGCACAAAGAGATTGCCAACATCTTGGGCATTGAGGCGCATTCGTCCTCGTCGCAATTGGCACGCGCAAAGAAGATGCTTCGCAAGATGATGAGGCGATATTGGCTTGTATTTATATTGCTTCTTGTCCCCCTTATCCTTATTCTGTACAGGAAAGATGGCGTCGCCCCAAAAGACGAAAAGCCTATCGTGGAGAAGCAAAAGCCTCTTCCTGTTGATTCGCATCATGAGGAGACGGGGGAACCGGCAATTGCCTCCGTGCCTAAGCATCAAGTAGCGGCAGTTGCTGCAGATACCGTGCAGGACGCAACAACTCAGGAACTGATAATGCCAGACACCTTGCAGGACAAGGAACAAGGCGATACAGTTCGCCCTGTCCAAAAGATAGAGACAATACAGCACTATGACATGGCCGACATAATCCATGATAATCCTCATCGGGGGACTCGTCATGAAAGAAAGTGGTCGCTTGAACTCGCATACGCGAGCGGCTTCGGCGAACAGCACATCAACCGTCCTTATGCTTTCACCGAGACGCCGATGATAAGTCCGACGGGCGAGGCTGCGTCGCCTGTCACGTTCGAAAACTGGAGCGACTATGCTGCATATCTCTCTGAACTCCCTGCCGATGCCCATTCGCATACGCGTAGCGTTATCATGAATGTGGCTTTGAACAATGCCAATCAACCCGGAACAGACAAAATCATGCGAACGAGTCACCATTATATGCCTTTCACATGCTCGTTGGCATTGAAGTACAGTCTGAGCCATCGCCTAAGCTTAGAGTCGGGTCTGAGCTATAGCCGTCTTGTTTCCAACTTCGAAATGGGATCCGACGGCAATGCCATTCGCGAACATCAAGTCATCCATTATCTCGGAATCCCCGTAAAGGGTATATATAATATGTATAACAGAAAGGCATGGAGCCTTTATGCAAGTGCCGGCATAACAGCGGAAATCCCCGTCTTCTCATCGCTGAGCAAGAGCTATTACCTGCATGATGTAATATCAGGCACAGAGATGGAAAGCATTCATGCTCCGTGGCAGTGGTCAGTTGGCACGGGAATCGGCATGGAATATAAGCTGACACCAGGCATCGGCCTCTTTATCGAGCCGAGTCTGAGATACTATATCCCTACAGGCAGCCACATCGAAACTTACTATACCAAGCATCCGTTTACATTCTCCTTGCCTTTAGGCATAAGATTTACATGGTAGTGGTGCAGTCATCCGTTGCATAATCGGACTTATTTAATAGAGAACAATATGCAACGAAGACTATGTACAACATCTATGATTATGCTTACAACGGATTCCTCTACTTGAATAATATGGCAAGGCCGAGGCACAAACTGCTGTCGGGGCTAATGATATACTCAACTACACTTTGCCAGTCGAGATGCAAGCATTGCAACATTTGGCAAAAGCCACCAGAGCATCTGCCATTCGAAGATATCAAAAGAGTGATGGAGAGTCGCTGCATAACTCGTCGGACAACCGTTGGTTTGGAAGGCGGAGAGTTTGTCTTGCATCCGCAGGCCAATGAGATTATGGCGTGGTTCAGCGAGCATCACCCCAATTATACGTTGCTGTCGAATTGTCTCGCACCTCGCCGTGTCATAGATGCTGTGCGACTTTATCATCCCCGGCATCTGTACCTGTCTCTCGATGGCGACTGCGAAAGTTACCTGCGGATGCGAGGCAGGGATGGTTATGACCGGGTGATTCAGGTCGTCGAGGCCTTGAAGAGGGAAGTCCCATTATCGCTGATGTTCTGCCTTTCGCCATGGAATACTTTCGAAGACATGGCCTTTGTCATTGATGTTGCCAAGCATTATGGCGTGGATGTTCGCATCGGCATCTATGGAACAATGGCTTTCTTTGATACGACGGGCGAGTTGTTGAACGCCTCTGATTTCGTGAAGCAGATTCCGCAAAGCATTCATGACACGCAGGAGAACTATGATTTCGTGGCCCTATATGACCAGTGGCGAAACGGGCATCTGCGATTGCGCTGCCAAAGTATTATGAGCAACCTCGTCATTCACAGCAATGGCGATGTGCCGCTTTGCCAGAACCTTGATGTCCTTTTGGGCAACATTCACAAGCAATCGCTTGATGATATCTTCAACGGGGCAATGGCATGCCAGACTCAGCAGCACTATTCGCGGCGATGCAACGACTGCTGGATTAACTTCCATCGCAAGTACGACATCATCCTCGTACGAAGTCTTGAGCGTCTGTTTCCCAAGTGGCTCATTGAAAAGTTCTATGGTTCATATCAATGGACAGCAGACAAGAAGCAAACATACAAACAACACATGAAGCAAAGCAATGATACAAAAACTGATTCGCAGCCTCAAGCGTAAGCGTACAGATTGTTATCTGTGCCAAAGGTACCAATGTCAATATGCCTTCGTCGGCATGGGGCAGCACTCGCTGACTAACCTTTACCCGGTTATTCATTATCTTGGCCTGCCATTGAAATACATTTGTGTTACGACAGCACACAAGGCAAAGCTGATAGGAAAGAAATATCCCCATGTGAAGGCAACAGCGTCGCTCGACGAGGTTCTCAACGACGAGGAAGTGAAGGGCGTATTCGTCTCGGCCTTGCCCTCTGCTCATTTCTCCATTGCCTCACAGGTCTTGAAGAGTGGGAAGTCGTTGTTCATAGAAAAGCCTCCTTGCCAGACATTAGAAGAACTTGATGCCCTCATCAGCCTTCAGCGACAATATGGCTCGCCGGTTGCTATGGTAGGGATGCAGAAACGGTATGCTCCGGCAGTCCGTTTGTTAAGGAAACGGCTTGGCAGAGAGCAGCTTCTGAGTTATGATATGCACTACCTTACGGGCGCTTATCCTGAGGGCGATGCCCTGCTTGACCTTTATATCCATCCCGTTGACTTAGCGTGTCACCTGTTTGGCCGGCCGGAAATCTTGGTATGCAGGAAGGTCGCAAGGGATTCATACATACTCATGCTTCAGCACCCACACGTTGCAGGTACGCTCGAGCTCTCTGCTGCTTATAGTTGGACGGGCTCGGAAGATACCTTGAAGGTCTGCACGTGTTCAGGGATTTATCGTTTGGAGCAAATGGAAGCACTGATGTTTGAGCCCAAGCCTTCCTGCATTCTCGGCCTTCCGACGGATAAGATGTTGCACCATCATGCGTTGGAGGAACACTTGTATCAACGCAATAACGCAATCCCCATACCAGCTAACAATCAAATCTATTCGCAGGGTTTCTTTAATGAGATCGAGACATTTGTGTCCGCCATAGAGCACAACCGTTCGGATGTCCTTACCTCTCTGCCTTCGCTTAGAATGACTTATGGGATATTGCTGAACATCAAGTGATGTCTAATCCCCTGCGAGGGCATAGATTGTCTTCTGTCCCTTTATCTTGAGGCCTTTGATGCGGGAGAGGAGTTCGCGAGAGATGGCGCGTTCTACGGCAACATAAGACCAATGGGGCAGCACATCGATTCTGCCGATTTGACTGCTCTCGAGGCCGCCTTGCTTTGTGAGAAAGCCCACGATATCGCCGCGACTTATCTTGTCCTTCTTGCCTTTACCTATATATAATGTCACCCAAAGCGGCTTCTCTGGCTTGGGAACTTTGGTCGGCAAAGCAACGGTTTCGACCTCTTCAACGATATAAGAAGGCAAACTCTCCTCAGGTCCGAGGATGAAATAGGCGCTTCCGTTCATGTCCCACCTTGCCGTTCTTCCGTTGCGATGCGTGCAAGCCTCCTCGTTTAAGGGCAGGTGGTAGTGGATGATATTGTCGACATCCGTGATGTCCAGGCCGCGAGAGGCGAGGTCGGTGCTGACGAAGACATTGCACGAGCCGTTCATGAAGCGGTAGAGCGCCCTTTCGCGGTCGCGCTGTTCCATGCCTCCGTGGAAGATGTCGGCCATGATGCCTTGTTTTTCAAGGAAGCCTCCTACGCGTTCGACGCTCTCTCTGTAGCCCACGAAAACGAGGCTTTTCTGCGTCCCGAGCGTGCAAAGCAGGCGATACAAGGTCTGCAACTTGTCCTTTTCGGGCGACTTGACGACCAAGAGGCTGATGCGGTCGTCGCTCTCCTCATCAAGGAAGTTGAGGCGGACATAACGGTCTGTTCCCACGAACGACGGGATGTCCTCGCTGTCGGTGGCAGAGAGGAGGATGCGTTGCTGCAGGTAGGGGAGGAGGGAGATGATGCTTTGCATCTGTTCGCGAAAGCCCAACTCGAGCGACTTGTCGAACTCATCTATGACGAGGGTCTTGACGCAATCAGCAAGCAGGTTGCCTTTCTGCAGATGGTCGAGCAACCTGCCTGGCGTGGCAGCAACGAGATGAGGGCGAAGGCCACGCATTTGCTGATGCTCCTCCATGGCCGGACGGCCTCCATAACAAGCGCAGACGCGGAGCTCGGAACAAAGCCTGCGAGCCACATCGGCTGTCTGAATCGCCAGTTCTCGCGAGGGTACGATGACGAGAGCCTGCAGGCCGTCGCTCTTCGCATCGAGCTTCTCCAGCAAGGGCAACAGGTAAGCAAGTGTCTTGCCCGAGCCTGTGGGGCTGAGAAGCACTACCGAAGCGCCCTTCCGAGCCGTGCTGAGCATGTCCTGCTGCATGGCGTTGAGGGCAAAAGATCCCCCATCCCCCTTTTGGGGGAGCATTTTACTTAAGTCTGTTACCATCGTGCCGTTATCATATTAGTTTCCCCCTAAAGGGGGTTAGGGGGTCCTATCTCAGGAAATAATCCACGAGGAAATAGATGCCGAGGCTGACGAACCAGCCGAGAAGCACCTTCCAAGTTATGTGTTTGAAATACCACCAAATGGTGACGTCCTCAGCCTTCATGAGCGCGTAGCCTGCCGTATTTCCGATGGGCAACAGGCAGCCGCCGACGCAGCCACTCAGCGTGATGAGGTGCCAATACTGTCCGTTCTGCACGAAGCTCTGCATGTATTCGGTCATGCCGCTCACGTTCCCGTCGAGGACAGGATAGATGGAGATGCCGCTTATGACGAGGGCAATGTTGTCCATTACGGCGCTGACGGCACCCAGAACGAGCGACATTATATATATATTGTGGATGTATTCGTTGCACCAGCCGGCCACACTGTTCATCGCGCCAACCTCGATGAGGATATCCACCGAGAGGCCAACGCCGAGGAAGAACATGATCATTTGCATCACCTCGTACTGGAGGCTGCGATTTGTGCGGGCCTGAAGGGGTTGGTCGCTGAGGATGCGCTTGCGGTTGATGATCTCGTTTACCACCCAAAGCACGCCAAGCACGCAGAGAGCGCCAAGGAAAGGAGGCAGGTTGGTGAGCCTGTAGAATGTCGGGACGAACCACAACCCCACAATCCCGAGGAAGAGCATCAGGATTTGCTGCCAGATTTTCACATCCGCATCGTCGCCTCTGAACATGATGTTGCTGCGCTTCAGGTCGAGATGGCCAGGCAACTTCCTGCCTATCAAGTAGGTGGGAATCGCAGTTGCGAAGAGAGCAGGCAGGACGAGGGCTGCCGTGTAGTTCGTAGGCGTTACGGCTCCACGTGTCCAAACGAGCAGAGAAGTGACGTCGCCAATGACGGTGAAGCATCCGCCGCAGTTCGTGGCTATCACGATGATTGCGCCCAAGAGCATCCTTTGCCTGTGATTGACAACAAGTTGGTTCATCACCATCAGCATCACGACTGCCGAAGTCAGGTTGTCCAGGTTGGCAGAGAGCCCGAAACTGCACAGGGCAAGCATCCAGACCGTCACCCAGGAGTTTCGTGAGCGGCAGAGCTTCGTGACGAGGTCGAAGCATCCGTTGTTTGCCAGCACGTCCACAATTGCCATCGTCGTCAGCAAATACATCACCACGCTCGTCAGTTGGGCAATGTGGCTCGAGAAGACTTCCTGCCGGATGAACTCGTTGACTGCCTTGATGCTATAGTCTTGACTGCCAAGGAATTCTCGGAACACGCTGTCGTGAAGCGTCTCGATATAGTAAGGGCCTACGCAGACATACAAAACCCATCCCCACACTCCGCAGAAGAGCGCCACGGTGGCTTTGTTGATGCGGGTAATGTGCTCCGTGCAGATAAGCAGATAACCGAGCAACATCAGGGTGACAATAGCAATAGTCATGGCAGTTAATGAAATAATTTTAGTAGTTAGAAGAAGTTAGAAGAAGATATGTCGCTTTCAGCGACGAAGTTAGAGGACAATACTTCAGGTTGTCGAAAACTGTTGTCTTTTATCTCCTTCTGTCTTCTTTTATCTTCATCTATCTCCTTGTTTGATGTGCAAAGTTAGTTAAAAATCCTCAAAACGACAAGCAATTCATTGTTAATTCTCACAAAACACCTAATTTTGTATCGAAAAAGCAAACAAGCCAAACAAAAGAAAATGATATTATATAACCACGAATTGCACGAATTGCACGAATTGATTCTTGCTGTCAAGGGCGTAGCCAATTCGTGTAATTCGTGCAATTCGTGGTCGAAATTAATCCTAATTACGAACGTCACATTATGAAGCATATCACAAGTTTTTGCCTCTTATTACTCTTTGTGTTGCCTGTCAAAGCGCAGAAAGTCGAGATAGCCGTCGGCGAGGGTTGGGCGGAGATACCTGTCCAGCAGACTCAGAGCGAGTTGAAGCCGGGCTGGAAGATTGTGGACTATCAGATGAAGGGCAAGCTGACGCACTATCTTTCTGGCGGCCACGCGAGTCAATTGGCAGAGGGAACCCGGCCCGTTTTCCGCGTCACACCAGGCGAAAAGGAAGTCCTCGTCGACTATGTCCTCATCCGTCTGAAAACCTCGAAATATTACAGGAAAATGTTCAGGCCGTTGCTGATTGAGTGTAATTATACACGCCTGGAACCTAGTGCGTTCGATATAAAGTCCGAAAGCGACAGTTTCATTTGTCAGCCTCGCCAGCCTCTTGCGGCAGGAGAGTACATTCTGGCCAATCTCACACAGTCCCCAATCGGCGATCTTCAAGACCTGCTCGTCTATCCTTTTAGCGTCGCGAAAGAGTAGGTGATTGCCGAAAGTGATTGCTGATGTATTAGGAAATCGGGATTATGGTTTAGACATAAAGATATTTTGGTCATGAGCGGAAACAGGATGATTGTTTGGTTGTTGCCTTTGCTGCTGCTGATGGGCTGTGCCACAGCTCAGGAAAGGGCCGAACAGCGCGTTAGGATGAAGAAGGCGGTGGCTGAGGCGGTGGCGTCGAGACACTTGCATATCGACGTCAGCACCATGAGCACTTTGCGTTATGGGGCTAAAACACTAACCTCCAACTACTTCTTGGAGTTGCGAGGCGATACGCTACGCAGCGACTTGCCTTATTGGGGACAGGCTTATCAGGCTCCTGTTGGCGGTCCGTCGATAGGCTTGAACTTCGAGGCTCCCATTCTGCGATACTCCGAGAGCCGGCCCAAGGCGAATAAGACGCTGTTGGAACTGGATGTGAAGACGCAGGAGGACGCGTATCATTACCTTATTGAGGTGTACGACACAGGCGAGTCCTATATCCGCGTCAGGTCGCTGAACCGCGACCCGATAAGTTTTGACGGAGCCCTCGCGACAAGCAACTGACAGCAAAACGGCATTTTGCATCGTGTGCTCTAAAGGGCGATTTTGTGGGTTTGCAGCTGGAGTCCGATGTGATATTCTGTATGCTGGAAGAGCAGATTTGCTTACATTTTGTCACTTTCAAAATGGAGCGGTTCCGGACGCAAAATGATAAAACAAGCGTCGAGAAACGCCATCTTTTCCAACGCCGCAGGGAGAACAATCCAACGCCGCACGCGATGTTTGCCAACGCCGCACGCGAAGTTTGCCAACGCCGCACGCGAAGTTTGACATTTCCCCACGTTAAAATGAGTCGAAAAGCCAGCGATTTTAGCCATTTTTGCTACCTGTGGTTGTCAATTTCGCATGTTTCATCGACCTTCCGAAAAGCCAACAATCACACACTCAATGAGTTGCACAAAATCGCTGAGAATGCGATATTTTGAGTCCCAACCCGCCTCGACCGAAAAGAATCGATTCTCAGAGCATCAGGAAAAATCAAGATGTAAGCAAATCCGGCTAAAACCGAGCAATGTGTTCCTTTGATTTTGCAGATTTTCAGGAACAAGAATTAAAGCAAACGCTTCTTTATGTATGTCTATCCCTTTTTGGACACTTCACATAGCTTTGTTTGGCAAAAGTATGTCCTACAAGCATCTTGTCAGTAAGAGGGTATGAGTATTGTGGATTGAGCCAGTCGTTTGAGGTGATAAGTACAAGATAGAACATGCCATCTTCTGCTTCTTGCAACTCATCATTTGAAACAATTATTGCTGGATGTGGCTTGAAAGTGCCATCAGGGAAGAGGAAACTGACTTCTACTATGTCTCTTTGATGGTATTTCATAAATATCGAGCTATGACTTTTGCCATCGATTGTTTAGAGTGAGCTAGAAATGCATCTCTTTCTACTCGATAAGTTTCGGCCTCTTCTGCTTTGGGTATGTCTGATAGAACCTCTTTCCGGTGGAAGAGCCCCGTTGCTAATAATGCGGCAAGCTTGCGTCGAGCAAGTGCATTATGGGGATTATATTCTAATGTTATAGTACACATAGTAGATGAATAAAGCTTGTGTATATATTGAAGAATATTATTGTTTCATGCCGTAAAGATAGGCATTTTATCATTTTCAACAAAGGAAAAAGCTAGAAATGTTTCATTTATATATATATTTTTTGTACCTTTGTATCGAAATTATATTCACCATATCAATAACTATATTATTATGAAAAAGACATCTTTGACTTTTCTTGCAGCTATTTCGCTCTTGCTTTCGAGCTGCTTTGGCACTGGATACGGAACTACGTCTAACACCGCTTCAACCAGCAGTGTGCTGGGTAGTGTGCTGGGTAGTGTGTTGAGTAGTGTGTTGTTAGGAGGAATGACTTACGACCAGTCAGGTCTTCTTGGCAGCTGGAGCTACAATGGTCCGAGTGCGGCCTTTACTACGCAAAAGACTCTGACAAATGCTGGAGGTAATGCTGCCGTTTCTAACATTACTTCTTCGCTGGCAAGTAGCTACAACAGCATTGGCATCAACAGTAACAACACCTCTTTCTCTTTCCTCGAAGGTAACAAGTTCTCGGCTAAGGTGAATGGTATTCCTTTCAGCGGAACCTATGCTTATAACCCGCAGAACGGTGAAATCTCGCTCAAGACGGCTTCTGAGACCATCAAGGGCAATGTGACAAAGACGGAGAGAGGAATGGGGCTGATGTTCGACTCGGCACAGATGGCCAATATTCTTCAGAAAGAAGGTAAGGTCAGCAATGCTGCTGCTGTTCAGGCAATCAGCAAGCTCGCCAAGAGTGCTAACGGCGCTCGTGTAGGTTTCTTGCTGACAAAATAAGAGAGAACGATTTTTGTGCAGAGCATAAGGACTGAAGATGGAAGTCAACATACCTGAAATAAAACTCCAAGAGGCTGCAGGTCAGGGCACTGATGCCTTCCTGACGGTCGTTCACGATGCTATCCTCGATGCCGTTGGCGGCGAGGTGAATGCGGAGACTTTGCCGCTCCTGAATGGTGAGCAGACAACGCTGCTGGCCTACTTCATCCTGCGGGAAGAGGTGATGGACGGCGGCTTCATCCAGCTCATCCACAATGGCTATGGCCCCTTCATCTTCCTCAATCCCTTCGCGAAGGCCATGAGGCTTTGGGGCGCTCACGAGTTCAGCAAGCTCGTCTATAAGGGCAGGAAGCTCTTCGAGCTGCACGAAAAAGCACTCACGGCCGAGTGCAGCGACGAGGAGTTCATGGCGCTCTTCGAACAATACCCTGAGTTCGACGACCTTGACGACGAGTTCATCGAGATGGAGGAAGAGGTGACGGACATCATCGCCCACTATGTGGACGAGCATCTCGAGCAGTTTGTTAACATTGAACATTGAGAATTGAACATTGAACACTAAGCATTGAGGGCGGCAGCCTATTCTTCATTCTTCATTCTTCACGCTTTATTTTTATGGCAAAGACGCTGATTCCCAACAAAGGGAAAGACATAAACATCAAGAACAAACGGGCAGAGTTCGACTACCTGCTCATGGATAAATACACGGCTGGGCTCGTCTTGACGGGTACCGAGATAAAGAGCATCCGCAAAGGCAAGGCGAGTCTTGTGGACACATATTGTTATATTATTGGCGGCGAGGTGTGGGTCAAGAACATGTATATCGCGCAATACGAGCAAGGCTCCTACAACAACCACATGGAGAGGCGCGACCGCAAACTCCTGCTCAACCGCAAAGAGATTCGCAAGATGCAGCAGACAGTCAAGTCGCCAGGCTTCAGCATCGTGCCGACACTCTTGTTCGTCGATGAGAAAGGACTCGCCAAACTCGACATCCACATCGCCCGAGGCAAGAAGGAATACGACAAGCGCGAAACGCTCAAGGAGAAAGAAGACCGCCGCAACATTGACCGTCAGTTCAAGAAGAACTATTAGAGTCAGGTATCCTCATTAACTCCCATAACTCTCATTACTCCCATAACTCCTATACAATTGACTTGATGCACGACCGTTACAAACAGATAAAGACCAACGCTGAGCTGGCTGAATTGCTGAGCTCGTCAGAACAGGAACTGAGGCGAATGGCCTTTCAATGCGTGGACTTCACAATATGCCCGGAAAGTGCGCTTGCACACATCTATCGCGAATGCCTTTTCCTGAGCTGCCGTCTGCCGATGGGACTCAAGCGTCAGTCAAAGGATTGTCTCTTCCTTCCCAACATGGGTGAGGAGTTCGGCTTTCCCAGTCACCTCTATTCGCCGGAAGAACTCTACGAAGGCTTCAATCCCGATGTGCCGAGCAGCTACGAGAAGTGCTACGATGGACGCGTCTATCGGCATTACTTGAAGAAGGGGAAGTACGCGCCAGACATTAAGGAAACGCTGGCTCGAACGCTTCACGACCACTCCATAAGCGACTGCCTGCAGGACTTCCTCTCTCGTTTCGACGAACATAAACTGGTGGGCGTGATGGGCGGTCACGGCCTTTCGAGGCTCGACCAAGCATACTATCAGGTTGTGTTGTTCTGCAAACGACTGACAGAAGCAGGTTTCCTAATGATAAGTGGCGGCGGGCCAGGGGCGATGGAGGCAACGCATCTGGGTGCTTGGATGGCCGGAAGAAGCAAGGAGGAACTGCGAGAAGCACTCTCCATCCTGTCTGTGGCGCCTCACTATTCCGATGAACTCTGGCTCTCGAGCGCTTTTGAAGTGCGCAAACGCTTCCCCAATCTTGGCTACGAGAGTCTTGGCGTTCCCACCTGGCTCTATGGCCACGAGCCTTCCACACCGTTTGCCACGCACATCGCAAAGTATTTCGACAACAGTATCCGCGAGGACGGCATCCTCACTATCTCAAAAGGCGGCATCATCTACACTCCCGGAAGTGCCGGCACCTTGCAGGAAATCTTCCAGGAAGCCGTGCAGAACCATTATCTCACCTTTGGCTACGCATCCCCGATGATCTTTATGGGAAAGCAGTTTTGGACAGAGGAAGTGCCCGTCTGGCCTTTGATAATGACCCTTGTGGAAAAGGGCAGGTACAAGAATCTCATCCTCTGCCTGACAGACGATGCTGAAGAAGCGGAGCAAGTCCTGCAACAGAATAGCTAGGAATGCGCGACGATAACTTCGAGGAGGAGGATGTGAGTCTTCTTTATCTCAGCTTGTTGCGGAGGAAGTGTTCTCGTGCGTAGGCAAAGAAGATGATGACACCGAGGGCATTGCCCACCCAAGCCGTCCAAAAGGCTGTGCCGTAGGAGAAGTACTCTGCAGCCATTCCGCCAATGATTATCCCGAGCCCTACGCCTGTTTCCCATGCAGTGAAGAGGGTGCTGTTGGCTGTGCCGCGCTGCGAATTAGGAGCGAGGTTGATGAACATATTCTGAAAGGCTGGGAACATGTGTCCGTTGCCAAGACCCACGACGAATGCAGCTCCGTAGAAGCCCCAAGCGTTGTGCAAGGCAGCAAAGAGCAGATAGCCGAGGAGCGAGATGATGACGCCGTGCGTGGCATTCTCTGTCACTTTCCCCTTCCTCAGCCCTCTCGCTCCCACAAGACGGCTCGAAATAAGTCCCACGCAAAGCAAAGTGAAGAAAAGTCCTGTGCCGGTAGTGATGCCGAGCTCTTGTTTCGCATAGATGGCGATATAAGTGCTTACAACGCCATAGGAGAAGCTGTAGAGGGCGATGCAGAGCGCTTCAGGCCAGCCTTTCAAGAGAAGGAAGCGGTCGAGGCTTATTGGTGTTTTGTCCTCAACAAGCGGACGAGGTTTGAGCTTCAAGGTGCTATTGATCAAGAAGCCGATGCCCGCGGTAATGAGGGAGATAAAGAAGATGAGGTCGTAGTTGTGCGTCCACTGATAGATGAGCATTCCTATGGTTGGCGCGATAGCTGTGCCGAGATTGTTGCTCATCCCATAATAGCCTATGCCCTCTGCTCTCCGGCTTGAAGGAAGGACATCGATGGCAACGGTGCTGTTGGCAACAGTTGTGGCTCCCATCGGTGCGCCGTGGAGCGTACGGATGATGCAGAAAGAGAGTAGGGAACCAGCCACGAGATAGCCTCCGAAGAATAGCGCAAAGAGTCCGTAGCAAAGAAGCAGCACAGCTTTGCGGGGAAAGGAATCGACGATGAAGCCGCTAAACGGACGGATGAGCAGGGCAGTTAGGGCATAGCCGCTGAGGACCAGCCCTGTTTCATCCTTCGTGGCACCAAACACTTCGCTCAGATAAAGGGGGAAGAGCGGCGTAACAATCATGAAGGAGAAGTAGAGCGTGAAGTTCGCGCTCCATGCCTTCAGGTAATTGGCGTTCCAAAGCTTGTCCATCATGCCAGGCTCATGATGTCGGCAAAGACACCTGCGGCAGTGACGCTTGCGCCAGCTCCGTAGCCCTGGATGAGCATCGGGTATTCTTTGTAGCGCTCTGTGGTGAGGAGGACAATGTTGTTGCTGCCCTCAAGCGCATAGAACGAGTGGTTGTGGTCGAACTCCTGAAGAGAGACGCTTGCTTTGCCATTCTCAAGCTTAGCCACAAAGCGCCAGACCTTCTTCTGCGCCTCGAGCTCCTGTCTGCGAGCCTCAAACTCGGCATCGATAGAAGGCAGGTCTCTCCAGAACTCTTCCAACGAGCCTGCAAAGAACGACTGCGGAATGAAGAGCTTGGCTTCCACATCCTCTTGACTGATCTCGTAGCCTGCCTCACGAGACAGGATGACGAGTTTGCGAATGACATCCTTGCCGCTCAAATCGATGCGCGGGTCGGGTTCGCTGTAGCCTCTTTCTTGTGCCAGATGGACAGTCTTGCTGAATGGGATATCCTTACTTATAGTATTGAAGATGAAGTTGAGTGTCCCGCTCAGAACCGCCTCAATGCGAAGAATCTTGTCTCCCGAGTTGCGAAGGTCGTTGATGGTGCGGATGATGGGCAGGCCTGCGCCTACGTTTGTCTCGAAGAGGAACTTGACGCCTCGTCTCTGACTAGTTTCCTTGAGCAGGCGATAGTTGGCATAATCGCTGCTTGCTGCAATCTTGTTGGCTGCAACGACATTGATGTTGTGCTCGAGGAAGTCGGCATAAAGACTCGCTACTTCGGGGCTTGCTGTGCAATCGACAAACACGCTGTTGAAGATGTTCATGCCGATAACCTCGTCATGAAGACGCTTGATGTCGCTCTTAGGCGCTGCAGCGAGTTGTTCGCGATAATTCTCCAAACTGATGCCTTCGCGAGTGAACATCGCGTTGTGTCCGTTCGCTATGCCAACGATGTTGAGCTTCAGTCGCAGTTCCTGCTTCAGCTTCTCTTGCTGCTGATGTATCTGCTCCAAGAGACTTCCTCCCACGGTGCCTATGCCACAGATGAAGAGGTTGAGCACTTGGTATTCTGAGAGGAAGAAGGAGTCGTGAATGACGTTGAGGGCTTTGCGAAGGAAGTCCTGCTTGATGACGAACGAGATGTTCGTCTCGCTGGCACCCTGGGCACAGGCAATGACGCTGATACCCGAGCGGCCGAGTGTTCCGAAGAGCTTTCCGGCGATGCCAGGTGTGTGCTTCATGTTCTCGCCAACGATAGCGACTGTTGCCAAACCTTTCTCGGCAAGCATCGGGAACATCGAGCCGTCTTCTATTTCCTTCTGGAACTCGAGGTTGAGCACTCGGCAAGCTTCGTCGGCATCCTCGTCCTGAACGCCGATACTGGTGCTGTTCTCACTGGAAGCCTGGCTGACCATAAAGACGCTGATGCCGTTGTCTGCCAGGCAGGTGAAGATGCGGCGGTTGACGCCAATCACGCCCACCATAGAAAGGCCTGAAACAGTTATGAGCGTTGTGCCCTTGATGCTGGAGATGCCTTTAATGCTCCTCGAGTCGCTCACCACTTCATCTTTGATGATAGAGCCAACAGCATCGGGATTGAAAGTGTTCTTGACGAGGATGGGGATGTGCTTGATGCAAACGGGATAAATCGTAGGCGGATAAATTACCTTTGCGCCGAAGTTGCTGAGCTCCATCGCTTCGATGTAGCTCAGCTCGGGAATCACATAGGCCGAGCTTATGACTTTCGGGTCAGCCGTCATGAAGCCGTCCACGTCGGTCCATATCTCGAGCACGCTTGCATCCAGAGCCGCAGCGATGATGCTTGCGGTGTAGTCGCTGCCGCCTCTTCCGAGATTGGTTACTTCGCCGCTCTCTGCGTCGGTGCTGATGAAGCCGCCGACCACGCTCCTCTGCGGAATCTCCTTCCAAGTGTTCTGAACGAGTCTGTTGCTAAGTTCTCTGACGAGGCGGTTCTTGCCTGCCTTGAATTCTGTCTTGATGAACTCGCGGCTGTCGAACCACTTTGCACCTTCAATCAGTGTGGCAAGAATCTGACTGCTGATGCGTTCGCCGTAGGAAACGATAGCGGCTTGTGTCTTGGGGCTGAGGTCGCGAATGAGGTAAACGCCTTGATAGATGCTGCGAAGTTCGTCGAGCAATCCGCTGACTGTAGCCAATAGCTTGTCGCGCTTCTCGCCGGCGGGGATGATGCCGTCTATCATCTCCTCGTGTCTCGTCTCTATCTCCTCGAAAGATTGCTGATAGGAGGCATCGCCTTCCACAGCCATCAGACTGGTTTTGATGAGTTTGTCGGTGATGCCGCCAAGGGCACTGACCACCACGATGACGGGCTCTTCCTGCCGTTCGATGATTTGCTTTACACTCAGTATGCTTTCTACGGAACCGACCGAAGTTCCGCCAAACTTCAATACTTTCATCCTTACTCTTTATGATTTTGCGTGCAAAGGTACAAAGAAATTAAGAATAAAGCGTGAAGAATGAGGAATTATTTGTACCTTTGCGCTGAAATGGTCAATGTTTAATGGTCAATGGTAACTGAATTAAGTCTTCGCATACTGCCCAGACAGGCTTACAACGAGCAGAGCATCATTGCATATCTCAGACAAGAGAGGGGCATCGATGCTCAGGCGGTTCGTGTGGTCAAGAGAAGTATCGATGCCCGTCAGCGGACAATTTACGTTAACCTGACAGTAAGGGCGTATGTGAACGAGGAGCCGCCCCTGTTGGACTTCGAGCCCTATATATATAAAGATGTGAGCGAACGTCCTTCGGTCATTGTGGTTGGGGCAGGCCCGGGCGGACTGTTTGCCGCTTTGCGACTCATCGAGCTTGGTCTGAAGCCTATCGTCATAGAGAGAGGAAAGGATGTCCGCGAGCGTAAGAAGGACATTGCCCGCATTCGCCCCGAGCAGAAGGTTGACCCCGAGAGCAACTACAGCTTTGGCGAGGGTGGGGCAGGAGCCTATAGCGACGGAAAACTCTACACCCGAAGCAAGAAGCGCGGCAATACCGACCGCATCCTGCAAATCTTCGTGCAACATGGCGCAAGCCCGGCCATCCTCTCCGATGCGCATCCACACATCGGGACGGACCGCCTGCCGCGAGTCATCGAGAACATGCGAAAGACGATTCTCAATTGCGGCGGCGAGGTGCACTTCCAGACGAAGATGACAGGGCTCTTAATTGAAAATTCAAAATTGAATATTGAAAGGCGTGTCGTAGGTATTGAGGCTGTTTCTCAATCCTCAATCGACAATTCTCAATCTTCAATTTTCAATATTCAATCTTCTGCTGTCATCCTTGCCACAGGCCATTCGGCACGCGACGTCTATCGCTATCTTGCAGAGAGCGGCATAGACATCGAGGCGAAAGGTCTTGCGATAGGTGTTCGCCTGGAGCATCCCGCAGAACTCATCGACCAGATTCAGTATCATAGTCGTGAGGGTCGCGGCAAGTGGTTGCCTGCTGCCGAGTACAGCCTTGTGACGCAGGTTCAGGGGCGTGGCGTGTATAGCTTCTGCATGTGTCCGGGCGGCTTTGTGGTGCCTGCGGCAAGCGGTCCGGAGCAAGTCGTGGTGAACGGCATGAGTCCTTCCAACCGGAATGGCCGTTGGAGCAATAGCGGCATGGTGGTGGAGATTAGGCCAGAGGACCTGCAGGCTCTCAGACCCTCTCCCAACCTCTCCCTTGTAGGGAGAGGAGTGAATACCACATCCCCTCAGCATCCATTGGTATCTGCCCCTCTCCCTACAAGGGAGAGGTTGGGAGAGGGTCTGGAGTCTTTAGGGGTTCTTTTGCTTCAGGAAGAGCTCGAGCGGCAGTGTTGGCTTCAGGCGAATCAGAAGCAGACCGCTCCGGCTCAGCGCATGACGGATTTCGTGAACGGTCGGCTCTCGGCTTCTCTCAACCCGTCATCCTATGCTCCGGGGCTGATTGCGAGCCCGTTGCATTTCTGGCTGCCGGAGTTCATCAGCACGCGTCTTCGCGAAGCATTCAGGCTATGGGGAAAGCAGAAGCACGGCTTCCTGACCAGCGAGGCCACCGTTATCGGCATCGAGACACGCACCAGCAGTCCTGTCCGCATCCTTCGCGACAGCGAGACTCTGCAGCACATCAGCATCGCGGGTCTCTTCCCTTGTGGCGAAGGAGCGGGGTATGCAGGCGGAATCGTGAGTGCGGCAGTCGATGGCGAGCGCTGTGCCGAGTCGGCCGCTGCGTACCTGCAGTAATCCCCAGCCAGCCCTAAAGCAAACGCTTGCTTGTAGATAAACCATATCCGCACCCTGGGTTTTCCATCGGTTTGTGTGCCGTTATAAAAACGCAGCCCGCGAATGTTGGTACGCAGGCTGCGTTTGTTCGTTCGCATGTTGCGTCCCTCGGTACGCAAGTTGCGTTTCAAGAACGATGAGGTCTCGAATAAGTTATTCCTTACGGAGGGATATCGAATTCACTTGATGTCGTTCCAATCATCTGTACGGAAGGGACCCACAGGCAGCCCTGATTGTGTCTTGAGATTGCACTCCGGATTGTCTGCCCAACCATAGCGAACTGCAACGGGATGTGGCACTTCAGGACTTTCCACTACAACAGACCAGCCGAAACGCATCGTGTTATCGTTTGGGCTATAATAAGCCTTTGCAACATGCCAAACGTGGTCTGGACCGGCAATCGTGAAGCCTTTGATGTCGGCGTTCTCTTCCAGAAAACCGCTACCTTGTGTGGGCAAGAACGTGAGCATTGCTTTGCCATCAACAACGCTCATCTGTCGGAACTCAGGAGCAGCACAGAATGCCCGATCACCATAGGTTCTATTGAGTGCAAGCAAAGCCAGACGTCGTCCCACTTCCTGCTTGTTCTTCGGATGAATGTCGTTAGCCATACCAATGTCGATGTTCACAGCCATTCCAACACCATCGAGACGCAAAGCCTTTCGCTGTGCCTCGCGAATGGCAGCCCAACCGGATTCGGGTTGCAGGTCTTTCCGTTGCAGATAGTTGGCAATCTGCACGAAGAAGAAGGGGATGGCTTTCGAGTTATACTGATAGAAGCGACGAGGTCCTTCCGGTTGTGGCTTTGGATAGGGAGCCACTTCGGAGTTCTTGTTGAAGCGAGCCTGCCAGTCGAGAATGAGTGCTTGGAAGAGGCTCTCGTACTGCACGGCTCTGCCCACATTCGAGCAGCCCTGATACCAAAGGAAGCCGCGAATGGGCATCGAGAGGAACGGCGCAACCATGCTGTTGTAGAGGCCTGCTGGATACCACGAGCTGTTGGGAGCCATAGGTTCTGTCATGTCTGGAGAGCTGGTGATGTCTGCTGCGGAGAGGCTCTGCTTCCATTTCCAATCGCCAGCCAGTGATATCTTTGTGCTTCCCACCGTGAGGTTGAAGTCCTTTGCGTCCTTGTAGAAGCCTCCGTCGCCGCCAGTGTCGTTCACGCGAATCGTGAGCACATTCTTGCCAGCCTTCACCCGTTTGCCAGGAACGGTATAGCTGCGGTCTCTGTTCCAACCGGAAGTCATGCCTATGCGTTGTCCGTTCCAATAAGTGACATCCTCATCGTCGATAGCCCCAAGCTCAAGCTTCAAGTCCTTGCCCAGAGATGCAGGCACCTCTATCTCTTTGCGCATCCAGACAATGCCGTCGAAGTCCTTCAGGTCATTAACCTTGCTCCACAAGGCAGGCTGAGACAATGTTTTCCATCCGGCGTCATTGAAGCCTTCGGCAGCCCAAAGGGCTTTGTCGATTTGGCCTTTCTCGAGGCCTGCATCGCCCCCATACACTTCCTGCATCCATTCTGCGCGTTCGTCCTGATAGAGTTGCTCGATTTTCTTCTCGTCGAAGCCCGTTTCGAAGAGCCGCTTTGCATGACTTTGGAAGCCCATCACACCTTGCAAGGCTTCGAGGCTCGGCCAGCTCTCGGCAGGCGTTCCGCCCCATGAACTGTTGACCACACCGACAGCAATGCCCAGCTTCTCCGATACCTCGCGAGCAAAGAAATATGCGGCAGCCGAGAACTCCTTCACCATCTCGGGCGAACAGACTGCCCAGCCCTTCGTGTGGCCGAGGGGAACCTGCGTCTGCGGCGTATGCGCCACTACCTTCTTCACTTGGAACAGGCGAATCATGGGATGATTGGCATTGGCAACTTCCTGCTCGAAGTTGTTTACCTTGCCCCAGCCCTCAACAGGCATTTCCATGTTTGATTGGCCGCTGCAAAACCACACTTCGCCACTCATCACATTGTCAAGGACAAGCTTCTTGCCATCATCGAAGGTCAAAGTGTAGGGACCACTTGCGGAAGGCACATCAAGGTCGAACTCAAAGACTCCAGAGCTCTTGTCGGCTTGAACTTTGACGGTCTTTTTGTCCCAGGAAGGCGTAATCTTCACGGTGGCGCCCTTCTTGGCCGTAGCCTGTAGGTGCACCTTCGTTCGTTGTTGCAGAACCATGTTCGAAGTCATCCAACCCGGCAGCGTCACATCTGCCCAAGTCATTGCCGTGCAAAGCGCAACAGCAAAAAGTAAAATAGAGCGTTTCATATTATATAATGTTTAGTTTGTAATTATAGGATTCCGCTGCAGGAAAAGGCATTGCGCCAATGGTTGCTTTGGTCACGACGCTCGCCATTCTTTCGTTTTCCTCTGCAAAGTTACGAATATGCAAGCAAAATGCCAAATAATTCGGCCTTTTTCAAAAATATTTCGTACCTTTGCAAAAAAGAACCCGAAAAAGGTTAAATGAAATGAGAAAGGCAGCCATCTTATCTTATCTGGCATTCTCCGTTTTCTTTCTCGCAGACGCTATGGCCGAGGACAACGAGTGGAGACTTGTCTGGCACGATGAGTTCGAAGCCGACGGACGCCCCGACTCCACGAAATGGACCTACGAGCATGGCTTTGAGCGTAATGAGGAATTGCAGTGGTACACGCCCGAGAATGCCTTTCAGCGCGACGGCTATCTTGTGATTGAGGCGCGTCCGGCTGACTTGCCCTGCCCCGCCTACAGGGAGGGAAGCAAGCATTGGCGCAATAATCGCCCGCGCATCCTATGGACGAGCAGTTCGGTGAAGACAAGGGGGCTCTTCTCTTTTCGTTACGGACGCGTGGAAGTGTGTGCCCGCATCCCGGTCTGTCTGGGTGCGTGGCCTGCTATATGGCTGTTGGGGGACAGAGGAGGTTGGCCTGCTTGCGGCGAGATAGACATGATGGAGTACTATCAATACCAAGGCCGCCCCACTGTTCTGGCCAATGCCTGTTGGGCTGGGGATACTGACACGAAATGGGATTCCTCTTATACGCCTCTCAGCTACTTCACCGAGCGTGACTCAACTTGGGCCGAACGCTTTCATGTCTGGCGCATGGACTGGGACGAGAATGCCATCCGCCTTTTCCTCGACGATGAACTGCTCAACGAAATAGACCTTACCCAGCCCGTCAACGGCAAGATGCGTGGCTCGGGCATCAATCCCTTCCATGCGCCACAGTACATCTTGCTCAATCTGGCGTTGGACACCCGCGTAGGGCAGTACAACCCAGCCGACTTCCCGATGCGCTACCTAATAGATTATGTACGCGTATTCCAGAGGTAACACTTCTGCTTCAAGGCAGTGCCGGGAGGATATGATCCCAGACGAGGTTCAGCTCGGCCTGCATGTTGCGCAAATCGGCCGTGTTGACCACCACAGCATCTTTCTCGGGAATGACGATGATGTACTGTCCGCCAGCGCCATCGGCACGAAAGGCGCCATGACGGCAGCGCCACACTTGATAGCCATAGCCCTGCACCCAATCGCTGTTCTCTTTGGTCAATCCGCTTTCCGCCACTTTGTCGGCTCTTGTTCCTGCAGGCTGACAAGGCACCTGGGCCTTAGTGGCCTCTAAGACGTAATTCTCGGGCAGCACTTGTTTGCCTTTCCATTTTCCTTTCTGGAGCAGCAGTTGTCCCATTTTAGCCAGGTCTTCTGTCTTCAGATAGAGTCCCCAACCTCCACAGTTGATGCCCTGCGGACTCTCTTCCCATCTTGGTGCCTCGATGCCGAGCGGGTCGAAGAGACGAGGTTTCAGATAGTCCACTATCTTCTGCCCCGTCACCTTCTGCACGATAGCGGAGAGCATATATGTGCCCATACTGTTGTAGCAGTACCAAGTGCCCGGCTCGTGTTCCACAGGCCAGCTCAGGAAAGTCTTCACCCAAGTGTCGCCATCTCTTCTGCGCGACGGCTCAGAGTCGTGTCCGCAGTTCATCGTAAGCAGATTGCGGACTGTCACCTTCTTCAGGTTCTCTGAGGGGGAGGGGGGCAGGTCGTCGGGGAAGAAGGAGACCAGCTTGTCGTCGAGCGACAGCAGTCCTTCCTGGATGGCCAGTCCCACAGCAGCCGAAGTGAATGTCTTGCTCACGCTGTTCAGGATGTGGGGCGTTTGAGGCTCGCCACCGTTCAGCCATTTCTCGTACTTCACTTTCCCGTGCTGCAACACCATCACGCTTTGGATGTTGAGGCTCTTCTCCCTTGCTTCCTGCAGATACCTTTCCATAGCAGCGTTCAGGCTGTTGTCGGGCTTGGCGCGCTTTATGGATGTTTTCTTTTGTGCTTTCGGAGAACTGGGCGTCATTGCATAGCTGTTGCATACGCAGAGGCAGATCAGGACGGCAAGTCCGTAACGAATGAATAAGTGTTTCATATAGATAAATGCTGATTTAATATTACTCCGTTTGTAACGCCTCACTTTCGATATGGTCCTCGTGGTCATCCTCACAGACATGGACGGCACGCCTTGAAAGATGACTCGAATGCCATGTTTTTTGTGTTTTCGGGTGTAAAGGTACGAAAAAAAATTGAAAAGTGAAGAATGGCAGGTGAAGAAATGCCTGTTTTCTTTTTGGGGACTTAGCGTATGGATGTTGGGAATTCATGGAAAATCCTTTACAAAAAACGAGGCGAAAAATGGGGAATTCTGTGTCGCCGCCAGAGCTGTTTGCCAACGCCGCACGCGAAGTTTGCCAACGCCGCACGCGACGATTGCAATTTCCCTGTGTGAAGTTGCCAGACGCCCCACGCGGAATTTGACGGAAAACTGTGCGGGATTTGACGTCGGCTTGCTTGGGCCTTGTATTTTCTTTGCTTCGTGTCTCGAATTATCCTGTTGCAACCGATTGGTTTCCATGGGAAATTCGATTTAAGCGCTTTTCTTGCGCTTGGGGTAGGAAAGTGCCACACGAGCAAAAATAATGCGTCAGAAAGCTTCTCACTTGGAAAAATGTTTACAAACCAAGCTGAGGCGAAAAGGTGTCGGCGAAGAAAAAACAAGCGTTCCTTTTGTGTATTTCTCGCTTATTTCGTACCTTTGCACCCAAAAATTAAAGAGGAATAAGATTTTTCTGCCCAAGTACGGTCAAGAATAGAGGCAAGGACATCCGTCGTTCCTTCAGGAAAAGAATATATGGACAATCAGCAAGAGGTGTTTCCGGTCGTAGAGGAAAACGGAAACGTGGTAGGCTCTGCCACGCGGGGCGAGTGTCATAGCGGCTCGAGGCTGCTGCATCCCGTCGTGCATCTGCATGTGTTCAATTCCAAGGGCGAAGTGTATCTGCAGAAAAGGCCCGAGTGGAAAGACATACAGCCGGGAAAGTGGGACACAGCCGTCGGAGGCCATATTGACTATGGCGAGACGCCGGAAGAGGCTTTGCTCCGTGAGGTGTATGAGGAGCTAGGCATCACAGACTTCAAGCCCGACTTCGTCGACAAATATGTTTTCGAGAGCCGACGGGAACGCGAGCTGGTGTATGTGCATCGCACCACATACAACGGTGAGATTTGTCCGTCGGAAAATGAGCTGTCCGGCGGCCGTTTCTGGACGATGCAGGAGGTTAGGGATGCAATGGGGCAGGGCGTGCTGACACCCAACTTTGAGAGCGAGTTCAAAAGATGCTTCAGGAAAGAGCTGGGACTGAAGTATGCCCTCTTCCTTGACATAGACGGGACTCTGGTGAGCTTCAAGACGCATGAAATCCCGCCCTCTACGGTGTTTGCCCTTACCCAAGCCAAAGCCAATGGCCACAAGGTGTTTGTCTCCACAGGTCGCCCTCCGCTGATCATAAACAATCTCAGCGCCATCGAGCATCTCGTTGACGGATATGTGACCATCAACGGTGCGTTATGCTATGTCGGCGAAGAGCTCGTCAGGTGCAAGGACATTCCAAAAGATGTGGTTCGGCTGGTTGTGAAGGACGCACAGGAGAAGGGATACGGCATGATTGTAGTCGGGGAGAGGAATGTGGCTGTGCTCGATCCGAAAGGAGAGGTTGACAAGATATTCCACAAGGAAATCGATGTGGAGATTGTTGAACAGGCAAAGCCTTTGGATGCCGTCCTCGAACAGCGAATCCTTCAGCTGACGCCTTTTTTCTCCGAAGCGTACGAATGTGAACTGATGCAGCGGATTCCTAACTGCACCTCTGGCAGATGGCATCCTGCCTTTACCGACATTACGGCAAAAGGCGCAGACAAAGGGGAAGGCATCAAGGCTATGGCTGCTCACTTGGGGCTCGACCTTCAATTTACGATGGCCTTTGGCGACGGAGGCAATGACTGTTCCATGATTAAGACTGCGGGCATAGGTGTGGCGATGGGCAACGGACTTGAGTCACTCAAGGCAGAGGCTGATTATACCACCACTTCCGTAGATGATGATGGCGTGCTGAATGCGTTGCGCCATTTCGGCCTGGTATAGGCTGTTTGCTACCTTATAATATAACGCCGCTTACGGAGGAAATGAACGTCCTGCGCAGGGAGAGCCCGAAAGGCTTCACTGATGTTTCACGATGAGCTTGTCGCCGTGCAGGTCCACCTCGAACAGATGTGGTGTGCGTATGGTGCGGCCTTGTGCATCCTTCCGATGGAGGTGTACGGACATCATCCATTGGCCGTCGAAACGCCGGAAGAGCATCGAGTGGCCGTAGCCGGGAGGCGTGATGGGTTCGGGCTCTTGTGTCCACGGACCGTCCAGGGTGCCGCTCTCCGAATAGGCAACGCCTTGCGTATATACATCATAGACCCATGAGGTCCAGAGCATGCCCAGCCGTCCTGTGCCGGTTCGGAAGAGATAAGGGCCGTCTGTCACCTTGTTCCATGTCACCTCCCCCTTTTCGTTCTTCTCGCGGCTCCAGGGCGAATCGCTGGCACGGAAAAGGACTTTTGGCTCGCCGATGGTGCCGCTCAGGTCGGGCTTCAGTTCTATTTTCTCTATGGTGCCGTTCCAGTTCTGCAACCACTCGCCGCAGAAGACCATATAGGGCTTGCCGTCGCGGTCCGTCCAGAAAGTGCCGTCGAGCGTGGGGCGATTGGCAGGCAAGTAGTTGGCATCGCCGAAGGCCCTGTATGGCCCCATCGGATTGTCTGCTCTGAGAACCTGTGAGGCGCGTCGCTCGATGATGTTTCCGCGAACCGTATCAATCTTCACCGCCTGATTGGTGAATGTGGCGAAGTAATAGTACCAGCCATCGCCCCTCTGGTGAAGCTCGGCTGCCCATATCATGGGACGCGAGCCCATCCACGAGTCTGCCTCAAACTCCGTTACGCGATACGGTCCTTCCCATAGCTTGAGGTCTGCCGAGCGCCACATCATGCCGCCTGTCCCCGTCATGTAGTACATCTTTGTCTTCTGGTCGGCAAGAATCCCCGGGTCGCTCAGTCGGATAGAGTCCAGCGGCACATCCTTTCTGACGCGCATGTTGGGCTGTGCCGAGCCTGCCAATGCAAATAAGGCTGCCATCAGGCATGTGGAAATCCTCTTCATCATATTATTATCCATCTTGTTTCGAGATTCTGGGCGCTAAATTACAAAAAAAAATGCTTTCCCCTGAATAATTCTGCCACTTATTCTTCAAAATAACATGGACTAAGCAGCAAGAGCGTGTATGACGACGGGTTATGTTGCCAAACTAACCACGCTTAGTTTGCAAACATCCCACGCTTAATTTGCAAACACTCCACGCTTAGTTTGCAATCTCTCCTTGTGATGTTTTTGATACGCAAGCTGCGTCTGGACAATCGCAGGCTGCATCCGCCCAATCGCAAGTTGCGTCCCTCGATATGCAGCCTGCGTATCAAGCTCTCTGCGGCTTCCGAAGGGTATGCCGGCATGCGGAAAGAGGGAATGCCGCCTGCCTCGAAAATGCCGCAAACGGGCAGATATCCGCTTTTTCTTCCTGCTATTTGTCACTTTTGCTTTTTCAAATCTTCGTCTTTTCAGTTTTTCTTTGTACCTTTGCACTTGCTAACGAATGTGTGAATGGAGAATGATGTAATGACTCTGTTCGAGCTGAACAGTCTTGTGCACGAGGTCATCTCAGGGAACTTCGATGAGGAATACTGGGTGACGGGCGAACTGAGCGATGCCGGCTCACCAGCCTATGGCGGACACTTCTACGGGGAGCTTGTCCAAAAGGACGAGGAGAGCGACCGCATCATTGCCAGAGCCCGAGTCACTTGCTGGGCAAGGACATACTCGATGCTTCGTCTGCGCTTCCTGAAGGAGGCGGGCGAGACGCTTCGCAAGGGCTTACAGGTGAAGCTCCTGGTGGAGGTCAACTTCCACGAGCAGTACGGCTACTCGCTCAACATCCTCGACATCGACTCCACATTCACGCTGGGCGACCTCGCAAAGAGGCGCAGGGAAATACTTCAGCAACTGGAGAGCGACGGCATCCTGCACGACAATCAGGAACTGCCCTTGCCGCGACTGCTGAGGCGGATAGCTGTCGTCAGCAGCGCCACAGCCGCAGGTTATGGCGACTTCTGCCATCAACTGGAGCAGAACGACTACAGATTCCATTTCGACATAACGCTCTTTCCTGCCGTCATGCAGGGTGAGCAAGTTCCGGAAAGCATCATCGCAGCCCTCGAAGCAGTCCTCTCGGAACCGCCCTACGACCTCGTCGTCATCATCCGAGGAGGCGGAGCAAGCAGCGACCTCAGCGACTTCGACAGCTACGAGCTTGCAGCCTGCATCGCACAATATCCTTTGCCCGTCCTCACAGGCATCGGGCATGAACGAGACGAGACGGTGCTCGACTTTGTGGCGCATACGCGAGTCAAGACGCCGACTGCCGCAGCTACTTTCATCATAGAGCATCAGGCCGACGAGGCAGCCTTGCTCGACGACCTCTATCAGCGCATCACACACTTAGCAGAGGAGCGAATACATCGCGAAAAGCAGCGATTGGAACATCGGCAGTCCGTCCTGCCCTTGCTCTTCCTGAACTTCATCCAAAACAAGCAGAGCGGACTGGCTCTCCTTCGCCAAAGGCTATCGACGGCCTGCCCTCAGCGTATCGAGCGCGAGCAACATCGTCAGCAACTCCTTGAGAAGCGACTGGAAATGCTCGACCCGAAACTCCTCCTGAAGCGCGGCTACACGATAACCACCTGCGGGGGCAAGATAGTCCGTAGCACGGAAGGACTTATGGAAGGCGAGGTGCTGACTACTCAGACAGAACACGGAGAAATATATTCAAAGGTAGTATTATGGAAGAATCAATGACTTACGAGCAGGCCATGCAGCAGCTGGAAGATATGGCCAGGCAGATGGAAAGCGGTCAGATAGGCATCGACGAAATGGCGGAGCGCCTTCGCGAAGCACAGAAGTTGATGAAGTATTGTCACGAAAAGCTATACGAAGCAGAAAAAAACTGCAAATCATTATTGAATGTCGAGGAAAAGGCGTAACTTTGCACCGCAACTCGAATAACATGATAGCCTATGAAAGAAATCGATTGGAGTAACCTCTCGTTTGGTTACATGAAGACTGACTACAATGTGCGCTGCTACTATCGTAACGGTGCGTGGGGTGAGATAGAAGTATGCAGCGAGGAGACAATTCCCATCCACATGGCTGCCACTTGCTTGCACTACGGGCAGGAAGCATTCGAAGGGCTGAAGGCCTATCGCTGTCCCGACGGCAAGGTGCGCGTGTTCCGCAGCGATGAGAATGCAGCCCGCCTGCAAAGCACATGTCGCGGCATACTGATGCCTGAGCTTTCCACCGAGAAGTTCAATGAGATGGTGGACAAGGTGGTGCGTCTCAACGAGCGTTTCATCCCGCCTTACGAGAGCGGGGCAACGCTTTACATCCGTCCTCTGTTGATTGGCACAAGCGCTCAGGTGGGCGTTCATCCCGCAAGCGAATACCTCTTCCTCATCTTCGTGACACCCGTCGGCCCGTACTTCAAGGGCGGCTTTGCCACGAATCCTTATGTCATCATCCGTGAGTACGACCGCTCGGCGCCGCTTGGAACAGGCATCTATAAGGTGGGAGGCAACTACGCAGCCAGCCTCAGGGCCAACAAGATGGCGCACGACCTCGGTTACAGCTGCGAGTTCTATCTCGACGCGAAGGAAAAGAAATATATGGACGAGTGCGGCGCTGCCAACTTCTTTGGCATCAAGAACAACACCTACGTCACGCCGAAGAGCTCCAGCATCCTGCCCAGCATCACGAACAAGAGCCTGATGCAGCTTGCCTTAGACCTCGGCATGAAGGTTGAGCGCCGGCAGATTCCCGAGGAGGAGCTTGCGACGTTCGAGGAGGCAGGGGCATGCGGAACGGCTGCCGTCATCAGTCCTATTGAGCGCATCGACGACCTCGACACCAAGCAGAGCTTCATCATCAGCAAGGACGGCCAGCCCGGTCCTGTCTGCCGCAAGCTCTATGAGAAACTGCGCAACATCCAATACGGCATCGAGCCCGACGTTCACGGCTGGACGAGGGTCGTGATAGAGTAGGGGTGTGTCCTGCAATACAATAAGCGCTGCCCGGGGTTGAATCCTGAGCAGCGCTCTTTTTTTGCCTGTATTTCGGAGTTGGGTGTTATTCCCAGCCTCTTACCATTTTGATGGCGGTGATGGCGCACTCGTCGCCTTTGTTGCCAAGCATTCCGCCGCAGCGTTCCTGTGCTTGTTCCAGGGTGTTGCAGGTCAGCAAGCCATAGATGACGGGAATCTTGCCTTCTTTGTTGAGGTCGGCCAAGCCCTGAGTTGCTCCTTGGCAGATGTAATCAAAGTGAGGCGTGTCGCCTTTGATGACGCATCCGATGGCGATGACGGCATCCACCAAACCCGAGTTGACGAGACGTGAAGCGCCATAAACCAATTCGAAGCTGCCAGGAACGGGTTTCACCTTGATGTCCTCTTCGCGAACACCGTGTTTGATGAGTGTGTGACAAGCGCCTTCCAGCAGAGCGCCGGTTATCTTGTCGTTCCATTCGCTCACGACGATGCCCACTCTCATGCCTGATGCATCAGGCACGGAGTTGATGTCGTAGTCGGAAAGATTGTGAAGAAATGAAGCCATTACTGGGCAGCCTCCAAGTACTTGTCAATCTCGTAGTAGAGGTTGCTCTGCTGATATTTGCTCTTAATCTGTTTGTAGCAGTCGATAGCCTTATCGTTCTGACCGAGAGAGGCATATATCTGACCGGCTTGCAACAGGCAGGTGGGGCTGATGGTGTTGTTGTCGGCTTGCTGTGCGGCCTTCATGAGCAGTTCGGCAGCCTTTTCGTTTTCGCCGAGTTCGGCATAGCAGTTACCTTTCAGAGCGATGGCAGCCGGGCTGATCATAGCGTCGCCACAGTCGTCGAACTTGTTGAGCATATCGATGGCTTCCTGATATTTCTCTGTGGCTGCGTAGCACTTAGCGGCATAGAGGCAAGCGATGTTGCCAGCCTTCGTGTTCTTGTAGTCTTCGGCAACAGTGAGGAATCCCATGTTTTCGCCGTCGCCGTTGAGTGCCTTCTCGTAGTTGCCGTCCATGAAAGCCTGTTCGGCACGGAAGATGCTCTCGTTTGCGTGAAGGTTGCGAGGAGTGATGTAGAACTGGTGCACGAGCAGTGCAATGATGATGATGGCCAGCAGACCGCCACCTCCGTAGAGGATAGCTTTCTTGTACTTTTCGAAGAATGATCTTGAGGCGGCGAGGGTTTCATCGAACTCGTTCACCTGCTTTTGGTTTTTTTTCTTTGACATAATGGTTATTTAATATTTGAGATTTTCCACTTGTTATTTATAAAATTGCGTGCAAAGATACGACTATTTATTCAAATAACAAAATTAAGTTATCTAAATTTTCTTTTATCTTATGTTTTTATGAATAATGTGTCGGCGTTCAAAACACGATGTGTCGGTTTTTCCGGTCATGGGAAAACAGTTCCGCAGCACCCTGCTCCTCTTCTTTGAGAATGTCTGGAATGTAAAGATTTTTCCTTGGCAGACGCTTTCTGACGGCCTGTTTTTGTTTCTGTGGCACTTTTCTACTCCTGAGGCAAAATAAGGGCTTAAATCGAATTTCCTATGGAAATCAAAGGGTTGCAAGGCTGTGTTTTCAGTTGTTTTGCAATGAAAGTACAGGTGCCGCGAGTGTCCTTGTTAAGTTCCGCATACTTTTCCGCCAATTTCCGCGTGTGGCGATGCCCAACCTCGCATGGGACGATTCCAATCGTCGCGTGCGGCGTTTGCCATCGCCGCGTGCGGCGTTGACAAACATCGCGTGTGGGGATGGGCATTATCGCCGCCTGCACTTGCAAATACCCCATGAAAAGTGTAAAGATTTTTCCAGCGGAAACATCGTTCTGTCTGATGCAATCTTCGGAATATGGCTGGTTGCTAAGATATTTGGCTCCAGTCGCGATGCTCTTTCTTGAGTTCCTGGAGGTGTTGGCGGAGCAGGGTGTTATCCTTTGCCAGCAGGTCGGGGTCGGCATCGAGGACAAATGTGGCGGTGTCGCGTGCCAGTTGCACCAGTTGTCCGTCGCGTCCGAGATTGGCAAGCTTGAGGTTGAAGGCTATGCCGCTCTGCTGCGTCCCCTCGAGGTCGCCCGGCCCACGCAGCTTGAGGTCGGCTTCCGCTATCTCGAAGCCATCGTTCGTCTCCGTCATGATTTGCAGGCGCTTGCGTGTCTCGGCCGACAGCTTGTAGTTCGACACGAGGATGCAATACGACTGCTCTGCCCCTCTTCCCACTCTGCCTCGCAGCTGATGCAGCTGCGCAAGGCCAAAGCGCTCGGCGTTTTGGATTACCATTACCGAGGCATTCGGCACGTTGACGCCGACCTCGATGACGGTTGTGGCGACCAGAATCTGCGTCTCGCCCGACACGAACCGCTGCATCTCGACATCCTTTTCGCTGGGCTTCATCTTGCCGTGAACCATGCTTATCCGGTATTGCGGGAAGATTTCCTTGAGGTGCACGAACTCGTCCTGCACGTTCTTGAGGTCGAGTTTCTCGCTCTCCTTTACAAGGGGGAAGACGAAATAGACTTGATGCCCTGCCTCTATCTCACGGACTACGCCGCGATAGAGCTGCTCGGGCTGGTTGTCGTAGATGTGGATTGTTCGGACTGGCTTGCGTCCTGGCGGCAGTTCGTCGATGATGGACACGTCGAGGTCGCCGTAAACGGTCATTGCCAATGTGCGTGGAATGGGCGTGGCGGTCATGACGAGGACGTGAGGACCCACTCCCGACCCCTCTTCAGACCCTCTCCCAACAAGGGAGACGTTGGGAGAGGGCCTTTCCTGCAGTTTCGCCCGTTGCGCCACTCCGAAGCGGTGCTGCTCGTCGATGATGACGAGGCCGAGGTTGTTGAACTGCACATTGTCCTCGATGACGGCATGGGTGCCGATCAGGATGTCGATGCTCCCGTCCAGCAGGCCTTCCTCGATGGCTTTGCGCTTCTTTCCCTTGACGTTGCCGGTCAACAGCTCTACCCGCACCGGCATATCCTTCAGGAAGCCAAGGAAGGTCTGCAAGTGTTGCTCGGCAAGTATCTCCGTAGGCGCCATGATGCATGTCTGGCAGCCATTGTCGATGGCAATGAGCATGACCATGAGGGCAACGAGCGTCTTGCCGCTCCCCACATCGCCTTGCAGGAGCCGGTTCATCTGGCGTCCGCTCTTCATGTCGGCATGCATCTCGCGGATGACTCGCTTCTGCGCCTCAGTCAGCGGGAAAGGCAGATACTTGTGGTAGAAGGTGTTGAAGGCCTCGCCGACCCGCGTGAACTTTTGTCCCACTCGCTCCTGCTGCCGCTTCCGTGCATAGGACATGATGACAAGCTGGATGAAAAAGAGCTCCTCGAACTTGAGTCGCATATTGGCGGCTGCAAGCTCGTCGGCCGTAGAAGGGTAGTGTGCGGCACGAAGGGCTTTGTCGAGAGGCATGAGGTGGAGCCTCTCGATGAGATACTGCGGCAATGTCTCGGGCAGCGGCCATGTGAGCTTGCTGAAGAGCGTGCTTGTGAACTTCTCCAGCGTGCGCGAGGTCATGCCCGCCTTCTTCATGCGGTCCGTCGTGCTGTAGTAGGGCTGCATGCTCATCTTGCTGAGCGTCATCGTCTCGGGCTTGTCGAGGTCGGGATGGATGACGCTCAATCTGCCTCCGTAAACGCCGGGACGCCCGAAGAGGATATAGTCCTGTCGCAGCTTCACGCTCTTCTTGATGTAGCTGATGCCGTGAAACCAGGTGACGTCGAGGAACATCTCGCCGTCCCAGAAGTGTCCCGTCAGCCGGTGCTTTCTGCCTTGTCCGGCCTCCTCGAAGCTGAGGAACTGCCCCAAGACCTGCACGAAAGGCATTTCGGTGGTCAGCTCCTTAATCTTGTAAAGGCGGCTGCGGTCGATGTGCTTGTAGGGGAAGGTGTACAACAAGTCGTGCCAGGTCTTGATGCCCAGCTCAGCCTCCAGCATCTTTGCCCTTTGCGGACCGATGCCAGGGAGGTAGGTGATGGCTTGTTGGCGCAAGTCTTCCATTACCTCAAGTCGCTTGGTGTCGTTATCTTGATGTTCTCTCGGTTGCCCTCGACCATCGTAATCTCTTTCCCGAAGGCCTCCACCACCGACGCATCGTCGGTGAATGCTTCCGAATAAGGCTGTTCATAGGCCTTTTGGAGCAGGTCGAGAGGAAAGACCTGAGGCGTCTGCACCAAGCGATACTCGTCGCGAGGCCGCGTCACACTCTTGCCGTCGGGAAGAATCTGACGAACCGTCTCCACCACCGGCACAACAGGCACGACGGCTTTCCCTTCGGCGGCTGCTGCATAGCAACGCAGAATGGTCTCCTCCGACACAAACGGACGCACACCGTCATGCACGCCGACCACCGCCTCGACATCTTCCGGCAAGAGAGCCAAGCCGTTCCTGACGCTATGGAAACGCGTCTCGCCACCTTTCGCAATCAGTTCGGGCGAATGGAAGCCGTAGTCCCGGCACAGCTCCTGCCAGTAGCCGTGTTGCTCTGCAGGCAAGACAAGCACAATCTGCACATCGAGAGCCTTGCGAAAAGCCTCGATGGTGTGCATCAGGATGGGCTTCCCGTTGATAGGCAGGAACTGCTTCGGAATGTCTCCGCCCATGCGAAGACCCTTGCCCCCGGCCACTATGATAGCATACGCCCTCATCCTTCGGTCAGTTCCTCGTATATCATGCCTTGTCGCAAAGGCATAGACGCTCCTTCGCCCAGGAAGTAATCGACGATGGTGTAGCCGAACTCGAAGGCCGCTCCAGGGCCTTTGCCCGTGATGATGTTGCCGTCTTGCTCCACAATGGCAGCAGTATAGTCGGCCCCTCTAAGCTCGGGATCAACACCAGGATAGCAGGTGGCGCGACGTCCTTCGAGCAGTCCCAGATGCCCGAACACCAGGGGGGCAGCGCAAATGGCCGCAATGGCGCCGCCTGCCTCGAAGTGGCGCTTGATGGCTTGCGTCAAGGGTTGACAGGCATCGAGGTTCGTGGAACCAGGCAGCCCACCTGGCAACACAAGCATCTCCGCTTTCGAGAAATCAACATCCTTGAGCAGAAGATCGGCCATTACGCCTACTCCATGTGCACTCTCTACCACTCTCTCTCCTGTGATGGATGCGGTTTGAACCTGCAACCCAGCACGACGCATAATATCCACCGGCGCGATGGCTTCGATATCCTCGAAACCGGTAGCTAAAAACACATAAATCATACCTTTATTATATATTAGGGGTTTCTGCTTGCAAAGTTAGGAAAAAAAACTTAACTTTGCCAGCCAAAAGGGAATTTATTTATGGAAAAGGCGAAAAGATGTGCAATCTTCGGCAACACCTACCAGCCAAAGAAGTGCGAGGCTGTGCAGAAACTCTTCGATGCGCTGACGGCTTACGGCATCGTTCCTCTCATTGACTGTCCGTTCTTTGAGTATCTAAAGAATGTGATGCATGCCAGCATTCCTGAACATCAACTCATTACGGACGATTCCTTCGATGCGGATTTTGCGGTCAGCATGGGTGGCGACGGCACCTTCCTTACAACGGCCATGCGAATTGGGGAGAAGCAGATTCCTATCCTTGGCATCAATACCGGACGGCTCGGCTTCCTGGCAGACTTCTCCCTCGACGATATAGACCAGACTCTTGCCAACATCCAGGCCGGTCTCCTTCGCAAGGAATACTGCAACATCCTGCAGGTGGAGAGTTCGGAGGGCGAGATGCAGGGCTATCCCTTTGCCCTTAATGAAGTGGCCGTCTTGAAGCGCGACAATAGCAGCATGATAAGTATTCGCGTGGACCTGGGCGGAGAATACCTCACCACCTATCAGGCCGACGGTCTTATTGTGAACACTCCTACGGGCAGTACGGGCTATGCGCTGAGCGTAGGCGGGCCGGTGATGTTGCCTGGCAGTCAGAACATCGGGCTTGTTCCTGTCGCTCCTCACGGCCTGACGGTCCGTCCGTTGACGCTTCCTGACAATCTGGAGATAACGCTTACGGTGGAGAGTCGCAGCCACAACTTCCTTGTGGCCATCGACGGCCGAAGCGAGTCGTGCCAGGACTCGACAAGGCTTACCATCAGCAAGGCTCCCTATCAAGTCATCGTGCTGAAGCGTCCGGAAACCTCTTTCCTCCATACGCTCCGCAGCAAGTTGCTTTGGGGAAGCGACGCAAGAAACCTTTGAGCCCTGAACATTGAATATTGAACAAAGAAGAACATGACGACCTCCATTCGTGACCTTGCCTCCTGGTTGTGGCGTTCCTCGCGAGGATTGCGGTTGCAGGCGATGCTCAATGCTTTCATCGGCATCCTGTCTGTCACCCTCGATTTTGCCTTTATTTATGCCACGAAGTGGACGATAGACATTGCCACGAACCGAGCCGAGGGCAGTCTGAGGATTGCCGCCTACACGCTTGCCTGCATCATGATCAGCAAGATAATGCTGGGCTTTGCCCGCAAGTGGGTTGGTGCCTTGCTTGGCGTGCGTTCCCTCAACATCCTGCAGAAGCGTCTCTTTGCGCATCTCCTGCAGAGCGAATGGAACGGACAGGAAGACCGCCATAGCGGCGACACCCTGAACCGCATAGAGCAGGATGTGCGCGACCTGACCTCTTGCATCACGGAGACTGTCCCGGCCTTGCTCGAGGTGTCGTATCGTTTCATCGGAGCCTTCCTCTATCTCTTCCACATGGACGGGCGCCTGGCTTGCCTGATTGTCTGCATCGTGCCTTGCTTCCTTATATTAAGTAAGGTATATGTGCGCAAGATGCGAGCCATCACGCGCGACATCCGTTCCACCGAAAGCCGCGTGCAGAGCATCCTTCAGGAGAGCATTCAGCACCGCGCCATCCTCAAGACTTTGGAGCGGACGAGAACGATGATCGAGAAGCTCGCCCAGACGCAAAGCGAGCTGAGGAAGCATGTCCGCCACCGTGCACTCTTCAGCAGTTCTTCCTCCACATTGCTCAGCATCGGCTTTGCTTCGGGCTATCTCCTCACATTCCTTTGGGGAGTGAACAGCCTGCAGGCGGGAACCATCACCTATGGCATGATGATTTCCTTCATCCAGCTTGTCGGCCAGATACAAGGCCCCTTCCGCGACATGACGCGCTTCATTCCGGTCCTCATCAATACCCTGACGGCAAGCGAGCGTCTGATGGAGCTCGAAGACGTGCCGCTCGAGGACGATACCGACCCGATAACCTTCGAGGGAGGAGCCGGCGTGCGTCTTACTGACGTCAGCTTCCATTACCGTGAGGGAAGCCGTCCCATCCTGTCGCATTTCTCGTGCGATTTCCCGAAAGGCTCCACCACAGCCATCCTCGGCGAGACGGGTGCGGGAAAGACGACGCTCATCCGTCTCATCCTCGCCTTGCTCAAGCCTTCCGAGGGACAGCTCGAGATGTACGACGAGTCGCAGACGGTAAAGGTCTCGCCTCGCACGCGGTGCAACCTCGTTTATGTGCCGCAAGGCAACACCCTCTTCAGCGGAACCATCCGCGACAACCTTCTGCTCGGCAACCCCGATGCAACCGAAGATGATATGCGCGAAGCCCTCGAGACGGCCTGCGCGGGTTTTGTCCTGAAGCGTCCCGACGGGCTCGACACCATTTGCGGAGAGCTCGGAGCGGGTCTCAGCGAGGGTCAGGCACAGCGCATCGCCATTGCCCGAGCCCTTCTGCGAAAAGGCTCCGTCCTGCTGCTCGACGAAGCCACCAGTGCTCTCGACATGCAGACCGAGCAGCAGCTCCTCAAGAACCTCGCAAGTCGCGAAGCAGGGCAGACCATCATCTGTGTCACCCATCGCCCTGCCGTCATTTCCTATTGCACGCAGGTTATTGAGATGAAGCGGGTGTTGGAAAAATAAGGGCGGTATTGTAGCAGCTGACATCGTGTAAGCCGAAGCCAAAGGCCGGCTGCCAATGGGAAAGTCAAAGCCTGAAGAGGACACAGACGACGCTCTCCGCCGACGGAGTTTTTCTTCCATCGAGAGGAGGATTCCATTCTGACATATTGTCGCGATTATGCCCTTTTTGCTTACACACCCCATTTTTTGAAGCCTTCCAGAATCGCCTGAAATGGTTCCGACCTTACTTTTCTACCCCCAGCGCAAAATATGCGCTTAAATCGAAGCCTTTTTTGTAATTGTCTGAAACCCAGCCGATAATTTTCAATTTTCAATAATCAATTTTCAATTCCAGAGTGTCGTTTTGCAAGGTCCACATGGCAAAACACGCTCTTTTCGCCCGTTTTTGCACACTTTTCCGCGTGCGGAATCCACCAACGCCGCACAGGGAGATTTCAAACGCCGCACGCGAAGTTTGCCAACGCCGCACGCGAAGTCTGCCAACGCCGCATGCGAAGTCTGCAAAAGCAGCCTTTTAAGCCCTATTTTTTGCCCTGTTGCGAAGTGTGCAAAAACTGACACTATGTAAGAGGCAAGGATGTTTCACCTTACAATCTGATTTGCGCCTTTTGCTCTCGGCATTTCTTTTTTTTAACATCGCACATCAGTCAATCTTAACATTTTGTTAAATTTATTCGGTAAAATGTTTGGAAGTTATGATAATAAAGGGTATATTTGCAGGAAGAATTAACAAAAACTAAACATACACCGTTATGAAATTGATGAAAATAATGCCTGCAGCATTGCTGCTGTGCCTGAGTCTCGGCGTTTACGCACAGGATGAAGATTTGTCGGAAGATGCAGTAGCAGAAGATGAAACTGCGGAAGTCGTTGTCCCCTCAACCCCTACAGACAAGAAAACGTTCCATCGCGTTCAGCTTGGCTACACGGGCACAATCGTCAAGTACACCAACTTCGGAAACTCTCCTGACTACAACAATTACTTCCTCAATGGTATAGGAGTAGGTTGGATGGGCGACTTGCGCATCGCAAAGAAGATAGACCTCTTCCTGGAACTGGGTGCCAACTTCACCTACCACATGGGTAACAGCAAAGACAAACGCTGGAACGTGCACCACGACGAGTATTATCAATATAAGGTCAACGCCTTCACGGTTTCTATCCCCGTGAACATCAACAAGCAGTTCAAGAATGCTTTTGGCGTGAAAGACCTCACTTTGGCACCGTTCGTCGGCCTCAATTTCCGTTTCAATGTGATGGCAAAGCGTAAGGCAACCGCTCATATGCAGGACGGCACGATTCCCATGTCCATCGGCAACGAGAAGAAGGTATATACTGCAAGCCTGATGAAGACAGACCGCGGACCTGAGGACTTCGGCGAGAGCACACCTTACATGACTGCCTTCGACAAGAAACTGCATGTGGGTAAGCTCCTGCAGCCCGGTGCTCAGATCGGTGTGAATGCCTACTACAATCATTATTACCTGGGCGTTAGCTACATGTACGACCTCGTTCCGTTCTCGAAACACAAGAGTTCGCCCGAGCTGACCACCAGGGAGACTCCCGAAGGCGGTCTTCTGCCCAACATCGGTACGAATTGCAACGAGAAGGTCACCACATCTCACAACTTCGCCCTTACCGTCGGCTACGTCTTCTAAGAAGAATCTTTTCAACAGCATACAAAAAGTGCCGCATCGGGAATCCTGATGCGGCACTTTGGTTGTATGGGAGCAAGCCCAGCCTTTATTCCTGCGTCATGTTGGGGATTATGAGACGATAGCCCCTGCCATGCACATTGTTGATTTCGATTTCGGGGTCGTCCTTGAGCAGCTTGCGCAGTTTCGTGATATAGACATCCATGCTGCGGGCATTGAAGTAGTTGTCGTCCATCCAGATTGTCTTAAGTGCCAGGTCGCGCTCCAGAACATCGTTGACATGCATGCAGAGCATGGTGAGCAGCTCGCTTTCCTTTGTGGTGAGCTTTGTCTGCTTTTCGCCGAAAAGCAATACCTGACGCTGGGTGTCGAAGATGAACTTGCCGAGCTGGAAGCGTGTCAGGTTCTTCTGCTCCTTGCTCTTCACACGCCTGAGGATGGCCTCCATGCGATAGACGAGCTCGTCCATCGAGAAAGGCTTCGTCAGGTAGTCGTCGGCTCCGAGCTTGAAGCCTTCCAGTATGTCCTCCTTCAGGTTCTTGGCCGTCAGGAAGATGATGGGCACCTCGGTGTTGACCAGACGGATTTCCTTCGCCAGGGCAAAGCCGTCCATCTTGGGCATCATCACGTCGAGCAGACACATGTCGTACTTCCTTTTCATGAAGGCACGATAGCCAGCCTCGCCATCGAGGAAGAGCTCGGCATCGTAGCCTTTTGCCTCAAGGTATTCGCGAACAAGCATTCCGAGACTCTCTTCGTCTTCGCAAAGCAGAATGTGCAGTTTCTGTTCCATTGTCTTCATTTCCATAGTCTTTAAGATATTAGTTAATGATTATTATTTGTTCACTGATAAGAGTTGAATGTCCTTAGTCTTCCGCTAATGGTAGCGTTATGGTGAATTTCGTTCCCTTGCCAAGTTCGCTGTTGGCTTTAATGGTGCCATGATGCAGTTCCACCATCTTCTGCACGTATGCCAGGCCTAAGCCAAAGCCCTTGACGTTGTGCTGGTCGCCGGTATGGACACGGTAGAACTTGTCGAAGATGCGCTTCAGGTTGTCCTTCTGAATGCCGATTCCGTTGTCGGAAATGCTGATGCAGAAATGCGTCTCGCCCTGGTTGAAAGTGTGCACCTGAATGGCCAGCGGCTCGTCCTCGCGACGGTACTTGAAAGCATTGTCGAGCAGGTTGAAGATGATGTTCGTGAAGTGCATCTCGTCGGCATTGATGAAGGGATTGTAGGCCTCGAGCCGCATGTCGAGCGTACCGCCTATTTGCGACACTTTCAGCGAGAAGGTGTCCACCACGTTCTCCGTAATCTCGTTGGCATCCAGCTCTTGCAGCTTCAGCGCAATGTTGTTGTTGTCGAAGAGGCTCATCTGCAAGACCTTCTCTACTTGATAGCGAAGGCGTCGCGTCTCGCCATCAATGACTCCGCCTAAACGCTCGTATGTCTCTTCGCTCTTGTTCACGCTCTTGTCGGCAAGCATCTGTGCCGCAATGGATATGGTGGAGATGGGCGTCTTGAACTCATGCGTCATGTTGTGCACGAAGTCGTTCTTCATCTCGCTGATGCGCTTCTGCCGGACCACGAGATAGATGGTGACGAGCGACGTGATGAGCAGGATGACGGTGAAGACCATGGCAGGTGCCACATAGCTTGCCACACCACGAATATAGCTCTTTTGGTCGGGGAAGTGAATGACGACGTCGCCCATCTGTCCCATCGGATCGCTGCGGAAGAGCGGCTGATGATAGCTCGGATCGCTGCCTTCTTCAGTATAGTCCTCGCATCGATACACCTCCCTGCCGTCGCTCGTATAGACGATGAAGTGGAAGGGCAAGGTGATGCCGTTGGCTTGGAGAGCATTTCTGAGGCAGCCATCGAGGACAGCAGGGTTGAGGCGGTCCTGGAACCTCTGCTCGCTCGCTTGATACATGACGGCATAGATGACCTCGTCGAGCACGCCCTGCTCGTAGATGTAGGCTTCGCGGACTTGCTTCTGCAGGTTGCTGATGGTCTCTGCTACTTTATTGTATTTACTTATCGTGAGTGTGCCAAGCGACATGCCTCCCGTGCCTTGCGACAAGGTGTCGAGCGGCAGTATGTAGTCTGCCACGGGGAATTTGTCGGCACGAGCCGTACCGTTCTCATCTTCGTGCTGATTGAGCACTTTCTGCAGGTAACGCAAAGTCTCGGCTTTCTCTAACTCGCGCGACGCCTGGTCAAGACTGCGCAGGACATTCTCGTCGAACTGCTCCTGACGCATCCTGATCATTGCCTTCGCATAACTCCCCTGCAAATATAGCAGCGCAACAAACGCGATGCAAACTATAAGGCAGATAAGCCAGATGTAACTTCGTTTCATATCGCAAAGGTATCGCTTTATGTTAAAAGATAAAGAAAAACGCCAGCACTTTCGCACTGGCGTTTAACTTGTTTAAGATTATCGAGCAATCTTGCTTGCTTTTTAGTTAATTAAGGTATGCTTAATCTTCCTTAAGCGTAGCCTGATATTCAGCGATGAGCTTCTGCTGAACATCAGAAGGAACGAGTTCGTAGCTTGAGAACTTTGTGTTGAAGCTTGCACGGCCGCCAGTCAAGCTGCTCAGAGCGGTGCTGTAGCTTGCCATCTCCTTCAGGGGAGCCTTGGCAGTCAGCTTCTCGTAGCCGCTCTCACTGCTCATGCCCATAATCATGGCGCGGCGTCCCTGCAGGTCGCTCATCACATCACCCATCTTGTCGCTTGGAACGAGAACCTCTACGTCGTAGATAGGCTCCAGAATCTTCGGACCTGCCTCCTTGAAGGCTTGGGCGAAGGCCTGACGGCCAGCGAGCATGAAGGACAATTCATTGGAGTCAACCGGGTGCATCTTACCATCATAAACGATAACGCGTACGTCGCGAGCATAGCAACCAGTCAGAGGACCTTGCTCCATGCGCTGCATGATACCCTTCAGGATGGCGGGCATGAAGCGTGCATCGATGGCACCACCAACCACACTGTTGATGAAGACAAGCTTGCCTCCCCATTCGAGGTCGATAGTTTCCTCGCTCTTTGCATTGATGCGGAACTCCTGGCCACCGAAGCGATAGACTTCCTGCGTGGGAGTGCCTTCTACGTAAGGCTCAACGATGAGATGTACTTCACCGAACTGACCTGCACCACCAGACTGCTTCTTGTGGCGATAGTCGGCACGGGCAGCCTTTGTGATGGTCTCGCGGTAAGGAATCTTTGGCTCGTCGAAGATAATCTGAATCTTCTCGTTGTTCTCCATGCGCCACTTAAGTGTGCGGAGATGGAATTCGCCTTGACCATGCACGAGAATCTGGCGGAGCTCCTTGCTCTGCTCAATCTGCCATGTCGGATCTTCCTCACGCATCTTCTGAAGAGCGTTCATCATCTTTTCTGTATCGCTCTCATTGACGGCGCGGATGGCACGGGAATACTTGGAGTTGGGGAACTTGATGAAGCTGAACTTGTTGTCGCTGTCCTTGCCGTTGAGCGTGTTGCCAGTCTTGACATCCTTGAGCTTCACGCTGCAACCGATGTCGCCAGCAGTAAGCTCTTCCACCTTGATGCGGTTCTGACCTGCGCAAACGAACAACTGTGCAATGCGCTCCTTGCTGCCGCGGTCGGCATTGGTGAGGTCGTCACCTTCCTTAACGGTACCGCTCATTACCTTGAAGTACTGTACTTCACCGATGTGCGGTTCCATAGCGGTCTTGAAGAAGAAGAGGCTTGTTGGACCAGCGGGGTCGGGAGCAATCTCCTTGCCGCTTGCATTGCTAACCATTGGCATCTCGTCAACGAAAGGAACGACATTGCCGAGGAATTCCATAAAGCGGCGTACGCCCATGTCGGTGACTGCATTGACGCAGACAACGGGGAACATTCCGCGACTTGCGAGTCCTTTGCGGATACCTTCGCGCATCTCGTCCTCGGTCAGGTCTTCACTTTCGAAGAACTTCTCCATAAGGCTCTCGTCGTGCTCGGCAGCTGCCTCAATGAGTGCTTTGTGCATCTCTGTAGCCTTGTCCATCTGGTCGGCAGGAATATCTTCAACTTTAGGTTCGCCGCCTTCAGGTCCCCACGAGTACTTCTTCATGAGGAGGACGTCGATGATGGCATTGAAGTTCGGGCCTGTCTCTATAGGATACTGGATGGGCACAACTTTCGGGCCATAGATGCTGGTAAGCTGTTCCAGGAGTTGGTCGAAGTCGAGGTTCTCGTCGTCGAGTCGGTTGACGAGGAAGATGACGGGCTTGCCCAGCTTCTCTGTGCAACGGAAATGGTTCTGTGTGCCAACCTCCACGCCTGCTGATCCTCCTATCAGGATAACAGCTGTGTCGGTGATGTTGAGCGCCGTGATGGCACCGCCTGCAAAGTCATCACTGCCGGGGCAGTCGATGAAGTTAATCTTCTTGCCGTTCCATTCCACATGACAAACGGTAGAGAAGACAGAATAGCCGTATTCGTGCTCTACGGGGAAGTAGTCGCTGACGGTAGTGTGCTGACTGACTCTGCCGCGGCGCCTGATGATTCCTGCATCGTAGAGCATGGTTTCAGTCAATGTCGTCTTGCCGGCTCCATCGTTGCCCAAGATGGCAACATTCTTAATCTCATTAGTCTTGTAAGTCTTCATGACAATTATTGTTTATATTGATTAATACAGAATTTCGGGCGTAAAATTACTATTATTTACCGTAATGGCAAGGGCTTTGTAATATGTTAAACAACATAAAATGCTATTTCATGAGGTCGCAGATGATGTCATTGGAGGTGAAAATGCCTTCTTTAGTAAGGCAAAGATGCTCATTATTGATGTGTAAGAGCTTGTGTCTTAGGTGGGGTTGAGCCATAGAGAGGCAGTAGCTGCGGTTTGTTTCGGAAAGTTCCTCCAAAGGGATTCCTGCGGATGTCCGGAGGCGAGTCATGATGAATTCATTGTAGAGAGTTTCCTCGCTGAGCATTTCTGTCTCGTGCGGCACATCTTCTTTGGCAGTTATGTAGGCCTTGATGTCGGGCAAGTTGGCTCTTCGGATGCTTTCCCCATCGTAAGAATGAGCTCCTGCGCCAAGCCCTAAGTAGGGCGTTCCTTGCCAATAACTGCTGTTGTGACGGGAATGAAAGCCGGGAAGAGCGAAGTTCGAGATTTCGTAATGCAGGAACCCCGCCTTGCTTGTTGCTGCCATCAGGTAGTCGTACATCCGTCTGGACAGTTCTTCGTCGGCTTCCTCTACCAGTCCTTGCCGCAGCATATTGTAGAGCTTTGTGCCTTCTTCATAAGAAAGAGAATAAGCACTGAGGTGCTTGATGTCGAGACTCAAAGCCTGCTCCACATCCTTTTGCCATAGCTCCATTGTCTGTCCTGGTAGCCCGTAGATAAGGTCGAGGCTGATGTTCGTGATGCCTGCTTCCTTGCATGTCCTTACTGCATCAATGACTTGCTGAGCATTATGTCGGCGGCCGAGGGAACAGAGAATCTTGTCGGCGAATGTTTGTGCTCCCATACTGATGCGGTTGACAGGTGTCCCCTCAAGTCCTTGCAGCCATGTCTGCGTCACATCATCTGGATTTGCTTCTATCGTCACTTCTGCCTTTGTGTCTATCGAGAAGTGCTGGCTGATGGCTTCAAAGAGTTCTTTCAACAGGTCAGTAGGCAGCAGGCTTGGCGTACCGCCTCCTATATATATAGTATGTACGCGCGTACCTTTTATATATTGCATGCGCAGCGAGAGTTCGCGCTTCAAGGCTTGGACATACTGAACCATGAACTCTTTGCCAAGTGTGGTGGAGTAGAAGTCGCAATAGATGCATCGCGACCGACAAAAGGGGATGTGAATGTAGATGCCAGCCACTTAGTCGCGCATCTTCTGGAAGGTGATTTCGTAGAAGCAGGGATAGACATTGCTTGTGGCACTTGTCTGTCCTTCGCTGTGAGGCACAATGAGCCGCACTTTTGCTATGCCTTCATCTTCGCTATTCTGACGTCCGATGCGGATATATGAGAAGGGGATGAGCCAACCACTTGGCACGCTGGTGCTGCCGTATATGTTATACATTGCACCGCCGCCGTTGATTTCTGTGTCGAAGTTAGCGGTAAAGCTGCCATAGTTGTTGGAAACCTTCATGATGTCGGGACTTGGGTGCCAGAAGTTAACGTCATTGCGGAGCTGAATGCTGTCGCCGAGGATGTTGAACTCCAGGAATCGGCAGATGATGCGTGCCGTCTTGCCTTTCTCGAGCTTTTCGCCTGTGCCTTTGCGTACTATCTGCATGTAGACGCCGGAATTGGAGAAAAGGACATATTCGTTCTTCTCCAAGTTGGTAGTAGAGTCTTGAGCGAGGAATTGTTCTTCGCTGATGGGTTCAATCTTTCCGACATTGCAGACAACATTGCCATCCTCGTCACGGACAACGATGTCGCGTTTCAGGAACGACTGAATTGCTTTGTACTCCTTTTCCTTCTGTTCGGCGTATGTTTCGCCATTAGAGCATGAGGCAAAGAATCCTGCCAAGATAGGGAAAGCGAGCAGTATGAAAAGCGTTTTCTTCATGAGAAAGTCTATAATCGCCTGCAAAGATATGAAATAATTCATAATTATCAATTCATAATTCATAATTATTTTGTATTTTTGCCGCCGAAAAGTAAAGATACGAACAAAAGGTATGCAAAGCATCAGGAATATAGCAATTATTGCACATGTCGATCATGGCAAAACAACACTGGTAGATAAGATGTTGCTGGCGGGGAATCTTTTTCGCGAGAACCAGCAGACAGGAGAGCTTATGCTCGACAACAACGAACTGGAAAGAGAGCGAGGCATCACCATCCTCTCCAAGAACGTCAGCATTAACTATAAGGACACGAAGATAAACATCATCGATACGCCGGGACACAGCGATTTCGGCGGCGAAGTGGAGCGCGTCTTGAACATGGCAGACGGCTGTTTGCTGCTTGTAGATGCCTTCGAAGGCCCGATGCCGCAGACGCGTTTCGTTCTGCAGAAAGCCCTGCAGATTGGCCTTAAGCCCGTCGTGGTTATCAATAAGGTGGACAAGCCCAACTGCCGTCCCGAAGAGGTTTACGAGATGGTGTTCGACCTGATGTGCGACCTCGATGCGACTGAGGACCAGCTCGATTTCCCTGTCATTTATGGCTCAGCGAAGCAGGGATGGATGGCTGAGGACTGGCAGACGCCGACTCAGGACATCACTTATCTGCTGGATTGCATCCTCAAATACATTCCCGGGCCAGAGATACTTGAAGGCACGCCGCAGATGCTCATCACGAGTCTCGATTATAGTACCTATACAGGGCGCATTGCCGTGGGGCGCGTGCATCGGGGCACTTTGAAAGAAGGCATGAACATCACCATTGCCCATCGCAATGGCCAGATGGAGAAGACGAAGATCAAGGAGCTCCACACCTTCACGGGTATGGGCCGACAGAAGACGTCGGAGGTCAGCTCGGGCGACATCTGTGCGATTGTCGGCCTGGAGCGCTTCGAGATTGGCGACACGCTTTGCGACTTCGAGAATCCCGAGCCTCTGCCTCCCATCAGCATCGACGAGCCGACGATGTCCATGCTCTTTACCATCAACGACTCGCCCTTCTTCGGCAAGGAAGGCAAGTATTGCACGAGCCGTCACATCGGTGACCGTCTGGAGCGCGAACTCGAGAAGAACCTTGCCCTGCGCGTTGAGGTGCCCGAAGGTTATACGGACCGCTGGATTGTGTCGGGTAGGGGAGTGCTGCACCTCTCTGTCCTCATCGAGACCATGCGTCGCGAGGGGTACGAACTGCAGGTCGGTCAGCCACAAGTGATATATAAGGAAATAGATGGCGTGAAGTGCGAACCCATCGAGGAGATGACGATCAATGTGCCCGAGGAGTTCGCCTCCAAGATGATTGATATGGTGACTCGCAGAAAAGGCGAGATGACAAGTATGGAGAGCCAGGGAGAGCGCGTCAACATCGAGTTCCTCATCCCTTCTCGCGGCATCATTGGCTTGCGCACGAACATGCTAACAGCCAGTCAGGGCGAGGCCATCATCGCACATCGTTTCAAGGAATACCAGCCCTACAAAGGCGACATCAACCGACGCGTAAACGGCTCCCTCATTGCTCTGGAAAGCGGCAACGCCTATGCCTATGCCATCGACCATTTGCAGGACCGCGGCCGCTTCTTCATCGAGCCGCAGGACCAGGTCTATGCAGGTCAGGTTGTTGGCGAGCATGTTCACGAGAACGACATCGTCATCAATGTATGCAAGGCAAAGCAATTGACCAATGTCCGTGCAAGCGGCACCGACGAGAAGGCGCACATCATCCCAGCCACCATCTTCTCGCTGGAAGAGGCCCTCGAGTACATCAAGGCCGATGAATATGTAGAGGTAACGCCCAAGAGCATGCGCATGCGTAAGATTATCCTCGACCATCTGGAGAGGAAGAGGGCGAACAAAGAGTAAAGCCTCCCCCTTCCCCTCCAAAGGAGGGGTGAATCGTGAAATGAATACTTTACGTTTTTATACAGCATTTGCAATCTTCTGTGCGCTTTCCGTTCTCCCCTCCTTTGGAGGGGACGGGGGAGGCTGCTCTTGGGTTGCGAAGGACAATCTTGGCCGCACTTTGCCTACCGCCGAGGAATGCCCGCTCAAGACGGACAAGCCGCGGACTGTGGGCATTTTCTATATCACGTGGCACACCCAAAACCTTCACAACGGACAGCCCTACACCTACGATGTGACGAAGTTGCTCGAGGAGAATCCCATGCGCACGAAGGGCGAGCCCGACTTCCCCTACGCCACTTATCATTGGGGCGAACCCGAATACGGCTACTTCCTCAGCCAGGACAAATACGTCTGCTTCCACGACCTCTCGATGCTGGCCGATGCGGGTGTTGACGTACTCATCATGGATGTCACAAACGCCGTCTGCTATTGGGACGAGTGGGAGGTCCTGTTCACAACCATGCAAGAGATGAAGGCCCTTGGCAACAAGGTGCCCAAGTTCTGCTTTTGGGCCTTCAACGGCAATGTGATAGACGTCGTTCAGAGCCTCTACGAACGCTTCTACAAGACGCCTCGCTACCAGGACTGCTGGTTCTATTGGGATGGCAAACCATTGCTGCTTTACAACGCCACACCCTCTGTCGATGCCAATCCCAATGGCGGACAAAAGGGCAAGACAGACTACAGCGACGAGGTGAAAGCGTTCTTCACCCTTCGCAACATGTGGTGGGGCTACAAGAGTTGGGCTGGAGCACCCTATGTGGGAGGCGAGGACAAGTGGAGTTTCGGCTACGAGATGAACGACAAGAATGTGGCAGCCCTCAAGCCTGAAGAGCTGTGCTCCAAGCATCAGGGACGCCTCGAAGAGATGGCTGTCACGCCTGCCCAGCATCCCATCAGCATTACCGGAAAAAGTTGGCGACGCGAGACATTGGAGCCGGAACTTGACGGAAAGGACATGCCAAGTCGTGCCTTCGTGCCATGGCTTGGTGAGGAAAAGGAGAATCCCACGCAGTACGGCATCTATTTCCAGGACCGCTGGGACGAGGCGCTTCAAGTTGACCCCGACTTCATCTACCTCAACGACTGGAACGAGTGGACTGCAGGCAAGTACCGGAACGGCAAAGACCCGTCGGGGCAAGCGGACATGCACATCGATTTCCTTGGCAGGAAGGAGAATCCTTTCTACTTTGTGGACCAGTACAATGCTGAGTTCAACAGGACCATCGCGCCCATGAAAGGCGGCTGGACGGACAACTACTACATGCAGATGGTCCAGAACATCCGTCGCTATAAAGGCGTAGCGCCCATGCCCGTACATCGTGGCTATCAGCAGATTACGCTCGACGGGAAGCTCGACGAATGGCAGCCCGACAGCAGTTTCCTCGACACCCGTGGGGACGTCATTCATCGTGACCACAACGGCTACGGCGACCTTCACTACACAGACAATACCGGTCGTAACGACATCGTGCGATGCCTTGTGGCAGTCGACAAGAAGAACGTCTACTTTGCTGCCGAGACAGCCCAGCCGCTTACGCCCAGCACAGACCCGAATTGGATGTTGCTCTACATCGACACCGACGAGGACGGGAAATATGACATCGGAATCCAAGATTCAAGACTGGTAACTCCGAAGTTCGAAAAGGACTGGGATGTTGCGGTAGGGGAGAAGTGCGTTGAGGTGGCCATCCCGCGCAAGTTGCTCGGCAAGACGGGAAAGCGTTTCAGCCTGTCGTTCAAGTGGGCCGACAATCCCACCCTTCCGGGCGACATCATCTCCGTCTCCACCACCGGCGACACCGCACCCAACCGCCGCTTTGCCTACCGCTTCGTGTGGGAAAAGTAAGCCGGAATGTAAAGATTTTGGTCTGATGTCCTTTGTCGGGCCGGCCGATGAAGTGTGTCGGTTAGGAAAAGGAGGGCGAAGATGTGAAGGCCGTTGATTGGGATTATTTCAAGGCTTTTCCAAGTATTTAATACAGAGCGAGATAAGACGTGGCTTGCGGTGGCTGCAAACGCCGCCTGCGGCGATGGCGATTTCCGCGTGCGGCGATGACCAATTCCGCGTGCGGCGATGGCAAATTCCGCGTGCGGCGTTTGGCATCCTGGCAGCCGGCATCTGTTTTTGCCCAACTTGGCATCACTTTTTCCCGTGCATCAGCATGAATAAACAAGCCTTGCGTGTCAAGTTTTTTGTAAAGATTTAATTGCTGTCCTGCTCTCCGCCCCTAAGATGTGTGGAGTGGCCGAAAGCCGAGGAGGGGTAACAATAAAAAAAAGTGAAATATTTTGTATTGTCTGCGCTTCTTCGTACCTTTGCAGAGCAAAAGGTAATCAAAAATAAAGTTATATGTTCAGGGTAATTCTTCTTAGCTTAGTATGTGTCAGTACGTTTGGTCGCGCACTTGCCGAGGGCGTGACGCAGTATGTCAATCCTTTCATGGGCACCACAACCTTATGGACGCCGGAGGAACTCGGCTATATCCGGACAGAGGAAAAGCGCCCCTGGGGAGCAGAAACATTCCCCGGAGCAGCGCTACCGAATGCGATGGTGCAGCTCACGCCCGTCACGATGTATCGCAGCGGCTCGGGCTATCAGTATGAGGATTCCTTTATCTATGGCTTTGCCCACACCAGCAAGGGGCATTGGAATCTCCTGCATCTGCCCATCCTGCCCGTCACGAAAGAGGGGAAACCCACGCCTGCCGGCTACAGGTCGCTCTTCCGTCATACTGAGGAGGAGGCGCATCCAGGCTATTATCGCGTCTTTCTCGACAGGTACAAGGTGAAAGTGGAACTGACCTCGACGCTGCATTGCGGCTATCATCGCTACACTTATCGCGAAGGCGACGAGAGGCAAGTTCTCATCGACATTGCCCGCTCCAACAATCAGCCCCGTCGTTGGGAACTGAAACGCGCCCAAGAGGACAATGCCATCGAGGGCTTTCAGGACGGCGAAGGGCGCATCTACTTCTATGCCGAACTGTCGGAGGACATAGAGAGCCTGGAGGAAGTGGGCGGACAGACTTCCGAGGGCAATTCGTTCAGGGGGAGACAGCAAGGCAGCCTTCCTGTCGGCATGATACGCCTAAAGGAACCTAAAGCCAACCGTCCGCTCGAGCTCAAGATAGGTTTCTCCTTCGTCAGCATAGAGAATGCCAAGGAGAACCTCGAGGCTGAGCTGGCAGGCAAGACATTCGATGCGGTGCGACGCGATGCAGACAGGATTTGGGAGGATGTGCTCGGACACATCCAGGTGGAAGGCGGCACAGAGGCAGAACGCACGATGCTCTACTCCACACTCTATCGCGTCTTCCTCTTCCCGCACCTTCGTACCGACGTGAACGGCGAACATCGCAACGATGCGGGCGAGGTGGTGAAGGCAGACTATCGCTTCTACACCAATCCCAGTTTCTGGGACACCTATCGCAACAAGCTCATCCTCTTGGGCATGGTGACACCCGAGGTGGCAAACGACATCATCCTTTCCTGCATCGAGAGGGGCGAGGTGCGTGGCGGCTACATGCCCTCTTTCTTCCATGGCGACCATGCATCCGCTTTCGTGGCAGGCTCTTGGCTCAGAGGCATCCGCAACTTCGACCTCAAAAGCGCCTTTGCTCTCATGCTCAAGAACGCCACCGTTCCTGGCAGAGGCGGACGGCCTTATCTCGATGAATACCTGGAGCGGGGCTGGATTTCGGAGAAAGACACCGTGAATGTGCCTACCGAAGACGAGTATAAGGGCTCAGTCACCAAGACCGTTGAGTATGCCTATGATGATTACGCTACGGCCCTCGTTGCCCGCGAGCTGAAGGACAAGAAGAACGAGAAGCTGCTGCTCAAGCATTCGCAGAACTACAAGACGCTCTTCGATGCCTCGACTGGCTTCTGGCGAGGCAAGGTGCTGCGCGATGGGAAAGGCGTCTGGATAGAGGACTTCCGCCCCAATTATCCATATTATCAATATATGTATCGCGAGGCAGATGCGTGGAACTCGCTCTTCTTCGCTCCTCACGACCCCATGGGAATGGTGGCGCTCTATCCTTCGAAGCAGGCTGTGGAGCAAAAGCTCGACTCGCTCTTCACCACTCCTTGCGGCGGATATGAGGCATGGAACCTGACAGGCTACCTCGGCACCTACTGTCACGGCAACCAGCCCGGCCACAGCATCCCCTTTACCTACTATTTCATCGACAAGCAAGAGAAGGCGCAGCACGTCCTCAACACCCTCATGCACGAGTATTACGGAATGGGAAAGGAAGGCCTCGCATACGCCGGAATGGACGATGCAGGCGAGATGTCGGCCTGGTATGTGCTCAACGCCATCGGCATCTACACCTATTCACCCGCCGACCCGGAGTACATTGTGACCGTCCCGCTCTTCGACAAAGTACACTTCACCCTTGGCGACGGACAGAAGTTCGACATCATAAAAGAGGGAAAGGGCGAGAAGATAAAGAGCATCTCCATAGGCGGCCAACCGCTGCAAGGCTGGTTCGTCAAGCACGAAGACCTCGCGAAAGGCAAGGAGCTGAGGATTGTAACGGAATGACGCTCCTGCGCACAAGAAAGGCAGGAAGCAGTTAAGCTTGCCAACATCGCGTGCCTTGTATACAAAATAAGCGTGCTTAGTTTACGAACTAGGCACGCTTAGTTTTATATGTCTCTGTCCGGAGTCTTCGAATCAGTCTTTAGCAAAGGGCTTGCGTATCGAGGGCAATCATCAGCTCCTCGTCGGTGGGTATGCAGCAGACGGTCACCTGGCTGTCGTCGGCACTGAGGATGGCCTCCGTTGCACGGCAGCTGCGGTTCCTCGTCACGTCCATCTTGACGCCCATGTACTCCAGCCCGTTCGTCGCTCCCTCGCGCACTTCCCACTGGTTCTCGCCAGCGCCGCCGGTAAAGAGGATGATGTCCACGCCTCCCATTGCTGCGGCGTATGCCCCGATGTACTTCTTGATGCGATACGTGTACATCTCCTTCGCCAGACGCGCCTTGTCGTTGCCTGCAGCAATGCCGGCAAGGATGTCGCGGAAGTCGCTGCTCCCTTCGCTCACACCAGCCAGGCCCGACTTCTTGTTCAGCAGGTCGCTGATGCCCTTCGTGTCAAGGCTGAACTTGTCCATCAGGTAGGTGACTGCCCCAGCATCAATGTCGCCGGTGCGTGTGCCCATCATCAAGCCTTCGAGAGGCGTCAAGCCCATCGAGGTATCCACGCACTTGCCATACTTCACGGCAGCAATCGAGGCGCCGTTGCCGATGTGGCAAGTGATGATACGCTTCTCCTCGGGTTTGCAGCCGAGGAACTCGCAGACACGCTGACTCACATAGCGATGGCTCGTTCCATGGAAGCCGTAGCGACGCACGCCATACTCCTTGTAGAGGTTGTAGGGGAGGGCATACATATAGGCATAATCGGGCATCGTCTGATGGAAAGCGGTGTCGAACACGCCGACCTGCGGAATGTTGGGCAGGAGCGCTGTGACTGCATTCACGCCCTTGATGTTGGCAGGATTGTGAAGGGGAGCGAGGTCGTTGCACTCAGCAAAAGCCTTCATCACCTCAGGCGTCAGGCGAACCGACTTGTTGAACTTCTCTCCGCCATGCACCATGCGATGTCCCACGGCATCAAGCTCGTCGAGGCTCTTCAGCACGGCATACTCGCCTGTGGTCAGCACCTCGAAGATGTACTGCACGCCAGCGGTGTGTTCCCCTATGGGATGCTCCCACTTGTGCTTCTCGCCATTGAGCTTGACAGTTATAAACGAATCGGGCAGACCAATCTTCTCAATGCCGCCACTCGTGATGACGGACTGGTCGTCCATGTTGTAAAGCGCATACTTTATAGAACTGCTGCCGCAGTTTAAAACCAATATCTTCATATCTTCTCTTTGTTCTTCTCTCAAAGCAAGTTACTTGCTGTCCATCGCTTGGCAAGATGTGATGGCAATCATTTTATATATATCATCCACGGAGCAGCCGCGGCTGAGGTCGTTGACGGGGCGGGCGATGCCTTGCAGGATGGGGCCTATGGCTTCGGCTCCGGCGAGGCGCTGCACGAGCTTGTAGCCGATGTTGCCTACCTCGAGGCAAGGTACGACAAGCACATTGGCTTTGCCTGCGATGTCGCTTCCGGGAGCCTTCTTCGCTCCAACGCTTGGCACGAGAGCGGCATCTGCCTGCAACTCGCCATCGATATGAAGGCTCGGGTCTTTTTCTTTGGCAATCTTGGTGGCTTCCACCACTTTGTCCACTACCTCGTGACTTGCGCTGCCCTTCGTGCTGAAGCTGAGCATAGCGACGCGAGGCTCCTTGAAGCCTGCCACGCTGCGAGCTGTCTGTGCTGTGCAGATGGCAATCTGTGCAAGCTGGTTGGCGTCGGGCATCGGGGTGACAGCAACGTCGCCCATCACAAGCACGCCATCCTCGCCATACTGTGTGGCTGGCGTAATCATCAGCATTGCTCCGCTCACGCAGCTCACGCCAGGCGCACACTTGATGATTTGCAAGGCAGGACGCAGCGTGTCTCCCGTCGTTGAGAGAGCTCCCGAAATCTGTCCGTCGGCGTCGCCATTCTTGATGATGAGGCAGCCATAGTAGAGCGGGTCGAGCACCTTCGCACGTGCCTCTTCCTCGGTCATGCCCTTGTTCTTGCGAAGGTTGTAAAGGAGCTGGACGTATGTCTCAGTCTTGTCGTTTGTGGCTGGGTCGATGATTGTTGCTTTGCCGATGTGCGTGAGTCCAAGCTTGTCAGCCAGGGCTAAGATTTCCTTCTCTGCGCCAATCAAGATGATGTCGGCCAGGTCGTCTGCCAACGCTCTGTCGGCAGCTGTCAGTGTTCGCTCCTCCAAGCTTTCCGGCAGCACGATGCGCTGCTTGCATGACTTGGCTCGAGCGATGATTTGTTCCATTAGTTTCATAGTGATATCATTCTGAGTAATTTGAGTGTTCTGAGTGTTGTGAGTAATCTGATGCTGTTCTTAGAACTTGCCTTTCATCAATACTGTCTCCAATTCCTCTGCAGAGAGATGAGAGCGGAGCATGTCGGAGTAGGCAGCTGTGATGTTGCCCGTCTCTTCGCTGACCACGATAGCCAGGGCGTCGGTCTCTTTGCTGATGCCTTTTGCGGCACGGTGTCGGAGGCCGAACTCCTTGGGGATGTCGAGGTCGTGGCTGATGGGCAGGATGCACGATGCTGCTGCAATCCTGCCATTGGCTATCACCATTGCTCCGTCGTGCAGAGGGCTGTTCTTGAAGAAGATGTTCTCGATGAGTCGTTGTGTTATCTTCGCGTCAACCTCTTCGCCTGTCCGCATGAAGTCGCCCAAGGGAAGGTCGTTCTGCAGGACGATGAGTGCGCCAACCCGTTGCTTGCTCATGTTCATGCAAGCCATCACGATGGGGAAGATCGTCTCGCGTTCGTTGCGGAACTCGCTTGAGTTCTTGCGCTTGTCGAGCCTGAAGAAACGCAGGAAGCGGTGGGCTCTTTGTCGGGCTCCTATGTTGTAGAAGAAGCGGCGGATGTCCTCTTGAAACAAGATGATGATGGCAAGGGCGCCAACGCTCACGAGCTGGTCGAGGATGCCGCCAAGCAGCTTCATCTCGAGCACCTTGCTGATGAGAATCCATACGCTGATGAAGAGCAGGATGCCGTAGAAGATGTTCATCGAGCGCGACTGCTTCATCACTTTGTAGCAATAGAACAGTGCAACTGCCACAAGGAAGATGTCTATTATGTCTTTGAAGTTTATTGTTGGCACCTTACATTTACCATTTAATCATTTACCATTTACTATTTACTCCCGTTTCAACTTTTCGACAATTGTTATGCATTCCATTGCTTCCCTGACTTCGTGAGTCCGAAGGATGTGTGCTCCCTTCTGCAGGGCCACGGTGTGCAGCACGGTCGTGCCGTTCAGGGCTCCGTCGGGCGTTGTCTCGAGCAGCTTGTATATCATGCTCTTGTGGCTGACACCGACAAGCAGGGGCAGATGGAGTTCGTGCAGGACTTCGAGGTTTCGCATGAGGATGTAGTTCTGTTCGAGTGTCTTGCCGAAGCCAAAGCCAGGGTCGAGGATGATGTCGCAGACGCCAAGCTCGTGAAGCTCCTCTGTCTTCCTGCCCATGTCCCGGAGAAACTCAGAGACCCCTTCCTGCTCCCCCTCTGGGAGTGCTTTGTTGTGCGTCAGAATGTAGGGCACATGCAGCTCTGCCACGGTCTTGAACATATTGTCATCCAGAGCCCCTTCGCTGATGTCGTTCACCATCTGCACGCCATATTCCTCGACGCACATCTTGGCGACATCTGCCCGGAACGTATCCACGCTCACTATAGCCTTTGGAGCCTCTTCCCGGACGATAGCCAGCGCTTCCCTGAGCCTTCGCATCTCCTCCTTCCCGTCGGGAGGCGTATAGCCCGGACGAGTGGAGCATGCGCCCACGTCCACGATGGTTGCGCCCTCCGAAAGCATCTGACGAGTGCGCAGGCGAATGGCGTCGGCTCCTTCGTCATGCTGATAGAAAGAGTCGGGCGTAGCATTCAGGATGCCCATCACGATGGGTGCCTCCAGCGAGAGCAATTCGCCGCCTACATTGATGCTATACGATGGCGCTTCGGACACAATATACTTAAATTTCGCACAAAATTACACATAATTTATATAAAGGGCAAGGATTTGCGAAAAAAGGTTTAACTTTGTAGCGTAAAACGGAAAAAGACTATGAATACAGAGGAATTATATGCCATTTATAAAGAGCATCCATTGGTGTCGACAGACAGCAGACAACCATCGGAAGGAAGCATTTTCTTTGCCCTGAAGGGAGAAACGTTCGACGGGAACAACTATGCCGTGCAGGCGCTCGAGAAGGGTTGTGCCTTTGCGGTTGTCGATAACCCCGAGGTGGCGAAGCAGGACAGGCGGCTCATCCTTGTACCTGATGTGCTGAAGGCCTTGCAGGAACTGGCTGCCCATCATCGCAAAGCATGGGGAAAGACGGTTCTGCAGATTACGGGAACGAATGGTAAGACTACGACGAAGGAGCTCATCGCTGCCGTGCTTTCCGAGGGCAAGCGGGTTCTCTTCACCGAGGGCAACCTCAACAATCACATCGGCGTGCCTCGCACCCTGCTTCGCATCAAGCCGGAGCACGATATTGCCGTCATCGAGACGGGCGCCAATCATCCTGGAGAGATTGCTGACCTATGCCGTATTGTAGGGGCAGACTTCGGGCTCATCACGAATGTGGGGCGTGCCCACCTGGAAGGCTTCGGAGGCTTCGAGGGCGTGAAGCAGACGAAGGGCGAACTCTATGCAGACCTCCGCAAACGCCGCAAGAGGATCTTCATCAATGCCTTCGACGACGACCTTGTGGAGATGGCGCAGCATCGCGGTTTCACGCTTGGAGAGGATGCCCTGCCATACGTCGAGGGCAGACTGTGCGAGGTGACGCCTTTCGTCAAGATGAAGTGGAAGGCAGATGTCGACGGTGCCTGGCATCAGGTTCCGACCAACCTCATCGGGGCATACAACATTGCCAACCTTCGGGCTGCCGTCACGATTGGCCTCTATTTCGGCATCACGCCCGAACAGATTGACCACGCTCTTTCGACCTACAAACCTACCAACAGCAGGAGCGAATTGAGGGAGGCAGGAAGCAATCGGCTTATCGTGGATGCATACAACGCCAATCCCTCGAGCATGTCGGCTGCCCTAACCAACTTCTCCTTCTTCGAGGACAAGCATAAGATGGTGATACTCGGCGATATGCGAGAGCTTGGGAAAGAAAGCGTTCAGGAGCATAAGCGCATCGTAGAGCAGCTGAAGGGAATGGATTTGGAGCGCATCTGGCTCGTTGGAGAAGAGTTCGGAAAGGTGGCAGAAGAGGGGATGCGAGTCTTCGGGAATGTCGAGGAGGTGAAGGCCGCTTTGAAGGCAGAGCCCATCTCGAACTCCACCATCCTCATCAAGGGCAGCAACTCGACCAAGCTCCACCAGCTGCCCGACATAATGTGCAATGCTTGCTAATGCAATGTGGAGCGTTAGCAAACATGTCGCGGGCTACAGAAATCATCCTTCAGCCATGTTTCGTTCTTCATGCGCAAGCTGCGAATGAAGAAATGCAGGCTGCATTCGTCCATTCGCAACCTGCGTCCCGTCATACGCAACCTGCGTAGCAAGAACCTGGCGCGGCATGCATGTCATTTCTCCTGCTGCCGAGGATGATTCCCCCGCTTGGGGTGAGATCTTTAGTTTAGTGGTATCTTTAAGGCTTGTTCGGGGGGGAAATCGGAGCCGGCAGAAAGCATTATTTCGTCTCGTTGTAGCTGACTTCTTCGTCGCCGAGGAACTGTCTGAGGATTCCGCTCTCGTCGAGGGAAGCTGTTGTGCCGGTCGAGATCTGGCCCTGCTGGACAATCCAGAGTATGTCGCTCAGGCGGAGCGCCATCTCTACGTCGTGTGTGCTCATCAGGATGGTCTTGCCCGTTTCGTGAGCAAGGCGGAGCATCAGTCGCAGCGTGCTTATCTTGGCGTGGAAGTCGAGGAAGGCAGTGGGTTCGTCGAGCAGGATGACAGGTGTCTGCTGGGCAAGGGCTTTGGCGAGCATCGCTTTCTGTCGCTCTCCGTCGCTCAGGGTGTCGATGGTTCGCGCTGCGAGGTCGGCGATCCCAACCATTTCGATGGCTTCGCTCACAATGGCATTGTCCTCTTTGGTCAGTGTTCCGAAGAAGCCTGTGTAAGGCGAGCGCCCCATCCCTACGAGGTCTGCTACCTTCATGTATGGCACTTCCACACGCTCTGTCAGCACCACAGAAACAGCCTTGCTTCGCTCGGAGAGGGTGAGGGAGGCGAGGTCCTTGCCTTCGAGCAGAACCTTTCCCGAAAGCGGAGGCTGGAAGCCTGCAAGGGTGCGGAGCAAGGTGCTCTTGCCCACACCGTTCGAACCAAGCAGACAAACCAGGCGACCTGCCTCGAGGCTTTGGTTTATGTCGGACAGGACGGCTTTCTCGCCGTAACCGACGGTGAGGTGACGGAGTTCAATCATTCGTGGGTCGTACAATACTTATATCCGAGGCGACGATAGACTTGTTCGAGGGCAGGGAGTCGCTCGAGGAACTGCTCGTAGCTCTTTGCCTCGGGCTTCAGCCATTGCACTTCGCTCATGGCAGCCAGACGGGGCAGCAACATGTACTCTGCATGGTCGGGACTGAGCACATACTCTGTCCAAAGATTGCACTGCGCTCCTATGATGTACTTGGCCTCCTCGGGAGTCAAGCCGTCGGGCACAGGCTCCATGGCATACACTTTGCTGAGGGGCAGATAGCCGCCGATGGCAAGAGGCTGTGCCCTCTGGTCCTTGAGCTGATAGTAGTCGATGTAGCAGTTGCTGGTGGGCGTCATAACCACTTGATGATGGAGCTTTGCGGCAGCTTTGCCACCTTCGTATCCGCGCCAGCTCATGACGGCAGCATTGTCGCTCAGGCCGCCTTCGAGCGTCTCGTCCCAGCCGATTATCTGGCGGCCGCGCTTTGACAGGAATGCCTCCATCTCTTTGTTGATATAGGTCTGCAACTCTGCCTCTTTGGTCAGCCCCAGCTCCTTCATCTTCGCCTGACACTTCGGACAGGCTTTCCAGCGGACACGCGGACTCTCGTCGCCACCGATATGAATCAGCTTGCTTGGGAAGACATCGCACAGCTCGCCATAGACGGTCTTCAGGAACTCCAGGGTCTTGGGATTGCCTGCGCAGAGCACATCGTCGGCAATGCCCCAGATGCCCCAGACCTTGTAAGGGCCGCCCGTGCAACCGAGGTCGGGATAGACGCTCAGGGCTGCTATCATGTGCCCCGGCAAGTCAATCTCCGGGATAATCGTGATGTATCGTTCTGCAGCATAGGCAACCACCTCGCGCAACTCCTCCTGCGTGTAGTATCCTGTCTCGGGCGTATCGTCGTAGATGGCGTTGTCGGGGTCGGAGAGGCCTACATTCTTTCCCACAATCGTACAAGGCCTAATGCTTGCCTTTTGGGCCAGTTCGGGCAAGGCCTTTACCTCGAAACGCCAGCCCTGGTCGTCTGTCAGATGCCAATGGAAGCGGTTGATGCCGTGCAAGGCCAGGATGTCGATGAACTTCTTGATGAAGCTGACCGGGAAGAAGTGGCGGGCGCAGTCGAGCTCCGTGCCGCGGTAACTGAAGCGAGGCGAACCGCAGACCCAGGCATAGGGAAGGCGAATCTCGCCCCTCTCGTTCATGATGCTCTTGCGGAGCGTCTGTATGCCGTAGAAGACACCACTCTCGCTGGCACCTTGGATGGTGATGCCTTTCTTGCCCACATTGATGGCATAGTCATCGGGATTGCTGCTCTTGAGGCCAAGCGTGAGGTTGATGTCGGCTCCCTTCTTGCCATCCTCTTTTTCTTTAAGAGAAAGGTTCAGGTATTCGGCAGCAAACTCGGCATTGCGCCTCATCTGCTGGTTGCCTGAGGGATAGCCTACGGTCATGCCTTCGGTCAGAAGCATGTAGCCGCCGCTTTTGTCGAAGCTGATTTGCTGAGGCAGGGGAATGACTTGATAATTGACGTCTGCGAGGGCGCTCAGGCAGAAAGCCGATAAGAGAAAGGATAAGAATCGCTTGTTCATAGTGCTATGATTTTTGTTTTAGGATAACGTGTAAGACGACAGGGGCACCGATGAGTGGCGTGATGACGCTGATAGGGATGATGCTTCCGTCGCGTGGCAAGGTGCTCAGCAGGTTGCAGACAAGGGCGAGGTTGGCTCCGATAAGCATAGTGGCAGGCATGAGCGTTTTGTGCCATGCTGTCCCAAGAGAGAGACGAGCCAGGTGTGGCACAGCCAGCCCGATGAAAGCAATAGGTCCGCAAAAGGCCGTTGTGGTGGCTGTGAGCAGGCCTGTGACGAGCAGAAGCATTTGTCGCACTCTTCCTATCCTGATGCCCAGGTTCTCGGCATATCGGTCGCCGAGAAGCAAGGCGTCGAGCGGCTTGATGAGCAGGAGGGCGAGCAGCAGTCCGATGGCGGAGAGCACAAGGAAGACGGGGAGTCGCTCTATGCCGACAGAGGCAAAATTGCCCATGCCCCATATCACGAAGCTGTGCACACCCTGTTCCGTTGCTGAGTAATTGAGGAGTTGTATGATGCTGCTTGTGACATAACTGATGATGACGCCTGTGATGAGGAGCATCACCTGACTGCGCAACAGCCTGCTGAGCAGCATCAATAAGGCCATGATTGCGAGGGCTCCTATCATCGCAGCGGTAACGACAAGCAAGTGCCCTCCGATGGTGAGACTGCCGATGGTGGCGGTTCCGCTAAGGAGCAGGAGGACGATGGCCACGCCCAGGTTTGCTCCTGCATCAATACCGAGTATGGAAGGACCTGCAAGGGGGTTGCGGAATGCTGTCTGAAGCAGCAAGCCACAGGTGCCCAAGGCGGTGCCGGTGAAGAGCGCCGTCAGCATCTGGGGAATGCGTCCTTGCAGCACGATAATGCTCCAGGCTGGATGTCCGTCAATCTCTTTGCCACAAAGAATCTGCCATACATCCTTGACAGGAATGTCGAGCGAGCCCCAAAGCACATTTGCGATGGAAAGGAGAACCATTGCAACGGCCAGCAGTTTCAATTTATATTTGTCTTTCATCAGTTTCTAATCCTTAATCTGTTGAAAGTATTGATGCTCTGAGTGGATGCCAAGCTCGGGGTGCAGGATGCTGATGAGGTTCTCGAGCAGTCGTTCCGGATGGAAGGGCGTTTCTTCGTAGAGTAGGGTAGTGGAAGTGTCGCACCACCAGATAGGGGCTTTGATGCTTGCGAGCAGGGGCGTGTCTGATATCATCTGCTGTCGGTCGAGGCTGCCGTGATGTTTGATGATCCAGATGTCGGCTTCCACGGCTTTGTCCACCACTTTCTCCGTGCTGAGGGGAACGCCTCCGTTGCCTTTCAGGTGTGCAAAGAGATACTCCGCTCCTGCATCCTGATAGAGCCTTGTCGAGGAACTTCCGGAGCCGGGCAGCGTCCATTGTCCGCTCCAGGGCATCTCGGGCAGGAGGCGCGGCTTGGTTTCCGCATTTCGGGCTTTCCGGCAGAGTTCTTGGTAGCGTGCTTCCACTGTGTTGAAGATGCTGTCGGCCTCCTTGGCACGACCTACGAGGCGCCCATAGAAGCGTATCCATTCGGCTCGGCCAAGCGGGGTGTTCTCCATGTAATCGGCACACCAGATGATGGGAATCCCGAGTCTCTCCACGCGTCCCAATCCGCCACTGTTCTCGAAGGGACTCGGCATCAAGGCATCGGGATTGAGGTTGACAATCTTCTCCAGATTAGGCTGCATGCTGTTGCCAAGATTGGCGATGCGTCCCTCGGCAACACCTTTCTTGATAGACGGCTGGTTGATAAACTCAAGGTCACAAATGCCGCCAACCACATCATCTGCTCCCAACTCATGGAACAATGCACAATGCACCGAACCGAAGACCGCAATATTGCTCAGAGGCTTTTCCAGTTCGTATTTCCCCAGCACGCTTGTCGAGTCCCAGGGATTGCGAAGCGTCGCTACCATACGGTCCTTGAAGGTCACGACCGTCAGGTTCTTCGCATAGCGGAACTGCAGCGTATCGCCGGCCTCATCGCCTCGGTCTGTTCCCTTCCTGTTGCACGAAAGCAGCAGAAAAGGAAGACATATATATATAATAATGTATAACTTTACTCGCATAATCTTTTGCAAAGTTACGAAGAAGTGCGAACAAAACAAAGTATTATTTTATATTTTTTGTTGAAGAACGAAAGGTTCTCATTTTGGCTTTGATTTTGCCCTCAGGAGGGGGTGTAAAACGCCGCGTGCGGGGATTGCCATCGCCGCAGCCGGAAATGACCAACGCCGCAGGCGGCGTTTTGAGGGGCCACATGCGGCGTCGGTCGGTTTCCCGTAACATGCTGTTATCCAAGAGCTTTCAGGGTGGCTTCGAGGGCTGCAATCTTGCTCTGGGCATCGGCGAGCTTCTTGCGTTCCAGCTCGACAACCTGAGCAGGGGCGTTCTGCACGAAGCGCTCGTTCTGCAGCTTCTTCTCGATGCCAGCCATGAAGCCTTGCAGACGCTTGATTTCCGTCTCGGCCTTCTCGCGTTCGGCATCTGCATCAATCAGGTTGCCGATGGGCACTGCGTACTCGTCGGTGCCAACCAGGAAGGCCTGAGTGCCTTCGCCCTTCTCGCTGACATTCTCAATCTGGCTGAGCCCGGCAAGCTTCACGATGATGGCGGCAAGGGCAGGCATGCTGGTGACACCGTTCTTTGCGGCTCCCACAACTTGCAAGGCCAGAGGTTCGCGAGGCGAGATGTTCTTGCTCTGACGGACGGCACGCACGCCGCTGACGATTTGCTTCATCTCCTCCACCTTCTGGATGAGGTCGGCATCTTCCTTCGTCGGGGCAGCCGTCTTGAAGACTGAAACCATGAGCGATTCGCCTTCCTTGCGCTCGGCAATGTGTTGCCACAATTCCTCAGTGATGAACGGCATGAAGGGATGTATGATGTGCATGAGCTGGTCGAAGATGTCGAGCGTGGCAGCCAATGTCTTGGCATCGATGGGAGCCTGATAGGCGGGCTTTATCATCTCGAGATACCAGCCGCTGAACTCGTCGGTGAAGAGCTTGAAGGCAGCCATCAGCGCCTCGTTCAGGCGGTAGCGAGTGTAGAGGCTGTTGATTTCAGCCAAAGCCGTCTTGATGGTAGCCTCCATCCATGCAATGGTCTTCTTGTTCTCCTCTGGCTGTGCAAGCGAGTCATTCACTTCCCAGCCCTGCACCAAGCGGAACGCATTCCAAATCTTGTTGCAGAAGGCGGCACCCTGCTGACAAAGTTGTTCGTCGAAAAGGATGTCGTTGCCTGCTGGAGCGGAAAGGAGCATACCCATTCGCACACCATCTGCTCCGTACTTCTCGATGAGACCGATGGGGTCAGGCGAATTGCCCAACGACTTCGACATCTTGCGACCCAGTTTATCGCGTACAATACCAGTGAAATAGACGTCCTTGAACGGGTATTTACCGATATATTCCTCACCAGACATAATCATACGGGCTACCCAGAAGAAGATGATGTCGGGTCCTGTCACGAGAACGGAAGTGGGGTAGTAATACTTAATTTGTTCGTTACCTGGATTGTTGATACCGTCGAAGAGTGAGATAGGCCAGAGCCAAGAGGAGAACCATGTGTCGAGAGCGTCCTCATCCTGTTTCAGATTATCCAGCGTCAGGCTGGCATCGCCAGTCTTTTCCTTAGCGAGATTGAGCGCCTTTTCAGCAGTCTCAGCAACTACATAGTTCTCATCCTCTCCATTGATGTAATAAACAGGAATGCGGTGTCCCCACCAGAGCTGGCGGCTGATACACCAGTCCTGAATGTTCTCCAGCCAGTTGCGATAGGTGTTCACATACTTGGCGGGAAAGAACTTCATTTCTCCGTTGAGCACGGGCGGGAGGGCGATGTCGGCAAA